>Ga0255338_1004141_pt1 | contig 15688 bp, 14 predicted proteins | sample MeOH1_35cm_T4_19_FD_203715 | JGI IMG/M metagenome (GOLD analysis project Ga0255338, IMG submission 203715) | Sandy soil microbial communities from University of British Columbia, Vancouver, Canada - MeOH1_35cm_T4_195 | ecosystem: Engineered > Artificial ecosystem > Sand microcosm > Unclassified ...
TCCGGCAATGGCAACTCCGGCAACGGCAACTCCGGCGCGGACGCGGCCGCTGCAAATGCAGCCGACCAAGCCGCAAAAGCTGCGGAAAAAGCCGCTAAAGAGGCAGCGAAGGCCGCCGATGGCCTCTGCGTTGCCGGCGCCGTCTGCGTCAATATCCTTTGACGCCGGTGGCGGGTACGAGGGGCCCGCGGGGCTAACCAGCGCCGCAATCCTCAAGCAGGCATCGACACAGTGCTGAAACTGACGCTTTTCACGAAACTGCTGGCCAGGCGCCGCGCCATCATGGTGATGATGGCCGCGGCGTTTGGCTTATTCGTGTCGATATCGGGAGCAGGGCAGTCTTTCGATCACGTTCTCCGCCAGTTGCGCGAAGCCGTTCGGATGCATTCTGCAAGCGGGGCAGTGCAGATCGTCGAGATCGACGCGCGAAGCCTCGCGGCCATCGACAAATGGCCGTGGCCGCGCGGGTACCACGCCGCCGCGATCGACCGCCTGCGCAACGCGCAGGTTCGATCGATCGCGTTCGATGTCGATTTTTCGGCACTGTCGACGCCTGCCGAGGATGCACGGCTGGCAGAGGCTCTCGAGCGCGCCGGCGGAAGCGTGATCCTGCCCACCTTTCGCCAGCAAGCGAGCGCCGGAAGCTCAGAGCTTATCGACAGCGTTCCTGCTAAACCGTTCGTGAATAGAGCCTTTCTTTCCGCGGTCACGGTCTTTCCAGACAGCGACGGCCTCGTCAGGCATATGCCGCTCGGCGCCGAGACGGCAGGGGTGCCGCGGCCCTCGTTGGCGAGCATGGTGGCCGAGCGCGAGGCCGAGATCGGCCGTCTTTTCGAAATCGATTATGCCATCGACCCGTCTTCGATCCCGCGCCTCAGCTTCATCGACCTGATTTCGGGCCGGATTCCCGCTGCCGCGCTTGCCGGCAAGCGAATCATCATCGGCGCGACTGCGATCGAGATGGGCGATCGCTACGTCGTTCCCCATTACGGCGTCATTCCAGGCGTTGTGATTCAGGCGTTGGCGGCGGAGACGCTGATCGAGGGCGCCATTCCACAGCATTATGGTTCGGCGTTGCCGCTCGCGCTCGCGATGCTGATCATCCTTCTGTGCGCCCGTCGGGGTTCGCGTGTGCGCCGCAGCCTATTGTTTGGCGTGGGAACCCTGTTCATCTTCGTGCTCCCGCTTGCTACCGAACAGGTCGCGGCTCTGTCGTTCGATATCGCCGCCGCAGCCGCGGCCCTGGCCGCGGCGGCATGCGTTGCGAGCGCGGCTCTGATCACCGAGCGTTATCGTACGCGCGTAATGACCGACGCCGCGACCGGTCTTCCGAATCTCGTTGCGCTCGAGGAGGCGGCGAAGCTGACCGGCTTTTGCACGATCGTCGTCGCGCGCATCGAGCGTTTCGCAGCGATCGCGTCGGGCCTCGGCGCCGAAAACACTGCGAAACTGGTTTCCCGCGTCGCAGACCGGCTGCATGCGATCAATGGCGAAGCGCCGATCTATCGCACCGACGAGGCCAGCCTCGCGTGGCTCGAGCGGGAAGTCGATCGGACGACGCTCGAGGACCGGCTTCAGGCCATCATTGCCGTCATGCGCTCGCCGGTTGACTGCGGACGGCTGGTCGACGTGGCGCTCACGCTCGGCATGGCCGACGAGGGCGCCGAGCACGCCGACGACAGGTCGCCCGACCCGAGGCAGCTGGTGGCGAACGCGTCGCTCGCGGCCCTGCATGCGTCGCGCAAGGGCCTGCGCTGGGAACGCTTCGCCGGCCGCGACAGCGATGAGACCAACTGGCATTTGTCGCTGCTCGGCGAACTCGACGCGGCGATGGCGTCGGGCGAGGTGTGGAACGCCTATCAGCCGCAGCTCGACATCGTCAGCGGTGAGATCATCGGCGCCGAGGCGCTGGTGCGCTGGCTTCATCCGCAGCGCGGCCCGATCGCGCCCGACAATTTCATCCCGCTGGTCGAGGAGCATGGGCGCGCGCGCGATCTCACATTCCACGTGCTGGTCCGCGCGCTCGAGGACGCCGTCGGATGGGACCTCGCGGAACGGCCGATCGGGGTTGCCGTCAACGTCTCGGCGACCCTGCTGGGCGACACGGAATTCATCGAGCAGATCAGGGAGACCTTGGAGAATTCGCCGTTGCCCAACGACCGGGTGACGATCGAGGTCACCGAATCGGCGGCGATGAACAATCCCGAAGCGGCCGTCGCCGCGCTCACAAGCTGGCGGGCGCTCGGCGTCAACATTTCGATCGACGATTATGGCACGGGCCAGTCCTCGCTCGGCTATTTGCAGAAGCTCCCCGCGACCGAGCTCAAGATCGACAAGAGCTTCGTGCAGGCGATCAACAGCGATCCGCGCAACGCGATCATGGTGCGCTCGACGATCGCCTTGGCGCACGAGCTTGGGATCAAGGTCGTCGCCGAGGGTATCGAGGACGCCGCCTGTCTCGCGACCTTGGCCGAGATGGGCTGCGATACGGCCCAAGGTTATCATATCGGCCGGCCGATGTCGGCTGCCAACCTTGCGATCTTCCTCAAGGGCAATTTGCGCGACGCGGCCTGAGCGCATCACCGGAACGGCGCTGCGCGGGGCTGCCGCTTCCCCGGACTCGCAGCGTGCGGGCAGGCGTTCGAACTCCGGGTCCTAATAATTGTCGAGCCGTGCGCGAGCCTCTGGGCGCGCGGCACGATCCTCGGTATAGGGAACGCTGCGGCCGACGCGGCGGCAAGATCAGGAGATCTGTCGTCGCGACGAATCCGGCCGTGGTGTGGAGGATGCGCATGACCCGAATGGACCCGAGCAAAGCAACCACGGCGAAGCAGTTGCGCCCGTACACGAGGCCGCTGATCAAGAACGCCTGGTATGTCGTTGGCTGGGCTGAAGAATTCGGCGAGGAGCCATTCGCGCGCCGAATCCTCAACGAACCGATCCTCTTCTATCGCGCCAGCAGCGGCGAGCCGGTCGCGGTGCTCGACGTCTGTCCGCACAAGCTCGCGCCGATGCGGCTCGGCCAGCGCATCGGCGACGACATGCAGTGCGGCTACCATGGCCTCAGGTTCGACAAGCACGGCGTCTGCGTCCACAATCCCCAGGGCAACGGCATCATCCCGCCCAACGCCAGGCTCAAATCCTATCCGACGGTCGAGCGTTACGGCGCCGTCTGGATCTGGATGGGCGACCCCGCCAGGGCCGATGCCGGCGCGATCCCCGATTTCAGCCACATCGACGATCCCAAGCGGCGCTCGGTGAAGGGCGGTCACCACGTCAATTGCAACTATATGATGATGGTCGAGAATCTGATGGATCTCGGTCACATCATCTTCCTCCACAGCCAGACCGGCGGGCTCGAGAATCTCGTGCTGAGCGAAAGCAAGACCGGCAATGACAACGGCACGATCACCGACCAGCGCCTCTATCACGACATTGCGACGCCGAACCTGTTCGCCAATCATATGGACGTGACGCGCTGCGATTTCTGGACAGACATTCGCTGGAACGCGCCTTCGGCGATCAGGAACCATGCCGGCGCCGCGCCTTGCGGCTTTGCCCGTGGCGACCGCAGCACCGACCAGCTCGGCTCGCATTTCCTGACGCCCGAGACGCACGACACCACCCACTATTTCTATGCCCATTCGCGCAACTATGCGATCGACGACGAGGCCGGCGACGAGATCTGGCGCCACTGGCAGCGGACCGCGCTCAAGGCCGAGGATTCGATGGTTGCCGAAGCGATCCAGGAGGTCGTCCCGCAGGCCGAGGAGCTTGGGGTCGAGATGATCGTGCTCAGCACCGACCTTTCCGGTATCCGCGTCAACCGCATCCTCGAGGAAATGGCGCAGGCGGAGGAGAACGGCGACTGACGTCGCCTGCGCGCGGGCATCGTCCCGCGCGCGCCTATCTCTGGCTTCGTGCAACGTTCGCTCTTCGTCGCGGAGCCTCACGCTCCCGCGGACTGAGCGCCGGTACCAGGCGGACGATTCCGTGGCCGTCGAGAATTGGCCGCAAGCGTCCATTCTCCATGGGAAATGCGTGGTTCGCGACGCCATGATTCCGCCGACACTTTGCGGATCATCTTCTTTGTGCATAACCTGACGAAAGAGCCTTGCTCGTCGCCGAGAGCCGGGACGTCGCGATTCGCTCCAGGGGGAGAGGGGGTGCCGCGGACGCACCGCTGCGCGCAAACGATTGCTTGCTGTGACGATCGGCCGCTTGTGCAACAAGAGAAGAGAAAAGTCGGAGGGAAGATGCCAATAACCAACGAATATCGCGGCCTGCGGGATCGGGTCGTCATCATCACCGGCGGCGGCCAGGGGATCGGGCGCAACCATGCGAAGCGCTTCGCCGAGCAGGGCTCGCGTGTCGTCATCGCCGAGTTCAACGGCGACGCCGGCCGCAACGTCGAGCGGGAGATCGCCGACGCCGGCGGCAGCGCCTTGTTCGTCGAGACCGATGTCTCCAACACCGAATCGACCCTCAACATGGCCGATCAGGCGCTGAAGAAGTTCGGCCGGATCGACTGTCTGATCAACAATGCCGCCTTGTTCAGCAAGATCACGATGGGTCCGTTCTGGAATCTGCCCGAGGCGGAATGGCGCGCCGCGATGGACGTCAACATCACCGGCGCGTTCCTCTGCTCGCGTGCCGTCGTGCCGACGATGCAGGAGCGCAAATGGGGCCGCATCATCAACGTCTCGTCGGGCACCGTGACGATGGGCCGCGAGAACTATCTCCATTACATCACGTCGAAATCGGCGGTGATCGGGATGACCCGCGCGATGGCGCGCGAGCTCGGCGACTGGAACATCACGGTCAACACCTTTTGGCCCGCGGTCACCAAGACCGAGGTCGAGCGGCCGTCGGTGCCGAACGCCCTGTTCGAGAAGTTCGCCGAGATGCAGTGCATCCACCGCCTCTCCGACATGGACGACCTTTCGGCGGGCGTGATGTTCATCTGCTCGGACGACGCCGGCTTCATGACCGGCCAGGGCATGGCGGTCGACGGCGGCATTGTCTTCCTGTGACTCTCTCGCATCGCGGCTGCGCTCTGGATCGAACCGCTTGCCGCTTGTAGGTGGTGGCGGGGCGGGCGCGCATCGCGGGCGGGTGCTCCACAGATATAGATCGTAGACAAAGTTAGGATTGGTCATGAACTACGAGGCAAGAGCGCAGGAACTCCTGCAGCGCGAATATAAGATGCTGATCGGCGGCGAGCTGGTCGGAGCGAAAAGCGGCAAGACCTATGAAACCCACAGCCCGAGCGACGGCCGCTTCCTCGCCCACATTCCCTATGCGCAGGCCGAGGATGTCGAAGCCGCGGTGGCGGCGGCCGCGGCGGCATTCCCGGCGTGGCGCAAGACCACGTTGACCGAACGCGCCGCGAAGCTGCGCGAGTTCATCAAGGTACTGCAGGACAACAAGGTCGACATCGGCATCATGGACGCGCTCGATTCGGGCAATCCGGTCACCTCGATGATCGGCGACGTCGATTATACCTGCCGCGCGATCGATTATCAGATCGGCGTTGCGATGGAGGTGAAGGGCCAGACCCTGCCGTCGATGGGCGACAATTGGCTGCTCACCCGCCGCGAGCCTTACGGCGTCGTGGCGCGTATCGTCGCCTACAACCACAGCGCCCTGTTCACCGCGGTCAAGTTCGCGGCGCCGCTGCTGATGGGCAACACCCTGATCATCAAGGCGCCCGATCAGGACGCGTTGCCGTCGCTGCTGATCGGGGAGCTTGCCAGCAAGATCTTCCCGCCCGGAGTCGTCAACATCATCACCGGCGACGGCCCGATCACCGGCGACACGCTCGTCCGCCATCCCAAGATCAAGCGCATCTCGCTGATCGGCAGCATCCCCACCGGCAAGAAGGTGGCCGAAGCCGCAGCCCAGGCGGGCATCAAGCATGTCAGCCTCGAGCTTGGCGGCAAGAACCCGATCATCATCTTCCCCGACGCCGACATCGACAAGGTCGTCGAGGGCATCGCCAACGGCATGAATTGCCATTGGTCGCAGGGCCAATCGTGCGGCTCGACCACCCGCGCCTTCCTCCACGAGAGCATCCATGACGCGGTGCTCGAGAAACTGAAGGTGCGGCTCGGCAAGATCCGCATCGGCAACCCGCTCGATCCCGAGACGCAGATGGGCTGTCTCGTTTCCGAGGCGCAGTTCAACAAGGTGATGGGCTATATCGATCTCGGAAAGGAAGGCGGCGCGAACCTCTATTGCGGCGGCGCCAAGCCCGAGGGCGAGCAATATGAAAAGGGCTTTTTCGTCCAGCCGACCGTCTTCCAGGACGTCACCATGAAGATGCGCATCGCCCAGGAAGAGATTTTCGGTCCCGTCCTGTCGGTGCTCAAATGGAACGATGTCGAAGATGTCGTGCAGCAGGCGAATTCGGTCGAATATGGCCTCACCGCCTCGGTCTGGACCAAGGATCTCAACACCGCGATGGACATGGCCGAGCGGCTCGAGGCCGGCTACGTCTGGATCAACGGCAGCGGCGCCCATTTCCTCGGCGCGCCATTCGGCGGGCAGAAGCAGAGCGGCACCGATTCCGAGGAAGGCATCGAGGAGCTCTACAGCTTCACACAGATCAAGACGGTCAGCATGGGCCGGTCCTGATCATCAGCGGCGGGGCGCGGCCGCGTGGCAGCTCATGGCGGCCGCGTCCAAGTCATGAAGATGACGTTCGGTTCGAATTGAACACTGCCCTCGCGGCCTCGCTGGGCGCAGGGTTCGAAATGGGGTAGAATGCGACGACGGGATCCTCGTGGTGCCGGTTCGCAGGGGTGGAGAAGGACGAAAAAGGGGCCGAATGTGACGGCCGCCCAGCTGTGGAGGAGAGAGCATGACCCGAATGGAAACGAGCCGAGCGACCACCGCCAGGCAATTGCGTCCCTACACCCGGCCGCTGATCAAGAATGCCTGGTATGTCGCTGGCTGGTCGGAGGATTTCGGTGAAGAGCTGCTCGCGCGCCGCATCCTCGACGAGCCGATCCTCTTCTACCGCGCTGCCAGCGGCGAGCCGGTCGCGGTGCTCGACATCTGCCCCCACAAATTGGCGCCGATGCGGCTCGGCCAGCGGGTCGGCGACGATGTGCAGTGCGGCTATCACGGCCTGAAGTTCAACAAGCACGGGCAGTGCGTCCACAATCCCCAGGGCAACGGCATCATCCCGCCCAACGCCAGGCTCAAATCCTATCCCACGGTCGAGCGCTACACCGTCGTCTGGATCTGGATGGGCGATCCGGCCAAGGCCGATCCCGCCGCCATTCCCGATTTCAGCGTGCTGGACGATCCCAAGCTCAAGCCGGTCAAGGGCGGCCACAAGGTCGAGAGCAATTACATGATGATGGTCGAGAATCTGCTCGACCTCGGCCATGCCCTGTTCCTTCACGCCAACACCGGCGGGATGGGCAACCTCCAGCTGACCGACAGCAAAATCACCAACGAGGACGGCGCGATCAAGGATTGGCGGCTCTACAGCGACATCCCGACGCCGACTTTGTTCGCGCAATTCCTCAAGGAGGAGCGCGCCGATTTGTGGAGCGACATACGCTGGAGCGCGCCGTCGGTGCTGCTCAACAACGCGGGTGTCTCACCGGTCGGGCGCGCGCGCGACAGGGCGGTCGCGGTCGAGCAATATGGCACCCACTTCCTGACGCCGGAGACGCAGACCACCACCCATTATTTCTACGCCAATGCCCGGAACTATGCGCTCGACGATCCGGCGGGCGACGAGGCCTGGCGCACCTGGCAGCGCAAGGCGCTCAAGGCGGAAGATTCGATGGTCGCCGAGGCGATCCAGGGCGTCGTTCCGCAGGCGGAGGAGCTCGGGGTCGAGATGGTCGTGCTCAGCACCGATCTCTCCGGCATCCGCGCCAACCGCATCCTCGAGGAAATGGCGGTCGCCGAAGAAGGCGAATGAGACGGTGCGGCCGGGCGCCGCGTCGATGCCGCCATGCGTCCGGTGGATCGAAGGAGAAATGCGTGCGCCGCAACCGGGTCATCGTCATTCTCGGCGCGGTCGTCATAATGCTGGCTGGCGCGCTGCTGTTCATGATCGACCGCTCGGGCCATCAGGATCCGGGCGCCACGGCCCCGCAGCGCCAGGCACAGGCGCCCGCCGCTCCGCATCCTCCGGCCTTGGCCGCGCCGGTCGCGACGCAGCCGCCCAGCGGAAGCGAGCAAAGCGGCACGACGGCGCCCGTTGCCGGGTCCATTCCGGCGGCGTTCCTCGGCGAGTGGAATGCCAGCCTTGAAGATTGTGGCACCGGTCTCGACTTGAGCCGGATGCGAGTCGAACCGCAGCGAGTCCTGTTCCACGAGAGCGAGGCCGAGGCGAAGCGGGTGACGATCCACGACCCGCGCTCAATTACCATCGAGGGGCCGTTCCAGGGCGAGGGCGAATCGTGGAATGGCCGGCTGCGTATGGACCTCTCGGCTTCGGGCCAGGCGCTGACGATCGGCGACCTCACCCGCCTGCGTTGTCCCTCGTGACGCCAGGACGTTATAGGCTGCGCCTTCGGCCGTGAGGCGGGACCGGCGTTTTCCGATGACAAGAGGCGATGATGGATTTTGACGACCAGATGCGCCGCTATTTCGGCACCGCCGACCTCTCGGCGATCGAGCCAGGGGCGCTGGCCGCCGGGATCGAGCATATCAGGGTCGACTTCGGCCTGGCGCAGGACCGCGACCGCCGCTTCGCTTTGTGGACGATCATGTACCTGCTCGGCGCAGCGCCCGACCTCGACGTCGCGTTTGCTGATCGGGCCGAACGCGACGCGGCGCGCCGCTTTATCGAACTGGCTGAAGGGCAAGGCTGAGGAAGTCGCGCGAGCGGCCCTTGCCGCCGCGCATCGCCTGGCGCGCGAAAAGCGCCGAATTGGACAAGCCGCTTGGCAGGCGGCGAATTTGCCCACATCATTCCACCCATCGACTCCCGGCCCGGCCCGATCGAGGGGATGACGTCTTGCGTGAAAAATATGACGGCGTGTTGCGCGGTCCGATGACCACCAGCCTGCGGCTCTGGCTGCGGCTGCTGAGCTGTACGACGATCATCGAGAAGCGGCTGCGCCGCCGTTTTGCCGAGCATTTCGAGACGACCTTGCCGCGCTTCGACGTGCTCGCCGCGCTCGACCATCATGACGGGCTGACGATGGGCGAGCTTTCGCGCGAAATCCTCGTCTCGAACGGCAATGTGACGGCCGTCGTCCGTCAGCTGCAGCGGCAATTGCTGGTCGACGTCCGCGCCTCGCAGGCCGATCGGCGGATCTCGATCGTGACCTTGACCGCGGACGGCCGCCGCCATTTCGCCGAGCTCGCGACCGCTTACCAGCAATGGGTCGGCGAGCTTCTCGACGCGATCGCCGACGACGATCAGCGCGAGCTGTTCGACCTGCTCGCCGAGGTCAAATCGTCGATCGAGACGGTCGAGGCGGAGGAGGCGCCGGCCGCCGCGGTCGCTCCCGCGCGGGTCTGAGAGCCGTCGGGCCGGTCAGCCCGGCGCGGGTCTCAGGTACAGAATCCCGTCGCGCTCGTCGATGCGATAGGCGCGGATCGGCTCGGTACAGGGAAGGGCGATCGGTAGCCCGGTGCGGATGTCGAACTTGCCGCCATGATAAGGGCATTCGACCGAACAATCCTCGTCGAGAAAGCCGTCGGCGAGCGAGGCATCGCCGTGGCTGCACGTGTCGTCGGTCGCAAAATAGGCGTCGCCGAGGCGATAGACCGCGATCGGCGGATAGCCTTTGGGCGTGACCCTGAGGATCTCGAGGTCGCGAACCTCGTCGGCGCGGGCCACCGCCACTTCCAGGGCGTTCGTCGAGCTCATTTCCGGGTCCGTCCCCGTTCGCACGAGGCGCCGGCGATCACCCGCCCACCGCCCGGCGCGTGTTCCACGGCAGCGTCACATTGTCCTTGAAATGCGCGATCAACGCCTTCTTGTCCGGCTTGCCGTTGGTCGTGCGCGGCAGCACGTCCATCAGTTCGACATGCTTGGGCGCTTCGAGCTTGCTGAGATGGCGCCGGCAATGGTCGAGGACGCGCTCGCGCACGTCACTGGCGCCTTCGCGCGCCACGACCGCCGCGACCACCGCCTCGCCCCATTCGGGATGGGGAACGCCGACCACCATCACGTCGGTGATCGAGCGCTCGTTGGCGAGCACCGCTTCGACCTGCGCGGGGAAGACGTTGACGCCGCCGGTGTTGATCAGGAACTTGCGGCGGTCGAGCAGGTAGACGAAGCCCTCGTCGTCGATCCTGCCGATGTCGTTGGTGATGTACCAGCCGTCTGGCTGCATCACCTCGCGCGTCTCCTCGGGCAGGTTGAGATAGCCCGACATCAGATTGTCGCCCTTCAGCCAGACGGTGCCGGCTTCGCCGCGCGGCACGTCGCGGCCGTCGTCGTCGCAGATCCGCCAATCGACGTGGGTTGCGAAGCGGCCGCTCGAGCGGAGCAGCTCGGGCTCTCCGGCGAGGCCGCGGCGATGCTCGTCGGGCTGGAGGAAGCAGGCCCAGGCGACGCATTCGGTCATCCCGTAAAGCTGGACCAGATCGACGCCGAGGGTGCGATCGACGTCGCGGATCAGCGCCGGCGTGGCGGGCGCCGAGCCGTAGGTGATCCGCTTGAGGCTCGAAAAATCGTGGTGGCTGCCTTTGTCGATCATCTCGACCAGCCGCTTCATCATCGTCGGCACGAGCAGGCCGACGCTGACCCGGCGGCGCTCGACGTCTTCCAGATAGCGGCCCATCTCGAACATGCCGTCGGGGATCACGCAGGTCATGCCCGCGATCAGCCCGACGATGTTGCCGACCACCGCCACCCACGCCGACTGCGCGGGCATGTACCAGATGTCGTTGCCCCTGAGGCCGAAATAGGGCTGGATGATCATCAGCTCGGTTTCGATCGCGCGGTGCGACAGGACCACGGCCTTGGGCGATCCCGTCACTCCCGAGGTGTAGGTGTGGAGCAGGGGATCCTCGCGGTCGATCGCGGGCTCGTCGGGCCGGCCGTCGCTGTCGGCCAGCAATTGCTCATAGTCGTGCGGCAGGCCGTGGCCCGCGCCGAGCCCGATCAGGCGGCATGTCTTGACCGGTTGCTCGTCGAGCACTCCCGCGAGCGAGTCGATGCAGATGTCCTCGACGACGCAGACCTTGACCGCGCTGTTGGCGAGGACATGGACCATCTCGGCCGGGCTGTAGCGCCAGTTCACGCCGACCCGGACCGCGCCGATGATCATGCAGGCGTAGAAATGCTCGTAAACCTCGATGCACTCGCGCGAGAGGATCGCGACAGCGTCGCCCTTGCGCACCCCGAGCCGCTGCAACGCGGCCGCGAAGCGGACCGAGCGCTCATAGACTTGCGACCAGGTCCGCGACCGCTCGCCCTGATAATAAGCGACCTTCTCCGGATAGGAGGTTGCGCAGCGGCGCAATCTGTCTCGCAGCATCGTATCAGCCTCGTTCGAAATTGAGCGGCTCGAACAGCAGCCGCTTCGTGTCGCGATAATCGGCGAGGCGGGCGCGCACCCTCGTGCCGCCGGCCAGCTTGCCCTCCGCCCAGCCGATCACCCGTGGTCCTTCGTCGAGTTCGACCTGGACGACGATATAAGGAATCGGGATGTCGCCGAACGCGCGGTGGAATTCGACCGCGCTGTAGACGGTGCCGGTTCCTTTTGCCTCGCGCCATTCGAGCGCTTTCGACCAGCAGGAGGGGCAGAGCGCGCGATCGGGCGGGAGCATCAGCCCGCAGGCGGTGCAGCGGCGCAGCAGCAGTGTGCCGGCGTCCAGCGCATCCTCGAACGCCGCCGCGAGCGAAGGATCGGCCATGGCGCGATCGGCGCTCATTCCGCATGCTCGCTGAGGATGGCTGCGGCGTGATAGTCCATTCGCCCTCCCTGGTTGGTCACCAGCACCCAATCGTTGTTGCGCTGCTGACGGCCTTCGGCGCGTCCGGTGACCTGCAGCACGGCTTCGGAGAGCTGGGTCATGCCTTGCAGATAATAGCCCGAAAGCTGGCCGCCGCCGGTGTTGGTCGGCAGGCGTCCGCCGGGCGCGATATGGCCCTCGGCGGCGAATGCGGCGGCTTCGCCGCGGCCGCAAAAGCCGTAATCCTCGAGGCCGCGCAGGGTGGTGTAGGTGAAGGCGTCGTAGATCTGGGCATGGGCGATGTCGGCCGGCCCGATCCCGGCCATCCGATAGGCCTCGCGCGCGGCGAGCCGGCCCATCGTCTCGGTCTCGTTGTCGTGGCCGCCGAACGGCGAATAGGGACAGTGGCCCTGGCCGAGCCCGCGGACGTAAGCGGAGCCGGTGTCGCCGCCGGCGTCGCTGTCCGCCGCGCTGACCACGATCGCGGCGCCGCCGTTGATCGGAAAGGCGCAGTCGAACATCCGGATCGGGGCGGCGATCAGCCGCGACGCCAGATAGTCGTCGATCGTCATCGGCGTCTTGAGCATCGCCAACGGGTTGCGGATCGCCCATTCCCGGGTCGCCACCGCGACCGCGCCGAACTGCTCGGGCGTGGCACCGGTGCGGTCGATGTAGCGCTGCATGGCCAGACCGTAGGAACCGACCGCGCCGAACAGGCCATGGCGATCCTCCCAGCCCGGGATGCGCATCAGCCCGAGCGTGTCGCTATAGGCCTCGCCGCCCGATTGGGCCGGCATGATCGGCGTGTCGGCGAACACGCACAGCACGTGATCGACCGTTCCCGCCGCGACCGCGAGCGAGGCGTAATGCAGCATCTGCAGCGCCGAAACGGCCTCCGATGCGAACAGGTTGAGCAGGCGCAGCTCGCCCATCCCGAGGTCGTCCTGCAGCCGCAAGGTCAACAGGTCGGGTGGGGCCGCCGAGCTGCGATTGACGAACAGCCCGTCGATGTCGGCCTTGGCGAGGCCGGCATCTGCGACCGCGGCGATCGCCGCGTCGGCCGCCAGTGCGGGCGCGGTGGCCTCCCACTTGCGCGAGAAGGCGCTGAAGCCGAGCCCCGAGATCTTCGCGATCGCCCGGCGCTTGGTCGCACTTTGCGCCATCTGCTGGCTCCGTTGCTCAGATCAGGAAGGCAAGCGACGGGATCGGCTCGCCGGCGTTGATCAGCAGCACCTTCTTGCCCGCCATCTTCAACGCGCCGTCCACCCGCCGCAACCGATGTTCGAGGCTGCCCATCCACAGATGGAAATCCTGCGTCGACTGGATCTGCAATTCGCCGAGCATGAAGTTCGAGCGGACCAGATAACCATCCTCGGCGGGCTCGATCTCGATATTCGAGATCAGGCGGGTCATCGGCGAGGCGGGATCCTGGGCGTGGCGAACGCCGGTCTTGAGCTGGCGGATGCGCGTCGCGATCCGGGCGCGGTTGTCGTAAAGGATCGAGAGCGTCTTCTTCGGATCGGCGTCGCCGCGGCTGTTCGGAATCCAATATTCGAAGTCGTCGGTCAGCAACGTCTCCCATTCGTCATATTGCGCCTGATCGGCGAGGCGGGCTTCGCGATAGAGAAAGGCTTCGACCTCGCGATGTTCGGTGTCACTGACCATGTTGCTGTTTCGATCCTCGTTCATTCAGCAGCCACGCGCTCGTGCGGCGCGGTCGGGGAAGGGGCGGTGCGGCCGGGGGGCTTCGCCATCACGTCGCGATAATGGTTCCAGAAGGCGCGGTTGGTGGTCTCGTCGGTGATGTGCGATTCGAGCACGCCGTTGGCATTGATCTCCTCGCGGCCGATGCCGCGCCGCAGATCGACGTTGATCGGCCGGCCGGCGAACGACTGCTGCTGACGCTCGGTGATCACGCCGTCGTCCGGCAGGAAGAAGGAGGTCGGCCCGAGCGCCGCCTCGCACAGCCGCAGGATGCGGGTGTTGACCTCGTCGGCGACGCCCTCGAGCAGCATCGGCGTGTGCAGCTGGACGCACTGGCCGGCGTCCGACATCTGGTAGAAGACGACGTTGGTCTCGGCGAGGAACAGGTTCGGGAAGATGAACGCGTGCGGCGGCCCGTCGTGGATCATCCGCTCGGCGATCGCCGGCTCGTAAGCATCCCTCAATTGCTGGCGATAGGCTTCGATCGCGGGGGGCATTTTCTTGGCGCCGGTGTAGCCGAGCCACTCGAGATCGTTCTCGAAGCCCGGCCCGAGCTCAAGCTCGCTATGGCCGTTGCCCCAGTCGCGGGTCAGCGTCTTGAGGCGGGTCTCCCCGACCATCGTCGCCTCGACGTAACGCGAATCGATCGCGCGGCCGAGCGAGGCATGGACGTAGTTGAGGTGGTAGCCGTCGATATTGTTCTCGGCCTGCAGCTTCCAATTGGTCTTGTAGTAGAATTTGACCCAACCGGCATCGAGCCGCACCTTGCCGACCGGCGAGGCTTCCACCGCGCGGTCGATCAGCTCCTTGCCGCGGCCGAGATAGTCGTCGAAGTCCTCGGCATCGGGGTTGACGGTGGCGAAGATGAAGCCGCGATAATTGCCGACCCGCGCAACCGGCAGGCTCTTGTGCTCGAGCGACTTTGATCCGACCGGATAGGGGACGGCCTTGAGCGCCCCGTCGAGCCCGAACACCCAGCCATGGTACCAGCAGGTGATCGTGGCGCGCACATTGCCCTTCTCGGGCTGCAGCAGCAACGTGCCGCGATGCGTGCAGCGGTTGGAAAGCACGCGCACGCCGCCGTCGGGCAGGCGGACCACCACCCACGGCTCGAGCCCGATGTTGCGCCTGACATAATCGCCGCGCTGCGGGATCTCCGATTCATGCGCGACGAAGACCCAGCCGCCGTAGAAGATGCGCTCGAGCTCGTCCTCGAACACCTGCGGATCGGAATAGACGCGGCTGTCGACCAGCCCGTCCTTGATCATCTCGTCATAATGCAACGTCATCTGCCCAACTCCTGTGCGATTCTGCCCGGCCGTGGCCGGAGTTTTCGCCCCCAAACCTGATTCGACCTTTTGCCCGAACAACGATCGGATGACCGATTTTCTACGCTCGCGCCGCGCTCAATATTTGAGCCCCAGGGTCACGCCGTAGGTGCGCGGATCGCCGAACGAGAAGGCGGCGCCGTAGGGAAGCACGAGCACAAATTCCTTGGCGCGCTCGTTGGTGAGGTTGCGGCCGAAGAAGGTCACGCGGATATTGTCCTTCTCGAACCCGAGGCTCGCGTCGAGCAGGCCGTAGCCGCCCTGATAGGCGTTGGCGCGGTTGTTGTTCTCGAGGAAATAACCGCTGCGATAGGCATAAGCTACGCGCGCGGTCGCATCGATGCCGGAGGCGCCGAGCTCGTGCGTGTAGGTGGCCGAGCCGTGCGCGGTCCATTTCGGCACGCGGTCGAACTTGAGCTCCTTGGCGAGCGCGGGATCCGGAATGCGGTCGCCGGTGAGGTCGAGGCCGTTGAACTCGTCGTAGGACGCGTCGGTGTAGCCGACGCTGCCGTCGAGCTGGAGGCCCTCGACCGGGCGCAACGCCGCCTCGACCTCGAAGCCCTTGATCGTCGCCTTGGCGGCATTGGCGAGCACCTGGGTGATGTTCAGGCCCTGGATGGTCTTCTGGATGTCGTCATATTTGGTCCGGAACAAAGCGACGTTGAACCGCGCGCGGCGGTCCCAGAAGGTCGATTTGAAGCCGACCTCGAACGCTTCGGCGGTTTCGGGGTCGACCGGCGCCGCCTCGATCACCGAATTGGCGCGGCTGTTGA
>Ga0255338_1004142_pt1 | contig 15675 bp, 18 predicted proteins | sample MeOH1_35cm_T4_19_FD_203715 | JGI IMG/M metagenome (GOLD analysis project Ga0255338, IMG submission 203715) | Sandy soil microbial communities from University of British Columbia, Vancouver, Canada - MeOH1_35cm_T4_195 | ecosystem: Engineered > Artificial ecosystem > Sand microcosm > Unclassified ...
TAGACCTTGCCGTCCTCAACAACGGTTTCATCGGCCCAGTAGGCATCTGATGTGCCACAGCAGGAGATGCCTGGGTTGTCGGGTTGCTTCAGCGATCCATACCATTCCCGGATAGCGGGATCGGTCGCCCCCCACTGCCCTACGTCACGCGCTTTGGACGCCTGCACGGCAATAGCCATCGCAATCGCGGCGGTGGCCACGACGACAAATCGTTTCAGCATGGTCCCTCAGATGAAGTTTTTCAGATCCCAGAGATGGGCTTTGCAGACCTGCGCCGCCCATTTCCGAAAGGCGGCGCGCCGTGATCCACACCGGCCTTAGCCGTTCCCGAGCGCGCTTCATGGATGTGGATCATCTCGTGTCCAACCGTGCTCAGCAGAACGTCCAGCGTCCCGATGAGCCCTGCGGACAATTCCATGTGGTGCTTGCCGTCCAGCCAGTGCCGGCCGTAGTGCTGGCGTGAGCGCACGATGTGAAAGGCTACGTCGTGCCCGTCAGGCAAATTCCAGCGGTTGAATGGCGGGGTCTCACACAGCAGATCGTAGGCGCAGCGGGCCAAGTCTGGCGTGAGCGGGAGAGTCATTTCCCTGGCTCCATGTCACGCAGAGCTGCGGTGCACTGCGACACGAGATGAAAGAGCCGGCGCCGGCTCAGTGAGGCATTGACCTGCTTTCCATTGATCACCATGGCTAGCAGCGCCGTAGGGTGGTGACGGCCTCCGAATACCTGCAACATCTCAGGCTCAGGATGGGGCTCGTAGCTCCACCCGCTCCGGTTTTCTTGGCTCTCCTTCTCCGGTCCACTCCATGAGGATTGAGAACTCTCCGTGGTGCGTTCCTTCAAGGGAATCATGTGCCTTCCAACCCGATGTGAGATACAAGGCCGCATCTTCGTGCGGCACGTATTTGAAAAAGCGTTCGGTCATTTGGTGGAGAACCACTTGCCGCAGCCCTGGCATTGCCAGCGCGGCGTCTTCTTGACCCTGGCGATGTTCCACCCCCTCCGCTGCACATCGTGCGAAAGGCACGTCGGACAAGCGACGTTGTTGCGGGGCGTGATAGCGGTCATGATAGGGTGGCTCGGAGACCAGGCCTTGATTTTGTGATAGACCTGCTCAAGAAGCCGAACGTCTTGGGCATTATAGCGGCGCATTGCACGCCACGACGCCTCGTCCCCAGACATGCACCCAAGCCATAGGTCTTTACCCGTGTTCGGGAGCTTTCGGCCTACGTTCAAATACCGGCCGATGTTATCCAGCTTATTGGAATCGAATTTGAAATGCCGCCGCGCGATCTTGAGGGTATCGACCGTCTTGTACGGCGTTGGCGGTTGTAGCCCATGAACTACAAACCGGGCATTCGTCTTCTTGATGTCGAAGGCGTCGCCGTTGTGCGCAACGACAACATCGGCGTCGTCCAGAACGCCCCAGAGATCGGAAACGAGCGCCTTGTCATCCCGCTTATTGCGGCAATACCCGGGATAGTCGCATAGCGCGCGGGTGTGGACCGTCGAGCGATCCAGCCATTTGTAGGCGAAGCAGAGAATGAAAGTTGGCTCTATGACGTGGATGAGGTGGGTGTCAAAAACAGTCCAGGAGAGGCCATTTATCGGCGCGGTCTCGATATCCAGCAGAAGAACCTTTGGGGTCCGCACCTGTTCGGTGCCGATCATCAATGCTTCCCTAGGCTTGCGAGGATGTTGCGGAGGCCGTTAATGGCGTCCGACAGAAGGACGATGGCGGTTAGTCCACCTATAAGGACCCATTTGCCAATCCAGCGATTGAACCGGCACCAATTCTCGATCATCTCGACCGCATCGATGATCTTAAACAGCAGGTCTGCCTTCCGCCTTGGGAGAGTAATCGTGACTGGTTCTTCGATGCGATCTTGACTGGAATCTGTGACCATGGTTCGCCGGCTCACTTCTTCGCGATAGCCTTGGCGATATCGACGCCAGATTTGCCGAGGATGTACGCGCCGATGCCGTAGGCGCTCAGCGACCAAAGCTGCTCGGGAATGGCGGTGATCGCCCTAATCGTCGCGTCCTGGAGGCCGAAGATGGGCGCCATCACGACCCACGTCATCATGCCCAAGCACCAATAGACGGTCATCGGCCGGGCATTGCGGGTTGCCCAGCCCTCTGACTGAGCGTCGGCCACCATCACGTCTTTCATCGCAGACATTAGGTTGGCCTGGTTCTCCAGGATGAGCTTCGTAATCTCGTTTTGAATTTCCAGTCGCTTGTCCGCGTCTGGAACGGCCTTGCCGATAATATTGATGATGGACGGCACAAGGCCGAGGATGGCTTCAAGCACGGGCTAGTTCCTCTTGAAGAGCGCCAACAGAGCGCGGACGATGGCAACAAAAAGCCCGCCGGAGGGGGCGGGCTGAGAGGTCGGGGTCGTTGGTGTCGGCGCGGGATCTGGCGGGGGCGCCAGCGTCGGGCTAGATGGCTTGAGCTGAATGGACGCGTCCAGCTTCGCCATTGCCATGATCAGGCCAGCGCACCCGAGCTGCTTGTCGACCACGTTCGCGTCAAAGACGCCATCTGCCACATATTTTCCCTTGACGTATTGATCCGTGCCGGACCAGACGTAAGGCGACGGCAGGCCCTTATTGGCGTAGCCGAGGCCGTTGTACTGCTCCAGCAGCGTCATCATCCCGCCCGGGGACCAATCTTTCCACTTCGCGGCGTAGGGAGCACAGTTCGTCAGAGCATCGTAGGCCGCGTCCTCGAAAGACGAGAATGGTCCCCTGCCCTTCGGCACGATGGTCGTTTTCTGATCGAATGGCTGGCCATTGGCGATGTTGACGGTCCACTTCTGCGCACCCTCACGTTGGTGGATGACCGCAATGACGAACCACGGCACGCCCGTAGTAGCTTCGATCTTCTGGTACCTGTCCTTGGCCGCCACAAGCCGCTTGGCGACCGGCTCAAACTCGGGCTCGCGCGTGAGCTTGGCATTCTGCCAGCGCTCGGCATTACGAAGGATTAGAGAGGCGACGCTCGCCATCACATCACCAGCGAGCGAATGGCCGTCGCGCAGACGCACAGGCCGCAGAGCGCCCCCACGGCGTCAAAGGCGAACTCCCTCGCCTCCTCTGGGGTGTCGATCTTCGCGCACCACTCCCGGAAGGCTTCCCAGCCAAAGCAGAATGCCATGAGCACCCCGACCGCCAAGGCGATCAGGCCAGAAACGACAAACATTTGAGGCTCCTAAAGAAAAAGCCGCCCGGAGGCGGCTTGCAGGGTCTTGTGTAGGATGTCTTATCCGAAAACTCTCTTCCACGATCTCCTTCGCGGAAATATGTAGATTTCCTCCGCGTAACCGTTACGCATCCAATATGGATAACGAAGACGATGCGCAGAGGCGAGAGGTTCGAGTTCTCCGACCCTGAAGCCGTTCACATCGTGATTGATCGAGATAAATGCCTTCGCTTTATTCGCGATGACCGATGCATAGGCGACAGCATGATCGCGATCCATCTCCGTCATCGAATCGACGTTGATCGCGATGTCGAATTTTAGCTGCCCCTCCAACAAATCCGCTGGGGTCGCAATTCGGATCGCCTTTTCCTTCCGCGCCTCACCTGGCAAGACGATATGATCGGGACCAACAGCACCTATCAGAAACGCCGCTTGCGCCATGGTGCCGAGAGGCAGGTCAACGGTTGTGTAGTTCGAAAGCCCGAGCTGCTGCGCGTAGAATGCGGTGCGCCCCGCTCCCGCTCCGATTTCGACGATCTGCTCTCCATACTCCACGCTCAATGACTTCAGGCGCCATGCCTGGTAGAGCGCCTGCACTGCGCGAAATCCCATGATCCCGCGCGACGTCTGGATGCCGAATTCCCGTGGATAAGGATTGGGAAACTGAACACTGATACCAAGCGCGCTGTCGATCACGGCGAGCAGTGCTTCGAAATCGACCGGCTCTTTGCGGTGTCCGAACGATTCCGGATACCAGAGCGGCGATACGCCCAAGGCCTCAGCGAGGCGGATCAACCGATCGCCGATGCTCACAACCTCGATCATCACGCCGGTCGGGTTGACCAGATAGCCCTCCAAGGTCCCCGGCAGATTACTCTCCAGGCCATAGAACAACTCAGTCGTGGTCGGATCGGCGATGACCTGCGCGACCATCTCAATGTCCGACGCCAACAGCGCATCATGAACGTGCTGGTTTTTGCCGGCGATATTCTTCCAGCCAGAGCCGCCGAACCCGCCGAAACTTTCGATCTGATGCCGATATGACCGGCATAGCCGCTCGGCAAATTCCTTGTCCGGTCGAGCCTGGGTTTGGGCAAAAGCGGCCTCAACGTTCCAAGCGATGTGGGGATAAAAGGCAGTCGCCGATAGGTTGCTCATAACGCGGCACAATGCCAGCCGGTTGCTGGCACTGCAATACCTCTCAAGCGGCCTGTGGAATCTGCGCCTTCAATTTCTCGACTTCCGCAGCCAACTCCTGGACCGACTTCCACAAGACGGGGATGAGCTGATCGGGCCGCAAGGCCTCCGTTCCCTCCTCCGTCTTCACGTATCCGCCGAAATCCATGCCGAGTTTGTCAAACGCGGCTTTCACGTCAGGCGCGAGGAACCCCCAATGGGTGCGCCGTCCGGGCCGAGCGCATGGCCGGCGAACAGGAACCATCTTGCGCACCATGCGGGGGACGGATCGAACGCGTGGCACCTCACGCTGAGGAACGGCTGGTGCGACGATTGCGCCGCTTCCCTGATCGACCACGGCAGGCCTGCCGGGGACCACGGTCATCGCAGGCGTACCATCCTCGTTGAAGACGGGCATTTCATCGAAGACCGGGCGCTCGACGCTCTCTATGCCCTTGATCAGCACATGCTTGCCATCACGTAGCTCAACACGCTCGAATGGCGCCTCAACGAGTTCGGTAGCTTGAACTTCCTGCTCCTCCTCAGCATCTTCCCAGGCGCCCCCACCATCGATCCATCGGAAGGTCTTTGGATCAATTGCACGCACCGTATCAAGCATGTTCGGCAGATTGGAGATGTCGGTCTTTAGCGTAGGATCGGATGTCTGAATCGTGCCGTTGACGGCGTAAACGGCTTGCCACCGCGCTGTCGACACGCCGCAGAGATAGGCGTTATCAGCGTTCGGCGCGATAGACGCATTGACGTTGATACCTGCGGTAAGGCTGGCGTCACCTAAAAGAATGACATTGCCGCTATTATAATTGATTATCCTGTGGATCGAGTTGCCTGCGGCGTTCAAGGCCATCAAGGGCGCGTTGTTCGGGATCGTGGCCCACGCCGTAGAGAATGTCGCTCCATGCCACTGCAATCCATACTGGTGCGCGCCAGTAGCATTGAATAGGGCGGTCGACTTTGAATCGTTATCGAATAGATCAGCAGTTGCAACGGCCCAATTTGATGCGTCACCAAACGCGATGCCATAGTCCACATTGTAAACAGACGTACTCGTTCCGGTGATCCACATTCCGGCGGTCGCCTTGTTGGTGCCGGCCGTACCGCCGGCAACAACAACTGCGTACTGCGCATTCGTCGTGCCGACGCCGCCGGCATTGCTGCCGCTGTAGTTATCCAAATCATATTCGACGCCATGCAGTAGCTTATTAAAGCCTGTGTCGGCCATCATCACGACATTCTGGCCGTAGATATTGCCGCCCGTTGAGCGACCGACTATGGCGCGGAAATCGCCCATACCGAAGACAGTGTACGGGGACCCGGACCCGACTGTGTGATCAACGGTCAGATGCGTCCCGACGCTTGGTTTGGTCGCGTCTGAGGTCGCGAACACGCTATCAAGCCATACCTTAGCTTGTACACCGGCACCGAACCAGTTTTCCGTCACCGTCAACGGCGGCGCGCCGGAGGTCTGAAGGCCGCCGTTCGACCACGTATGTTTGCCGGTCCACGTTGGTGCGATTGACTGGGACAAAGCCGGCGCCGCGTCGCTCCGCATAGCCGTGGTCGCCGAACCATTCGATGCAGTTAGTCCGATGGTCGCAGAAGGATTCGCAAGAGCCGTAATGGGTGGCACAGCAAACGTCCCGTCTGCCTTCAGAAATTTGCCAGCCGCAGCATCGCCAGCGGCCGGAGCCGGAACGAGGCCCTTTGTGCCACCCGAACCGCTATCGCCGACAACGCTATTGAGGGCAGCTGTCGCCTGAGCGGCTGTGCCGAAGGATGCTCCATTCAGCTTGAACGTATTATTTGCAGTATCGACCGTCTTATTGGTCAGCGTGTCCGTCGTGTTTCGTCCGACCAGCGTATCGCTCACACTAGGAACTGTCGCGCCATTAATCGTTGCCGCCGTAGCTGCCCCGATATTCGGGGTTGTCAATGTCGGCGATGTAGCTCTGACGACGGCTCCGGTTCCTGTGTTCGCGGTCGCCGCAACGCCGTTGATCAAGAATGAGTTGCCAGTTCCGGCTGTGTCAAAGGTCTTGTTGGTTAAGGTGTCCGTCGTAGCCTTACCGACAAGCGTGTCGGTTGCTGCAGGCAGCGTTAGCGTGCCGCTTGCGACAGCGGCCGGCACGACAGTGGTTGCCCCAGAAGCGCTACCAGATAGAGCAATAGTCTTTGCGCCGGAAACGTTGGTGTTGTCATCAATGATCAGGCCGCTATTCTGCGTGCCTCCGGCAGTCCCATTGAACCGAACAGCTGCATTATCGGTCGAAGTCTGTGCCTGCGTCGGCGGATTCGTATTCAATGCGCTCTGCATGTCAGACATGAGCGCATTGAAATCTGCTGACCGGATCGGCGTGAGCGCAACTGCAGGGCTCGCGTTATTGGATGGAGGCGTGTACGTTCCGTTAGTGTCGCGCGGCATTATTGGGCCCCGGCAAAAACAATGTAGTTGACGACAATGGTGGGTTGGACAGTGTTGTGAGCCTGACCGGCACCTAGGTTGCCGACCGTGCCTTGCGGCGTGTATGCGCCGTTCGAAGAGATCGAATACCCGGTCGTGCCACCTGGCCCAGACCCGACCCCAAACCCCGTCCCAAGACCCGACCCCGTTTGCACCCCGCCGGGGTTACGCAGAACGTCACCGACAGTTGAGCTGACGTTGATAGTCGCTGGAGTGCCCGACCATGTAGGTGAGACCGCCGGCAGTTCCGGGCCCGTCAACGTGTGCTTCTGCTCGCCACCAGTCGCGCCGACGGTCGCCCCATCAGGGTTCATCGTCGCGGATGTAAGAACGCCAGCGGCAGAACCGCTTATCGAGTCATTACACGCCGGTACGCGGCCCGGCATGTTCGCGCCGACAGTGAAAGTCGTTGACCCGTCACCGACGCCATAGAACGTATTGCCATTCGCAATTTCGGTTTGGGCAAAAGACCACAGGTCAGGGTACGAGGACCTCGAATAGGCGCGGCCAACAAAAACCCATCCGCTTGGCGCGGTGAGTCCTGACCATGGAACGGGGCCGAAGCCAACGGGAATAAGATTGAAGCCGCGCTGCTTGATCGCTCCGGTTACGTTGATGCCCGCAGTAGAATATTCGACGACTTCGGAGCCGCCGCACGCATCCGCCATCGTGTCAGCGGACTTGTGAAAACGCCCGGTATTCGTATCGCTCGCGAACGAAAGGCCCGGCGCCGAGGCAGCGCCAGCGGCCGCTCTAAATTGGCCGATCATCCCGGCCTGACCGTCGCGCGGCAGAGAGTTGGTAATCTCGTTGCCGATGTCGCCGTAGTTATCGTTATGGTCGGAGGCGAGAATGGTGCCGCCCGACGCGAACGTGTGCGGAACGATGTAGGTACCGGAGCCGTTGCGGGACAAATGGGCCTCCAAAAGAAAAAGGGCCGCCGAAGCGACCCTTTGGGCATCTGTTGATTGATCTATGAGGTTGGCTACTCGCCGTTGCCTTGCATGGCGTTCATCAGGAGAATCTTGGCAATAGCCGCACGAGTGTTGATCCCCCCCGTGGTGACGGGAGCTGCCGCGAGCGCGTCTCGGTATAGTGGCGAATTGGCTCGAACCAACTCATCAGCCCTTCCAAGGCTCTTCTTGGCAAGAATGTTGGCGATGGCCTTCGCGCCGGAACCGGTTATCGCTGGTGCTAGACCAGCAACCGCGCCCGCCACGCCAAGGGCAGGGCTTCCAGTCATGGAGCCAGTGATGCCACCAGCAGTCGCGCCACCCAAACCGACGATAGACTGGCCGATGCCGCCGCCTCCCCCAAGCAAATTACCGACGTAGCGCGCGGTGTTACGCGGGCCGCCGCCAACAATCACCTCATTCAGTGCTGCTAGTTCTTTATCGGAGAACCCAGAGACTTCCTTGGGTTTCTCTAGGAGCGAGGCAACTTTTGACCGGATGGTATTGTCCAGATTCCGTCCAGAATTTGCGGCTTGTGCTCGACTCTCGGCGCGTTCGAGAATGCCGGTATTGGCGCGGTCGAGGACTCCGGTGAGAGAATTTGACCGCTGAGCGGCGGCGTAGTTGCCCCGGGCGTCTTTGAGGATTTTTGCAATATCTTCTGGGCTTGGTCTGGCGGAAGGTACCGGCGGAGGGAGGGCACCCAAACCTCCTTCGGAGGCAGGGGATCGAGCCACAACACTTGACGCAGACAGACCTTCAAGAAGGCCATCAAGTCCACGAATTGCTCTACTGGATGCAAGCTGCTCAGTAGGGTTGCTAAAATCGCGCGAGGCGAGTTGAAGTGAACGCCGGATCGCTTCGAGGTTTGCAACGGTTGCGTAGCTACCTTCCGGCGCACTGGAAGCTTTATCGATGATTGCGAAAGTTTTTGGGGCAAGTTGGTCAAAGATGCCGTCCTGCTCAAGCCTGGAGCGAAGCTGGCCCATCAAGCCGGTGACGGCCTCGGGCCTGATCTGCAATCCCGAATTTCGGGCCGAATCATAGCCCCTGGCGGCGGCGGCCTGCAATGCTTCTGCGGTCGGGACCGACGGTTTTTCCTTAACACGTTCCGCGCCGACGAGGGCCGCGCCCTCCCCCAACCGCGCTCCCGGGCTAACTGGCGTGCCGGCCGACGCGAGCCCCATGACCGAAGGGACAGACAGCGGTGATACGTCAGAATCCGAAACGGTCGTTTTGGGCTGCTGGGCCTGCTCTACATACTGGCCCGGAAGCAACAGTGAACGCTTCAGATCCCCCAAAATACCCGCATTCGAGTCGAAACTGACGCGCCCGCTGGCGTCCCGGCTGAGTGGCAGGATTTTCCCGGTATATGCGCCATTCGGGGCCTGTGCCGCCTTCAGAGCCGATTGCTCGTCTGGAGCATCAACCTCGAACGTCTTGCCGCCCGATTGGATTTCGAAGACCGGCATTACTTCTTCTCTCGGATACGAACGCCATTGCCAATGTCGCGCCAACCGTCATTGGGGCCTTGCGACGGCGTAGCACTCGGCTGCGGGGCCTCGTAGGCACCCGGCTCATCGATGCTCATCAGCGGCGCAATGCCCTTATATGCCTCGTTGCCGCCCTGCACGCTCATGAGCTTGCCGGCGTCATTATTGAAATTCTTGATGGCGCGGCGCGCGTACTTCTCCTGGATTTCGAGGATGCGCCGGATGCTCCCCTCTTCCAGAGCGATTTGGCCGCCCTGCACCTTTTCGATGTACTCGCGGTCGGCGTTCGACGGGTTTGCACCGAGCGCCTTGATGTGGGACAAGACGCCCTGCCCGACTGCGGCGCGCAAGACTTCTGTGTTCTGCACGGCGGTTGGATCGCTGATGCCGAAGAGTGAGCCGACCTTCGCCAAGTCAGTGCGGCCCTGGGCAAACGCGCCAGTAATCGCGCCCTGATCGACCGCCTTGCGTGCCTCATGGATGGCCGGGATGGTCTCATATGCGGCTGTCTGCGCATTCTTGCGCTGATCTACGAGCTGCTTAGCAACGCCCTCGTAGATCGGATTGGCGGCCGTGTTGACGCTCACATTATTCGCCGGCTGCGAGAACACGGGCTTGCCGGTCGTACGGTCGATGCCGGCCGAAACACCCTCTGGTACGTTCCACTGCTTGCGCTCGTCAGGCGACATCGGCGAAACCGATTCGACCGGCTTCGCGTATTGCAAATAGAGCTGCCACGCTTGGCCGCGCGTACGTGGATCTGACCCAAGCCGCTGGATGGTCGCGGCAACTTCCGGCGGGATATTGAGTTGAGTGCGAGCGGGCGCTTGCGCCTGCTGGCCAGGCTGCTGTCCCTGAACTTGTGTAGGAGCCGCACCCTGCGGAATGGCTGGGCTATCGCTCGCCACCTGCGGCAACCCCGCAGCCTGTGCAAAGCGCTGACCGTACTGACCGACCGTCGTCCCAAGCTGATCCTTGGCGTTGAGGTTGTTCATTCCGCCTTCGCCCGCGAACCAAGCACGGGCCGCGCCCTCAGGCCCATACTTCTGGGCAAGCTGGCCAAACTTCGAGTTGAACACCGCATCTTGCGCCTGCGGGCTGGCAGCGAAGGCCTGCGGGCTCATCTCCTGGCCAAGCACTTCCTTGGTCCATGGGCCGACGTTCGCACCCATGATCTGATATTTTCCAAAGGCGCGGTCACCGCTCTTGGTCACCGGGCCGAGCGCATCATATTTGCCGCCGCTCTCAATCGATGCGATGGCATTCCCGAAGTTTGTCGGCGGCGTATTGCTGCTAACCGGTGCGGACGAAGACGACCCACCAAGGCCCGGCAGGTTGTTGAACATCGCCGTGCCCGCCGCTCGATCTTCCTGTTCGGCCTGCCCCGCCAAATATCCGCCCATCGCACCCTGGAGCGCGCGGGCGACGGCTTGCAACGGACTCCGCACGGGCGACGAATCGCCGCCCTGCTGGAGCTGCATCAGTGCCCAGCGCTTGCGCAAATCCAAATCAGAAGAGGTGCCGAAGAGGTCAGCGGCCATTTACTTGCCCCCGAAGCCCTTAAATCTGTTGAAAGCCCAGCCGCCCAACGCCGTGCCTCCCAGGGAGCCGAGCGCGCCGTACAGCGCGCCCTGGTTCTGAAGCTGCGCGTTATAGGCCGCCATCTGGCCCTGGTAGTTGTTGTTGACGATGCCGGAGTAATCAGTCGGAGCCACCTGAGACTGCGGCGTGCCGACGAAATTTGGCTGCGATACCTGACTTCCGCTCATCAGCGCCGAAATCTCATTTAGCGGCTGGTTACGATTGCTCAGAGCCTCTTGCGCGGCTTGCGCTCGGGTGGTCAACAGCGCCGAATTGTACGAGTTATCGCGCTGCATGCCGAAGTCACGAAGCGCGTTTGTATAGGCTTCAGAGCCCTGCTGAATGCCCTGGTTGGCGAGCTGCTGCGAAAGCTCATTCTGCCGTTGCTGCCAGACAGGATCGAGCAGAGACCGCTGAATATCCGACTGCTGGTTGTTGATCGCGCCGTTGAGGTCAAACGGCGTATTAAGAATATTCGCGACCTTGGCCGACTGATCGACGCCTATTTGACCAAGCGTTGCCTGCGTCCGAGAATTGAGGTCGTAAAGCTTTTGCTGCTCGGGCGAAAGCGTCTGCGTCGCGGTGAACTGCGGAACCGTGTAGGTCTTCCCATCCGCGCCAGTGTAGGTATTCGAGCCGGTCTGATTGTACGTCAGGTTCCCGTAAGGCGTCACCTGATTGGTCATGTTCAGAAGCTGCTGCGTGGTCGCAGTGTTCTGATTCAGGTTCTGCTGGGCGTTGGCAGTCGCTACCGGATCGGGTGCGGGAGGCGGTGACGGAGAGCTACCCATTGAGCCACTTCCTTGCTTCTTCAGGGAAGAGCACAAAGCGAATAGCGTCATCGGCCTTCGTGGGGCCGAAGTAGCGCGCGCTGATGCCTTCAAATTTGAAACCAAAGCGGCCCATAAGCCGCTGCATTCTCTTGTTCGACCGCCTCGTCTTGGCAGTGACGCGGTTCACCTTCAATTGCTCGAACAGATAGTGATAGACCCCGCGAATGTTGCCGCGCGTCAAGGCGCCGGGGCCGTATAACGTGATGTCGATGTTCGAGCCGTTGTACTCATTGAATACGACGCCAATGCACAACGATTGGCCGTCACGTGTACCGCCGATTGCAGTGTATGGCGGCACCATGGGGAGCCCGAGACCGTCAGATACATATTTGGCAACAAGATCGTCGCAGCCAAATACGAGCCTCATAGAAACTCGCCATTCTCCATGATCAGATTGAACGCATTGATACGCATCGTCACTTCAGTTGAATCACCGCCAGCCGACCACACCGCCGAATAATCCCAGAAGGCGCGGTCCCAAAGCGCGTTGTCTTCGCCCAATCCGCTCCTGGCCCTGAAATGGACGGAAGCCGCGTAACCGAGACCGGTTACAGAGGTCCAATCGGTAAATGTTTCAAGTTCTTCAGCATACACGGAGGAATCGTAGACAGCCGTCCCATAGACCGCGCCGACACTCGCGGCAGATGTTGGAATGCCGAGCGCCGCGTTGTCCTTGAAATCCGTGGAGATACCCACTGCTGGCCTGGAAGTAACATTCGCGGTCAACAATGGCTGGATCATCTTGAACTGCTTTAGACGGCCCCTGCCGTTAAAGTATTGGTATGCGGTCTGCCCGACCGCATCTATTTCGTCCTCATTATCTGCCGAGCCCGTCCAGGCCTGGTTAACGATGCCTTCGTTCCCGCCGAAATAGAGCGTGTCATTCAGAACGGCAAAGCAGTTCGCATTCCAACCTGTGAACCTGCACCATGCACCCGTCAGCGTGTTCATCACGTACTGATGCGCAGAACTAAGCTCCGCGACCGGAACGTTCAAAATCGCCATCGTGCCCTTTGCGAATGGAACCAACTCCCACCCGAAATTATCCTTGTAGTTCTGCGCGGCTACGTTCATGGCGTTATTGATATTGCCCGTGATGGCAATACCAATCGCGGCGCCACGGTCGGTCGTAAGCGCGCGCGACAGCGGCAACACGCCGTCGATATTCACAAGCGCAACGTCGCCGGCAACCTTCGTAAAGCACCGATGTCCAATCGGCGGCCCCATGTCATAGACGCCAACCAACGCCCAGCTACTGGACGACGACGGATCATCGCCCTGATATACAGCAACCTGCCCGCGCGACGTAATGAAGACGGCGTAATCGTCGGGGCCGTTTCCACCATCGTGGGTCCATGTCGTCATGGCGACCAAATAGCCGCCCTTACCGCAAACTGCCCCTAGCGGGAACTTGGATGCACTGCCGGAGATTGAGTTGGTCGGCAGATAGGCCGCGTCCATTGAGTCGCGGATGACGAACCAAAGACGGTTCTTGTGAGCATTGACGTTGATGAAATTCGACGCCGTTATCCCAGTGCCGGTGATCGATGGGGCAGTCCAGTTCGTTCCGTCATAGTTTTGCGGGGCATCTTGCCCATTCACGCAAACAAGAAAATGGCCGCCGGCCGTGGCGAAGTTCGTGTACTGCCATCTGGCACTAGAGAACCCGGTCGCTGACGAAATCGCAGAGCCAAGCGTGGTAACATCATAAATGCTATCCGCAGCAGCGGCGAACATGCGAGACGCCAATGCCGTCGAGGCATTGTAGATCATCAAGCTTTCAATCGGACCATCGCTCGCGCCGATGCAGTACGGAATGTACCCGCGCCGCACCTCGATATAGCCAGGCTGTGGAAACCAATTATCCAGCGTAACGGCCCGGTCAGCCGGCATCTGCGCTAATGGCGAAACTGCGTCCCAACCTCCAACCGGAGCAGGCACAGGTGCTGTAGCGGAAACGCGAGACCCAGCAACGGACTTCTGCCGCATCGGCGAGCGCGATGCGCGAATATTGTTGAGTGGCGCACGCATCAGATATTCCAGCTCCCGTCCGGGAGCGCGGGAATGGTCCAATCGATGACCGAGCCAGTCATATCAACTGGGCCGCGCGCACCATCCGACCCAAATATGGCCTCTAGCGCCGCCTCGTAGGATCGGAATTCCTCGCTGTAATCCAGGCCCTTCGCTTTGAGAAAGCGCCATTTGACCCCGAGCGTAAGAACGTCTTCATCCAGGGCCGCCGTGTCGGTATCGGCCGTGAAGGCATCCTTTGTCGATCCGTCAGCGCCATTCACCCAGTTCTTCGAGATGTACTCGAAATAGATGCTGTCGCCGCCCGGCGGGACCGGGAAAAACCAAATCTCATTCCCGCGAATGCGGAACGAGTTGACGACGCCGACCTGGGCGCCAAGGGACAGCCGCCGCTGCCATTCCTGGGCCGAGAGCGGACCAACCACGCGCCAATGCTGCGTCCGGTTGTTCATGGACTCGTCCACCATGCGGAAGAAGTCTGGCGCAACGGTTGCGAGCGTGGTCTGCGCCTGCGCGGCGACCGTCGTGAAGTTGGTTTCTACCGTCACGGCCTGCCAATCGTAGCGGCGGATCAGATCCTTTCCGTCACGATTAGCCAGGTTCATAAGCTGCTTGACCTGGGCATCGCTGGAGGTCGCCACAATGGTAGGGCTTGGGAGGTTCAGATCGATCGCTGCGCTCTGGATGATGCTAAGCAGCGACATTCAAGATTACTCCTCAGCCTTATCCTTCGGCGGGCGCCCACGCTTCGGCTTATCGGCCAGCGCGGCAACAAGTGCGCCGATGTTGTCTGCCAGCGCATCGAGTTTGGCGTTCGTAGCGGCCAAATCGGTCGCAGAGGCGTATTTCTCGGCCGACTTCGGCCCGAGCGACGCGGATGCATCGCTTACGGCCTTGCGCGCCCGCTCATCGGCTTCCACTTGACGAGACAAAAGGAGCTTTTGCGCCGCCGTGCGCTCCGTCAGCGTGCCGTGTCCAATTGCTTGGCACTGCGCGTCGCTGAGCATCGCCAGTTCTTCAACGGTATGGACGTTCCGCGCGATGTAATGTTCCGCGCGTTGCTCACTCACAATCTCGGAAAGTGGAATGCCCTTGCGGCGCTCCAGAGGGCGTCCGTCGCAATAGGCGTCCCATTCCTGCTTGAATGTCGCCATCACGTCGGGCGTGACCCGCTTAACCACGGTGTCCTTCGCCCCAACGAATGCAATTTCCACCAAGTCGCGGCCGGCGTCGTCCTTGAAGAACCGCGCGCTCTGATGCAGCGCTTGGACTTCCGGCAGATCGATATCCATCAGTCACCTTTCGTCTGGAGAGGAAAGCGGGGGCCGAAGCCCCCGCCAATTGCTTAACCGTTCGCGTTCATTGCCGGACGGTCGAGTTGGACAATCGCCTTGCCAGCGGACGGAGTGCCGTCAGCCGTCTTGAAGCGAGCGCCATCAACCTTGTCGCCAGATACCGTGGCATCATCCACGGTGCCGGCGGTCGAGGTGGCGTAGACGTTGCCAGCCGCCGCGACAGTGCCGGCGTTGACGACAGCCGCGCCGCCAATCTGGTACCAACCGTACTGGTTGGCCACATTGGCCGACATGGCGACACCCGCCGGGCCACGAGAGCCCGCAACCGCGCGCGTGGTCGTGCCGGCGTACTGGTCATAGACAACCAGATCGCTGACGGCAGTCGAGGCCACGCCCTTGAGGTAGACGAACTCGCCTTCCCCATAGGTCGGGTCCTTGGCACGAACGATGGTGCCGAGCGGCCAGTTCTGGGTCGTGTCCGTCACATCGATACGCTGGATGGCAATGCGGCCATCAGTGATGACGTAAGCCATGGTTCACCTCCTTAGGCCACGATCACGCCCTGACGGGCGCGGTTCGAGCAGGTCATGTTGCCGGCCCAAACAACCGGCATGACCATTGCGTCCT
>Ga0255338_1004143_pt1 | contig 15666 bp, 14 predicted proteins | sample MeOH1_35cm_T4_19_FD_203715 | JGI IMG/M metagenome (GOLD analysis project Ga0255338, IMG submission 203715) | Sandy soil microbial communities from University of British Columbia, Vancouver, Canada - MeOH1_35cm_T4_195 | ecosystem: Engineered > Artificial ecosystem > Sand microcosm > Unclassified ...
GCTCCAGGCTGGGCGCCAAGGGAGCGGGCGAGGCCGGCACCGCCGGGGCCCCCGCGGCGGTGATGAACGCCATCAACGACGCGCTCGCGCCGTTCGCGGCGCACGTGTTCTCGCAACCGATCACTCCCCAGAAGATCCTGCGCGCGCTGGGCAAGGTGCGCTGAGCGCGGAAAACAGGAATGCGGGGCAGTCAGCGGGCGGGGTTCAGGCGCGGGTGGCCGTCGCTGGGGCGCAAGGCGTGCAGAGCCGGCTGAAGGCGGGCAGCACCGTTCAACGGTGGCGAGCCGACCAGCCTGTTTGCGAGCGCCACGCAGGCGCGACTCACGATTCGGCCAGGAAGGAGCGCAGCGCTGCCTCGAATTGCGCCGGCTGCTCGAGTGGACTCAGGTGGGACGCGCCGGGCACGATCTCGAGCCGCGCTCCCCGGATGCGCTCCTGGATTTCGCGCGCCATTGCCGGCGGCGCGCCGGCGTCGAGTTCACCGGCCAGCACCAGCGTCGGACAGGCGATTCGGTACAGGTCGTCCAGCCAGTCAACACTGGCGACGGCCGCGCACGACGCGATGTAGCCCGCTGCGTCGGTGGTCAGTACGCGGCGCCGCAGCTGTTCCTGCAGCTGCGGCTGCGTCGCGCGGACATCCGCCGTCAGGTATCGCTGCAGCACGAGATCGACCACGGCTGCCATCCCTCCCTGTGCGACGAGCCGTATGCGCTGCTGCCATGCCTCGCGCGCCGCGGCCGGATAGCGCGCCGTAGTGTGCGTCAGCACGAGGGCGCGCACCAAGTCAGGACAGCTGATCGCCAGGCCCTGTCCGGCCATGCCGCCCAGGGACAGTCCGACCCAGATCACCGGACCGCGGCCCCAGCGCTCGATCACGTCCCGCGCGTCTCCAACCAGGTCATCCATCGAGTACGGACCCGGCGGTGCCGGAGAGCGGCCGTGGCCCCGGTGATCGTAGGCCAGCACCGGGCGCTCGCCAGCCAGCAGCGCCGCCGTCGAGGACCACATCTGGTGGTCCAGGCCCAGCGCGTGGCTGAGGACCAGCGGCGCCCCGGGCCCGTCGGCGAGCTGCTTCGTGAAAACTGCGGTCACGCGTGCCTGCCGTTCAATCAGGCTTGATGCCGCGATCGGTGATCAGCTTGCCCCAGCGCGCCAGCTCATGGTTCAGGTGGACTCCCAACTCTTCGGGCGCGGATCCGATCGGCTCCGCACCAATTGCGTCCAGCCGCGCCTTGACCTCAGGCTGCTTCATGGCCTGCACGAGCGCCGCATTGAGCTTGGCCACGACAGGCTTGGGTGTGCCGGCGGGCGCAAACACGGCGAACCAGGGCGAGACTTCGTAGCCGGGCAAGCCCGCCTCGGCGATGGTCGGCACGCTGGGCAGCGCACTGGAGCGCTTGGCAGTGGTCACGCCAAGCGCCCGCAGCTTGCCGGACTGAATGTGCGGCTTCGCCGAGGTGATGCTGTCGAACATGTAGTTCACCTGACCGCCGATCAGGTCAGTGACGGCCGGGCCGCTACCCTTGTACGGCACGTGCAGCATCTCGACTTGGGCCAGCGCGGTGAACATCTCGCCGCCCAGGTGGATCGAAGTGCCATTGCCGGCCGAGGCGTAGGTGAGCTTGCCCGGCTGCGCCTTCGCGGCTGCGATCACGTCGGGCACCGTTTTCACGTTCGGCTGCGTGCCGTTGGTCACCAGCACGTTGGGAACCACCGCCAGCAGACTGACCGGCGCGAAATCCTTCACCGGGTCATAGGACAGCCGCGGGTACAGGAACTTGTTGGTGGCCATCCCGATGGAAGTGATCATGATCGTGGAGCCGTCGGCGGGCGACTTGGCGACCAGCTCGGCGCCGATGTTGCCGCCCGCGCCGGGACGGTTCTCGATCACGAACGGTTGCCCGAGCGACTTCGACAGCTTCTCACCCAGCGTGCGGGCGATCGCATCCATCGCACCGCCAGGCGGGAACGGGACGATCCAGCGCACGGGCTTGGACGGCCAGTCCTGCGCGTGCGCGGGCGCAAGCAGGCTCGCTGCGGCCAGCGATGCGGCGGCCAGCAGCAGATGCAGACGGGGTCGGTTCATGGTGCTCCTCGATGGATGGTGGGTGGCTCCGTTCATGCGATGGCCGACGGGTGCTTCGCCAGCGGTGTCACGGCGATGCGCATGTAGGGAAACAGCGGCAGCTTCGCCAGCAGCTCGTGCAGCGCGTCGTTCGACTCGACGTCGAAGACGCTGTAGTTGGCGTACTCGCCGACGACGCGCCACAAGTGGCGCCATTGGCCGCTGCGCTGCAGCTCCTGCGCATACGTCTTCTCGCGCGCCTTGATATCGGCGGCGACGGCCTCGCTCATGTCGTGCGGAAGTTGTACGTCCATACGGACCAGATACAGCATGATGGATTCCCTCGTTTGCGGCGGTTTCACCGGGCGCGGCCGGCGGCCGCCCCGAAATCGACGTGCACCGGCTCGAGCCCGGCGCGCGCGCGGTCGAAGCGCGCCAGCCGCGCCTCGTCGACCTCCACGCCGAAGCCGGGACCGTCCGGGATCTGCAGCTCGAAATCGCGCACGACCATCGGCTCGCGCACGATGTCATCGACCAGCAGCTGCGGTCCGAACAGCTCGCAGCCGTGGTGGCAGCCGGCCAGCGTCGCGAACACGTGGGCCGACGCGGCGCTGCCCAGCGAGGTCTCCAGCATCGTGCCGCCGTACCACCCGATGTCGGCGGCCTCGGCCACGGCCGCCACCTTGCGCGTGCGCAGCAGCCCGCCGTGCTTGGCGACCTTGAGCGACCAGACGTGGGCGGCACGCTGGCGCGCGAGCGCAAAGGCATCTTGCGGCGTGCATACGCTCTCGTCGGCCATGATCAGCGTGCGCAGCGGCGTGGCCGTGAGCATTGCCAGCGCCTCGGTATTCCATCGCGCCACCGGCTGCTCGACGAGGTCCACGCCCGCCTGCGCCAGCTCCGGCACGTAGCGCCGGGCCGTATTGGCGTCCCAGGCCTGGTTGACGTCGACGGTGAAGCGAGCCTGGCCGGCCAGCTCGCGCGCAATGGCGCCGACCAGGGCCAGGTCTTGGGCAGGGGTACGCGCGCCGATCTTGATCTTGAAGATGCGATGGCGACGCTGGCCGAGCTTGTCGTGCGCCTCGCGCAGGTCCTTGTCGACGTCGCCACTGGCAAGTGTCCAGGCGAGCGGCAGCGACTCGTGCAACTTGCCGCCGAGCAGCTGGTACGCCGGCACCCCCCCCGATCGGGCGACGGCATCGACCAGCGCCATCTCGACGGCGCTCTTGGCGAAATAGTTGCCCCGGCAACTGCGCTCCATGTCCGCCAGCCGCGCCTCGAGCTGGCCGGCCGGCTTGCCATGCACGGCCGGCGCCAGGTAGGCGCCTACGGCGTGGAAGATGCTCTCGGGCGATTCCTCGTTCCATGACGCGCCGCCGATGGTCGCCGCCTCGCCCCAGCCCACCGAGCCGTCGGACAGCTCGGCGCGCACGATGCAATAGCTCTGCCGGTTGATGGCACCGAAGGACAGCTTGTGAGCGCGCACCGTCGGGATGTCGACGATGCGGGTGTGCAGGGAGGCGATGCTTGGCATGATCTCTCGGGTCGCGCGTCGCCGGGAATGACGACGGAGGCAACGATACGAAGCCTGCCGGCCCTGGTCCAATGACATATTTTTGTTGTATCGTTCGATGGCATCGAACGGTCGGAGGCGATATGGAATTGAGGCAACTGCGCTATTTCCTCAGCGTGGCCGAGACGGAACACCTCACCGAGTCGGCCGCGGCGCTGTTCGTGACGCAATCCACCCTCTCGCATGGACTGCGCCAGCTCGAGGGCGAACTGGGCGTGCAGCTGTTCGAGCGGATCGGCCGCGGGCTGCGGATCTCGCAGGCGGGGCTCGCGTTCAAGGGCTACGTCGGCCGGGCCGTGCAGGAGATCGAGGGCGGTCGCATGGCGCTGGCGCGGCTGAGCGGGATGCAGGCCGGCACGCTCACCGTCGGCGTGATCCCCACGTTCATGGATTCCCTGGTGCCGCGGTTCGTGGCCCGGTTCAGCGCGCTGCATCCGGGCGTGCAGGTCTCCATTCGCGACCTGCGCGCCGACGTGATCGCCGACCTGCTGGCGGCCGGCCGGCTGGACGTCGGCATCGCGTTCCATCCGGTGCCGCGTGACGACATCGACGCCCAGCACCTGTTCACGGAACGCCTGCTGCTGCTGGTCGGCCCGGCACACGCGCTGGCAGGCCGGCGCAGCGTGCCGATGCGAGCCCTGGCCAGCCTGCCGCTGTGCCTGCTGCCACGCAGCTTTGCCACGCGGCGCATGCTCGACGAGGCGTTCCGCGCCGCCGGCATCGCGCCGCCGGTGCGCGTGGAGATGGAATCGGTGAGTGCGACGATCACCGCCTGCGAGGGCGGCGAGTTGGCGACCATCGTGCCCGAGCGCGCCGCCGCGATGAATCCGCGGATGCGCGCGCTCGCGATCTCCGACCGGCAGCCGGTGCGCCATGCCGGCGTGCTGTGGCGCAAGGGCGGCTCGCGCTCGGTGGCCGCGGAAGCGTTCGTGCAGCTGATGCTCGATGAACTTGGACGCAACACACCTGCGCGGCCGCGCGTTGCCGCGAGGACTGGTGGGCAACCGGCTCGACCGCGGCCGCGATCGTGAAGTTCTTGCTGAACGACCGGGAGTTGGCGGTACTTGCCCTGAATGGGGCGCCGCTTGCGGCGGCTTAGGGGGCTTGCTTAAGGGTTTAGCCGTATTTCCAGGCTCTCGGGCAGGTCGCGAAAAATAGAATCTATCTCGTGCTGACAGTGTCGATGGCCGAGGAGGACTTGGTCCTGCATCCGCATCGTCTACGAGGAGCCAAGGTACGTGAAGGCAACGGATTTCGCTGCGATCGAACTCAATGCTTGGGAGCGGGCATTGAAGGAACAACGCGAGGCAGAGCGGATGCAGAGCGAGGCCCGCGCACGCCAGGAACCAGCAAAGTTCTATGCGCTTCGAAACCAAGTCAGAGTGTTGCGAACGCGCGCTGCGTTGCTCCTGGCCAAGGCAGTCGAAAAGAAATTGTCCTTCTAGCAACTTTGACTGTCATGGCGGGCGCGGGTGTTTGGCGGCCAGCGTTCGGCCGTCGGGCTGAGTGCGTGTGATCTAGCGTGGGCCACCGGTGACTTGATATGCGAAGTGCTTCTCGAGCCAAGGTATTGCCGGACGGGCTCGCCAGCCGAGTCAATAGCCGTGAGCGGAGTGGCAGCAAGAGCGCCATTGCCGTGCAGCCCGAATTTCTCATGCGGGCTGCGAACGAATCATTCAGGGAAATGCTGCGTCGCTGTCGGCGCCAGTATCCGCATGTGCATCTCACGTTTGTGCGGGATGGCAGCAGGAATGTCATCTTGCTCGCTTACAACGACAATGGAGCGGTTGCGTACAACTGCAGTGAGGGCGAAAGCCGCTCCTGGCTCCTCGGGTTTGAATTCGACGCCCGCTCGGGCGCGTTCGCCGATCACGCCCCGGACGTCGATCCTGCTCGCCGGGCATCGCCCCTGCTGGGAAAACGGCTTTATTGAACCGGTTGCGGTCGGCCTCCGCATCCCACCGCCGCCAACGTGCTCGCCCCCCCATGGACGCGTGGGCCCCTCTTCCATCGACCTCCAAGGCGCCACGACATCGAATCCATCCCCACTGGATCGATGGAAGAACTCGGCTTCAGGGCTTTAGGGGATTCACCTAACGACTCTTAAGCGGCCAGCTGATGCGCTACTTGTATCAAGTTGCTTCAATTGAGGCAAGAGATGATCGATCATGGACACGTTGAAAAGGCTGCTTTCGTTGGTCCACGCACCGCGGCACCGCTTCGTTTCCAGCGAGCCTTCCCTGACGAGCCACGCTCGCAGGACTCCCTTCGGAGAGTACGCCTTGCCCGCCCTTTCGGAGCCCGGCACGCCGGTCGCCCCGCCCCGCTTCGACCTGCACATTCCTGAGCCCGACAAGGAGCGCCTTTGCGCCGCGGGCGAGCAGATGCTGCGCGCCGCTTGCGCGAACGCCGATCCCCTCACGTTGGCAGTGTTGCAGTTGCACGACCTGCCCGAGGTCGAGTTGGTCTTCGGTCGCGCGGTCGCCGAGCAGGTGATCGATTCGGTCATGACAGAATTGGGGCGGACCGCCGGCCGCAAGGGCTTCGTTTCGAGAAGCGAGCCCGATACGTTTGCGCTCCTGATGCCCGGCTTGGGCGTGGAAGCCACTGCCGCCGCGCTCGCGGCGCGCTTTGGCCAACCGTGCGTCATCGAGCTCGAAGTGGATCAAGGCGAGATCCTGCTGGTTCCCGATCTGCGGGTCCATGCGCTGCCGGCGAGCAAGTCCATCAAACAGGAGTACGAGCGTCTGTGCGACGCCATGGTCAGGGCGCGTGGGCGGGAGGAGCGCCGCCGCGAATACCTGCGAAAGGAACGCGAGTCGCATACTCTGCCCATGGATCTGCCGCTCGTGCACGCGCCGCAGCCAAAGCGGCTGCTGTGCTACCCACCGCTGCCGCTGACAGTGCCGGTTCCTATGGGGGCGCGCTAAGGCCAAGGCTGTCGGACACCGCTCGTTCCCGGCTTTGTTCGAAAGCGGCGAGGGTGAAGAAGAAACTGGCACCCTGGCCCGGTTCGGACTCAGCCCAGATGCGGCCTCCGTGCTTGTGCACGACCTTGTGCGCGTTGGCCAGCCCGATGCCGGTCCCTGCGAACTCGGTTGACTTGTGGAACCGCTGGAACGTCTCGAAGAGGCGATCCGCCCGGGTGATGTCGAATCCCGCGCCGTTGTCCCGGATGGAGTACACAATTTCGCCATCGGACGAGCGCGCCGCTGCAAACCAGATCCTGGCCGGTTCCGTGCGGCCCGTGAACTTCCACGCATTGCCAAGAAGATTTTGAAGCAGCAGGCGCAGCAGCGTCCGGTCACCTTTGGCCTGCAAGCGCGGCTGAATCGCCACGACGACATTGCGGCCGGGATGTTGGCGCTGCAGTTCATCGAGCAGGCCAGCGGCCAAGGTGCTCAGATCCACGTCCTCCATGACCAAGGCAGCGCGCGAAATCCTCGTGAGTGACAGCATCGCTTCGACGTAATTGGCGATCCACTGGATGGATTCATTGACCTGGCCCGCGTACTCGCGAGCGCGTTCTGTGTCTCCCTTGGCAACAAACATCTGCAGCGCCAGTCCGAGAGATTTGGCGGCGGTCACGGGCTGGCGCAGGTCATGCGCGAGCGAGCGGGCGAATCCCGATAGCTCGCTGTTCGCGCGCTCGAGGTCACGTGTGCGCTGTCGCACCTTGTCGGCCAGCTCCTCGTTCAGCGCGATCAGCTTCTGGCGCAGCCGGATGCGCTCAGTAGCGTCCCGGATGACGATGTTGATGAAGGCTTGTCCATCGGCCTTGAAGGTGGATGTGTTCACCTCGGCTTCGAAGGTCGAGCCGTCGGCACGCAGCATCGTCAGTTCGCCTCGCGCGCCACCGTGCTGCAAGCGCTGCCGGATCATTGGTTCCAGACGGGTTTCGCCTGGCCACGCCAGCTGCCTGCTCAGAAGCTGCTGCATCTGTGCCTCCGTCCTGCCGAACATCTCGCATGCAGCTCGGTTCGCCCGCAAAATCCAGCCGTCAGGGTGCACTTTCAGCACCGCGTCGGCGCTCGTCTCGAACAACAGGCGATAGCGCTCTTCGCTGAGCATGAGCTCCTGCTGCGCCTTCCTGTTCTCGGTCACATCCCGGATGTACAGCGCCAGCCCCTGCTCGGACGGAAAGACCGCAACGCTCAGCCAGCGCTGGAAGGTGGGAGAGTACGCCTCAACACGGCCGGCGGTGCGTTCAACCAGCGCTCGCTCGCACTCATGCCGGAAGTCCCTTTCGGCGAACGCCGGGAACCGCTCAGCCATGTTCTTGCCCAGGAGGTCTGCCCGCTTCAAACCGAGCCGCCGCTCGGCTTCGCCGTTGACATAGGTGAAGCGCAACTCCCGGTCCACCGTGACGAATGCGTCGGTGATGCTTTCGAAAGTGGTCGCGAGCTGCCGATTGACGGCTCCAAGACGCTCGGCATCGCGCTTGCGGTCGCTCACATCCTGCACGGCACCCTGTACGCGCAGAACGGCCCCGGCGCCGTCAAGGATCGCCTCAGCCCGCAGACGGAGCCAAAGCTGCCTGCCTTTGGCCGTCAAGGACTGGAATTCAATATCGACGGGCCTGCCGTGCGTATAGCAGGCGCGCATGGCGCCAATCACGCCACCCCGGTGTTCCACGGCAACGAGGCCATCGAGCAGCGCTGGAGTGACGCGCTGGGCTGGCTCGAACTCGTACAGCGCCAGCAACTCGCTCGACCAGGAACCTTCCATGCCCGGCATTTCCACTGCCCAGGCACCGACCTTGCCCAGGCGACTGGCCAGTTGGAGCAGCGCCTTCGACCGCGAGGCGCTCTCCTGGGCGTCCTTGAGCGCAGTGATGTTCGAGGTAGTGCCGTGGTAGCCGATGAATCGGCCCTTCGCTGTATACCTTGGCACGCCCGATGTGGAGAAGACGTGCTCCTCACCTGAGTGAAGCCTGACGCGATACTCGAAATCGTGAAAGGCGCGGCGCTGTCGCAGCAGTTCCCTGTGGTCATCCCAGGTGCCCGTGCATGGGGCAGCACCGGACAATTCCCAGCGACGCTTGCCGATGAAGTTTTTTTGCTCCTCGTTCAGTTCCTCGTCTTGCGTCCTGGTGAAGCTGGTGAACCGCAATTCATGGTCTTGGTCCCAGAGCCAGACCGATGAGGATGCCCCGAGCGCGGAAGTGTGAAGGTCGGCATCGACGCGCGCCTGTGGAGCGTCGTCGGTTTCCCTCACGTCGATGACGCATCCAACCACGCGCCCGACCTGCCCGTCCAGGCCAGCGATGGCTTCACCGTCGCCCCTCAGAAGCTGGTATCTGCCGTCCTCGACAAGCAATCTGAGCTGGAACGTGAAGCTTCGCTTGCCACCATGCAGCACCTCCTGGACCAACTCTTCGATAGCGGGGCGGTCCTGCGGATGGATCCGCTGGAGCAAGCGAGGCAAAGAAAGGTCACAGATGCCCTCGGAGCCGGGAGAACACTGCAAGGATTGGGAGGCCGCCATATAGGTCCACCCCCGCACGCCGGTCAGCCGTTGTGCAGCAGCGAGCCGGACCCTGCTGTCCTGCAGCTCAATGACGATTTCCTCAGGCGTCGCGGGATCGCCCTGAGCCACCTTCGTGGGTGCAGGCGGCACGTTGGCAATCTTCGACTTGTTGGTTGACCCCATCTCCTCTGCCGCAGCGGCGCCTTCATACCGCTACCCATTCATCATCCATTAGGCGATCTCGAACGTCAATCGGAATTGTATGGACGCAGTGGCCTGCGCGCCGTGAAAGGGTGCCGTTCGCGACGCTCCTGGAACCGGTTCACAGCTTTTCTCGAGACGGCTGATGACGGGTGGGGGTTTGACCTGGGCAGCCCTGTGTCCCCCGTCTCGATACGACCCCACCCCCCATCTATCCGGCTCATGCCTGCCGAACCAATCAGCGATGCCCGAGCAGGTGACTGCGCAGGATGCTGGTGAGAAATGAATTCTTCTTGTTCTCGAGAAAGCCGACCGTGCGATACGAATGCGGCCCCTCGAAGCGCCGAAACTCCAGGTCCGGATACGCCGCGAAGTTCAATCCCCGCTGGAGCGGGAGTATTGTCACGCCCAGACGATCATGAACCAGGTCGAGGGTGGAGCGGACTGCGTCAATTTGCATGGTCTGACGCGCGCGGATGTGATTGCGCCTCATGATCTCCTCGATCAAAATGCCCGTGTTCGAGTTGGTGGCGCTTTGAAAGAAGATGGACCGTTCCAGTATGGCGTTGATGCCGCTGGTGTCGGCGTGATGCCGCTTGTTGTAGACGAAGGCGAATGGTTCCTTGTAGAGGGGCGTCCAGATGACGTCGTCCACCGTGTCGTGAGGCGACCTGACGCTCAATGCTCCATCGATGTCTCCATTGAGAACCCGCTGCTTCAGGTTCCCTGAATAGCTGATTCCCGGCTCGACCACAATCCTGGGAAAGCTCTCGCGCATCGCGATGATGGCGCGGACAAGAAGCTGCATCGAGGTCGAGATCGACGAGATCCGTACCGAGCCGGAGAGCTCTCGCGCGTCCTGGTCGTACTTTGCTTCGTCGAGAAGGTCGACGATTTGCTGCGCCCTTTTCGCGAACCGGTGACCGCGGTGATTCAGGGTGACGGACTTCCCGCTGCGGTCGAACACGGCAAAGCCGAGTTCTTCCTCGAGCGACTTCATCTGCAGGCCAACAGCCGCCGCTGTGAGCGACACGTGCTCCGACGCGGCTGAGAAGGATCCGTACCGGACCACCGCCAGGAAAACCCTGAGAGACCTGAGACTTCGCATAGGCTGGAGGTTCTCATCATAAAGATTTTCTTTATCCCAACAAAAAAACTATTCGGTTTACTTGTCAAGAAGCGGCTGGCACATTGGATCCCTTCGAGGAGATAGACATGCTTGCACCACGGACCCAATCGGATTTGGCAACCTTTCGTCTTCAGCGCCGTGGGCTGCTTGTCACAGCCGCGGCCGCCGGTGTTGGCGCAGCAACCGCCTCTTTCGGCACGCCGGCACGCGCCCAAGGCGGCGCCCCTCTTGACATGATCGTGCCTGGCGGACCTGGAGCCGGCACTGACCTCGTGGCACGGGTTGCGGCCAAGGGCTTGTCTGAGCAACTCGGTCGGCCCATCATCGTCAAGAACGTCCCGGGAGCCGCCGGAACGATTGCTGCCCAGATGGGCGCACGGGCCAAGGCTGACGGCAACACGCTGTTCTTTGCGATCACCGGCACGCACACGGTCAACCAGTTCCTCTACGACAAGCTGCCGTACGACCCGAAGGGCGATTTCGCACCGATTTCGCTCGTATGCAAGTACAACAACGTGCTCGTTGTTCGTCCTGAGTTTCCGGCCAAGACACTGGCCGACCTCATTCAATTCATCAGGGCCAACCCGGGCAAGAACTTCTACGGCATCACCTTCAATGGCAGTTCCAGCCACCTGGCGATGGAACTGCTCAAGCGCGAGGCGAATCTGGATCTGCCTGGCGTTCCCTACAAGGGCGGCGCTGCTGCCGTGGCCGACTTCCTCGGGGGGCAGTTCCCCGTGCTGATGGACACGGTGATCAACCAACTGCAGCACATCCGCGCAGGCAAGGTCATTCCGGTAGCAACGACCGCCGCCAAGCGCTCGCCGGCGCTGCCCAACGTTCCCACCCTGGTGGAGTCGGGCTTTCCAGGTGTGGAGGCCATCGGCTGGGGAGGCCTGATGGCTCCCGCAGGCAGCCCTCCAGCGTTCATCGCCGAGTGCAACCGGGCGGTCAAAGCCGTCATCGCCTCAAACGCGTTCGACGGGCTGATCAGCACCGGTCTGGAAACACAGTACACGACACCTGACGAAATGGCAGCCTTCATCGATCGAGAAGCTTCCCGCTGGGGCCGCCTGGTCAAGGCCGCACAAATCAAGCCAACCTGACCCGCAGCGAGGAGACATCATGGATTTCACCTTCACTTCAAGGCGGCAATTCTTGGGTGTTGTCGGCGCCGCCGGCATGACGCTGCCGTTCGCGAAATTGGCCGCACAGGACTTCCCCACCCGTCCCATCACTCTGATCTGTCCGTTCGCGGCCGGTGGATCGGTGGACCAATACATGCGCGCGCTGGTTCCAGCCGCGGCGAAGCACCTGAACGGTCAGGTGCTCCTGATCGACAACAAGCCTGGAGCCGGCGGCCTGTATTCCGCCAGTCTCGCCTCCAAGGCCCGCCCGGACGGCTACACGCTGGCGATGACTTCCGGGTCGATTTTCCGCGCCCCCTGGCTGGAGCCGAAGGCGGGCATCAGCCCGCTGGCCGACTTCACGTACGTGATCGGCATGACGAGCCTGGAGTTCTGCGCGGTGGTCCGCGCCGACTCGCCCTACAGGAATTTCGCCGATTTCATGCGCGACGGAAAGCTCAAGGGCGGCGTCCAATTCGCTGCAGGAGACCCGACCACCGCGGTCCCGGTGCTGATGAAAGGCGTCGAGGAGAAGTACGCCTCCGAGTTCCGCCACATCCCGTACAAGAGCGGCGCCGACATGGCAACCGCCCTGCTCGGGGGGCACGTGAACGTGGTGCTCGACTCCGTCGGCAGTTACGTGCCTCACATCAAGGCGGGCAAGCTGCGTTTGCTGGCTGCCTTGGGCACGCAACGCTTCAAGGCATGGCCCGACGTTCCGACTGCCACCGAGCAGGGATTCGAGGTCGTCGTCTCCTCCCCGATGGGCTTGGTGGGACCGCCGTCGATGAAGCCTGGAATCGTGCAGTCGCTCCACGACATCTTCCGCAAGGCGATGCGCGAACCCGAAATCGAGCGGGTGCTCGAGGTACTCAACCAGCCGGAGTGGTACCGCGGTCCGAAAGACTTCGAAGCCTACGCTCAAAAGATGTACCAGGAAACCGGCGAACAGCTGCGACGCGCAAGACTGATCTGAATGACGACCATCACCGCTCCAACCCCATTTCCGCTGATCGAGATCTCAGGCCCGCCGGAGGTCCGCGGCAGACAGTACGGGAAACAGGCGCGAGAACGCATCGTCAAGGGCGTCGGCCATTACAGCGAACAGCTCGCCAGGCTCGAACTTGACAGAGGAGGACTGCAGACGCTCATCGCCAGCTACCTGCCCGTGATGGAGCGCTTCGACCCGGCCCACGTGGCCGAAATGAGGGGCATCGCCGCCGGCGCAGAGGTCCCGTTCGAGGACGTGGTGCTGCTGAATGCACGCACCGAACTTCTCAAGATCGCGGCGAGCCCGGTGCTGCGGCAGCGCCTCGCCGGAGACCTCGACGGCTGTACCGGCGTCGTTGTCATGCCCGAGGCAACGGCCGCCAAGCGGATCATCCACGCTCAAAACTGGGACTGGAAGCATGAGTGTGCCGAGACTGCGATCGTCCTGCGCGTCCGCCGCGACGACGGGCCGGACATCTTGACCTTTACCGAGGCCGGCGGACTGGCTCGCTCCGGCATGAACAGCGCCGGCATCAACCTGACGGCCAACTTCCTGGAGTCCGACCTCGATTACAGGGACATCGGCGTCCCGCTGCCCCTGATCCGGCGCAAGATTCTCGAGCAGGAGCACCTTGCGCTGGCCATGCACGCCACCTATGTGTCCAAGAAATCGGGTTCGTGCAACATGATGGTGAGCCACATGAACGGCCTCGCCCTGAACTTCGAGTGCGCGCCAGACGAAACCTTCCTGGTGCACCCCGACAACGGGCTGATCGTCCACGCGAACCACTGGATCAGCCCAGTGGCCCTGTCCAAGCTCAAGGACAGGGGGATCGCCAGCACGCCGGACACTTTGTACCGTGACACGCGCGTCAAAGACATCCTTCGCCCCCACGTGGGCTGTATCGAAATCGAGCACGTCAGGAAGGCGCTGCTGGACGATCTGGCCTCGCCATGGTCCGTCTGCCGGCCGCCACGCCTGAATCTTGCGAGCAATCTGAGCGCAACCGTGGCGACGATCATCCTCCGGCCGCACGACAAGGCCATGGAGGTTGCCTGCCTGCCTGCGGTCAATCCGAGTTTCACAACCTACGGCTTCGAGGCCTGACGACGTGGAGGCGCAATTGTCTTGTTCCTATCCAAGGGTGACGCGAAGGGGATCTGCGCCGGCCGGCGCATGGTCAGATCGCGTGCGCTGCCTCGTGGCCTATACGGTCGACTTCGACGGCATGGGCAACGAGGTGGGCAAGGGGCTGGAGCCATATGGTGCGCATTCGGCGGGACGCTATTCCGCCAGGCGCGGCATTCCGCGGCACCTCGACATGCTCAAGCGCCTGAGGATCCCGGCGACCTTCTTCGTGCCAGGCTACGACGCCGAGTGCTTCCCCGAGAGCGTGCGCCAGATTGCCGCAGCCGGCCACGAGATCGGCGCGCACGGCTACGTCCACGAAGGGACGTTGCTGCCTGCCGAAGAAGAGCGTCGGCGACTGCGGCTGACTCACAGGATCCTTACCGACCTGACGGGCCGACCTCCCGTCGGCTGGCGTTCGCCATCGGGCCAGAAGACTGCGGTCACCCTGCCGGTGCTGCGCGAACTTGGATACCTGTACGACAGCAGCGACAAGGACGCCGACATGCCGTACACGATCCGCGTGGGCGATCATGGCTCGCTCGTCGAGATTCCCAACAACACGTACAGCCTCGACGACTTCCCCTTCTACAACTTCTCCATGACGCCGGTGAGCGAAGTGGCGACTCAATGGAAGGAGGAGTTCGACGCGCGCTTTGCCCGGGGCGGATTCTTCATGCTGACCGTGCACCCCCGTGCGGGCTGGGGCTCCGGCACGCCCAGCCGTGTTGCTGCCGTCGAAGACGTCCTGCGCCACATTGGGCAGCATGATGGCGTCGAGTTTGCAACCTTGAGCGCCATCCAAGGCATGGTCGCGCGCGACCCGGTTCGTTTCGACGAGGTGCTCGCATGAATCAAAGGAGCCTGAAACCTCATCAGAGCCCGGCAACCGTGGGCATCAACGTTGACTTCGAAAGCATCGATGCCGCCAACTCCGGGCAAGCCGGCCTGTTCGGGCGCTACTCCTATGGGCGCTATGGCTTGCGAGAGGGTGTGGAGCGCCTGCTGCGTGCCATGGACGAAGTCAATGCGAAGGTGACTTTCTACGCGCCAGTCTCTGACCTGACACGACATCCCGAGCTGATCCGCGCCATCATCGAGGCGGGCCATGAGATCGCCGTACGCGGCCGCGTCGACAAGGGAGCGGGCGCCGACGAACAGATGAACGCGCTAGGCGAGGAACGAGCTGCGATGGCGAAATTGCTGGGCGCATCGCCGCGCGGCTGGAGGTCAGTTGACGGCGTCGTCACCAGAAATACCCTGCCCGCCCTCGCCCAGCTCGGCTACTCGTACGACTCCTCATTCTGCGACGATGACCTGCCCTACCTCATGGCGAATGCGTCGGGCGAGAAGCTGGTTGAACTGCCGACCCTGGACTACCTCACGGACGCACCCTTCTATGCGCAGCGCCATACCCATGCCCGCACCAGCAAGGCTTGGCACGAAGAGGCGGAGGCTCAGTATTGCGCGCATGCGCTCGTGCATCTGACATTGCACACCCGGGGCGACAGCGGCTCGACCCGCTTGCCGCGGGTTGAAATGGTCTCGCAATTTCTGCGCTGGCTCCAACGCAAGCCTGGAGTCAGGATGTACCGCGGCTGTGATCTGGCGGACGAGGTGCTCAGCGGCGCTGCGGCTGAACCCTTTCCAGACGCTCCTGCGCCGCAGATTTGACGCGACAGTGCGTCACGCCACCGCAGTACGGTAGGCCCGCGGCGTTCTCACAGGAGATGTCGGCGTGCTTGCCAACGGCAAGCAATGGGATGGACGCCCCCACCCGATGACGGCATCGATGTGCCAGAGTGGGAAGTGTCATCGACCACTCGTACCGGAAGGCCGGCCTCATCGAGGATGCCTCGTAAGCGTCTAGCCGCAGCATCTTGAGCCGCTGGGGCCGGCCCCCGACCATTGCGTCATGTCGAACGCGATGGTGGTGATCTGCAGAGAAGCCCGGGCCTGGCTGGCGCGGTGGCTGCTGGTCAG
>Ga0255338_1004144_pt1 | contig 15658 bp, 13 predicted proteins | sample MeOH1_35cm_T4_19_FD_203715 | JGI IMG/M metagenome (GOLD analysis project Ga0255338, IMG submission 203715) | Sandy soil microbial communities from University of British Columbia, Vancouver, Canada - MeOH1_35cm_T4_195 | ecosystem: Engineered > Artificial ecosystem > Sand microcosm > Unclassified ...
CAGCAGCCCTACCGTGGGTCACCGGTCAGAACGGGTACTTCCGCCGCTCGTGAACGCACGCCTTCCCTTACCCCGCACCGCAGCCACCCGCTCAACGCGGCTCCCTACCCCATCTCCCGTTTTCCTAAGGGGTGCAAAAACGTGCAAAACGATGCAACGGCAGGCACAAACGGAGGCCGCCACTGGTTCGGTTTTCGACACGCTTTGGCGAGTTTCTGGAGAAAAACAGCACGTCCACGGCAGCAACAGGGCCGTACCGTGCAATCTCCCGGCCCGCCTCCCCAACTACCGGCTACCGGCTCCCGTCTTCCGACCCCTATTTGAGTCGTTTCAGCGCCAGGACCAGGTTTGGGTTCTTCTTCAGCAGGTTCCACATCAGCCCGGAGCGCTGGTTCTCCAGTTGGAGCATCACCAGTCCCTGCCCAATCGGGTCCAGAGACCGGTCCACCCAGGTGCCAGTGGTTCGGAGCAGTGGGTTCTCGGGGTCCGACTCCATCCCCGCCTGGGAGAGGTCGGCGTTGAACCGGTCCGGCAGTCCGAAGCGGTAGTGCCAGTGCCCCTTCCGCCAGCCGGCCCGGGCGGCGGCGGCGGCGCGGGCGCGCAGGTCCTTGCCAAAGGCGGAGATCGCCAGGGTTGCGGGGTAGCTCACGGTGCCGTCCTCGTCCGGGGTGGGCACGAAGGCGAGTGTGGGGGTGCCGTAGCGCCGGGAGCGGTCGTCCGGGCCCAGCCCGGGAGCGAGGCCGAACGAGAGATCGCTGTAGCCGGAGAAGCCCCGGGAGTTGGTCTTCGCATAGGCGGTGGCGGCCAGCACGGCGCTTCGCGAGTTCGCGTACCAGGTGGCCGGATCGCCGGGCGACTTGTGCGTCTTGGTCTTCCGCATGTCCAGGAACGCCGTCAGCAGCTCGAAGTCCTGCAGCGCGCCCGTCGCCGTCTGCACCAGCTTCTTCGGGCCCTTCACCCGTCGCCACGCGGCGTGGACTGCGCGCGCCGAGGCCGGCGGATGGGTCAGCGAGCCGGCCGCGAGGAGACTCAGGAGGTAGGTCCCGTCCTCATAAGCGTCCAACTCCGTCGGGGCGGCGGGAGTGCCGGAGTAGTGGCCGGCGCCGTCCGCGTCCGGGATCGCGTAGGGGTCGCCGTCGTTTGTTTCGTTCGGCTTCCAACCGGCGTAGAAACGGTTCGTCGCCGGATCAAGCATAAAAGTCCAGTCCACGCGATCGTAGATCTGCTGCGCCAGCGTGCGGATCTCGTTCTCGGCCGGCGTGTTCTGCGTGAAGTAAGACTGCGCCGCCAGCACGCCCATCAGGGCGGTCGCCGTATCGTGCGGGGAGAGCGCCTGTGTGTCCAGCCGCTCGTCGCGCGCCGTCTCCGGGTCGTCCACGCGATGGAAGCGATTGCCGTCCAGCCCCAGCCGTCCGTAGAACCAGCCCTTGTAACCCTGTCGGTGTGCGGCTTCCGGACCGAAGAGCGTGGGGTCGGCCAGTGCCTCCAGGATCAGCCGCACCCGGTCCGCGGCGGTCGTGCGCAGAACCCAGGGCTGCCCTTCCGCGGCGCCGTGCTCGGCGCCCACGATCCACGCCGCAATCGCGAAGCCCGCACCGCCGCTGGAGAGCTCGTCCGGGGTCGTCGAGTGCGCCTGGGGCAGGCCGTAGCTGCGCGCCTTTCGGCTGGACCAGTCCAGGAAATACTGCCACGACCGCTGCTCCACCAGCTCCAGCAGGTCGGTGTCCAGCGGCCGCTCCACGTCCGGCACTTCGGAGACGAAGAACACGCGCTGCAGCTCCAGGGAGCCGCTGAGGGGATTGGCGCCCCCGCCGGCATCGCGCTCGATCAGCACCGAAAGCGTCTTGGCCGACTTCTCGTCCAGGTCCTGATCGTCGATCACGTGGTACGAGAGCGCGTCCCGGAAATCCCACACCAGCACTTGCCGCTGCGCCTGGCCGGTCACCGGAAGCCGGATGAAGCGACCTCCACCCAGCGGATCGCGCAGCTCCAGGCGGATGGTCAATGGCTCCGCGCCCCGATAGATCAGGCCCACGCGCGCCGTGCGGAAGTTCCGGGCCGCCGTCCGCAGGATGCCGTCAACGCGGTTGAGGTTCAGCACGTGCTCGTCGAAGCGGACGATGCTCACCGACTGACCGTCGTAGGAAACCCGGCGCTCCGAAGGGCCGAACAGATCGAAGCTGATACCGGTTTGCGGTGCGGCGTCCCCCTCGGCCGGGAAGCTCCAGTCCAGGCGCAGGGCGGTCCCGGTGCCGGACTTGGGCAGCAGCTCCGTGGAGCCGTAAGGCACTGCCCCTGGGTTCACCACGCGGATGTCCCCGGAGAAGTCGTTGGTCCGCAAGTCCCGGCGGGTCACCACGTCGGTGAAGTCTTCCACCACGGCCTCGGTAACGCTCACCTGCTGCGGTAGCGCCTCCCGCGCGCCCAACAGCGTGGTCGCGCAGAGAGCCGCGGCGAATACCGCTCGAGCCGCTACGCGCGGGGGAATTCGGTTCCGGGTTCGAAGATCCAACCGTAACATGTCTATATGCTATGAACAGACGCAATCAGGGCCTGATTCCCTTGTCGGCAGTTTCAAGGCCGGGACCGTGGCTATTCAGCCCTCCAGGCGTAACCCCGCGCCCAAGGGCGTGTCGAACTCCCCACTCCCCATTCCCTCGTGAGCCTGAACACCTGAACACTCGAACGCCTGAACACCTGATTGCCTATGTCCCAACACGCCATGGGGTGTCCCCTCCACACTCCGAGCGTTTAAGAACCTGGTCTACCTGGCAATCACACAGTTGGGGGAGCCGGGCGCTCTCCCGGCCGATGTGACGGGCCGCCGGAGCCCGGAGATATAATGGTTCATCTGTGCCGAGGCTGACGAACCTCGGGAATTAGAACACTGGTCGAATGGCCGAGATAACTCCTTCCAAGTGCCTTCCGTGCACCGTCTTTGATCACGTAGTCTGGCAAGTCCAGGCTACGGATGGCTCATGGCGCCGGGCGTCGATGCCGTTGGGCGAGTGTGTACTGCTGTTCACATCCCTCGACGCCGTTAATGACTTCATCAACGGTTGTGAGGACGGGGAGCAAGTCCGTCTCCGCCCGGCTGTCTTCTCACGTAGTCGCAAGGAGTTTGGGCGTCAGGCCCGCCAGGCCGCGCGGCTTGGAGTGATCGGAGCGCTGTTCGATCCGATCCCGCAGACCGGAGAAGCCCCCTTCCTCCGCTTTGGAAAGATCGCGAACTAGCCCGTATGTCGTTTGTCGCCATCACCGCCGTCGGGCAAGACCGTCCGGGCATCGTCGCCGAGGTCACCGGCGTGCTGTTCCGCCAGGGCTGCAACCTGGAAGACAGCACCATGACCCGCCTCCGCGACCAGTTCGCAATGCTGCTGGTGGTGGACGTTCCGGAAGATGCCTACACGGCGCTGGACACGGCGCTGCAGTTGGTGGCGAGCCGTCTGGGACTGAGCCTCATCGTTCGCCCGCTGGGGTTCGAACTGGCGCCAGTGGAGGAAACGGGCGAGACCTACATGCTGCGGGTCTACGGCGCAGACCGCCCCGGGATCGTACACGCCGTGACCGCCGAGCTGGCGCAGCGGGGCTGGAACATCGCCGATTTGAACACGCGCCTGCTTTCGGGCGGCAATGGGCCCGCGTACGTGCTGATGCTCGAAGTGACGGCGCCCGGACCGGACGCCGCGAACGACCTGGAGCCGGAGCTCGCCCGCTTGCGCGAGGTGTTGGGCGTGGAGATCTCATTGGAGCAGCTCGATCCGGAGGCGCTGTAGCGTGCCGGTTCGCGAAATCGTCCTCTACCCGCATCCCGTCCTCAAACAGCGCTGCGAGCCGCTCGACCCGTGTACGGAGCAAGGGCGCGAACTGGCGCAAGACCTCACCGATACGCTGGAGTCAGCGCCGGGCGTCGGAGTGGCCGCGCCCCAGATCGGGGCGCCTTATCGCGTCATCATCGTCGACGCCAACCGCAGCAAGCGCCACACCGGACAGGGTCGCTTCCTCCTCTTCAACCCGGAGATCGTATCCGCCACCGGCCGCCAGGTCCTCCGCGAGGGCTGCCTCAGTATTCCGGACTATACCGGCAACGTGACCCGCGCGGAGACGGTGGTAGTGGTGGGTCTCGATCCGGACGGCACGGAAGTCCGCATCGAATCAACCGGCTACGAGGCGGTGGTCTTCCAACATGAGATCGACCACCTGGACGGTATCCTCTTCCTGGACCGGATCACCAACGTAAAGACGGACTTGTTCCGCCGGAAGCCGGCCAAGGAGCATAAATGAGGTCAATGAGTAAATGGGGAAACGGCCAGTCAATTTCCTCAGTTCCTCATTTCCGTCATTTCCCCGTCTCTCCTTGCTCGGACACGGCGATCGCCGCCCGGCAGAGGGCCACGGCGGGCGTGAGGCCGTGAAAGGCACGCTCTTCGTCTACTGGGGACGAGATCCGCACGCTGGCGCCGCCGGTGTTCCAAACGTCCACGTCCACGCGGTAGCCGCGGCTGGAGAGCCATTCCGCTACTTGCCAGGAGGCCGCGAGGTCGGTGCTGTAATAGGCGTCCGGCAGATCCAGCGCCGCCGCCACCAACTGGTCCAACTCTCGCCCGGCGCCCGGTGCGTCTTCCATTCGAGTCTCCCGCCCGCGCACCACACCCCCATGGTGCACCCGCGCGGACCCCAGCTATGCTACAGCAGGCGCGGCGGCGCGGTCACGACCAGTTTGCGGGCAGTTGAAATCAGTCGAGGGATCCATGCACGTCGGTTTGATCGGGGCGCGGGGGTTCGGGCAGCATCACCTGCGAGGGTTGCAGGCGTCCCCGTACGTCGAAGCGATTACGCTCGCGGGGCGAGACGAGGCGGCGCTGGAGGCGCTTCGGACGCAGCATCCCAAAGTCCGCGGCATTGCCACGGATTACCGCGTGCTGCTCAGCGATCCGAGCATTGATCTCATCGACGTGGTTGTGCCCCACGACCTTCACCTCCCCATCGCGCTGGAAGCGTTTGCCCGGGGAAAGCACGTGATCGTGGAGAAGCCGCCCGCACGCACGCCGGCCGAGTTTCGTCAGATGCTCGCCGCGGCGGAGCGGGCGCAGCGGCGACTCTTCGTGGTGATGAACCTGCTCTATACCCCGGTACACCGGGCGGCGCGCGCGGTGGTGGACTCGGGCGCCCTCGGCCGGCCGTTCTACTCCGTGGAGGTAAACGTGGGCACCGCGCGGAGAACGTACGAGAGCTCGGAGAACTGGCGTGCCGATCGGGAGCGATGTGGCGGCGGGCTGTTGATCGACGGCGGTTTCCACGGCGTCTACCGGCAGCTTTACTTCCTGGAGCGCCTCGGGGCTCCCTGCTGGCTCACCGCGGATTGCGCGCAGATCGGCGTGGACGCGCCCACTAAAGGCGAGGACTTTTGCGCCCTCACCCTGGCCTATCCCGGCGGCGAACGAGTGCATCTCTCCAACCAGTGGACCGCGCAGGCAACCCTCGGACGCTTCCCGAGCGGCATTCTGGGCACGGAAGCCAGCCTGCTGTTCACCGGCGGCCCCACCCTCCCATTGCTGATCCGCCGCCCGGAGCAGGACGATGAGGCAGTGCCCATTTCCCCGGGTCCAAGCGGTTTCCAGGAATCCGTAGCCGCGTGCGTGGAGCAGTACGTGGAATGCCTCGCAACCGGTAGTGCGCCCTACGCCGGGACGGACCTGGCGCTGCTCACGCTGGAGATCATCACCGGCGCCTACCGGGCCGCCGAGTCCGGGTGCCGGGTCTACCTGAATGGCTCGTTCCGAACCGCCGCGATTGATCGCCGGTGAGCCTGTTCTCTTCCAGTTCCCAATCCGGTAGTTCGGCTTCGAGGGCGGGCATCCCGAGCTTCCGTGGCTCCCATGCTTCGTCGGGAATGTGCGAAATGCGGCAGGGCATTTCGTTACCGTGTCCAACGTTGTACTAAGGCAAGTCATTACCGGTGCCCCGCCAGGTGCCATACCGGTTGATCCACAGGAAATACGGGGAGTTTATGAGCAGCACACAAAGTGGGCTGACCAGGCGTGAGCTTCTGGTCACTGCCGGGGCAACCGTCGCCGGTTTGGCCTTCGCCGGCCAGGCAGCCGCGCAAGAGCAGAAGAAGCCGGTGACCATCGGTACCGGAAAGTGGACTTACACCCTCGTCGAGGGCTGGCCGGTGATGCCGGAAGGGGTCAACTTCAAGATGGGCTGTGCGGTGGTGGTGGACTCCAAAGACCGCATTTACGTCCACAGTCAGGCCGCCAAGAACGTGGTGGTCTTCGACCGTACGGGCAAACCGATCAAAGACTGGGGAATGAACCTGGATGCCGCGGCCCACGGCACCTACCTGCATAAGGAAGGGAAAGACGAGTTCCTCTACTTCAGCATCCTTAACCCGTTCCACCAGATCGTGAAGACGGACCTGGACGGCAAGGTGCTCCTCCGCATCGGCAAGGTGCAAGAGGAAAGCAGCACCAACATCATGTTCCCCTTCAACAACCCCACGGACGTAGCGGTCGCCCCGAACGGCGACATCTGGGTCTGCGAAGGCTACGGTGGGCAGAAGGTGCATCGCTTCAACGCCCAGGGCAAGTTCATCCAGACGGTGGGAGAACAGGGCGCGGGACCCGGCCAGTTCAGCACGCCGCACGGCATCTGGATCGACACCCGCAAGGCGGAGCACGAGGTGTGGGTGGCGGACCGCTCGAACAAGCGCCTCCAGGTGTTTGACATGGAAGGCAAGTTGAAGCGGCAGGTGAGCGAGGGCATCCGCAACCCCTGCTGCTTCTACCAGTACAAGGACGTCCTCTTCGTGCCGGACCTGGACAAGGTGGTCAGTATCGTAGACAAGGACGATAAAGTCGTTGCCCAACTCGGAGACGGCAAGTTATTCACGGACGAGTCCGGTTTCAAAGCGCCACACGCCCTCACCATCGACTCACACGGCGACCTATACGTGGTGGAATGGGTGGCAGACGGTCGGCTGCGGAAGTATAAGCACACTCCCGTAAAGGCGTAGGTTTGGGGGCGGTATGGGAGTATGGGAGCGACACTCACTCCCATACTCCCCACACTCCCTCAGCGCGTGCGCAGGTTACGGAGCAGTTGGCCCTGTCCTAACTCCAACACCAGCACGCGGCCGCGGTCGTCGCAGAGCGTGAGGTGGTTGGGGTGGAGGCGCATTCGAGCGGCGCGGGCGCCTTCGAGATAGATTTCCGCCCGCACCCGGCGTTTCTCCTTGCTGGCAACCCAGCAAGTGATGCCATCATTGGAACCTCTGATGACGGTGATCCATTCCTCCGCAAGTGCAACATCGAGGGGGAACGCATCCAGAAGGCCGGGCTCCAGCCTGAGCAGTTCGCTACCGTCCAGGGTTACCGCTATCCCCTCCACGAGGAGTTTCAGCTCCACATTTTCGGGATCGTCCGGAAGGAGCCATGCCAACTGGGCCGTCGCTCCGTTGGCGGCGACGGCACAATGGCCTTCCGAGTAGTCGTTCGGCGACCATTCGAGCGGTAGGCGATGGCGGAGCACCAGGGAGGGCAGTTCGTAGTTCCAACGCTCCCAGTCTTCCTCGCCGGCGGCATCCGGCCGCAGCCCGCCGGCGGTGCCCGCTTTTACGAGGAGCAGTGACGCGCGGTCGGTGCGGCGGCCGATGGCAGTGACCCGGCCCACATCCCGGGTGCGCCAGAGCGACTCCAGGCGGGTAGACATGGCGTCTAGCGAAACGAAGTCCTTGCCGGTCCCGACGAGCCAGGTGGCACCGTCGAAGGTCTCGGCGAAGGCGGTCAACTCCGCCTCGCACCAGGCGCGTACGGTGCGGGCCTGGAGGTCGATCTGCGCGAGGCGGTATACCCCACCCCGTTCGGCCAGCGCGATGACACGGTCTTCGTGGTCTGACACGACGAGCCGGTGGGCGGGTTGATCGAAGTGGGCCACAGTCTTCCCCTCACGGGAGAGGAGCCGGACGCCCGCCTCCCCCAGCGCGGCCACGCAGCGCCCATTGGAGAGGTAGGCCGCGTCGAACACCCGGTGAACGCCGCCGTCTCCGGCTTCTACCCGGTAGACCAGCGGCTCCGGGCGCCCGGCGAGCGATGTTCGCGTCGGCTCGGTCAGGGGCGGCAGATCCGTCCGGAGCGCATCATCGGCGGAGAAGCTAACGAGCTTCTTGATCTCCTCCGGTGTGCTCGGCCCGTCGCCGGCGGCAAGATCTCGGGCCAGTGCACGCACCGTCGCGCGGGCGAGTGAGCGCGCTTGCGGGGACTTCTCGCCGGTGCGCAGCGCTTCAGCCAGAGCGTGGCGCACCCAGGCGCCCTCGGGTCCCGGCTGTGCCAGCAGCGCCGCGATGGCAGACCGGATATCACCGGCCAACTCGGGCGCCAGGGCCAACTTGCGGGGCAGCGCCTGAGCGGCAGGCACGCCTCCGAGCGCAATCACCTGGTCGATCCAGCCCAACGCGAGGTTTCGGTCCTCTTCCACAGGCCAGACTACCGTGACTGCCTGAGCGAAGTCGCCCGCGGCGGCGAGCAATTCCCCCCACATCACACGGAGTTGTTGCGCTTGCTCCGGGTCGCTTTGCTCCAGGCGGACCAGCGCGTCGCCCCACGCCTGGCTGCGACGCGCGATCAGCACCGCGCGTTCCCGCTCGCCGGCCAGCCACCACTGGCGCACCACCAAACCGGTGGGGAGCTCTCGTCCCTCCGCCATCTCGGCAGCGAGGCGCAGCTTGCCGTGTCGCTCGAGGAACGCCACCGCCTCCTCGTTCTCGTGGAGCAGCTCCGCCAGTACGAACGCGGCTTCGTCGATGCGGCCCTGGTCACGGAGCCGCTCGAAGGCCGCGCGGTACAACCGCTTCAAGTGCTCGAAGAGGTCCGTAACGGCATACAGAGCCGAGCCGGATGCGGAGAGATGGGGCGATAGCGTGAGATCGGCACGGGGTGCGGGGGCCCAGAGCGCGGGACTGGCTTCCCCGGAAGCGGTACCGCCGCCGAGTGGGATGGCGTGGCGCAAGGCGTCGTTGAGGTCGCCGCGCTCGAACATCGCCATCATCCGGGCAAGGTACTGCTCCTGGCGCCGGCCCAGGAGCCGGCCCAGTTGGGAGTGCATGGTCAGCCGCGCGGCGAGGTGCCGGAGCGCGTCCCACGGGGTGCGCTCGGGGGCGGGCGGCGGTCCGGGTGGCTCGGGTTGCCGATTTCCTCGTGCATGTCCGTCAGCCGCACCGGACCCGCGGCCGAAGAGGCGCCCTAGCCTCGCTCCGTCCGCCAATAAGTGCAACAGCGATGAAAGCCAGTTCGGAGCGGCGTGGTAAGTTACCGACCGTGGCGATGCGGTACGCTCAGCACCATCTCCCGGATGCGATTGGAAGACTTGACCGAGCTGCGCAATTCTCGCGTTCACCGTACTCAGCAGCCGGCGTGCGGCTTCTTGCAAGCGTACTGCGCCACCACCTGCTTCTTCGGCGGGGCGTTCACCGCGGAGCGCCGCCGCCACGCGAGCAAGCTCCGGATGCGGTTCGGGTACACCCGCCAACCGCCGCCGGGCCTCAAAGGTCACGGGCTCCACCGCGTCCTGAACCGCGGCAACCCGCGCGCCCAGCGAGGTTGCGTCCTGGCAAGACCAGCCCTCCAGGTCGAGCCATGTAGCCGGCTCCACGAGCTGGTCTCGTGAGAGCGACACCCCCTGCGCGACGCCGCCGGATATCAGCACCACGGCCGCTGCGGACAGATCGAGGTCTTCTATCTCCAGCGTTGTTAGCGGGGCTGCCGAGAGAAGCCGCGGGTGGCTGGAAAGGGGCAGCAGCGGAAGGCCGGGGGCGAGGTCGCATCGCACCGGATACGGCTCGGGAAGTCGGAGGAGCAGGTCGGCACCGAGGCGATAGACCTCCGCTCCCGGCTTCCACAGCGCGAGGATACGTCTGCACGCTTCCGCCTCGCCGATGTGCTCCACACGGAAGAGGAAAGCAGCGGCCGATACCGCGCCGCGGTATGCCAGCTCTCGCGGCCGGATGCTCATCGGTCCCCTCTGGTCGGAGTGAGACGGTAGAGGATAGCGGTGTGCGGCAACGAGTAGACCACCACCTCTCCCTGGACTGTGGAGTAGGCGATCTGCGCGGCGACCGTGCTCACGGCGGTATGGCGGATCTCAGTGCTCGCTTCCGGTAGGCGGTGCGTCCAGTTCAGGCCCAGGACGGAGATCGTGCGCCGGTCGGCGTCCAGCACGACGAGTGCGGGGCTCTCACCGTACCTGAGCGGCCCGATGACTCCGAACACCTCGGTCCCCACGGGCGGGTTGAACTGCCAGACCGTTTCTCCCGACTCCACACACCAGGAGCCATCCCCGTATTCCAGACCGGAAAGCCCCCAGTGCGGATTGGCCGCCGCGCCGCCGAACCCGCTGCACGCTCGCCGGCCCGCGTCGGGGCGCACCACGCGCAGGTCTGCCGCATCCGGAGCGAGCGAAGTTTTAACCCAGTTGTTTCCAAAGCGGTACACGTAAGCAGGCCACTGTGTCGAAATGGTGACCGCCTCTACGCCGGTAGCTATGATTTCGGTGGACCTGCCGGTCTTGTTCTTCTTGATGCGCAGCAGCAGATCCTGAACGTGTGCGAATAGTTGCACGTCCGAGTCCGGCCAGACTCCGTACAGCATGCCCAGCGGTGCGTCATCCGTGCCCCAGTCGAGCCCCATCGATACCTGAACCGGACCCTCCGGAAGTCGGACATGAGACCCGGAAAGCCACTCCAGGTGGAGCCGTTCGGCGGTTCGATCCGCTAGAAGCGCCACGGTCACTTTTCGCGTGCGTCCTGCCGCGATGATGGTTCCGGGCATTTGCGGGCGGAACAGGCGGGGTTTACCGGCGCCCGCCAACGGGGAGTTGGGGATGGGGTACGAAATCAGGGCGCCAGTGTGGGAGCGGGCGAACAGCTTGTTACCCGAGTTGCTGAAAACGAGATTGGAGGCGGGCGCGAACTGATCGCCGGCCCGCTGCGGGGTCGCGACGGCGGTCTGGAAGGGATCACGGAGCAGCCGCACGCAGGTGGGCTCGTCCGGTAGCGGCAGCACCAACGCCCTGGGTGCGACGGTGGACCGAAGCACCGTGGCATCGAGCCGGGCCGTATCCGGTTCCAGCGGCTCTTCAAGCCGCAGCGCCGACATCCCCGCTCCGACCAGGGAGACCGCGCGAGCCCCGCCGATGATCCACAACTCCCGCTGAGCTGGGCACGGTGAGGCGATCCGTGAAGACCACCCCGAAAGCTGCCGGGCGGTAGCAGGGCGGCTGCTTCGCATGCCCAGCATCTGGCGCAGGGCGGCCTCGTCCCCTGCGGGACGGAGGCGGAAGTCGTCGTCCTGCAGCGTGCCCCAGCGAAAGGTGACGCCAGCGGCGCGCGCCCGGCGCTCCAGCACGATGAGTGCCGCGAGGTGCGCGGTGCGGGGTGTGCCCCACTGGTCGGGTCCGGCGTCGAAGAGCGCCACGCACTGCTGCTCTCCCGCGGGGGTGCGGCGGGCAAGTTGCAGGAACGCGTGCTCGCCGGTGAGGGCGCGGCGGGTGAACTCTTCCGGCATCTCTTCGGCCAGGAGCCACTCTGAGATGAGCAAGCGCTCGTAGGTGCCGCGGCGCGCGATGCCGCTGAAACCCTCCGGATCGCCGTCGCCGCTGCGGCCGTGGGTGCGGAACGGGCCGATTGCGAGGTCGAGACGCTGCAGGATCGGTCCCAGCGCCGCCGCGGCGGTGGGATCGAGCAGCTCCAGGCTCTCGCGCCAGGGAATCAGGGCGGCGGGCAGCTCCATCAGCGGTCCACTCCGAGCCGTTCTCGTAGCAGCTCCCGACTGATGGGCCGAGCCAGGTACGCGGAGAGCACTTGCCGGGACTCAGGCAGAATGGCCAGCGGCGAACCGAGTTGGGGAAACCGCTGGTGCAAGGCTCGTTCCAGCAATGCAGCGGGCACGGAGACGGTGTGCGTGGTGGGGAGCAGCAGTGATGCGGCTTCCGGCTCACGCCCCAGGTAGAGGACGCCCGGGACCCACGGCAATGCCGCCGTCTCACCCAGGATGAGCAGCATCCCTTCTCCACCCACCCCCTGCAGTCGCTCCAGCCCGGTATCGTCCAGGGCAAGCAATCGCCGGGCGAGCAGCGGCGCCACCGCACCCAGGGCAACTACCGCCACCGGGGCGAGAGGCTCCGGCCGCAGGGTCCACTCCAGGCGGACATTTGCCCACTGCTCGCGCGCGGGCATCCGCTATAGGCTCCATTCTTGCAGCGCGGTTACCTGCACGATACGCTCGCGGACTTGCTGCAACTCCTCGGGCAAGTGCGCCGCAGCGAAGCCCGCGTCGATCTCGCGCGCGACGCCTTCCAGCTTGAGATGCCAGCTCGCCAGTTCCGGGTCATCGGCCGAAGGACGACTCGTCAGCAGTAGTTCGCCCGCGCGGGCCAAACGCAGGGCTCGGGCGGCGGGTCCGGCCGACGCGGCCTCGGCAGCCGCGGGCAGCGTAGCGTTTCGGCCAGCTGAGAGGAGGTCGCGGAGGCATTCACGCGCCACGGTTTGCTCCTCCCGGGTGGGGATCGCGGTGATGAGCGGCCAGAGGTCCGCCTCGCTCGGGCTGGCTCTGCCGTCCAACACCGCGGCGGCGGCAATGAGGCGCTGCACCTTGACTGCGCGCCGGTCCGTAAGATGCACTCCGGCAGTACGCAGGCGGCGGATGGCGTGGGCGAGCAAGGGGCGCACGGCGGTCAGGTCCGACCGGCGGACGGCATCAGACAGGAGGTCCAGGTCCGCTATGGACGCGAGGGCTCCCTGCGCTCCGCCCCCCGCCCAGCCGGCTTCCAATAACTCCTCGATGCGCGGGTCTGCAATCGGCTCCACGAAAACCCGCACCAGAAATCGGTCGGCAAACGCCGCCAGCGATTCATCGTCCGGCAACGCGTTAGAGGCGCCGACGCAGAGACGCAACGGGCACGGGTGTACGGTGTGTCCCCGGCGGAAAACCCGTTCGTTCAGAATGCCGAGGAGCGTGTTGAGGATGGCCGTGGAACCGAGGAAGATCTCATCCAGAAAGGCAACCTCGGCCTCCGGCAGCATCCCCCGGCTCTCGGTTTCCACCACGCCCTCCCGCAGCTTGCGGAGGTCTACTGGCCCGAAGATCTCGCTCGGCTCGGTGAAGCGTCCGATCAGATATTCAAAGTAGCGGCCCCCCGTCGCACGGGACACGCGCCGGACGGCCTCGCTCTTGGCAGTCCCCGGCGGTCCCACCACGAGGAGGTGCTCTCCGGCCACCGCCGCCAGCGCGAGAGTCTCCACCAGCGATTCTCGCTCCACCAACCCCGCCGCGCTGGCGTCGATCGCCCGCCGAACCGCCGTCGCCGCCGTTACCAGTCGCTCGTCCATCCGCACCTCATCACTGCCGGTCGCCCCCGCTTTGTTCGCAACACGAATAGCCCACACCTACCTGCGTCACCACGGGGTTACGACGGCCGGTCTCAAGTTGCGAAAGTCGTTTGAAGTCTCATTTTTCCCTAACGATTGGCTCGTCTGTAGAGATGAAGCCGGACGAGGAGACTTTCAACACCGGATTCATCGACTTCCACCTGGGGCGTCAGAGCCCACCGCACTTCGCACATGAGGGACGACATGACCCGCCAAACGCTTTCGCTGACCGTAATCGCTCTGGCATTGGCCATGCCGGTATTGGCACAGCAAGGCCCCGATCGACCCAACCGTCCGGGGCGCCCCGGAGCCTTCGGCGGTCCCGGTGCGCCCGGCCGCCAGGGCGGTCCCGGCGGTCCGTTCTCGCTGCTGATGATGCCGGAAGTTCAGCATGAGCTGAAGCTCCAGGATGCGCAGCTCACGCGCATCGAACAGCTGCTGCCGGCTCGCCCCGGCGCTGGTGGCTCGCCTTCCGACGTGGGCGTCCCGGAGGGAGGACGCCGTGTCCCGGGCGAAGGTTGGCGGAACGGGCCTCCGGCGGGCGGGCGTGAAGGCCGCGCAGGGGAAGGCATGCGTCAGGAGATGGACCAGAAGCTGGCCGAGATCCTGGACGCTGGGCAGCTAAGCCGCTTCAAGCAATTGGAGCTCCAGCGGGCTGGCGGTCGGGCGCTGGCTCGCAAAGACCTCGCCGATACCCTCGAGTTGACGGAAGACCAGCGCCGCGAAGCACGGGATGTGGTCGAGGGTGAGCGGGAGGCGATGCACACCGTGTTCACGACCGGTCCGGAAGGCGACCCCGGCGCGATGCGCAGTAAGATCCGCGAACTTCGCAAATCGACCGACGCGAAGCTGGACGCAATACTCACGGAGGCACAGCGCAAGCAGCTTCAGGCCCTGCAGGGAGCTGCATTCATTTTCCCGGAGCCTCGCATGGGCCCTCCGGGAGGCGGGCGGGGTGCGGAGCGCCGTCCGGGTGGGGAGCGATAGGCACGCCTCCAACGAGAGGTTTGTCGTAGTCTGTATGCCGCACCGGCCCCGCCTGGGCCGGTGCGGTTTTGCATCGGACCCGCTGGGAGAGATGGGGCGGCAGTAAGGATGAAGGCCGAAGGAGGAAGGATGAGGCCAACTCTGACTACTGAACGTAACGAGTAGTCCGTAATGCGTAGGCACTGCAAGCCGTTTCCTTACGCATTACGCACTACTCGTTATTCTCCCGATACTGGGACACCGCTTCCTCTCGGAGGGCGCTATAACTCATCCGAGTACGGTTAAACGGAGGGGCAGGATGCGGCTTGGGGAATTCGAGGTCGAGATCGTGAGTGGCGGGCGGTTCCGGCTGGACGGCGGCGGTATGTTCGGCGTGATCCCGCAGGTGCTCTGGAGCCGCGTCTATCCGCCGGACGAGCGCGGCCGGATTCAGCTCGACACGAACTGCCTGCTGGTGCGCACGCCGGACGAGCTGGTGCTGATCGACACCGGGAACGGTCCCAAGTTCAGCGCGAAGGAGCAGGCGATCTACGACCTCCAGCCGGGAGACACGCTGCTAACGAACCTCGCTGCGAAAGGCGTGCTGCCGGAGGAGATCACCACCGTCTTATTGACCCACCTCCACATGGACCACGTTGGCGGCGCCAGCCGCTTCGCGGGCGAGGAGACGGTGCTCGAATTCCCGAACGCGCGGTTCGTGGTGCAGCGGGTGGAGTGGGATGATGCGGTCGCGAACCGCAGCCACATGCGCATCAGCTACCGGCCGGAGAACCTCGCCCCGTTGGAGCGCTCCGGCCGCCTCGAACTGCTGGACGGCGACACAGAGGTGCTTCCCGGCATCCGTACCCAGGTTGCCGGCGGCCATACGCGTGCGCACCAGAGTGTCTTCGTCCAGAGCCAGGGAGAAACGCTTTTCTATCCCGCCGATCTCTGCCCCACCCCGGCCCACACTCGGCCCGCTTACAACATGGGGTACGACATGATGCCTTACGAGAACATGGTGGCCAAAGCCGAACTCCTCGGCCGGGCTGCCGCGGAAGGCTGGCTCATCGTCTTCGATCACGAGGCCGAACGGAAATCGGCGCGAGCGACGATGGAAGCCGGGGCGCTGCAGCTCGAACCGGTCGAACTCCCCTGACCGCGCCGCGTCCGAGGCTCTGGAGGTCTGCTTCGCTCGGTGAAGCGTCGGCTCACCGGGCGAAGTGACGCTTGCCTTGCTAGGAACCTGGTTAGCAGCGTTTCGCGTCT
>Ga0255338_1004145_pt1 | contig 15655 bp, 16 predicted proteins | sample MeOH1_35cm_T4_19_FD_203715 | JGI IMG/M metagenome (GOLD analysis project Ga0255338, IMG submission 203715) | Sandy soil microbial communities from University of British Columbia, Vancouver, Canada - MeOH1_35cm_T4_195 | ecosystem: Engineered > Artificial ecosystem > Sand microcosm > Unclassified ...
GTGAGGAACTCGGAGCGGTTGCGCCAGACCGTGTCCGGCGTATACGCCAGGGAGACGCGCTGCGGATCGCGAGTGTTCCAGGCGTCCTCGGCCATCCGGACCTTTCTGGCTGCGGTTTCGGCATCGAACGGGGGAAAGGGAGGGCGGGGTGGTTCGGGAGTGCTCATGGATGGTCTATCTTTCGGGAGCGTCCTCGGGTGAGGGGAAGTAGATGCGGAAGCGCAGGCCGTCGGTGACTCCATGTCCTGGCGGCACCGGGAATGTATCGATGAGCACGCCTCCGTTCGCTTCGATGACCCGCCGCGACGCGAGGTTTTCCGTATCGGTGGTGATTTCCACGTAGGGGAGGCCCTCCGCTCGTGCCTCGGGGAGCAGCAACTGAAGGGCGCGCGTGGCGTAGCCGCGGTTGCGCTTCCACGGCACCACCGCGTAGCCGACGTGTCCGAGGCAGTACGGCGGAAGCTCCGGGGTGCCCGCCTGCCAGCGGAGGCTGATGACGCCGCAGAACTCGCCGTCCCACAACCACCGCTTGTAGCCGGGCAGGCGCGCCACGCGGGAGCCGTCCGGCAGCGTGACCGCGGGGCCGCGGGCTTCGCGGTCGACCTGCTCGGCGAGGAACTGCTCCGGCTGCGCGGCAATGCGCGCCAACTCCTCGCGCGCGGCTTCCGGCCGCCGGGTGATGGGCGACCACCCCCGCTCCAGCGCGTCGACGTAGCCGGGGAGGTAGACGGAGGAGGGCCAGACGAGTTCCATAGATTGGGCTTCCCGAGCGTGCGGAAGAGCGATTGGGCGCTGGTCTCATGGGAGACTTCCCATTGGTGAGCTTACCCTACGTCCTCATCCGTTGACTGCTGTTCCCGGTGAATGCGTGGAACTACCCGCAAGGTTCAGACCGGCCAATGGAGCACGGCTCCCCAGGGTGGGACATACTCCCCGTCAGCGGGACGCCAGTGGTGGTGGAAGGCCTGCGCATCATCGAGGCGCTGAAACACGACCTTCATGTGCCAGCCGATCACGGTGTATTGAGCCACCCGTCGCACCACTTTACCGCGGGCCTCGCGCTCGATCCAGTCGAACACGGGGTACGGGTCATCCGTGAGCAGGTCCACGCGGTAGGAGGGCATTGGAGGTGAGCAGCGGTTGAGTGATCGGCGGTTCTCGCGAGACCACCTCGCGAGGGCATCGGTCCGGTCTCGGGCAGCGGAGGCCGGCGCCTGGACTCTTGATGACTTACTTCAGAGATGGGCATCCTGCCAGGCGCGCACCCACTCCGCAAACCCGGGGTGCTGGTCCCGCGCCCCATGGGCGATCTCCTCGCCGGTGGCCGGGAACTGGATGGGGAAGCGCGCGGCCAGCCAGGCTCGCAGCGGCGCCGTCGCTTCCCAATCGCCGGGAGGAGTGGTCAGGTCGTCATACTCGATCTCCCCATAGCCCAGCCCGAGCAGGCGGCAGAACTCCAGCGCGTTCCCGGCAAGCGCCGTGAACTCCCCTTCAGAGCCCAATAGCACCACCGGAGCCGCCTCCGCGTTCGGGCACGGTGCGAGCCAGAGGGCGTACAACGAGCCGGTGGAGCCGTTACCGAATACCGCGATCTGCCGCTGGATATCCGGGGCGCCCGGGAACCAGCCTTCCACTGCCTGGCGGCCATGTTTACAGATCTCGAAGCAGCCGCTGATCGGATAACTGTGCGCGTCCAGGTAGTCGCATACGGCACGCAGGCACGCGGGGAGCGCGACGCCCTCGGGAAAGTTGGATTGGACAAGTTCAGCAAGCATCGACATTCTCTGGGGCACGAACGAGTCGGACCTGGCGCCGGTCACCTCAACGTTCAGCGGCGGGGTGCCGCACTGCTGCAACCTACGTAACGCTCACCTGTCCGCATCGTTGGGAGCAAGCGCTCGGAACGCATGAAGCAGTGCGCTCACCGCTTCATGCAGCGGCAGCCAGGGCTCGGGCGGCGTCTCCCACCAGGAATACTCTCCGCCGCAAAAGAAGTTGCCCGTGCGCAGGTAATAGGTGGCTCCATCGAGGCCGATACCCGCGGGAGGCGCATAGACCGGCACGGCGACGCCAGCCAACCGCTGGAGGAGGGCTTCCGCAAGCTCCGGAACCAGCTCTGCCTCGCCCGTCTCCAGCATCGGCCCCAACTGGCGGGGGCCGTAGCGTCGCACAGCGGGCGGCATTCCGGAGGGGGGCCATGATCCGTTCGAGGTCGCGCTCCTGGTCCCAGAAGATCCACCGGACCACATAACTTTCCGGCACAGTTTTGTGCCGGCGGAGGAGCCGCCAGTTCTCCGCGGTGTGGAACGAAGGGACCACGAGGATGCGGGCGAGACACTCGATTCCGGACTCTTGCACGTTGTACGGCTCGAAGATCAGCTTGCGGGCGGAAGCTTTCAACTCCTGCCATTCCCGCTGTTGGAGATCGTCCATGGGCCTCTCGCATGAAGCATTCAGTGTGCCCCTGCGGGGGACACGGTCTCTCCGGACTAAACAACGGAAAGGCGCCACAGCGTAGCCCTGGATTCGGCCCCGTCGTCGCGCTGCCAGTGGCAGACCAGCTCGTTGGAGCCGTTCAGCCGCACCATCAGCCGGCAGATGGCCGGACCGCCTCTGGGTCCGGTGTAGTGCTCCCGCAAGACGGGCGCGGTATCCGTAAGTTCCAACCGCCCTATGGCCAACCCGCAGGGCTGCTCGTACCGCGTGCTGCCGCCGCTGCCATGAAGTTCGAGGGTGCAGGCGTAAGGCTCGCTGCGCTGATCATCGTGAACGAGGCCGGTCCAGACGGCGTGATAATCATCCGGTATCCGCATTCGTATGCTCCACAGCGTAGTTCTTGTCTGCCAAGCCTGACCGTCACCCGGCAGCGCGTGGTACAGCTCCCAAAAGTCTGGGGTAGAACGGTGGTTCGTTGTCGAATGCCGGCCAGAGGGTGCAGCACTGGCCGGCTTTGAATTGCTCGCGAGCACGCTGGTTCAGGGGTTCAAAGCGCCCTACTCGCTCGTCTTGAGCAATCTGCTCGTCCCAGGCTTGCGCCTGGTATTCCTCTAACCAGGCAGCCGTCTCGGCAGCGTCGCTGTGAGTTGAATTCGTCATCGTGGCCTCGATTTCTTGAACGCTCATGCGGCCAGTTTACAATCTCTGAGCATCGGTGCCCCTAAGCTAGTCGCCGATCAAGCGACCGGATAGTAGCTCACTCCTTCCCACAGTTCCGCACGCGCGGAGCCGAGGAAGCTACCCTCAGGGCAAATCCAGCGCGGTGAACACTTTCTCTGCGTCATAGGCCTGGAGGTGACCTGCATCAAAGGCGACGATGCGGTCTTCCGCCTCTTGCGCCCACAGTTCGTCTATGCGGGCGCCCGGATGGGCCAGGCTCGCGAGCAACGTTTCGATGACGGTGGCGCGGTCGAGGGGCGGCAACTGGAGTGCGTCTTCCAGGATCTGGACGACTCGTTCGGGCCTCCTTCTTCCCCACAATTCTGTCGATATCGTACCGTGAAACTGCGGCGCTAACCAATCAGTGACCGTGCCCTGAGGGGCACAACCGAGCATGAAAAGGCAGCACCCAGTTTGGAGGTGGTGACGCGGTACCCCGGCCGGATGCGTGGTAGCTGCTTCCGTACCCCGTCATCCTGGAGCGCAGCGAAGGATCTCGCACCCGCGCGGAGAGGTTCGGAGACGCTTTCGCACGCAGCCGAGATCCTTCACTGCGCTCCGCTTCGTTCCAGGATGACGGGGTGCGGCTCAGGAGCGCTCTGACGAGGCCCCTTTTCACTATAGATGCCGAACGAAGAACTCCACCATCCGCTCGTGGGTGTAGGTGCGGACGGACTCGCCGGTGAAGCCGTGCTTTTGCTGGGGCTGAAGGAGCAGCTCGTACGGCTTGCGGTGGCGGGAGAGGGCCTCCACGAACTGGAGGGTGTTCTGGAGTTGGACGTTGTCGTCGTCAGTGCCGTGGACCAGGAGCAGGGGGGCGGCGAGGTGCTCGGCGGCGGTGAGGGGGGAGGCGGCACGGTAGCCTTCCGGATTCTCGGCGGGGGTGCCCATGTAGCGCTCGGTGTAGATGCTATCGTACAGCTTCCAGTCGGTGACCGGGGCGCCGGCGACGCCGCAGCGCCATACGTCGGGAGAGTGGGTGAGGGCGTAGAGGGTGAGGTAGCCGCCGTACGACCACCCGGTGATTCCGAGGCGCTCGGGGTTTACGTATGGCAGCGACTTCAGGTATTCCACGCCGGCTAGCTGGTCGCGCAGTTCGGTCTCGCCCATGCGGCGGTCGACCGGTACTTCGAAGGCGTGGCCGCGGCCCCAGGCGCCGCGGTTGTCCAGCTTCCACACCAGGATGCCAGCTTGGGTGAGGAGCTGGTCCAGTGGGTCGCTGCCCGCCCAGCTCTTGCGCACCACCTGCGCGTGTGGGCCGCCGTAGACGTGCACCACTACCGGATAGTGGCGGGAGGGGTCGAAGTCCGCGGGCTTCAGCAGGCGGCCGTGGAGGACGGTGCCGTCGTCCGCGGTGACATCGACGAACTCGGACTGCGCCCAGTCGTACTCCCGCCACTCGGGGTCGGGCTGGTGGACGGTGGCGTGGCGGGTGCCGTCGGTGCGGAGGAGTTGGGTGACGGCGGGAGCTTCGGGCGTGCGGGCGGTGACCAGGACCCAGGCGCCGCTCGGTTGGAGGTTCGTTTCGTGGACGCCCGCGGCGGGGGTGAGGCGCTCTAGCTCCACATCGCCGTGGGTGCGGGCGCGGTAGAGGTGGCGCTCGCGGGCGTCCTCGCCGGTGCCGGTGAAGTAGACGTAGCCCTCGGCCACGCCGTGCACCGCCTCCACCTGCCACTTCCCCTCCGTTACCGCGTGGAGGCACTCGCCTTCCAGGCTGTAGCGGTAGAGGTGCGCGTGGCCGCTGCGCTCGGACGACCATAGGAAAGTGCCGTCCGGCAGGAAAACGGGCGGGCCGATCTGGTTGAGCCAGTGGGGATCACGTTCGGTGAGCAGAAGGCGGTCGGTACCCAGGGTGGGCTCCAGCAGGCGCAGCTCCAGGTGGCGCTGGTCGCGACTGAGGCGCGTGTAGGTTACGCCGTGGCCGTCTGGCGCCCAGGCCAGCGAAGGGCCCAGGTAGAAGGCATCGTCTTCCTCCAGGTGCTCCGCGAGGAGGCGGCCGTCCGCCGCCGCCACGATGCGGAGGGCGGCGGTGGCATTCGGGTCTCCCGCTTTCGGGTAGCGCTGGAGGGTGACCGGGGGGTGGACGGACATCACGTCCACCAGCGGGTACTCCGGCACTCGGGACTGGTCCAGCCGCAGGAAGGCGATCGAGCGGCCCCGGGGCGACCACTCGAAGGCGCGCCAGGTGCGGCGGTGCCCCAGTTCTTCCCAGTAGACCCAGTCCAGCTTCCCGTTCAGCAGGTGCGAGTTGCCGTCTTCGGTGAGGGCGCGGAGGTCTCCGGTCTCGCGGTCCAGCACCCAGAGGTTGCCCGCGCGCAAGAAGGCGAGGCGGTCTCCCGAAGGCGAGGGATGCGGCGGCACATCGCTATCGAGGTCCGAGAGGAGCCGGGTGAGACTGCGGTCCGCCAGGCGATAGGCCCAGAGCGCGCCGGCGTGATGGAGGTACACCCGGACTCCATCACGCGACCACCGGTACCCTTCCAGCGGCACCGGTTTCTCACCCTCGTCGCCCGTGCAGACCGCCGTACCTTCGATCAGTCGCTCGCGCTCGCCGGACGCGAGGGTGTAGGCCCAGAGGTCCGCCGGCTTCCCCGTCTCGGTCGCCTGGAGGTAGGTGAAGCGTTGGCCGTCCGGGTGCCACTCCACCCCGGTAAGCGGCCGGCCGGTGAGGGGCGGCTCCTGGAAGAAGCGTTCGAGAGGGATCTTCGCCATGGTGGGATGTCAATTTGAAATTTGAAATTTACAATTTGAAATTTCAAATTGGTGCCGGACAGGAATGGTTCAGGGTGCGAGGAGCGACTTCCCGATGCGCCGGATCTGTTCCCACCGGCGCTCGAAGTCCACGCGGGTCCGCTCCTCCGCCTCTTCCAGCAGTTCCGGTTCTACCTGTTCCGGGGTGCCGGCGCGGAAGGGTGGGTGTGGATCGTACTCCAGCTGGAGCTGAATCGACTGCGCCACGTGCTCACCGGCCAGGAGGGCGGCGAGGAAGAGGCCCATGTCGATGCCGGCGGAGACGCCCGCGGCGGTGATGCGGTTCCGGTCAGAGACCACGCGCTTGCGTACGGGGGTGGCGCCCAGGTCGCGCAGGCATTCGCGGTAGCGCCAGTGGGTGGTGGCCCGGTAGCCTTGCAGCAGCCCGGCGGCCCCCAGGATGAGCGAACCGGTGCAGATGCCGGCCACCAGGCGGGCGCCCTCTTCCTGCGTCCGCAAGAACTGGAGCAACTCCGAGTCTTCCATGCACGCCTCCTGTCCCGGCCCGCCGGGCACGCAGAGGAGGTCTAGCTGCGGGCAAGTAGCGAAGGAATGGTCCGCTACCAGGCGGAGGCCGTTCTGGGCGCGGATTGGGCTCGCTTCCCGCGCCACCACCACGCACTTGGCCCCGGGCACGCGGCTGAGCACCTCGTGCGGACCTACCAGGTCCAGGGCGGTCACGTCGTCGAACGCCAGGAAACCGATCAGCATGGGTTGGAAATCTCGCAGGAGGAGTCGACGTTGCGGGGCGGGAATGGATTCGCTAACGCAGCGCACTCAAGGCCGGCAAACTGCGACCGCCCGCTTGAGTATACCGGCGTCGTCGAAGCGGTGTCCGGTGCGCCACGCGACCCTGTTGCGGCGAGCGAAGGCGACTCGGGTCGCAGGAGTAAGGGGGCAGAGGAGTAGTGGAGTAATGTGGAGTTCCCGAGCCTATGGCTTGGGTATTCCAGCACTCCGGTTTTCCATCACGCCGTTACTCCCGCGACGTCCGTTGGCGCTTCAGGCTTGGCCCACTGACTTGCGAGGTATTCGATGAAATCCCTGAACCGCCGCCGGCTGCTGCAGTCGGCCGCCGCCGCTCCGTTCGCGCTGGCCAGCGCCGCGCAGGTGGAGCCCGCGCACGCTGCGGACGACAAGACGCCCGCACCCAAATTCACTCTCTCCTGCAACCTGGAGATCATGTTCCCGCGCGAGATGCCTTATGCGCAGCGGATCGACATGGTCGGCGCGGCGGGCTACAAGGCGTTCAGCTTCTGGGGCCTCAAACAAGACCAGGCCGCCGCAATGGAGGCATCGCAGAAGCGGTACAACCTACAGTGCGGCAGCATCACCGGCAACGGCAAAACGGGCTGGAATACCGGCCTCACCAAAACCGGCTACGAAGAGGCGTTTCTCCAGGACTTCCGGGACCACATCGAGGTTGCGAAGCGGTTCAACGTCAAGAACCTGATCTGCTTCGTGGGCGAGACTCAGAAGGACATTCCCCTGGAAGTCCAGCACAAGCAGATCATCGAAGGGCTCAAGAAGGCGGGCGACATCGCCGCCAAGAACGACGTCTACTTCTGCCTGGAGCCACTGAACCGCGTGGAGAGCCCGCAGATGAGCGTGCTCTCCGCCCAGCACGGCTTCAAGATTCTGGAAGAGGTGAACCACCCCCACGTGAAGCTGGACTTCGACATGTACCACCTCCAGCTCAGTGAGGGGAACCTCACCAACAACCTCCGCCAGGGGTTGCGCAAGGGCTGGATCCGCTTTGTGGAAGTGGGCGACGTGCCCGGACGCAAGGAACCCGGTACCGGCGAGACCAACTACGCGCACATGTTCCGCATCCTGCGCGAAGAAGGCTTTGCGGATTACGTGGGTATGGAACATGGCACCACCGCCAGCCCCGAGTACGCGATGAGCGTGGTGAAGAAGCTCGCCGGCTACGGGTAGATTGGGGAAACCCGTAAATGAGGAAATGGGAAATGTCGGGGTGCAGCGTTTGCTAACCCCGAGGGTCCGTTATTTCATTTCCCCCATTTACTGGTCTCCATCGTTCCGCGGCGCGGATAGTTAGCTCGGGGCGCATCCTGCGCCCCGAGTCTTTGTTTCTCCACGACGTACCCGCCCGACGCGCTCCGGGCTGGGAGGGAGACCGTGCACCATGACGCGACTCATCAACTGGATCTGGCTCGAGGAACTGCTCACCCAGGCGATCGAGGGGGAGATCCGCGCCCTGGCTGCGTTGCATCCGGAGGAGGCGTTCTACGCGTTCTGCCTGGAGTTCGACGCCGTCGCGGCCTCCTTTCAGCTCTCCTTCGGCACCCGCGAGGACGTCGATCGCGTGGCCGCAAGCTGGGAGGGGCCGGGCGACGATCCGCCCTGCTACCGCGCCCTGGAACTGAACCCCCAGTACTGGCGCTACCGCGACCAGCCGTTTCAGAACCCCGGAGGGGAGTGGGCGCAGGCACAGCCGATCCTGGAAGCGATCCGCGAGAGCGTGACCGACGACGAAGCCGAGGGGCAAGCCGTCGAGTTCATCTGGCTGCGCTTCGAGTACCTGGTGGAATGCCTGGTGCAAAAGCTCATCGAGCGGGAGGCGTTCCAGCCCCTCAAGCGGGCGCCGGAGTTCATCGCCTTCGCGGCCAATCAGCACGACCGGCTAGAGGAATTGGAAGACCGTCTCTGTAAGCTATACCCGAATTACAACCGGGCGACCGCCGAGTGGGCAGAGCATGCGCGGCCCTCGGACGTTCAGGCGGAGCTGCAGGAGCTGTTCGAGGGCGAGGGCGAGCAGAGTACCGGCGAGGTGCGCCGGCGGGTGCTGCGGCGGCGAGCCTGCCAGTCCGGCAAGTGCTCGCGGCATCCCTCGCCGCGCACCACGCAGCGCTGCACCTTCTGCCAGCGCTGGTTCTGTGACACCTGCCGGGAAGGGCACCAGCACCCCGAGTTGGCCGGTCAGCAGCCACTATTCGCAAGATGAGGGGATTTCAGATTTGCAGTTTACAATTTGAAATTTCAAATTTGCAATTCTCGATCCAGGAGGCGTAGGGCAATGATGCGTTACGGTGTGGGAAGACTTGGAGCACTGCTCCTCGCTGTAATGGCGCTCGGAGGCCCGGCGCGGGCGGATTTACGCGGCTACGTGGGTAAACCCCAGCCGGAACTGCGCTGGAGTAAAGAGAGCGAGAATGCGGCGGGTCCAGTGAAGATCATCAACCTCAAACTCCGCTCCCAGGTCTGGCGCGACCTCCCCTGGGACCACAGCATCCAGATCTTCGTGCCTAAGGTGATCAAGCACCCCAAGTCGGCGCTGCTGCTGATTACCGGTGGCAGCCCGGGCCTCACGGATACCTTGCTGGGGTCGCAGCTCGCCCCGCGGCTGGAGGCGCCGCTGGTGATCCTGTACAACATCCCGAACCAGCCGCTGTACGATGGCAAGAAGGAAGACGACCTGATCGCCCACACCTTCGAGCAGTTCTTGAAAAGCGGCGATGAGGAATGGCCGCTGCTGCTGCCGATGGTGCGCAGCGCCACCGCGGCGATGGACGCGGTGCAGCAGCTCTCCAGGAAGGAATGGGAGACGCCCGTGGATGGCTTCGTGGTGACTGGCGCTTCCAAGCGCGGCTGGACCACCTGGCTCACCGCGGCGGCCGACCCGCGCGTGCGCGGCATCGCGCCCATGGTGTTCGACAACCTCAACTTCGGCGCGCAGATGCCTCGCCAGTTGGAGCTCTGGGGCAAGTACAGCGAGCAGATCGACGACTACAGCCGCCGTGGCCTCCAGCAACAGCTCGCCACGGAGCGCGGCCGGCGGTTGACGTCCATCGTCGATCCCTGGACCTACCGCAAGACGCTCACGCTGCCGAAGCTGCTGATCAACGGCGCTAACGACCGCTACTGGCCCACGGACGCCACGCGCCTTTACTGGAACGACCTGGAAGGCGAGAAGCACGTGCTGATGGTACCGAACTCCGGCCACGGCCTGGAAGACCGCAACCGGGTCATCGATTCCCTCACCGCCTTCTTCCACTCCGTCTCCGGAGACGCGGCGCTGCCGGTGTTGGCGCATAAGTATGAAGAAAAGGGCGGGAAGGTACGCCTGTCTCTGGAGTCGACCCTGCCGCCGAAGGCCGTGCGCGTCTGGACCACCAAGGCGATGGACCTCGACTTCCGTCCCACCAAGTGGGAGGCCACTGAGGTCGCCGCCCCCACCAGCGGTAATAAGTACCAGACCGAGATCACCCTCCCCGGCGCCGGCGGCCTGGCCCTCTTCTTCGAAGCCGAGTACGAACAGGATGGCCGCCACTTTACCCTGTCCACGCCCTCGGCGGTGTATGGGAAGCGGCCGCAGCCCTAGGAAGCGTTGAGCGCTGAGCATTAAGAAGAGGGAGTTCAGACGTTGGCTGAACTCCCTCTTTATTGCGTACGAGGCCTTACCCGCAAAGCCAGGCTGAGCGCGCGCGCGGAGTCCGGGCAATCGTTCGGATGGCGCGTCGGGAGGCGCGGGCTGAAATGGGTTGCACCGCTACGGGTAGATGCCTCGGGTGCGGGTGGCTTCGGCGATGCGGCTGACGCCGACGGCATAGGCACCCAGGCGGAGGTCGGTGAGGTGGTGCTCCGCAGCATCCCACACGGCGTTGAAGGCGCGGGTCATCAACTGCTCCAGGCGCTGGTTCACTTCCGCCTCGCTCCAGAAGAACGCCTGGAGGTCCTGCACCCACTCGAAGTAGCTCACGATCACGCCGCCGGCATTTGCCAGCACGTCCGGAATCACCACGGTGCCCTGTTCACGGAGGATGCGGTCCGCTTCCGGCGTGGTGGGCCCGTTGGCGCCCTCTACGATCATCCGGGCGCGAACCCGATGCGCGTTCTCCTCGGTGATCTGGCGCTCCATCGCCGCGGGCACCAGGATGTCCACCGGCAGCTCCAGCAACTGCGCGTTGGTGAGCGGGTCTCCGGCGCCGGTGCCGCAGACCCCGCCCTCGTCCAGCTTGGCGCCTTCCACGAGGTCCAGGTCGAGGCCGCCCTCCCGGTAGATTGCGCCGCTCACGTCACTCACGGCCACGACTTTCGCCCCTGCCTGGGCGAGTAGGCGAGCCGCCACGGAGCCGACGTTCCCAAAGCCCTGTACGGCGACGCGCGCACCCTGGAGGCTGCGGCCGAGCTTCTCACACGCCAGGCCGGCCGAAATGGTGACCCCGCGACCCGTCGCATCTACCCGGCCGAGCGAACCGCCTACGGCGACGGGCTTGCCGGTCACCACGCCCATGGCGGTGTGGCCACGATGCATGGAGTAGGTGTCCATGATCCACGCCATCACCTGCGGATTGGTGCCCATGTCGGGCGCCGGGATATCGCCTTCCGGCCCGAACAGCAGCCCCATCTCGGTAGTGAAGCGACGCGTGAGCCCCTCCAACTCTCGCAGTGAGACATGGCGCGGGTCCACGCAAACGCCGCCTTTTGCCCCGCCGTACGGCAGGCCCACGATGGCGCACTTCCAGGTCATCCACATCGCCAGGGCGCGCACTTCGTTCAGCGTAACGTCCGGGCTGAACCGGATCCCACCCTTCGTAGGTCCCAGAGCGGTATTGTGCTGCACCCGGTGTCCGGTGAAGACCCGAATGGTGCCGTCATCCATCCGAACGGGGAAGTGCACGGTGAGCTCCCGCTTGGGATGCCGGAGAATCTCCAGCACGCCCGGATCCAGGTGGATCACGTCGGCGATCGCATCGAGCTGCGAAAGGGCCATCTCCCAGGCATCATGGGAGGGCGCGGGGTGAGAAGTGAGGCGGGGTGAAACTCGTGCCGAAATCATAGATCCCTCCTGCCGCGCGGTGCTCGGAGAGCCCACGGGCAGCTTCGGCGCCATTGCCGAACGCATACATCATTGTACTCAGCGATCGGGCGATCTGCTGCTCAAAGGACCCCGCAATGCCCTTTGCGGTTCCCTTTCAACTCCACCGGACCAGCACACCGTGCGCCCCATCGCCTCCCCCTGATGACACCTCCTGACACGACACATGGTTTAGCGCCCGGCTGGTCGCGGGTAAAGCGATAGTGCCTTCTGTCAGTCTCCCAGTCGCCACCCAGGCCATCGGCATCTGTTTCGGCGGAGAGAGAGAGGGTTGGATGGGGTTTCGGTACGGAGGTGGAAATGGTGGCGCTCCAACCCGGGTATGAACAACGAGGTCGCGGCCCCGAGGCGCGCGCGGCAGGGACCCATGTCTTGTTGGTGGAGGGGCTGACGGACGCGCGCGAGACGTTGGCCGAATTACTGGAAGCCCTCGGCTACCGGGTAACCGCGGTGGCCGGCGCAGTGGACGCGCGGCGGGTGACCGCAGCGCCGGACGTGATTATTTCTGATCTCATCCTACCCGACGGCACTGGCTTCAACCTGAATGTCGAATTACAGGGGCGGCCGGGCTGGGAACGGGTCCGAAGTATCGCGCTCACCGCCTACGATGACCTGGAGAACCGGAGCCGCGCCACGCAAGCAGGCTTTCAGGAGTTCCTCGCCAAACCCGTCTCCATCTGGGTCCTCCACCGGACCCTCCAGTCGCTCGTACCCGCCTGAGGGCCGGTTATTGCTCGGCCGTCAGATCCCGTAGCGGGATCGCACATCGGATACACCTACGAGCCCGAAGTGGTACAGCCGTGATCCATCCTGCCGTCGGGATGACTTTTACGGAGGGGCGTCGTCCATTCTACGGGTGACGCCTGCTCCCGGCTCGGAGGCATCCCCAGAGCCAAAAATGGCCCCCAGTTGCCTGGGGGCCATTCGCATATAGTGCCGTCGCGGCGCGGGTCTAGTGCTCGCCTTCGTCTTCCGGCTCCATGCTGCCGGAATCGGTGTAGGAGCTGATCTCCTCGCCGCGAAACACCGTCACCACGAAGTCGGTGCGGTCGAAGCTGGGGAGGTAGGAAGCGACGATGTCGTCATCGATCTGCGTCAGCAGCTCCTCTTCGGAGGTCACCGAGAGGTCCGCTTCGAGGATCATCGTGGCGTAGATCGTTTCGCCCTGGTAGTGCAGATCGAGCTGCCCCACCCGGTTTTCCTCTTCCCAGATCAGGTAGATCTCGGACGACTTGGTACGTACCAGGCGAGTGAAGCGGAATCGGGCATCCATTCAACGTTCCTTCGTTAGCAGCCGGCCAGCCCGAACGGCAAGCGGCGTCGTGGGGGAGAAGTGTCTACTGGTCGAGCTCGATGAGACGGTAGCCCGCCGGGACCCTTACGTGCTCTACCGGGAACAGCTTGTCCGGGCGCACGGTGTAGTGCGTCACCACCGTGAGGAGCATGTTCTGCCCGGCGCCTTCGCGGCCAATCGGCTGCACCAGGCGCGGCTCGCGGGTCACCACTACGAAGTGGTCCTTGTCCAGGGTCTGCACCGCAATCGGGGGCTGGGGCACCTGCAAGGTGTTGTTCGCCGCGCCGGAATTGACGATGCCCAGCGGCGGATTACCGAACTGGGGCTGCTGGATAATCTGCGCACGGGCCGGGCCGGGAGACCACACGGCAGAACAGAGCGCAGCGGCCGCGAACCCGAGGGTGGCGGCTCCGAACAGAGGCAGCGCGCGAGCAGTCATGAAGACCTCCGGAACGGAGAGAGCAACTCCGCGAGAAGGGCGGGTGGTGGGGCCGCCGCATATTAGCACGCCTCTCCGAGAGGCGTCAATCTAACCCGGGCACCCAAGACAGTACCCATGAGTAGTTTGTCGGCAGACGGCCCCGAAATCCACCGGCGGACCGGAAGTAACGAAGTAGGGAGTGTGGAGAGCTCATACCAGCACTCCCTACTGGCGACACCGAACATAGCCGGAACCGGCAAGGACGGGATAATTGACAATTGGTAATTTCAAATCTTCAATTGTCAATTGCATCCCCCTATGCCCGCGGTGATGGACCTTACTCTTCGGAGAAGGCTGCGTCGAAGGCGCGGTTACTGGGCTTGAAATCCTTGGCGTGCAGGTAGGCCGCAGCCTCGGCGGCGCCGGCTTCGCGGTCCATACCCATATCTTCCCACTCCACGGAGAGCGGGCCCTGGTAGTTGGCGCGGTTCAGGGCGCGAATGATCTCTTCGAAGTCTACCCGGCCTCGGCCGATGCTGCGGAAGTCCCAACTGCGGCGCGGGTCGCCAAAGTTGGTGTGGCCGCCGAAGACGCCGGCCTCGGTGGGGACCGGAGACCACCACACGTCCTTCATGTGGGCGTGATAGATGCGGTCCGCGAAGCGGTCGATGAACTTGACGTAGTCCACGTTCTGGTAGCCGAGGTGGCTGGGGTCGTAGTTGAACCCGAACGCCTCGCGCTTGCCGATGGCGTCCAGGGTGCGCTGGGCGGACGCGATGTCGAATGCGATCTCGGTAGGGTGCACTTCCAGCGCGAAGCGGACGCCTACCCGGTCGAACTCGTCCAGAATCGGGTTCCAGCGGTCCGCAAAGTCCTGGTAGCCCGCCTCGATCTGCGCTTCGGAAACCGGCGGGAACGAGTAGAGCAGGTGCCAGATGGAGGAGCCGGTGAAGCCGTTTACCACCTTCACGCCCAGGTTCGCGGCGGCGCGGGCCGTAGCCTTGATCTCCTCGGCGGCGCGCTGGCGCACGCCTTCCGGATCACCGTCGCCCCAGATGGTGGGCGAGAGGATCGACTTGTGGCGCTCGTCGATCAGGTCGCAGACCGCCTGACCCACGAGGTGGTTGCTGATGGCGAAGCACTGGAGGCCGTACTTGTTCAGCGTTTCCCACCGTCCGTCCGTGTACGCCTTGTCCTGGGCCTTGTCTACTTCGAAGTGATCGCCCCAGCAGGCCAGCTCGATGCCGTCGTAGCCAAATTCCTTGGCCTTCTGACAGAGGGTTTCAAACGGAAGATCGGCCCACTGGCCGGTAAACAGCGTGACAGGTCGTGCCAACTTTTCTTCTCCTCGCGCTCGATCGTGTGAAATTAGTTCCGGAGCCACCCGGCGGTACCGCACCGTCCGGGAGCGACACCTGGCCGCCACGAATGTTCGGAAGACGGCCGCGGACCCCCGCTTAGCCGTAGCGTCCCGGCAGGCTGGTTCCCGACTCTGCGGCAAATCTCCTGCCCCGCACGCAGATTTCCGAAGGTTTTCTAAGGATTTGTAAGCGATCCCACTGCCGGCGAAGCTAACTACGCAGAAAACCCGCCATCGATGACCAACTCCGTCCCGGTAACGAACGCCGCCTCATCCGAGGCCAGATAGAGCACCGCGTGCGCAATTTCTTCCGGAGCGGCGAAGCGCTTGAGCGGGGTGCCGCTGCAAAGCGCCTTCCAGACGGCCTCTTCGCTGCCGTAGCGGCGCAGGAGCGGCTCCCACATAGCGCTCTTCTGCCAGATGGGCGTCTCCACGCCGCCCGGGTGCACCGAGTTCACGCGGATTCCGTCGCCCTGGGCGGCGCACTCCAGTGCGACTGACTTGGCGAACAATCGGACGGCGCCCTTGCTGGCACAGTAGGCGCTGGCACCCGCGAGCCCCTTGAGGCCGGCGGAGGAAGAAATGATCACGATGCTGCCGCCGCTTCCCTTACGCATCAGCGGCAGCGCGTGCTTCACGGCCAGGAAGACGCCGTCTACGTTCACGGCCATCACCTGCCGCCACTCCGCCAGCGACATCTCCGTCACCGGCTTCCCCATGGGGATCCCCGCGTTAGGTACCAGGATGTCCAGCCCGCCCCACGCCTGAGTCACCGCCTGGATGGCCGCCTCCCACGCCGCCTCGTCCGTTACGTCCAGCGTGAACGGCAGC
>Ga0255338_1004146_pt1 | contig 15654 bp, 13 predicted proteins | sample MeOH1_35cm_T4_19_FD_203715 | JGI IMG/M metagenome (GOLD analysis project Ga0255338, IMG submission 203715) | Sandy soil microbial communities from University of British Columbia, Vancouver, Canada - MeOH1_35cm_T4_195 | ecosystem: Engineered > Artificial ecosystem > Sand microcosm > Unclassified ...
ATATCATTAGATATCTTGGGACTGGCGATTTAGTCGCCGATTTATTGATGGGACGGCTACTTTATTTTTATTGTCTGCAGCTTTGCTGCGGTATGTAATAGGACACAAAAACCCGGACACTGATTCGGTTTGCTCAGCCCTGGCCTATGCCAACCTTAAGCAGGTGTTGGGCGAGCTGGCTGTCCCCTGCAAGGCGGGGGAGATCAACCCCGAGACACGATTCGTGCTCGAGTATTTTGCTGTGCCGGAACCAGAACTTTTAGAAGACCTTCGTGCCAGGGTAAAGGACCTGATAGAGGGTGAGATCCCTGTGGTTGGGCCCGAGGTCTCTCTTATCGAAGCTTGGCGGCTGATGCGCAGCAAAGGGGAAAAAACCCTGCCTGTGGTGGATAAGGGTAACCGCCTTATCGGTCTTGTGACAGGGGGGGACCTGGCAGAAAGATATTTCTCCGACTTGGGAGAACTTAGTCTTGAAGATGCGAGTCTTGTATTACAAAATGTTGTAAACAGCCAGAATACCCCGGTAGGGAGTATAGCCGGAAACAGGAACCTGGTAGTGTTTGAAGACGATGACCTCCTGGCCGACGTCAGGAAGGTCATGCTTGAAACTCGCTACCGAAATTATCCGGTAGTGGATGAACAGTACCAGGTAGTAGGCCTGATCGCCCGTTACCACCTGCTGGGTTTTAGCAAAAAGAAAGTAATCCTTGTTGACCATAATGAGTTAAGCCACGCTGTTGAGGGCATGGAAGATGCCCAGATCCTTGAGGTGGTGGATCACCACCGAGTAGGTGGGATTCAGACCGTGGAACCTATTCTGTTCAGAAATGAACCTGTCGGAGCTACCTGCACCCTAGTGGCTAAAGCTTATTTTGAAGCGGGTGTATTGCCAAGCCGGGAATTGGCGGGGATTATGTGCGGGGCTATTCTTTCAGATACTATGGTTTTTAAATCACCCACCTGCACCTTCGTCGACAGGGATATGGCTCAGCGCCTGGGTTACATAGCCGGAATAGACCCGGTGGAGTTCGGAGCTGAGATGTTTCGGCGAACTTCATCCTTAGGTGTCCGCACCCCCAAAGAGATGCTGAGGACTGACTATAAGGAATTCGCGGTCTCGGACCTGCGCTTGGGCATAGGACAGGTCAATGTCATGGGGACTCAGGAAATATCGGCTCTGAAACCTGCAATCTTGGAGGAAATGGATTCTGTCCGTCAAGGAGAAGGGCTTGATTATGTGCTCTTAATGGTAACGGATCTGCTGGCGGAGGGGACAGTTTTGTTAATTTGCGGACCGAACCAGGAGTATATCGGAGGGGCTTTTGACGTCAAAGTCGAGGAGAACCAGGTTTATTTGCCCGGGGTGTTATCCCGCAAGAAGCAGGTGGTTCCTCCCCTGACAAAACACTTTAACCAGTTGAACGGATAAGCTTTGAAAAGCTGGAGGGGTTATCCCTGCGCTCAAGCGTGAGGAGAGCCTGTGGGTACACTACCGGACGGCCTGAAAGGGCATAATAGAGAGGTAAGCAGCGGTAAAGGTGATGTGTGGAGGTAAGGGCATGGATTTGGATGCTGCCGTCCTGCAAGTCGAGCAGTTAAGAAAGACAATAGATGATCACAACTATCGTTATTATGTATTAGATAATCCGAACATCAGCGATGCTCAGTATGATCGGCTCCTGCGGGAGCTGCAGGACCTGGAGCAGAAGTTTCCTGAACTGCATAATCCTGATTCCCCGACTCAGAGGGTCGGGGGTATACCTCTTAAGGGGTTCGGGTCTGTCAGGCACAGCGTTCCTCTGATCAGTCTGGCTAATGCCTTTGGGCCGGAGGATCTGCGCGATTTTGACCGCCGGGTGCAGGAGATAGTAGGGCAGGTAGAATATGTGCTGGAACTTAAAATTGATGGTCTCACAGTAGCCCTGACCTACATAGATGGGTTTTTGACCACGGGAGCTACCCGGGGAGACGGGGTAACTGGGGAGGATATAACGCAGAATCTGAAGACTCTGCACACTGTGCCCTTGCGCCTAAGAAAAATCATCTCCCGGCTGGAGGTGCGGGGTGAGGCCTATATGCCCAAGGCTTCCTTTGCCAAACTTAACCAGGAGCGTGAGGAGAATGGGGAGCCTACCTTTGCCAATCCCCGCAACGCGGCGGCAGGCTCCTTGCGCCAACTCGATCCGAAGGTGACCGCTGCACGCAATCTCAAGGTGTTTTCCTATAATATAATTTACCAGGAGGGAGCAAGCGTTACGGACCAAATTGAAGCCTTGGAGTTACTTAAACAGCAGGGCTTTCTGGTCAATGCGAATTCAAGACTGTGCCATAACATTGAGGAAGTGATTGAAGCCTGTCTGGATTGGGGAGATAAACGCCACGACCTGCCCTATGAAATAGACGGGATAGTGGTTAAGGTCAACAGCTTCCTCGCACAAGAGGAACTTGGCGCCACCGCCAAGAGTCCGAGATGGGCGATAGCTTACAAATTCCCCGCCCAGCAGGAGGAAACCATAATCGAGGACATTGTTGTTCGGGTGGGCCGGACAGGAGTGTTGACCCCAACGGCGGTGCTAAAGCCCGTAAAAGTGGCCGGTTCCACGGTGAGCAGGGCAACCTTGCACAACCTGGATATGATTAGGGAAAAAGACGTCCGCATCGGGGATCATGTGCTGATCCAGAAGGCTGGTGACGTTATTCCAGAGGTTGTAGAAGTCCTGCTGCAAAAAAGGACGGGACTGGAGCGGGAGTTTGTGATGCCCACTGTTTGCCCGGAATGTCAGGCTGAGGTGATCCGCTATGAGAATGAAGCGGCACATCGCTGCACTGGGATAAGCTGTCCGGCCAAACAAAGGGAAGGTGTGATCCACTTTGTCTCCCGGGAGGCCATGAATATCGAGGGCTTGGGCCCGGCCGTAGTGGCGCAGCTTCTGGAAGCCGGTCTTATCCACAGCGCAGCAGACTTGTATTGCCTGAAGTATGAGGACTTGGTGAAACTGGAACGTATGGGCAACAAGTCGGCGGAAAACCTGCTTGCGGCAATTAACGCCAGTAAACAGCGGGGCTTAGCTCCTCTCATTTTTGCCTTTGGCATTCGTCATGTTGGGGCCAGGACTGGCAAACTGCTGGCGGAGCACTTTAAATCCATGCAGGCTTTGAGCCAGGCTGAGGTAGATGAACTGCTGCAGATTGGGGAAGTCGGACCTGCCATGGCCCAAAGCATTGCCGCCTTTTTCCGCCAGGAGCAGAGCAGGGAATTCGTCCGCAAGCTGGCGGAGGCCGGGGTTAAGATGGTAGAGGAGAGTACCAGGCAATCCGAGGTTCTGGCAGGCAAGACTATAGTGGTTACCGGAACCCTGGAGAAATTCGGCCGCAAGGAGATTGAGGGGATGATTGAGGCTCACGGCGGCAAAGCCTCTGGCAGTGTAAGCAAGAAGACTTCCTATGTGCTGGCAGGGGAAAGTGCGGGCAGCAAGCTGGATAAGGCCAGAGCCCTGGGGGTTACAGTGATTTCGGAACAGGAATTTCTGAAGCTGATCGGGGAGGCTCCCTAACCTGTGAAACTTGCCGCAAGTTGACTGATTTGGTATATTTATCAGTGTGTGACAGTTACAAGGATGGTGAAATATGAAGATTTCCAAACAAGAGGTGGAACACGTGGCTATGCTGGCCCGTTTGGAATTGACTGAAGAGGAAAAGCAAACCTATACGGAACAGCTTAACTCAATCCTGGACTATGCGGCGATGTTGGACAGGCTCGATACGAGAGATGTCCAGCCTACCGCTCATCCTTTGCCGCTGCAAAATGTGTTTAGGGAAGATGTGGTCAGGCCTTCGATTCTGCAGGAGGATGCTTTGGCTAATGCGCCGGATCAAGAGGATGGGTTTTTTAAGGTTCCTAAGATTGTGTAAATACTGTCTTTACTGGGGTCGAAATTACTTTCCACTTCACTTCGCAGACTCCCTCGCCGAAGCATACCGACCGCTCTCAGCCTCACTCTCGCAAAAGGTGATATAAATGGGGCGCGAGCACGTTGCTCCGTTCGGCTGATCGCGGGGTATGCTAACGGCTCCTCCGAATGCTCCGTTACGTGGAAAGTAATTTCACCCTCAAGTTGAGAGATTGGTATTCGTCATTCTGCCACCTTGACTCAGAAACGGGTCTAGCCTGTGAATGCGGAACCGTATTATTCTGGGCGCTTTTGTGAACAACCTCCTTTGGAGAAGCTTTTGAATTATGGGGGGATCGATGCATGAACCTGACAGAGTTTACTGCTCATGAACTTCACGACTTGCTGGTTAAGAAAGAGGCCAGTGCGCTGGAGTTAGCGAAGGCTTTTTACGCCAGAATTGATCGGGTGGAAGAGGATGTTAAGGCTTTCAATGTTTTGACCAGGGAATCTGCTTTGGAGCAAGCAACCCGGGTGGATGAGAGGATTGCCCGGGGGAATTCTATAGGTCTGCTTGAGGGTATTCCTATGGCCTTGAAGGATAACATGTGTACCAAAGGGGTACCCACCACCTGTTCTTCTAAGATTCTTAAGTCCTTTGTGCCACCATATGACGGGACTGTGGTGGAAAAGCTGGCACAGGGTGGGTCTATCATGCTGGGCAAGCTGAATATGGACGAGTTTGCCATGGGCTCTTCCACGGAGAACTCCGCTTTTGCCAAAACTTGCAATCCCTGGGATCTGGGGCGGGTTCCGGGTGGTTCCTCGGGCGGAGCGGTTGCTGCAGTAGCTGCCGATGAAGCGGTATATACGCTGGGTTCAGATACCGGCGGTTCTATCCGCCAGCCTGCAGCTTTTTGCGGGGTCGTAGGGCTGAAGCCCACCTATGGGACGGTATCCCGCTTTGGCCTGATTGCCTTTGCTTCCTCTTTGGACCAGATCGGACCTGTTACCAAGGATGTAACGGACTGTGCTCTGGTAATGAATGCTATTGCCGGACATGACCCCAAGGATTCCACTTCAGCTCCATTGGAAAAGCCTGATTACAGTAAGTTCTTGCTCAATGACATAAAAGGAATGCGCATCGGTATTCCTAAGGAATACTTTGGCCAGGGTATTGACCAGGCGGTTGATAAGGTGATAAGAGAGGCGATTTCCAAGCTGCAGGAGCTAGGGGCGGTGGTGGAAGAATGCTCTTTGCCTCATACCGAGTATGCCATGCCCGCATATTATCTGATTGCCCCGGCGGAGTGCAGCTCTAATCTGGCGCGTTATGACGGAGTGAGCTATGGGTACCGCGCTTCGGAATCCAGTGATGTGGTTACGATGGCTAGCAAGACTCGGGCGGAAGGGTTTGGCCCGGAAGTAAAGCGCCGGATTATGCTCGGAACCTATGCTTTAAGCTCTGGTTACTACGATGCCTACTATTTGAAGGCCTTGAAGGTGCGCACCTTGATCAAACAGGATTTCGACCTGGCCTTTGCAAAGTACGACGTTTTACTTTCCCCCACTTCTCCCACCCCAGCCTTTAAATTCGGTGAAAAGGCCGCAAATCCACTGTCAATGTATCTTTCCGACATCTGCACTGTTCCGGTAAACCTGGCCGGTATCCCCGGAATTTCCCTACCCTGCGGTTTTGTGGACGGGCTGCCGGTCGGACTGCACTTAATGGGCAAGGCCTTTGACGAAGGCACACTTCTGCGCGTGGCCTATACCTATGAACAAAACACAGAGCACCATAAGCAGAAACCCAACCTGGGGGTGAAATAGATGCTGGAGGATTTCCAAGTAGTGGTCGGGGTGGAAACCCACACCGAACTGTGTACCAAAACCAAGATTTTTTGCGGTTGCACCACCGAGTTTGGGGGGGAGCAAAACACCCATGTCTGCCCGGTTTGTCTGGGCCTGCCCGGAGTACTCCCGGTCCTTAATCGTCAGGTGGTGGAATATGCCATTAAAACCGGATTAGCCTTGAACTCAGAGATCGCAGAGTTCAGTAAGTTTGACCGTAAGAACTATTACTACCCGGACCTGCCGAAAAACTTCCAGACCTCCCAATATGATCTGCCTATCTGTAAAGGCGGTTACCTTGACATTGAATTGGAGGGAGTTAAGAAGCGCATCGGGATCACCCGTGCGCACATGGAGGAGGACGCTGGCAAGCTAGTGCACAGCGGGGCCACGATTTCCACCTCCGAAGAATCTTTTGTAGATTATAACCGCACCGGAGTTCCGCTGCTGGAGATTGTCTCAGAACCGGACATGCGCTCGGTGGACGAAACTATAGCCTATCTGGAGAAACTGGTGCAAATCCTGGAGTATATTGAGGTATCGGACTGCCGCATGGAACAGGGCTCGGTACGCTTTGACATTAACGTCTCGTTGATGCCCAAAGGGAGCAGTGAGTTTGGTACCCGCACGGAGACTAAGAACCTGAATTCGTTTAGCTCTGTGCGGCGCTGTATGGAATATGAGATTGAACGCCAGGCTGAGGTCTTAAGTGAAGGGGGCAAGGTTATTCAGGAGACTCGGACCTGGGATGAAGGACGCGGGATAACCCTTTCCCTGCGTTCCAAAGAAGAAGCGCATGATTATCGCTACTTCCCAGAACCTGATCTCGTGCCCATGATCATTGACCGGGAATGGGTGGAGCGGGTGAGGGGAACCCTGCCCGAACTGCCCGATGCCCGCAGGGAGAGGCTGTTAGAGCTAGGGCTTTCAGCCTATGACGCTGGTGTGATCACAAGCTCCAAAGCCTTGGCAGAGTTCTTCGACTCTGCTTTGGCCAAGTTCTCGGACGTCAAAACCCTGGCTAATTGGGTGATGGGGGATTTTTTGGGTTTGTTGAAAGCCAAAGGTTTGCCCATTGAATCCTCCCCAGTCAAGCCGGACGGACTGAGTGAATTGCTCACCCTAGTGGAGAACGGCACGATTAGCGGCAAGATTGCCAAGACAGTGATCGGGGAAATGTTTGAAACCGGCCAGGGGGCGGGCGAGATCGTTAAGGCCAAGGGCCTGGTCCAGATCAGTGATGAAGGGGCTATAGCCGGGATTGTGGACAGGATAGTTAATGCTAACCCGCAGTCAGTTGCTGACTTTAAGGCAGGAAAAGAACGGGTGATCGGATTTTTGGTAGGCCAGGTCATGAAAGAAACCAAAGGCAAGGCCAACCCTGGCTTGGTAAATAAACTGCTCAAGGAGAAACTTGAAGCATAATAGAGAGCAACAACAGAACACGGGAGCAGGATAAGAACAGGAGATGAAAGCCCATGAGTGAAAAAATTACTATCGTTAAGGGCATAATGCAGGTTCCGGATAATCCGGTTATTCCTTACATTGAAGGGGACGGTACTGGCCCGGATATCTGGCGGGCGACGCGGACAGTGGTGGATGCTGCGGTTAATAAAGCCTATCATGGTAAACGCTCAATTGATTGGAAGGAAATACTGGCTGGAGAAAAGGCCTTTGCCCAAACATCGAATTGGCTTCCGGACGAGACCCTGCAAGCTATAAAGGAGTATATAGTTGCAATTAAAGGACCGTTAACCACTCCGATAGGCGGAGGAATCCGCAGCCTGAACGTGACCCTGCGCCAGGAACTGGACCTGTTTGCCTGTGTACGGCCAGTGCGCTGGTTCGAAGGGGTTGCCAGCCCTGTTAAGCGGCCTGACCTGGTCAATATCGTAATCTTCCGCGAGAATACGGAAGATATTTACGCCGGGATTGAGTGGAGTTACGACAGCCCGGAGGGGGCCAAGGTCCGGGAGTTTCTTAATAACGAAATGGGTAAATCGATTCCAGCTGATGCAGGGATAGGGGTTAAACCGATAAGTAAGACCGGCACGGAACGAATTATGCGCAAGGCCCTGCAGTATGCCGTAGATAACGGAAGCAAAACGGTAACCATCGTGCACAAAGGCAACATCATGAAATATACCGAAGGCGCCTTTAAGAACTGGAGTTATGAGCTGGCAAAGCGGGAGTTCCGCGGCTACATCGTTACGGACGAGGAACTCGGGTCCGGAGCTTCCAGAGAGGGCAAGATTCTGGTCAATGACCGCATTACGGACAGCATGTTTCAGCAGCTGCTGCTGCGGCCTGATGAGTATGAAGTCCTGGTATCGCCAAACCTGAACGGAGATTACCTGTCTGATGCTGCTGCCGCTCAAGTGGGTGGACTTGGTATGGCTCCAGGTGGAAATATCGGGGATTTCGTGGGCGTGTTCGAAGCCACGCACGGCACCGCCCCCAAATATGCCAACCTGGACAAGGTCAATCCAGGTTCCCTTATTCTTTCAGCGGTGATGATGCTGGACCACTTAGGCTGGCCTGAAGCAGGGCGCCTGATTGAAAAGGCCCTGGAGAGTACCATTCGCGACAAGGTGGTCACCTACGACCTGGCCCGACAGATGGAAGGGGCCAAGGAGGTAAAGACTTCCGAGTACGCCGCAGCCATTGTTGAGCACATGATTTAAAGTTAAAAACCGTGGGGCTTCTAAGCGGGATAGCTGCTAAAAGAGGTCGGAGCTTGTGCTCCGGCCTCTTTCAAACTAATTTGGGATAAAATCCCGTGGGATGTATAATAGGAACTAGAGATTAAGAAAAGGTTGGAGGAGTCATACAGGTGGTTAGAGCCATTACCTTTGATTTTTGGAGCACTCTTTTTGGCGATACCCCAGAGGTTGGGGGGAAACGGCATTCCTGGCGGGTGGAACATATGGCACTCGCTTTGGTCAATGCGGGCTGGCAGGGTTCTCATGCCGATATCTACGGCGCCATTAGGGTTGCCGATGCCCACAGCACAGAAATAAGGCTTAAGGGTACGGTGGACTTTACTCCGGAAGAACAGCTTGAGGTAATCCTGAGAGAATTGGGAATTAGCAAAGTAAACGGTCACACCTATGAAGAGGTGCACTCCGCCTATGCTGGCGCTGCCGGGCTCTTTCCGCCTGCGCCACTCCCTGGGGCGTTGGAGGTGGTGCGTGAGATGGCGGGACGTTATCCTGTAGCTCTTATTTCCAACACCGGAATTACCCCGGGGAGTGTAATGCGCCAGATATTGGACGGGGCTGGGATCCTTGATTGTTTTAAGATCCTGACCTTTTCAAATGAAGTAAATCTGGTTAAGCCAAACCCCCGGATTTTCCAGCTCACCGCTGAGAACCTGGGGGTAAACGTTGAGGATATCGTGCATGTTGGGGACGATTTCGAGGCCGATGTAGTTGGTGCCAACCGGGTAAGAGCCCGCGGCGTATGGTTAAACTCCAAGACCTCAACTACTCCACCCGAGGCCTTTGCCGTAATCCGGGAGTTGAAGGAGCTGCCTGACGTGCTCCAGAACGCAGCTAAATGAGTATGCTTAATAGACAAGCCCGGGCACCCTGGACTCTTAGGCAAGCTCTGCTGGTTATTCTGGTAGTCAGTCTGGTTCAGGTCCTGATTAACCTGTTGGGAGTAGTGGAATTTACCAATCCTTCGGGTGTTGTCCTCTGGTCCTTGGCAGATGGATTTTTGTATATCGGCGGGATTTACCTCTTCCTACGGGTCCAGGCCAAGTCGGGCTGGACCGGGTTGGGGCTGCACCGCAAAAATATAGCCCGCTCCGTGCTCGTAGGGGTGCTTACTGGAGCGCTCACGGCCTTAGTAGTCCTGGGTACAGGTTGGCTGATCGTGGAACTTTTCGGCAAGAACCCTGAACCGCAACCAATTGAACAGGCGCTGAAATACTCCGTTCAGGGGTGGCAAATCTGGGCTCTGGCTCTTGCCGGCGTAATTCTGGCTCCTGTTAAAGAGGAAATCTTGTTTCGCGGCTTTCTTTATCCTGCCCTGCGCGATCGGGTGGGAATTAAGTGGGGAATACTCTTGACGGCGATTTTTTTTGCCCTGGCCCACGGTGATCTGATTCGGTTTGTCCCTCTGCTTATCGGGGGAATTGCCTTAAATATGGTATTTGAGCGGACTGGCTCATTGTACACTGCAATAGTAGCCCACGCAATCTGGAACGGGGCAATGGGGATCATTGCTCTGGTTTGGAGGTAGGAGTTTGGACGGGGTAAGGGTTGTAATAACAGGTTTGGGCCACGAGGGAGAAGGGGTAGGCAGGGTCGAGGGCTTGGCCACCTTTGTGCCAGGAGCTTTGCCAGGTGAAACCGTTCTGTGCGCCCTGCGGGAAAGGAAGAAAACTTACCAAAGAGGCGTTTTGCTCGACGTGCTGGAGCGTTCCGTGCAGAGAATTGATGCGCCCTGCAGCGTGTTTGAAGAATGCGGCGGGTGTCAACTGCAGCACCTTAAATACACTGCTGCATTGGAATGGAAAAGAACAAGGGTAGAGGATGCTTTAAAGCGGATCGGTAAACTGGATAAAGTGAGGGTTAACACGGTGCTTGGGATGGAGAGTCCCTGGCGCTACCGTAATAAAGTTCGGCTGCAGGTGGGTAAGGTTAATGGGAAATTGGCCCTGGGATATCACAGTCATAAAACCAACCGTCTGGTTTCTTTTAACGACTGTCTCTTAATCCCACCGGTGTTAAATAGCCTGAGAAACCGCCTGGTTGATTTTCTCAATGAGCGCGGAGTTAATAGCACTGCTTTGAAGCAGGTGGTTATGCGATATTCGCAGGTAAGCGGCGAGGTAATGATCGGATTTGTCGGCCAACTGCCCCGCTTATCCTGGGAGCGGTTAACAGAGGATTTCCCGGTTGTTAAGTCTATCGTAATGTTAAACCCGGCTAACGGCAGGGTCGAGCTTCTGGCGGGTGAAGAGACGATTCAGGACTGGATTTTTGGGAGCGAGTTCAGGCTGTCCTTTCAGTCCTTTGTTCAGGTAAATCCTGAGCAGACTAAGGTATTGTACCACAAAGTTCTTGAGTATGCCGGTCTTACCGGGAAAGAGACCGTGATTGACGTCTACTGTGGGATTGGGACCATTACTTTGGCCCTAGCCAGTCAAGCTAAGTGCGCTATCGGAATTGAGGTTGTGGAGCAGGCTGTCCGGGATGCCCGTGAGAGCACGGCTGCGAACGGTGTGGAGAATGCAGAATTTCACGCCGCTCCGGCTGAGAAAGTCCTGCCTGAGCTTGCCTCCAGGGGAGTCAGGGCGGATGTGGTTGTGGTGGACCCGCCTAGAAAAGGGTGTGAGCGGGCCGCACTTGATGCTATTGTGAAGATGGGGCCTGTGAGAATCGTCTATGTGTCTTGTGACCCGGCAACCCTGGCCCGTGATTTGGTCTTTCTGCAGGAAGCGGGTTACGAAGCCGTAAAGGTCCAGCCTGTGGATATGTTCCCTTGGACGGCTCACGTTGAGACGGTAGTATTGATAACAAGGGTAAAAGAGTGAGTGTGTGGAAAGTCCAGTTTTTAAGCCATTTGCGGGATTTTGGAATCAAAACCTGAGTCTTGAAAATAATGATTTTATCGGTTCGCGGGAATAAGTCCACGGAAGCGATTTTGAACGTGACAGAGCAGATTAGATGTTATAGTCTGGCGAGTGTACAGATTGGATATCAGGTGTTTACGAGTGAGCACATTGGATGTTTTTCGGATTTTTTGAGGTGGAGAGAGCAGATTGGATGTTGGTATAAAATAGGAAGCATTTAAAATGGTGGAGGAAAGTGTACGAGGGGGAAGAGGGAAGTGAATCTATCTGATAGTCCTATGTATTCTAATAAAATGAGCATTGAGGATTTTTTGCGAAAGATAACTCTGCCAAAACGATATTTTGGCGGAAATTTTGTCATCGCCGAAAAATTTGAAGAAGAAGAAAGGTCATTCTTTGAGAGTTTTGCAGGAGATCTTAGGGAAATGTAGAAGTAAATTTATAACTATGAAGATGAGAGGGAGGATAAATCAATGGCATTGAAAACCTGTAAAGAGTGTGGTAAGGAAATAAGTTCTGGTGCTAAAAAATGCCCAAGTTGTGGAAAAGACCAAAGGAATTGGTTTGCTAAACACAAAATAATCACAGGAATATTAGTAATAATTGTGTTGGGTGCGATTGGTTCGCTGGCTAATGGCGGTGGCGATAAATCCGCAACGACTAGCACTCAAACAACAGCTAATACTTCTACCTCCACTGCTAAACAAGAACAACCGAAAGCAGAACAACCCAAACCCACTCCAATGGCTGTAACAGCAGATAAACTTATGGAAGATTTGAAGAGCAACGCATTAAACGCAAGTAATACATATAAAGGAAAGTATGTTGAGGTAACTGGTAAATTATCCAACATAGACAGTAATGGTAAGTATTTTGACATTGTCCCTATGAATGATGATTTCGCCATTATAGGTGTACAGTGTTATATTACAGCAGAACAGAAAGCGGCTGTAGCAAAATTTACGAAAGACCAAAAAGTGACCGTTGTAGGAACTATATCTGATGTTGGAGAAGTATTGGGTTACAGCTTAAAAGTTGAGAGCATTAAATAAGAAGTTTACCATCTGCACAGTTAAAAGGAAAAGGAAGCCGAGGGCAGTTTTGCCTTTAGCTTCCTTCTTTTTTGACTTTAAACAGCCTTGCCTTCTGTATTTTTGCTCATTTCTATGTTATAATTCCACATCCACCGTCACGCCGGACTTGAATTCCACGGCGAATTTGTCCTCAAAGACGGTGACCTTCTCAATCAGCCGCCTGACCAGCGACTCGTCGTATTCGGAGATGGCGGTAGGCTGATCCCGTAGGAATGCGCTCATATCGGCCATGCGCTTTTTGAGTTCATCTCGATTGGCGTTTTCGACCTGTAATTTCTGCTTCTGTTCACGCAGGCGGTAGATTTTATCGGCAACATCCTCATAATCGGCCTTGGAACTGGCGAGTTTTAGAAGCTGTGTTTGTAGTTCCTCCAGCCGTTTTTCAATGTCACCCAGCGTCTTGTCGTTTCCCTGGCTTAAGACGGCGGCGATGTTATTCTCCAGGGTGGTAAGGAAAGCATCCTTCCCGCTCAACGTATTATTGATAGCGGTGACTAATACTTGCTCGATCGCGCTTTCTGGCACCGTGCGGGCATCACAGAAAAGGCCGGTGTTTTCCAGCCTGCTGACGCAGCGCCAGACGATGGATTTCTTCCCACGGTTGTTCCAGTGGACTCTGCGGAATACCTCGCCGCAGTTGCCGCAGATAATCATTTGGGCGAAGCAGTGGTTACTGCTGTAACTGCGCTTTTTACCGTTTTTGCTGAGATGGACGCAACGCCGTCTGATCAGTTCTTCCTGCACCTGCATGAAAATTTCACGCGGGATGATGGCCTCATGACTGTTTTCTACATAGTATTGGGGAACAAGGCCGTTGTTCTTAACCCGCTTTTTGGTGAGGAAGTCAACGGTGTAGGTTTTCTGCAGCAGGGCATCCCCGATATACTTCTCGTTCCGCAAAATCTGATTGATGTTGCTGGTATGCCACCTTTCCTTACCGGCACCGTTTAGGATGCCGTCAGCTTCCAAGCCACGGGCTATTTTCAGCATACTGGCGCCCTCAAGGTATTCCCGGTAGATGCGCTTAACGATTTCAGCTTCCTCGGGGACAATCACCAGGTGCTTGTTCTCATCCTTGGTATAGCCGAGGAAGCGGTTGCAGTTGACTTGTATTTCACCCTGCTGGTAGCGGTATTGCAGACCCAGTTTTACGTTTTGGCTCAGGGACTGGCTTTCTTGCTGCGCGAGGGAAGCCATAATCGTCAGCATGACCTCGCCCTTGGAATCCATAGAGTTAATGTTTTCTTTTTCAAAGAAAACCGGAATGTTCTTGTCCTTTAGCTGACGGATGTATTTCAGGCAGTCCAGCGTGTTTCGGGCAAACCGGCTGATTGATTTGGTAATGACCATATCGATGTGGCCTGCCATGCACTCCTCAATCATACGGTTGAATTCCTCGCGCTTTTTAGTGTTGGTGCCGGAGATGCCGTCATCCGCATAGATTCCCGCCAATTCCCAATCAGGATGGCCGCCAATGTATATTGTATAGTGTTCAATCTGGGCTTCATAGCTGGTGGCCTGCTCATCGCTGTCCGTGGAAACGCGGCAGTAGGCTGCCACCCGAAGTTTTGGCTTTTCTTCATCTTTACTTTTGCGGGCGTGCTTCCTCGCCGGAATCACGGTTACATTCTTACTGACTTCCATCTTCGTGCACCTCCATTTCTATCAGACTGTAGGCGTATTCCGCCTGCTGGAACGGGTCGTCAAATTGCTGTGTTGCTTCTTTTATATAGAAGGCAGTGGGAAAGGCCACCGCAGTTTCTTCTTTTGGTTCACGGATGCGGCCAAGTTTCTCAGCCCGCTTGATACGCTCGGCTTCGGCAGCCGCAAACGTGTCGGGGTCAATGATTGCCGGGTAATACTCATTGCCAAGGTAACAGGCATTCCGAAGCATTCTGCCGATACCGGCATGGAAGGATTGGATGCCAGCCTTTTTGGCGGCAGTGGCCAAGGAATCTCCAGACAGATAGGATTGATATAGAATCTTTATCTGCTCGGCGGCGACATTGTCTATCACAGCTTTCCCGTTTTCAATCCGGTAGCCAAATGGTGTGTGTCCCATCTATTTCACCAGCCTTTCTTTCAGCGTTATGCCGCATTTTAACTCAAATCCTATTTCTGTCCTGGAATAAACAATAATCCGCTCCACAAAGCGTTTAAAAATGTCTCTGTCAAAGCCGGTCAGCATCGTTGTTTTTGTGGTATAGTGCAGCAGCTCACTGACTTCGCTTAAGTGTTGGGTGTCGCTGTTTAAGAAGCGTACTAAGGATTCCTTTTGACGGTGTAACCTTTCGGCCTCCTGCAGAAGTTCATTGTTGCCCTTATTGTAAACGGCAGGCTCAAGGTATCCTTTGGTGAGAAGCCCCACCAGCACCTTTCGCTGTTCCGCGTTTTCTTCGAGTTTCTTTTCAAGTTCCCGAATGCTTGTCAAACTGTCATCGGAATTCGTACTACGAAGGCTTATAAGCAGAGGCTTAAGGACGTTTTCGTGTCCGAAGATGAGCTTGTTCATCATGGTGACAAATGCGTATTCAAAATCGGACTCCGGGATATATTTCATAGAGCATTCCTTAATGTCTGCGATGTGAGTGGAGCAGCACCATGCGATGTATCTTCTGCCGCTCCTGTGGATTCGGCGTTTGAATTTGCCGCCACACTGACCGCAGATGATTTTACCGGAAAAAGGATAACGGCTCTGGTATTTTTCGTTATGCTTTATCACACCTTTTTCCTTGCCGCGCTGTTCGATAACCGTCTGAGCAGCTTCAAAATCCTCATGGCTGATAATTGCCTCGTGATGGTTTCTAATAAGGTATTGGTCTTTTTCACCGTAGTTGTTGTGTCGGTTGAAGTGCTCATCGGTATAGGTCTTCTGAAAAATAGCGTCGCCGGTGTATTTTTCGTTGCTGACCATCCCTCGTATGGTTGTTGCCGTCCAGCGACCACCTTTCCTGGTCGGTACCTTGCGATGGTTCAGGTCATCAGCAATTTTATGGGTGCCTTTGCCTGATAAGATTTCAGCGAAGATGAATCGGACGATTTCTGCCTGGGATTCATTCACGACCATCTTCCCATCAACGGTATCGTAACCGTAGGGCGGATAGGAGATTTTGAAGGTGCCGTTTTGGAAGCGGCGCCTTACCGACCACTTGCTGTTTTCTGAAATGGATACCGACTCGTTTTCGGCCATTCCACTCAGTATTGACAGCATGAGTTCACTTTCCATTGACCCGGT
>Ga0255338_1004147_pt1 | contig 15653 bp, 14 predicted proteins | sample MeOH1_35cm_T4_19_FD_203715 | JGI IMG/M metagenome (GOLD analysis project Ga0255338, IMG submission 203715) | Sandy soil microbial communities from University of British Columbia, Vancouver, Canada - MeOH1_35cm_T4_195 | ecosystem: Engineered > Artificial ecosystem > Sand microcosm > Unclassified ...
CGAAAAGGCCGCCAAGGCGGCCGGCGGCAAGATCGTGCGCCGCGAGTTCACCAACGACAAGGCGGTGGACTTCAAGGCCGTGCTGACCAACATCAAGCGCAGCAATCCGGACGTGATCTTCTACGGCGGCGCCGAGACGCAATCGGCCCCGATGGCCAAGCAGGTCAAGGAACTGGGCCTGAAGGCACCGCTGGTATCAGGCGAAATGTCGAAGACCGACAACTTCCTGAAGCTGGCCGGCCCGGCCGCCGATGGCACCGTGGTATCGCTGGCCGGCCTGCCGCTGGACCAGATGCCGGGCGGCGCGGCGTACGAGAAGAAGTACGAGAAGCGTTTCGGCGGCAAGGTGCAGACGTACTCCCCGTACGCCTATGACGGCGCCACCGCGATGATGACGGCGATGGTCAAGGCCGGCTCGGCCGACCCGGCGCGCTACCTGCCGGTGCTGGCCGCGACCAGCATGCAGGGCGTGACCACCAAGACGCTGGCCTATGACGCGCGCGGCGACCTGAAGGACGGCGGCATCACCGTCTACAAGGTCCAGGGCGGCAAGTGGACCGTGCTGGAGACCGTGGGCGGCAAGTAAGCCTTCGCGGAACGCGCTGCGGTATCGGACCGCCACCTTTCGGGGTGGCGGTTTTTTTTCAGGCCGGCGGGGGACCGTCCTTGAACAAGGTCTTCAACTGGGTGCGCAGCTCAGGGGTGTCCTGATGCTGATGCACCGCCACGGCATGCTGGACCGCGGCTTCGAGCAGTTCGTCTTCACCATCGGCGCTGATCGCCACGGTGCAGTTGTTCGCGCTCGGAAACTCGCGGCAATCAATATACTTGCGTCCCATATTGCCTCCTGACACCGGTCTGGTGGCCGGTGCCTTGAAGTATAGGGCGCGGGCGGCGCATCGCCCGACGGACTTGGCGACGTTGTCAATTGCCTGGAGGAGTAGCTGGACGATCATGCGGCCTCAGCAGGCGATTGACCAGTCTGTTCAGATCCTTGCTGCGGAACAGGTCGATGCATTTCATGGTGTGGAGCGGCGCGCCGCTGTGGCTGTGGTAGGTCAGACTTGCGTACCGCTCGGCCAGTTTGTCCAGCGCCCCATAGGCCTCAATGCCTTGCCGGCCGAATTCGAGATAGCCGGCCGCCGATGCGAAGGCATCATCCCTGACTGCATCGTTCCCGTAGACCCGACCCAGGCAGCGGCTCACCGCGAAATTCTGAAGCAGTTCCCGCTGGGAATAGCGATGGGTCTGGCTGGTCTGTGCCGTCGCGGGCACCGTCAGCATGGTGAAGAGCATGCCCAGCACTGTCATGTTGCGTGTCATTGCAGCACCCAGAGGTAAGCAGTGCCAGGCGTGAATGAACCGCTGCGCCGCAGATAGCAATCGTCCGCGCAAATGCTGCCATTCCATAGCGTCACGTGCCCCGTAGCGTCTCCCCAGCCTTGGCCCTCCACCAGAAGGATGCCCTTCATGCCCGAGAGATCTTTCGTACCCGGTGCGTTGATTACCTTGTCTGCTGTTCCGAATTGTTGGGTCAGGTAGCGAAGCATGTCTGTAACGCGATACATATATTGACGCTTGTCGGCACCGCTGACGAATTTGAGACCTGATTGCTTCACGATTGGATATCCCGTGGTGTTCAGCACATAGCTCATGCGAATTGCACAGGCATTCTTGAAGATGCCACTATCGATGTTTTGCTTCACAAAGCCACCGAGCTTGTCACTGACGGCTGTCACCGGCAGATTGATGTGCGTGAATGCCGCCCAAGCGGCATTGAATGAAGGTCTTCCCATGGCAATACTCCGTACGGTTGACTGACTAGCGGCACGTGCTGCCCGCAGTCGCACACCGTAGCCAGCCCGGTCCAAACTCGTCCATCGCCGATTTCCTAAAATTCGCACGCTCGGCGGATTGCAATAGTCTTTCCCTTCTGTTCCGCCGGCGCCAGGTCACGCCGTTGGCGCATAATCGCGCCTTTGCATACTTTTTCCAGAGGAGCCGTCCGTGCAGGAAGTCCGTTATGAGCACGCGATCGCGCTAGCCAATGCGGGGCGCCACGCCGAGGCGCTGCAGATTGCCGACCAGCTTTGCGACGCCCATCCCGAGGTGGTGGACTATGTGGCGCTGCAGGCGCAGTTGCATGCCGATCAGGGCAACGTGCCCGCCGCGCTGGCCGCGCTGGAGACGGCCATGGCCCGCCTGCCGAACTTGCCGCTGGCGCCGGTGCATCGCTGGGCCTCGCGTGGTGCGCTGGCGCACCTTTACGGCACGCAGCTGATGCGTCAGGGCCAGGACACCGAGGCGTTGCCGTGGCTGCACGAGGCCGCGCGCCGCAACGGGCTGGCCACGGGCGAATGGGCCGCCCATTTCTACGCCGGCTTCGTGGCGTTCCGTCTTAACGATTTTGCCAAGGCCGGGCGCTACTGGCACGATCTGCTGTACCGCGCGCCGGACCTCGGCGCGTCCGACATCCTGCCGCTGGTGCAGGACTACGTGAACCGTGCCGATGCCGCCGGCCAGCTCGGCGAGCCGCTGATGCGCGTCTGCCTGGCCCGCATTGCGCTCGATTCCCCCGAACTGCTCGACCTGACGCCCGAAGCCGGCGATGCCATGGCCGGCATGGAGGCCGGGCGCGTGCTGGCCGAGCATCCCGATCACCCCGAGGCGCGCCGGCTGCGCGCGCCGCTGCGGCTGGGCAGCGACCGCGCCGGTGCGCTGGACGACCTGGCCACCTACCTGCGCCAGCGGCCCGACCCGCAGGCGCAGGTACGCGAACTGACGTGGCGCCATCAGGCCAACGAGGGAGCGGCCCCGGGCACGGCCCCGGCTTGGCAGGGCTTTGCGCTGACCGCCGATGCCGACGATGGCGCCGCGTACTTCCACGCCGCCACGGCGCTGGGCGCGTTCATCGACGAGGTGCCGGCCTCGCAGGCCACGCTCAAGCCGCTGCTGGAGGCCGCCTGCCGCAAGGGCCTGGCGTGCTTCGAGGCGTACTTTTCCACAGGCGAGGGTGATGCCGAGGGCCACGGCGGCAACGCCGACCCGCATCTTTACTCGCTGCTGTGCCGGCTCGCGGCGCGCATGCTGCCCGCCGACGCGGCCCGCCTGGACGAGAAGGTGGCGCTGCACCGGCAGGGCATGGCCGCCAGCGACTTCATCGACCATTGGATCGACCTGCTCGATGCGCACGCCTCGGCGGGCCAGCACCAGCAGGTCGTGGACCTGGCCGGCGAGGTGCTGAACCGCTATCCGGTGGAGCGCAACCCGGCCGATGTGACCTGGGCGTTCAGCCGGCTGGTGGCCGCATGGCGCGCACTGGGCGGGCGCGATGCCACGGAATCGGCGCGCGCGGCCATCGCGCACATGGACGCGCGGCTCGATGCGCTGCCTGTTGAGGCGCGTACCGCCGGCGCGCATGCCATGGCGCACGCGCGTGGCCATTATGCAACCCTGTTGCAGGCAGGCATGGCGGCCATGGACGACCACGACAAGATCGATGCGCTGGGAGAGCTGGAGGCGCTCCAGCGCCGTTCGCTGCTGGTGGAGGATGCGTGGCTGTTCAACCGGTTCGGCCAGATCTGGCATGAACTGGCCGAGCCGGCCCGCGCGCTGCCGTTGTTCGAGCGTGCCGTGGCGCTGACCGAGGGCGATGCCGCCGACCAGGCCGGCCCGCGCGCGCTGCGCGCCCGGTTGCTCACGGAGATGGAGCAGTTTCCCGAGGCGCTGACCGATTTCCAGCTGGCCTTTGCCGCACGCGACGGCTGGGACGCCGAGACCTGGCTCCATGCCGTGCTGGCGGCGCTGGGCATGGCGCAGCGCGAAGCCGCGCTCGGCTGGTTCGAGCGCGCCCGCGCGCTGGGTGCCGAGCGCGGCCACACGCGCGCGCTCTATGCCAAGGCGGAGTCCGGGCTCAAGGCCACGCGGCCTAAGTGGAAGGTGTGGGGCGTATAGAGGGCTTATAGACGGCTTCCGGCGAGGGGACGATCTGACACAATCGTCCCCAATTCTGATTTTTGAAAGTCCTACAAAACGTCATCGCAGGAGATGGCGTTTTTTATTTGTAGTTGACGTATGTTGGCTGCGCTTTGTCGGGTGGGTCGGACAAAACCCGACACTGCAACCCAAGTGCTTCCGTTACCATGTCGGCCATGAACGGATTGAGCCAACTATTTCCCACCCTGCCGCTGGTCCCGGGCGGCCTGTTCTGGGTCGGTCTCGCGCTGGTGGGCGCGGGCCTGGCCGGAGAGGTCTGCCGCCGCTGGCTGGGCTTGCCGCGTATCGTCGGGTACGCGGTGGTGGGGCTGTTCGCTGGCATGCTGGGCCGCAGCATCGTCGACGACAACATGATCCTGCAGACGCGGGTGCTGATCGACATGGCGCTGGCACTGGCGCTGTTCGAGCTGGGGCACCGCCTGTCGCTGTCGTGGCTGCGCGCCAATCGCTGGCTGTTGTTTACCAGCGCGGCCGAGAGCCTGCTCACGTGGGGGCTGGTGTCCACGGTGCTGCAGTGGCTCGGCGCGTCGCCGGGCGTGGCCATCCTGGCCGGCGGCATTGCGGTCAGCACCTCGCCGACCATCGTGCTCCAGCTCAAGAACGAACTGCGCGCCGAAGGGCAGGTGACCGAGCGCCTGATGGCCATGGCGGCGCTGAACAGCATCTATGCGGCCGCGATCGTGCAGGTTGGCACGGGCTGGCTCCATTCCGAATACGGCAACATCGGCGCGGCGCTGCTGCATCCGCTGTACCTGCTGGTGGGCTCGTGCCTGCTGGCATGGGTGGTGGGCAAGGTCGGCCACGGCCTGTATGCGCGCATGTCCGCGGACGACCACTACAGCTTCCTGGTGCTGGTGGGGCTGGTGCTGTTCACGCTGGCGCTGACGCGCGTCCTAAAATTGTCGATGCCGCTCACGCTGATGCTGGCCGGCGTGGTGTTCAAGCACCAGGATCGCCAGCCGCATGTGTGGCCCACGCACTTCGGCAGCGCGGGCAGCCTGCTGATCATCGTGATGGTGGTGTCGCTGGGCCTGCCGCTGACGGCACAGGACTGGGCGATTGGCGGCACGCTGGCCGTGGTGCTGGTGGTGCTGCGGCACGTGGCCAAGCTCGTGGGCGTGGTGTCGCTTGGTTCGTTCTCGGGGCTGAGCATGCGCCAGTGCATGGCGCTGGGGCTGGCGCTGGCGCCGATGTCGGGGCTCGCGTACCTGCTCATGAACGACGTGGCCCGCCTGTACCCGGGCACCGGGGCGCCGCTCGCATCGATCATCCTGTGCGCGCTCGCCATTGAGCAACTGCTGGGGCCGGTCATCGCGGCCTGGGCGCTGCGCTATGCCGGCGAGGCGCGTGACAATGGAGGAGGGCGCTGATGTCGCTCGAACCGTTCAAGCATTCCGAGGCGCTGACGTTCGGCGTGGAGCTGGAGTTGCAGCTCGTCAACCGCCACGACTACGACCTGGCGCCGTTCGCCCCCGACCTGCTGCGTGCGCTCAAGGGCGCGCAGCACGCGGGCGACATCAAGCCCGAGATCAGTCCGTCGATGATCGAGATCAGCACCGGCATCTGCCACGACTACGCGCAGGCGCTGGAGGAGCTGACGGTCATGCGCGACCTGATGGCCCACGCGTCGCGCTCGCTGAACCTGGGCATCTGCGGCGGCGGCACGCATCCGTTCCAGCAATGGTCGGACCGCACAATCTCCGATTCGCCGCGCTACCAGTACATTTCGGAACTGTATGGCTACCTTGCCAAGCAGTTCACGGTGTTCGGGCAGCACGTGCACATCGGCTGCCCGAGCGCGGACGAATCGCTGTTCCTGCTGCACGCCATCGGGCGCTACGTGCCGCATTTCATCGCGCTGGCGGCGTCGTCGCCGTACGTGCAGGGCGTGGATACCGGCTTTGCGTCGGCGCGGCTGAATTCGGTGGCGGCCTTCCCGATGAGCGGCCGCGCGCCGCATGTGCTGACGTGGGATGCGTTCACCGTGTATTTCAACAAGATGCGCAACACGGGCGTGATCGAGAGCATGAAGGACTTCTACTGGGATATTCGTCCCAAGCCGGAGTTCGGCACGATCGAGGTGCGCGTGATGGACACCCCGCTGACCGTGGAGCGCGCGTGCGACATCGCCGCGTACATCCAGGCGCTGGCGCGCTACCTGATGCTGTCGCGCCCGTTCCTGCCGCAGGAAGACGACTACCTGGTCTACACGTTCAACCGCTTCCAGGCATGCCGCTTCGGGCTCGAGGGCGAGTATGTGCATCCGAACGAACTCACGCGGATGCCGATCGCGGACCATATCCTGTCGATCTGCGACGCGCTGGTGCCGCACGCGGAGGCGCTGGGATCATTGAAGGCGCTGGAGAACATCCGCGCGCTGGCATCGAGCCGCGACAACGATGCGCACTGGGTGCGCACCGTGGATGCCGAGGCGCACAGCCTGCGCGAAACCGTACGGCGGACCTGCGATCGGTGGGAGGCTTGAGGGGTTTGGTTTGACGGGCTGACGACTTCGTCATAAGCGCCGGCCCTCACTGCACCGTATAGCCCTTGCCGCCCATGCAGGCCTTCCACGCCTGCCAGTACGTTCCCATCGCCTGTTGCTGGTTGGCCGCGGTCTGCTGATTCGTGGCCTCCGCCTGGCGGCGTTCCTGGCGGTGGCGTGAGCCGCCGACCACCGTGCCCACGGCGGCGCCAGCCGCCGCGCCCTTGCCGGCATCGCCCGCGATCGCGCCGCCCACCGCGCCCGCGGCTGCCCCGCGCGCCGCGCCTTGCACGCGCTGGCCGCCTTGTGCCTGCTGCGGGGGCGGGGCCTGCGCCACCACGGCGGGGTCCACGCCGGTGGATTGCTTGGCCCAGCTATAGCAGGCCCCGTCATCGGTGGCCTGCTGCTGCGCGGACTGGCCTTTCGCCGGATAGGCCACCGGCTTGGGCGGCATCGATTGCGCCTGTACGCCCACGGCCGCCATCAGGACCGCGGCGCCCAGCGCCGTACCCCACCCCTTGTTGTGCGTCATGATGTACCTCCCCGCACGGGCAAAGCGCCCGGCTGTGCGGTCTCAGTATTGCAGCGCGGAAGGCGAAGTCAATTGAATTCCTTTGTGCGCGGTATAAGCCCGATCGTCGCCGCCTACGCCACCCGCGCCGGATAGACCGGCTCGCATCGCACCTCGGATTTCACCGAATTTGCGATAAAGCAGGCATCGTGCGCCGCATGGTGCAGGTGGTCGATGTCTTCGCGCGAAGGCTGCCGTTCGCCGGAGAACGTGACATCGGGATGCAGCGTCACCACGGTCACCGCCATCCGGCCCTCGGCGTTCTTCGCCATGACGCCGCTGGCCTGGTCCACATAGCGATCGACCACGAAGTGCTGCTTGGCCGCCAGCCCCAGGAACCACAGCATGTGGCACGAGGCGATCGAGGCGATGAACATTTCCTCCGGGTCCACCGCGCTGGCGTCGGACATCGGCAGCGGCACCACGTGCGGCGACGCCGATCCCGGCACCTCCGCGCCGCCGTCGAAGCGCAGCACGTGCTTGCGGCTGTAGCGGTTGCCCAGGAAATCCTGGTCGTTGCGTTCCCAAATGATCTCGGCGATATGTTCGGCCATGCTTGCCACTCCAGGCATCGTAAAAATATGAAGTATCAGGCGCCGTGTGGCACGCTTTCGCCATCGCGGCCCGTCACCAGGCCCAGGTGCTGGTTGGCCGGTACGGCCACGTCCATCAACTTGGGGCGGGGCAGATTGAGATTGCGCATCATGGCGATGAACTCGTCGCGCGTGCGGCCCGCCACGCGGCTGTTGTGCGCGCGCTCATGGCCGATGGTCGACTGCGTGCGGCCTTTGTAATCGTGCGCGGGGAAGACCAGCGTGTCGTCGGGCAGGCGGAACAGCTTCTGCGTGAGGCTGTCGTACAGCGTGCCGGCGTCGCCGGACTGGAAATCGGTGCGGCCGCAGCCGTCGATCAGCAGGGCGTCGCCGGTAAAGATGCGGCGCACCACGCCATCGGCCGTGGACTCTTCCCAGAGGTAGCTCATGCTGCCGGCGGTGTGGCCGGGCGTATGGATCGCGCGCAACACCTGCGCACCGAACGTGACGGTATCGCCGTCGATCAACTGCTTCAGCGCGGGCTTGATGTCGCAGCCGGACGGCGCCGCGGTATTGGCGCCGGTCTGCAGGGCGAGCTGGCCGGCCGAGGTGATGTGATCCGCGTGCGCGTGGGTTTCGACCACCCAGGCCAGCTGCGCGCCGGTCTCGCGCAGCAGCGCCAGGTCACGCGCGTACTGCCGGTCGACCGGATCGATCAGCAGGGCCTCGCGCGTGCCGGCGTCGATCAGCAGGTAGGTGAATGTGGACGAGGTCTCGTCGAACAACTGATGGAAGGTCTGCATGGCCGTGTTCTTCCTGGCGCCACCGGGGGTGTCGCCATGATACGCCGGCCGGTCGGCGCAATCGAGTGCGCTGCCTAACACTCCACAATATTCACCGCCAGCCCGCCGCGCGCCGTTTCCTTGTATTTGGTCTTCATGTCGGCGCCGGTCTCGCGCATGGTCTTGATGACCGAATCGAGCGATACATAGTGCGTGCCGTCGCCGCGCAGCGCCATGCGGGCCGCGTTGACGGCCTTCACCGCCGCCATCGCGTTGCGTTCGATGCATGGTATCTGGACCAGTCCGCCCACCGGATCGCACGTGAGCCCCAGGTTGTGCTCCATGCCGATCTCGGCGGCGTTCTCGACCTGTTCCGGCGTGCCGCCCTGTACCGCGGCCAGCGCGCCGGCCGCCATCGAGCAGGCCACGCCCACCTCGCCCTGGCAACCCACCTCGGCGCCCGAGATCGAGGCGTTGAGCTTGTAGAGCAGGCCGATCGCGCCCGCCGTGAGCAGGAAATCGACCACGCCCGTACGGCTCGCGCCCGGCACGAAGCGGTCGTAGTAGTGCAGCACCGCCGGAATGATGCCGGCCGCGCCGTTGGTCGGCGCCGTCACCACGCGGCCGCCGGCGGCGTTTTCCTCGTTGACGGCAATCGCGTAGAGGTTGACCCAGTCCATCACCGACAGCGGATCGGACAGCGCCCGCTCCGCATGCTGCGTCAGCCCCCGATACAGCTCGGGCGCCCGCCGCCGTACCTTGAACGGCCCCGGCAGCTCGCCATCGGTGCGGCAGCCGCGCGCCACGCATTGCTGCATCACGTCCCAGATGTGCAGCAGGCCGTCGATGACCTCCTGCTCCGGCCGCCAGGTGAGTTCGTTCTCGAGCATGAGCCGGGCGATGGACTTGCCGCTCGCGTGCGCCATCTCCAACATCGCGCGGCCGCTGCGGAACGGGTGCGGCAACTGCCGCTCGGCCGCCAGCACCTGCGTATTGGGCGCGCCGGCCGTGACCACGAAGCCGCCGCCCACCGACAGGTAGCGCGCCTCGCGCAGCGGCGTGCCGTCCGCGTCGAACGCATGGAATTTCATGCCGTTGGGATGCTCGGCCATGGCCTCGCGCCGGTAGAACACGATGTGCTCGCGCTCCACGAACGGCACGTCATGCTTGCCGAGCAGGGGCAGCATGCGCCGCGCGCGCAGCGCGGCCAGCCTGGTGTCGATGGACTCCGGGTCCACCGTGTCCGGCGCTTCGCCCATCAGCCCCAGGATCACGCCCTTGTCGGTGCCGTGGCCCTTGCCCGTGGCGCCGAGCGAGCCATACAGCTCCACGCGCACGCCCGCCACCCGCGGCAGCAGGCCGTCGCGCGCCAGGCCGTGCGCGAACATCAGGGCGGCGCGCATCGGCCCCACGGTGTGCGAGCTCGACGGGCCGATGCCCACCTTGAACAGATCGAAAACGCTGACAGCCACGGGGGGCTCCGGTGAATGGGCGATTGCTCAGAGCGACGTATCGGTGTCGGGCCCGGCCGGGTTGCGCCACATCGCGTCGGGGCCCGACTTGTCATGGGCCTCTTCCGGCCGGTCTTTCCGGATCACGCTGAGCGAGCCGTCTGTCTCAAGAATAGCGAAATGAACGTCCGCCAGGCGCGCGCAGCCGTTGCGGCGCAGCGCCTTGTGCAGTTCGTGCGGCGTGATGCGCTCGCGCCGCATCACTTCCTTGAAGACCTCGCCCTGGTGAATGATGATCTCGGGCCGGCCTTCCACCAGCATCTCGAAGCGGCGGCTGCGCCAGGTGCCGTAGCTCAGCAGCACATCGGCGCCGAACAGCGTGGCCGCCAGGATCAGGCCCGCGACCACGGAGTTGTCGCCAGCGTTCATGGCGTTCTGGACCGCGTTCGAGATGATCAGCAGGAGCACCAGGTCCAACGGCGAGAGCTGGCCGATCTGGCGCCTGCCAGAGAGCCGCATCAGCAACATGATGGCGCCGTAGACGATCAGCCCGCGCAGGACGAATTCCCACCAGGGGGCGCTGAGATTCCACATGGACGAGACCTCCGCTCAGGATGCGCGCCGTACGCCGGCGCGTGATCCTTGAAGCATAGCGCGTCGGCGGCGCCCGGTGCACTGGACGCCGCCACACACGCCACCGCACGCCGCCGGATAGGGCGCCTCAGTCCTGCGCGTACTCGCTCATCGGCACGCAGGCGCAGAACAGGTTGCGGTCGCCATACACGTTGTCGGCCCGGCCAACCGGCGGCCAGTACTTCTGCGTGCGCAGCGACGCCACGGGGTAGGCCCCTTCCTCGCGCGTGTACGCGTGGGTCCAGTCGTTGGCGGTGATCACGGCGGCGGTGTGCGGCGCGTGCTTCAGCGGGTTGTCCTCGCGGTCGAAGCTGCCGTCCTCCACGCGCGCGATCTCGGCGCGGATGGCGATCATCGCGTCGATGAAGCGGTCCAGCTCATGCAGCGCCTCGCTCTCGGTCGGCTCGATCATCAGCGTGCCGGGCACCGGGAAGCTCATCGTCGGCGCGTGGAAACCGTAGTCCATCAGGCGCTTGGCCACGTCTTCGTTGCTGATGCCGGTGGCCTTCTGCAGTGGGCGCAGGTCCAGGATGCACTCGTGCGCCACCAGGCCATGCTGGCCCGTGTACAGCACCGGGTAGTGCGGCGCCAGCCGGCGCGCCACGTAGTTGGCGGCCAGGATCGCGTTCTCGGTGGCGGCGGTCAGGCCCTCGGCGCCCATCATCGCGATATACATCCACGAGATCGGCAGGATGCTGGCCGAGCCGAACGGCGCGGCCGAGACGCCGCCGATGCCGTTGTCGTCGCGGCGATAGCCCACGCTGTCCTGGTTGGGCAGGAAATCCGCCAGGTGGGCGCCCACGCCAACGGGGCCCACGCCGGGGCCGCCACCGCCGTGCGGAATGCAGAACGTCTTGTGCAGGTTCAGGTGCGAGACATCGCCGCCGAACTGGCCCGGCGCGGCCGTGCCCACCATTGCGTTCATGTTGGCGCCGTCCACGTAGACCTGCCCGCCGTGCCGGTGCACGATGTCGCAGATCTGCTGCACGCCCTGCTCGAACACGCCGTGCGTGGACGGGTACGTGATCATCACCGCGGCCAGGTTCCGGCTGTGCTGCTCGGCCTTCTTCGCCAGATCCTGCAGGTCGACGTTGCCGTCGGCGTCGCACGCCACCACCACCACCTTCAGGCCGGCCATCTGCGCCGACGCCGGGTTGGTGCCGTGCGCGGACGACGGGATCAGGCAGATGTCGCGGTGGCCCTCGCCCCGGCTGGCGTGGTACGCCTGGATCACCAGCAGGCCGGTGTACTCGCCCTGCGAGCCCGCGTTGGGTTGCAGGCTCACGGCCGCGTAGCCGGTGGCCGCGCAGAGCATCGCCTCCAGCTGGTCGATCATCTCGCGGTAGCCCACGGTCTGGTCCAGCGGCGCGAACGGGTGGATGTTGCTGAATTCGGGCCACGTCACCGGCATCATCTCGCTGGTGGCGTTGAGTTTCATCGTGCACGAGCCCAGCGGGATCATGGTGCGGTCGAGCGCGAGGTCCTTGTCGGCCAGCATGCGCAGGTAGCGCAGCATCTCGTGCTCGGCGTGGTGCGTGTTGAACACCGGGTGCGTCAGGTAGGCGCTCTGGCGGGCCAGCGCGGCCGGGTAGGCGTCCTGCACCGACGCCTCGGTCGCGTCGAAATCGGGCACCGGCTTGCCGTGCGCGAAGATCTCCCACAGCGCGGCCACGTCCTCGCGCGATGCGGTCTCGTCCAGCGAGATGCCCACGCGCGTGGCGCCGGCGTGGCGCAGGTTGATGCCGCGCGCGGTGGCGGCCGCGTGGATCGCCTCGGTGTTGAAGCCGGTCTCCAGCGTCAGCGTGTCGAAGAACGTGGCGTTCAGCGGCGCCTGGCCCATGGCCTTCAGGCCAGCCGCCAGCGTGGCGGTCAGGCGGTGCACGCGCTGGGCAATGCGCTTGAGGCCCTGCGGGCCGTGGTACACGGCGTACATCGACGCCATCACGGCCAGCAGCACCTGCGCGGTACAGATGTTCGACGTGGCTTTCTCGCGGCGGATATGCTGCTCGCGCGTCTGCAACGCCAGCCGGTACGCCTTGTTGCCTTGCGCGTCGATGGTCACGCCCACGAGGCGGCCCGGCATCGAGCGCTTGAATTCGTCCTTCACGGCCATGTAGCCGGCGTGCGGGCCGCCAAAGCCGAGCGGCACGCCAAAGCGCTGCGAGTTGCCCACGGCCACGTCGGCGCCCCATTCGCCCGGCGCGGCGATCAGCGTCAGCGCCAGCAGGTCGGCCGCGGCCACCACCAGGCCGCCGGCCGCATGCACGGCATCGGCAATGGCGCGGTAGTCGGCCACGTCGCCGTTCACGCCCGGATATTGCAGCAGCACGCCAAAGGCGTGGGCCTGCGCGGCGTCGGCGGCGGGGCCCACCTTGACCTCGATGCCCAGCGGCCGCGCACGCGTGCGTACCACTTCCAGCGTCTGCGGCAGCACGTCGTCGGCCACGTAGAACGTGTTCGAGGCATGCTTGTTCACGCGCTGCAGCAGCGTCATGGCCTCGGCGGCGGCGGTGCCCTCGTCCAGCATCGACGCATTGGCGATATCCAGGCCGGTCAGGTCCATGACCATCTGCTGGAAGTTCAGCATCGCTTCCAGGCGGCCTTGCGAGATCTCGGGCTGGTACGGCGTGTAGGCGGTGTACCAGGCCGGGTTTTCAAAGATATTGCGAAGGATGACGCCCGGCGTCAGCGTGTTGTAGTAACCCTGGCCGATGAAGCTCTTGAGCACGCGGTTCTTGCCAGCCAGGCCGCGCAGCTTCGCCAGTGCCGCTTCCTCGGTCAGCGGCTCGGTGAATTCGCCCAGCGGCATGCCGTCGCGGCGGCGGATGGCGGCGGGCACCACGGCGTCGATCAGCGCGGCGCGCGTGTCGTAGCCGAGCACCTTCAGCATGTGTTGCTGTTCGGCGGCGTCCGGGCCGATGTGGCGGGCGGCGAAGGCGTCGCGCGCCTCCAGTTCGGCCAGCGTGGGCCGGTTACCTCGGGCGGCAGCGTTCATGGGAAGCGGGGCGTTCATGGCAAGGGGTCTCGTGGGTGCGTGGCGGCAGGTGGTCAGCCGTGCCGCCGCGCGGGCATCTCAGGCGCCGTCTCCGGGCTTGGGAGACGGCACGCATCGTGCGCCGGGCGTCAGGCGCCGACGCTGGCCTTGTAGGCTTCGGCGGTCATCAGGCCGTTCACGTCGTCGCCGTTGGCCGGCTTCAGCTTGAACAGCCAGGCGTCGAACGCATTCGCGTTCACGGACTCGGGCGCCGCGGTGGCGGCCTCGTTCACGGCGATCACTTCGCCGGCCACGGGGGCGTAGATGTCGGAGGCGGCCTTGACGGACTCCACCACGGCCAGCGCATCGCCGGCGCCGACCGACTTGCCCACTTCGGGCAGTTCCAGGAAGACGATGTCGCCCAGCGCGTCCTGCGCATGGTCGGTAATGCCGATCGTCAGCGTGCCGTCGGATTCGACGCGCACCCATTCATGCGATTCGGTGTACTTCAGGTCAGCAGGGAAATTCATGAGGCGTTCTCCGGGGATGCAGTGTGTGTCTTGTTGAGATGGCGACCGTTGGTGTCAGCCGGGCGGATGCCTCAGCTCACGAGTGCCTTGCCATTGCGCACAAACGGCAGTTTAACCACAGTCGCGGTCAGTTTGCGGTCGCGGATCTCGACCTGGACGTCGGTGCCTGGCGCCACGTCTTTCGGCAGCCGGGCAAAGGCGATGGATTGGGAGAGCGACGGGCTGAAGGTGCCGCTGGTGATCTCGCCGTCGCCGGCCGGGGTGAGCACCTTCTGGTGCGCGCGCAGCACGCCGCCCTTGTCGCGCAGGATCAGCCCTGCGAATGTCTTCTGCTGCCCGCCGGCCAGCAGCGCCGCCTTGCCGATGAAGTCGCGCTCGCTTTGCAGGTCCACGGTCCAGGCCAGGCCGGCATCGAGCGGCGAGACGTGGATATCCATGTCCTGGCCATACAGGTTCATGCCGGCTTCCAGGCGCAGCGTGTCGCGCGCGCCCAGGCCGGCCGGGCGCACGCCGGTGGCCTCGAGCTTTTCCCAGATGCCCGCCACGTTCTCGACCGGCACCACCAGCTCGAAGCCGTCCTCGCCCGTGTAACCGGTGCGCGCCACCATCAGTTCGCCAAGCATCGGGTCCTGCACCACCACGGCGTTGAACGGCTTGAGCGCGTCGGCGGGCTGGGTGGAGGGGAAGGCTTCATAGACCTTCTGGCGCGCGTTGGGGCCCTGCACGGCGATGATCGCCAGCTTGGCCACGCCGGCCGGGGCCACGTCGCCGCGGCGCGGCGTGATCGCCACGCCGCTGCCGGTGGCCGTGTTGCGGGCCTGGAGCCATTCGATGTCGCCGATGGCCGTGCCGGCGTTCACCACCAGGCGGAAGCGGTCCTCGGCAAAGAAGTAGACGATCAGGTCGTCGATGACGCCGCCTTTTTCGTCGAGCATGCACGAATACAGTGCCTTGCCCGGCGTCTGGAGCTTGTCGACGTTGTTGGCCAGCAGGCCGCGCAGGAAGGCGCGCGTGTTGGCGCCTGCCAGATCCACGACGCACATGTGCGAGACATCGAACATGCCGGCGTCAGCGCGCACCGCGTGGTGTTCTTCAATCTGGGAGCCGTAGTTGACCGGCATGTCCCAGCCGCCAAAGTCGACCATGCGGGCGCCAAGGGCGCGGTGGATGGCATTGAGGGGCGTGGCCTGGAGCGTCATGGGTGTTCCTCTGGAGCGAAAACGAAAAAAGGGTCATCCGCCGCATGGCTCGATGGCATCAGCCATCAAATCCGCTGCGGCGGATGACCCCTCTGTCCTCGATACCTGAGAGATTACGATGCGGCCTGCCGCATCGCGCGCCCCTTCGGTGGACACGCTCGCCATGCATCAAGGCAATGGCGGGTGTCGCTCTCCAGAGTGCGGCATGCATCGTGTGCATGTTGCATGCCGATCCGACCGGTCCGTGGTGCCTGAGAGTTTTCGGGTGATACCCCTTCGGCGGCGCAAAGGCTGCGCGCTCTCCCGGTTGGATGCGCGTGAATGTACGGGAGCGGTATGCCTTTGTCAACGCGAGGCCGGGGCCGCCGGGGCACAAGCCACGGCGGCCCGTTCGGCCAGCCTTTTTTTGCGCGACAACGGCGACAACGCCTGTCGTCAATACGGGCGGTTACCTCTTGTTGCTGGGGGTGGTCACGTTACCGATCACGCCGCCGACGGC
>Ga0255338_1004148_pt1 | contig 15651 bp, 13 predicted proteins | sample MeOH1_35cm_T4_19_FD_203715 | JGI IMG/M metagenome (GOLD analysis project Ga0255338, IMG submission 203715) | Sandy soil microbial communities from University of British Columbia, Vancouver, Canada - MeOH1_35cm_T4_195 | ecosystem: Engineered > Artificial ecosystem > Sand microcosm > Unclassified ...
GAGCTTCCGGCCTCAACTTCGCACCACTTGCTCATCAGAGTTTGGATGCTGCTGTGCGACAGCAACTCCAATGTCGCCAATGAGTCCTGATCAAGGTGCTGCGTGAATAGCTTAGTGGGCATAACGCCGAGGATGAGCGGCGGCGCCTATCAAGATATTCCTCACTGAGGCGCCGGCCGCTCTATCCATTAGTTAGGTGGTTGCGTGCTGAGGCTGTTATTTGAATCATTCGACTAGTCTAGAATCACAGACCAAAATACTTCCGTCACCTTCCCATTCCGGTGATTAAACGTGACTTCCCCGGCAGCGTCGCCGTCGCGTATCACGTAGTAGTTCAATGATTCAGGGGTTTGCCCAGTGGGTTTTCCTAGACGTTGTTCAACTGCTTGAGTAGAGGCTCCAACGCCGAGCGCCCACATGACCGGATACACAGGGCTGCTAATCGCCACATCGTAAACGTGTCCTCCGCCGTCGCTGAACTCATAATATGTGACCACGACACCAGGATACTTCACGGTTTTATATGAACCGTCCTCCGGAACTGGGGCCTGCACTTTAGTGCTGATGGGTTTCCCATATTTGCGGCGCATATCCGCGCGTGTTTTCGGGATCTGGTGTCCATTAAAAAGGAACTCAACGATTGGCGGCTCTGACTCGAACTCCGGCGATACGTGTTGTGCGGGGGTGCTTGAGACAATTACGCCAGATTGCTCTTTCGTCTGAGCCGCGGCAAATCCTACCGCTGCCAGCATGCTCATGGTGCCTGCGATAATTGCTCCCAATGTTTTCACTGATATATCCACCTAACGCAGGGGGTGAGCGGCGGCCGCTACAACTGTCCACCCAAACGAGGCGGCCGGCCGCTCTACCCGATGGTTAGGTGGAAGAGTTACCGTCCCTTCTCGCACTTGTCCTCCTTCAAAATCTTCTTCACATTTTCCAATTCAGACAACGGCAATTGCTTCAGCACGTAATACTGTCCCAGGAGGTGCTCTCTATGAAGAAGCCAAAGCCAGCGCTCCTTATTTCTGACGACGCCGCCACGCTCCATTTCCGTGTGATAAGTGGTTGTAGAGTTGAGAACCACATTCACGACTCCAACAGTATCACGCCAAGGGTCATCTTTGATTATTCGAATCGCTTCCGCTGTGTAGGTCGTGATTTGCCCCTGATCAAAGTATTGAGCAGGCATGGTCTCTCGGACTGGTTTATTGTTTGCGTCGGTGCCGGTAGCCGTCGTTGTAATTCCGATTGCTGATTTCAGGTAGATATGTGCCGCGCCGATAACTACGACATCAGATTTGCAGACCAGCTCTCGTAGGGGCGGAATGCGAGGCCTGCTAGCTTGTGCTGGCAGTCCGGCAGCAATGCCAGCCAGCACAATAGAGCTCCAGATTCGGAGTCTGATTCGTTTCATGTCGTTTCCTGGTATTTCCACCTAACTTGTGATTATGCTGGTCTGCATAATTCGGGGACCTGATCGGACCACTCCGGATTATGGCGCTAATTCCAGGAATTATCCAGGGTTGTGAATGGATATTAATACCGCGAAGACTGCGGTCCGCAGGAATATTGGAAAAGGCGGCAGGAGAGGAGGCCTACAGTCCGGCGCGGACGCGCCAGCCGGCCTTCGCGATGGGCATGCGCCGCCCCACGCCGAAGGCCTTCGAGGAGATCTTGATGGACGGCGGCGCCTGGCGGCGCTTGAACTCGCTCCAGTCCATGCGGTCGAGCAAAGTCTCGGCGACGGCCCGGTCCCCGACGGCGCGTGCCACGCGGCCCGGCTCGAGGCGCGACTGCACCCAGGCCTCGAGCGCGTCGTCGACCTGGTCGTAAGGCGGCAGGTCATCTTGGTCCTTCTGGCCCGGCTTGAGCTCGGCCGACGGGGCCTTGCTGATCGAGTTCGCGGGGATGATCTCCCGGTCGGAGTTGAGCCAGCCGGCGAGCTCGTAGACGAGGCGCTTGGGCGCGTCGGCCAAGGGCGCCAGCGCGCCGCACATGTCGCCGTACAAGGTGCAGTAGCCGACCGCGAGCTCGGACTTGTTGCCCGTGGTGAGGACGAAGCCGCGGTGCGCCTTGTTGGCGAGGCCCATCAGGATGACGCCGCGAGCGCGGGCCTGGAGGTTCTGCTCGGCCAGGTCGGGAGTCCCCTTCCCCCACTTGTCTCCGAGGGTCGCGACCAAGGCGTCGCACACGCCCGCGATGGGCGCGGTGCGCAGCTCGATGCCGAGGTTCTTGGCCAGCGCCTGCGCGTCGTCGAGGCTGCCCTGCGAGGAATAGGAGGAGGGCATGGTCACGCCCACCACGCGGTGCGGGCCGAGCGCGCGCACCGCGAGCGCGGCGGCGACGGCGGAGTCGATGCCGCCGGAGAGGCCGAGGAAGGCGGTCTGCAGGCCGCACTTCGCGGCGAAGTCCTTGATGCCGAGGGTGAGGATCTCCCCGACCTGGCCGACGACGGAGGGCTCGGGGGCCACGGTCGCGCCTTCCCAGGTCTTCGTGTCGATGACGAGCAGGTCCTCGGCGGCGAAGGCGCCGCGCGCGCGGAGCTTGCCCTTCGCGTCGTAGGCCAGGCTGCCCCCGTCGAAGACGATCTCGTCGTTGCCGCCGACGGCGTTGCAGTAGAACAGGGGCTTCTTGAGGCGCTTGGCGTGCTCGGCGATGAGCTTCTTGCGCACCTCGGTCTTGCCGCGCAGGAAAGGCGACGCGGACAGGTTGAGGAGGAGGTCGGCGCCGGCCTTGGCCTGGGCGGCGACGGGGTCGACGTCGTAGAGGCGGCGCGAGGTCGACGGATCCTTCGCCCAGGCGTCCTCGCAGATGGTGACGCCGAGCTTGAGGCCGCCCCAGGAGATGGGCTTGTTCTCGGAGGCGGGCTCGAAGTAGCGGGCCTCGTCGAAGACGTCGTAGGTCGGGAGCAAGGTCTTGTGGCGGATCGCGATCACTTTCCCGTTGTGGAGCAGGGCGGCGGAGTTGCGCACGGGCTTGCCGACCTTGCCTTTCCAGCGCGAGACGAAGCCGACGAGGGCGGCGGTGCCGCGGACTTTTTTGGCGAGGGCGGCGAGGGCCTTCTCGTTGGCGGCGGCGAAGCCGGGCTCTTCCCAGAGGTCGAGGGCCGGGTAGCCGCCCAAGGTCTGCTCGGGGAAGACGGCGAGGGATGCGCCGCGGCGGCAGGCCTCGTCGAGCGCGGAGAGGATCTTCTCGGAGTTCCCGCGCAGGTCGCCGACCGTCGTGTCGATCTGGGCCAGCGCGATCTTCATCTCAGGCTCCCGCCGTCTGGCAGACGGAGGCGAAGACCTGTCCGGCGCCCATGAACGCCGATTCGATGGCTTCCTCGACGGCGTCGCGGGTCTGCCGGCCGGCGATGCCGGCGACGGGGGCGATGCCCTCGATGGCCCAGGTCATGAGCTCGGCGGGGTCTTGGTTCGTGGCCTCGGCGACGACGTTGATCTGCTTGAGGATGGCGACGGCCGTGGCGGGCAGGTCCTTGCCGAGGAGGAGCATGCCGGACGTGAGGCCGCGGCAGACGGCGACGACGGTGTCGCGCGGGGCCTGGCGGGCCTGGGTCCCGGCGACGGCCTTGGAGAGCATCTGGCCCGCGACGAGGCCGGCTCCGGCGGGCGCGTCCGGGAGGTCCTTCATGCGCTCGACGACGATCTCTTTGGCGAGCTTCTCGAGGTTGAAATCGTCCATGGCTGCCGCGATTATATCATCTTGCGCGGACGGCGACCGGGTGGTACACTGCCGTCTCATGAGACGCCTCGCCTTGGCCCTCGCCGCGGCCGGCCTGACGGCCTGCGCGTCCGCGCCCCCCCAGCCGGCGTCGTTGGACCACGGATTGCTGCTCGCGCGCGTGACGACGCACGGCGCGCTGCTGCTGGGCTCGGTCAAGCACGCGGACAAAGGGAGCGTCTCCGAGGTCGACGAGAAGGGAGAGCGCATTCCGGGGCAGCGCGGGATCTCCGGCCCGGGGTTCAACGGCTACATCGTCTTCTACAACATCCCCCCGGGGAAGTTCGTGCTCCGCTCGGCGTCGTTCAAGGCGCGGGGCGCGCGCTACCAGGTCCAGCCGCCCCGGTCCGAGGAGCCCAAGCGCTTCGCCGTCCTCAAGCCCGGAGGCGTTGCGTACCTCGGCGACTACAAGTTCGACTCGCGCTGGCCGGAGTTCGGGACGATGGCTTGGAGCGCGGCGCGCATCATGTTCCACTGGCTGACGCCGTTCCTGAAGAGGCCTCTGATCCAGCGCGAGACCGGCATCCCGCTCTATGAGACCGGGCCGGCGGCGGAGACCCGGGCCCTGCTCGCCGTGCGCGAGGGGATGAAGGGGACGGAGTGGTCCCGCGTCGTCGCGGCCAGGCTGCGCGAGCTCGGCGCGGCGGAGCCGCCCAAGACGGACGGCTACCTGCGCCCCAAGCCGCTCGCGCTGCGCGAGGAGCCGCTGCTGTCCTGGCGCGACACCTTGGAGTGGGGCGAGCCGCGGCGGTCGGCGGCGGGGCTCGCGTGGAAGCGGCCCGGGGGAGAGGCGATGGTCGTCGTGTTCCACACGACGGCCACGGCGCCGGGGTTCGCGGGCTGGGAGGCGGCGGCGGCGGAGCTGCGGACCGAGGCGGCGGCGAGCGTCGAGGACAAGGGCGGCGTGTACGAGGTTCAGGTCGGCACGCGCGCCGGGACGGGCGCTCGCACGACGCGGTACCAGTACCCCGAGGGAGTCCTGGTGGGCAGCGAGACCAAGGTCGTGGTGACCGAGACCATCCTCGTCCCCGACGGCTACGGGATCTACACCGCGCGGCTGCGCGCGCCGCGCGGGGAGTTCGAGTCGGTCCTGCCCGCCTTCCGGGAGTTCCTGCTGCAGCTGAGGCTCGGGCCTCCCCCGCCGAAGGCCGCGCCGAAGCAGGAGGCCGTGATGCCCTTCATCGGAGGCGGACCGTGAGCGAAGGCGAACGGCGGGAAGGCTCGCGCCTCATCACCGAGCTCAGCATCGTGCTGCGGCCGTCGAAGGGCGGCGAGCCGCTCGACGACCGGGCGACCGCGCACGACGTGTCGATCAACGGGTTCAAGGTGGAGACGCAGGCCCAGCTGACGGACAACATGATGCTCTCGTTCACCTTCGAGCTGCCGCGGGGAGAGACGGCGTCCGGCAAGGGGCGCGTGGCGTGGACCAACCGCGAGTCGTTCGCGAGCTGGGCCGGCGTCGAGATCGTCTCGATGCCCTGGGGCGACAAGCGCCGGCTGAAGAAGCTCCTCAACCCGGACAGCACCGACTGGGAGAGGATCGCGAACCTGTGCGTGAAGCTCGCGATGATCGTCACGGTGCTCGCCGCGGGCCACCGCGTCCTTCTGAGCCCGCACCTGCGGGACCTGTTCGCGAAGCTCGCGCCCAAGATGATCGCCCTGCTGGTGATGGGGTGGGCGCTCGTGAACCTGCTCAAGCGCCCGCGGCGCTAGGCTTTTAGAAGCCCTCGCGGCAGCGCGGGTCCATCGCGTCGCGCAGGAACAGGCGGGCGCCGCCGCCGCGCAGGACGAAGCCCCAGCGCTCGTGGCCCCACAGCGGCTCCCCCTTCGTGTAGGCGAGGAGGAAGGGGCTGCCGTTGCCGCCGGGGTCGTAGGCGACGAAGCGCAGCTGGGCGGTCTCGCTCATCAGGTCGTGCGGCATCTCGACGCATTTGCCGATGAGGCGGTCCCCGTCGGCGAGGCGCAGGCAGCGGCGGTGAGAGGATGAGATCTGGGCGTCGGTGACCAGCGCGGTGGGCCGCTTGAGGCCGGCGACGGGCGGGTGCGCGGCGAAGTCGATCTTCATCGCGATCTTGTCGGCGGTCGGGGCGGCGAGGAAGGCGGCGGAGCCCTCGTCGTCCTCGCGGAAGCGGTAGGCGCCGGCCTTCCCCTCCTCGAGGGCCGCGGCGGTCAAGGTCGAGCCGATCAGGGCGTACAGCGGCTCGTCGACCTTGTTGTCGAGCGCGTCGTAGCGCGCGTTGGAGCCCTTGAGCTGGAAGGAGTCGGGGACCTTGATGGCCATCACGGGGTCGCCGACGGCGGAGCGCGGGCCCTTGAGCAGGGCGGCGCGCAGCTTCAGCGGCTTCTTGCCGCGGCACACGCCGCCGTAGGTGGCCGAGGTGCGGCCGACGACGAAGAGGTCCGCGCCGGCGCTGCCCACGATGAGGAACTTCGAGCCCGGCATCAGGTCGCCGGGCTTGCCCGACTTGCGGGGCTTGTCGAAGACGACCCACTGGTTGCCGGACTTGTAGACCGGGAACAGGCCGCGCGCGCCGTACTCGTCCTGCGCGGCGGACGGGGCGGCGAGGGCGAGGACCGAGAGCAGGAGCAGGGCGAGGCGGGTCATCCCGACCAGAATATCAAATCCCGCGCGGAAGGCGGAGCCCGGCGGGCGCGCGCGGGCGGCGGCGGGGCATCTCGTCCTCGCGCCACTCGCCGAGCTCGGCGCCCGTGCGCGCGTCGTAGAGGACGGCGCCCGCGCCCGGCGTGATCACGGCGACCTTGCCGAGGCCGGCGCTGTAGACGAGCTCGACGCCGTCGGCGAGGCGGATCAGGCCCTCGGCGTCCCAGTCCGCGAAGCGCCGCCAGCTCCACAGCTCGCCCTCGTGCAGGGCGAACCAGACGCCGCGCTGCTTGCCCCACCACAGCGCGCCGTGGCGCAGCAGCGGCGGGTTCTCCGGCTCGGGGGCGGCCCACCAGCGCGCCTTCTCCTTCCAGAGCCACAGCCAGCGCGCGTCGGCGGCCACGCCCTGGGCGGGGCCGTCGTGCCAGGTCCGGCCCTCGTCCCAGTGGGGCGCGCGGCGGCGGTCGGCGGCCGCGGCGCGGCGCGGGTCGTGCGCCTCGACTCGGTCGAGCTCGTACGGGCGCGCCGGGACGGGCGAGCCGTCGGGCAGGCGCGCGGGCTTGCGCTCCCGGAGATGGGACAGGTCGGGAGGGACGAGGGAGGCGGGCGGCGGGCGCAATGCGCCGCGGCCGAGCATGCGGGACAGCAGGAGCGGGCGGACGCGGCGGCGGCGGGCGGAGTCCCGGTCCGGCCGCACGGCGGCCCGGCGCGGAGGCGTGAACAGCGGGAAGTAGCGCGCGCGCCGGCGCGGGCCCGCGACGCGGGCGGACGCGGGCCCGGAGCGGGAGCTCGCCGCGGAGGAGCCCTCTCCGGGGTCCTCGTCCGACGGCGCGGGGCCCACGGCCAGGAGGGCGCGGCGGCGGTCCCCGCCGACGGCGGCCGCCTCCGGGCGGGGCCGCGGCCCGGGCTCCGGTCCAATCTCGCGGCGGCTCGCCGCGCGCAGCAGGCCGACCACGGCGTCGTGGAGGGAGAGCGGCGGGGCGGAGGGTCCTGCCGCGGTCTCGCTCGGCGCGGTCCTCGGGGCGCGGTCCGGGGCGGGGGCCGGAGGCGGGGCCGCCGCGGCGTGATCCACGGCGGAGAACGAGCGGTCGGCGAGGGCGTCCCGCCAGGCGGCCACCTCCTCCGCGTCGACGATCTCCTCGGCCGGGGCGGGCGGGGCGGCCGGGGGCGCGGGGCGCGGAGCGGGCGGCGCCGGCCAGGCGATCGCGGACGCGAGAGACGCCTCGGGAGCGGGGCGGGCGCGCGGGCCGGCCGCGAGCTCCGGCACGAGGCGCGGACGGTACAGCGCCAGTCCCGCGCCGATCAAGGCGGCGGCGAGCGCGGCCGGTCCGGCGCGTCGCGGGGCTCCCATGACGCGAGGATGTCCCCGTCGGCGCGGCGAAGTCAGGGCCCTGGGCCCCGGGTCAGGCATGGGACCTTCGGCCTAGAGACAGGATGGGCGTTTCCATCTCCATCATACGATCGGACCCCCCGAAAAGTTGCGTCCCCCAGACTTGTCTTTGTAACACTCCCCTCCTATACTACGGACGGAATGGATCCGCTCCACGCCTGGAAGGACGACTTCAGCCGCGAGGTCGAAGAGGTGCTCGCGTCGCGCGCCCGCTCAGCCGAGCGCGGCGCCGAGCCGCCGGCCGAGGGCTTCGGCGGGCGCCTCGCCGACCTCGTCATCCCCCCCGCCGGCACCTACGCGGAGCTGCGCGACGCGCTGGGCAAGCTCGAGCTGGCGCAGGCCGGGGCGCGCGAGTTCCACGAGCGCCTGGAGGCCAAGGAGGCGATGCTCGCGCGCGAGCGCGAGGCCCGCGAGCGCATGAAGGACGCCGCCGCGAGGCTCGCCTTCGCCCTGCGCGACGAGCGCGCCGCGCGGGCCGAGGCGCAGGCCGACGCCAAGAAGGCCCGCTGGGAGGCCGAGGAGGCCGTCGGCACGCTCGCGGCGGCCCGGCTCGACGCCGACCACGCCGCGGCCCGGGCCGAGGACTGGGAGCGCGAGGCGCTGGCGCGCCTTCAGGGCGCCCGCGAGATCCAGGCGCGCCTCGACCGCGCCCTGATCGAGGGCGACGGGAAGGACGCGGCGGCCGCGTCCCTGCGCGCGCGGCTCGACGCGGCGACGCGGCGCACCGAGTCCCTCGAGGCCGAGCTCGCCGCGCAGTCCGGCGCCCGCGGAGAGGTCCTCAGGGCCCGGCACGAGGCCGAGGAGGCCGCGGCGGCGCTCGCCGCGGCTCGCCTCGACACGGAGCACGCCTCCGCCCGCGCCGAGGAGTGGGAGCGCGAGGCGATGGCGCGCCTGCGCGCGGCGCGCGAGCTCCAGGCGAGCCTCGACCGCCTTCAGCTCGAGGCCGACGCGAAGGACGCGGAGGCCGGCGCCCTGCGCGCCCGCCTCGACGCCGCGGTCGCCCGCGCCCAGGCCGGCGAGGCCGAGTTCGCCGCCGCGCGCGCGGAATCCGCCTCGCGGGAGTCCCTCGCCTCGCGCCTCGAGCTCGAGCGCGCCGAGGCCCGGCGCCAGGCGGAGGCCGCGGCCGGTCGCACGGTCCGCGCCGAAGCCTCCGAGCGTCTCGCGCTGGCCCGCCTCTCGGCGCTCGAGGCGGAGATGCGCAGCATCAGCGCGACCGCCGCCGCGCACGAGCGCGAGGCCCAGCGCCTGTCGGAGGAGATCATCAAGGCCCGCGCGGACGCCGCGGGCGCCGCGGCCCGCGAGCAGGCCTCCGCGCAGGCGCTCGCCGCCGAGCGCGCGCGGGTCCAGGCCGAGAACGCCGCCGCGCTGGAGCGCTCCGAGGCGCTGCGCGTCGAGGGCGAGCGCGCGCTGGAGAGGGCCCGCCGTCTCGAGGCCGAGCTGCCTTCGCGGCTGGAGTCCGCGCTGCGCGAGGAACGCGACCGCCTCGCCGCCGAGCGCGAGGCCGCCGACGCCGAGATGCAGGCCGCCCGCGAGGCGCGCCGCGCCGCCGCGCAGCGCGTCGCGGACACCGAGATCCTGCTCGACGAGGCGCGCGCCGCCGCGATGCGCGACGCGCGCGAGCAGGGCCAGGCGGCCTACGCCCAGGGCTTGAGCGTCGCGCAGGCCCACGCGGACCACGCCGAGCGCGCGCTCGAGGCCTCCCGCCGCGCCGAGGCCGCCGCCTCCGAGAAGGCCCGCATGGCCATCGCCGCCCTCGGCGAGTACCGCGACCGGATGCAGGCCGAGGTCGCGCGCCTCGCCGCCGCGACGAAGGACGAGCGCGAGCGCGCCGACGCCGCCGTCGCCGCCGCCCGCCGCTCGGAGGCGCAGTCGGCGGCGCGCCTCGCCGCCGAGCTCGCCCGCCGCGACGCCGCCCTCGAGGAGGAGCGCGCGATCCTGCGCTCCGAGTTCGAGGACACCCGCGCCAAGCTCGAGGACGAGATGGACGCCGAGCGCCGCGCGCTGCGCGAGCGCTGGAAGGAGCAGACCGAGGCGCTCGACCGGCTGCGCAAGGACCTGGAACGTGGCCGACCCGGAGCGTAATCCCGACGTCGACGCCCCCGCCCCTCCTCCGCCCCCCGCGGAGGCGGACGCGCTCGACGCCGTCCGCCTCGAGGTCCGCCTCGAGGAGTTCGAGCGCCGTCTGCGCGCGCGCTCCATCGAGCTCGAGACCGAGCTCAAGAGCAAGGAGCGCCTGCGCGAGCGCGTGCGCGAGCTCACCTCCCGCGTCGACGAGCTGCAGGACACCGCCTCCGCGCTGCACCGCGAGGCGGCGTCCGCGACCTCGCTCGCCCGCGAGCTCGACGAGACGCTGAAGGTCGCCGCCGAGGCCCGCGCCCAGCTCGGCGCCGCCCTCGAGGCCGAGCGCGGCCGCCGCGTCGAGGTCGAGGCCGAGCTGTCGGCGACCGAGGGCTCCCTCTCCGCCCGCGTCTCCGACCTCGAGGGCGACCTCAAGCGCCTGGACGCCGAGCGCGCGTCGCTCGTCGCCCGCGCCGGCGCCGCCGAGGAGAGCCTGGCCCGCGCCGAGGCGGACCTCTCCCGCGCGCGCGAGGAGTCCCGCGAGCTCTCCCTGAGGACCGAGGCGCAGGCCGCCGAGCTGCGCAAGCGCGACGAAGAGCTCGTCGCCGCGCGCCGCAACCTCACCCAGCTGCGGCAGAAGACCGCGGGGCACGAGGCCCACATCGAGTCCCTGCGCGCCGACCTCGACCAGGCGGCCGCCGCGCGGATCCACGCCGACGCCGTCGCCGTCGAACTGAAGGCCGCGCTCGACTCGGCCTCGGCCCGGCTCGCCGCGTCGGAGTCCGCGCTCGCCGCCGCGCGCGAGCGCGTCGAGGCCCTGAGCCGCGACGTCGCCGCCGGCCAGGCGGTCCTGGAGAAGTCGGCCGCCGCGGCCCGGATCCTCGAGGACGAGGGCCGCCGCCAGCGCTCCGAGCTCGAGGCCGCCGCGCGCCGCCGCGTCGAGCTCGAGGCCTCGCAGGCGTCCCTGCGCTCCGACCTCGAGAAGGCCCGCGCCGACGCCGCGGCGTTCGTCTCCTCCACCGCCGAGGCCCGCGCCGCCTACGAGGCCATGTCCGCCCGCGTGGACAAGAACGAGGACGAGCTGCTCGGCGCGCGGGCCCGCGTCGAGGAGCTCGCCCGCGGGCTCGCCGCCGCGCAGGACGCCCTGGAGCAGTCGCGCCTGCTGACGCGCCGCGGCGAGGACGAGTCCCGCCGCCTGCAGGCCGTCATCGACGGCCTGCAGAAGACCTTCGACGAGCGCGTGGCCGTCGAGGAGGAGAAGGCGCGCAAGGCGATCGAGTCCGCCGAGGAGATGCGCCGCGAGGGCGTCGAGGCCTTCGAGAAGGCGCACGAGGCGCAGCTGCGCCAGGAGCTCGAGGCCGAGCGCGTCCAGAAGGAGCTCGCCGCGGGCATGCGCCGCCTCACGGCGGAGTCCGAGCAGGTGAAGGCGAAGGCCGAGAAGCTCAAGGCCGAGCTGCGCGCCCGCGCCGACCGCGAGGTCGCCGAGATGCGGCTCGCCCTCGACGAGGAGCGCGCCCGCCTGTACGCCGACGTCGAGGCGGAGCGCGAGGCCCGGGGCAAACGGGCCGCGACGCCCCCGCCCGAGGACCAGTCCCAGCGCGCCCGCGAGCTCGGCGAGGCGCGCCGGCGGGACATCGCGAGGGAGGTCGAGGGCTACCTCACCCCGCCGCCGAAGGCCTTGCCGACGCCGGCGCCCGCGGCGTCGACGGCCGCCCCGGACGACGAGGCGCCGGTCCGCGTGCCTCCGTCCCCCCCGTTCCGATGGGACGAGGAGATGCGCTTCCTCCTATACGCGGCGATCGGCGTGTCGGCGGTCGCCGCCATCGTCGCCGGCGTCGTGCTCTTCCAGGGCTGAGGCGTTCTCAGTCGGCGGCGCGGGGCGGGCTGTGGTAGCCCGCCTTCTTGACGAGCGCCTCGCGCTCGGCCACGGCCAGGTCCTCGCGCGCCATCTCGCGGACGAGCTCGTCGAAGCTGACGCGCGGCTTCCAGCCGAGCTCCCGCCCGGCCTTGCGCGCGTCGCCGAGCAAGGTGTCCACCTCGGTCGGCCGCAGGTAGCGGGGATCGAGGGCCACGATGGTCTTCCCGGTCTTGCGGTCCACGCCGTGCTCGGCGCGGCCCTTCCCCTTCCAGACGAGGTCGAAACCGAGCTCGGAGGCGGCGGCCTCGACGAACTGGCGCACGGAGTTCTGCCGGCCCGTCGCGGCGACGTAGTCGCGCGGCTGCGGCTTCTGGAGCATCAGCCACATCATCTCGACGAAGTCCCGGGCGTGGCCCCAGTCGCGCTTGGCGTCGAGGTTGCCGAGCCAGATCCTCTCGTCGAGGCCGAGCTTGATGCGCGCCAGGCCGCGCGTGATCTTGCGGGTCACGAAGGTCTCGCCGCGGCGCGGGCTCTCGTGGTTGAAGAGGATGCCGTTGCACGCGTAGATCCCGTACGCCTCGCGGTAGTTGACCGTGATCCAGTACGCGTACAGCTTGGCCACGCCGTAGGGCGAGCGCGGGTAGAAAGGGGTGGTCTCCTTCTGCGGGGTCTCCTGGACCTTGCCGAACAGCTCCGAGGTGGACGCCTGGTAGAACTTGGTCTTCTTCGACCAGCCGAGCGTGCGGATCGCCTCGAGCAGGCGCAGGGTCCCGAGCGCGTCCACGTTCGCGGTGTACTCGGGCTCCTGGAAGCTGACGGCGACGTGGCTCTGCGCGGCGAGGTTGTAGATCTCGTCGGGCTTGACGATCTGCAGCACGCGCAGCAGGCTCGAGGTGTCGGTCATGTCCCCGTAGTGCAGGAGGAAGCGCAGCCCCTTCTCGTGCGGGTCCTGGAAGAGGTGGTCGATGCGGTCGGTGTTGAAGAGCGAGGCGCGGCGCTTGATGCCGTGCACCTCGTAGCCCTTCTTGAGCAGGAACTCGGCGAGGTAGGAGCCGTCCTGACCGGTGATGCCCGTGATGAGCGCTTTCTTCATGGCGTCTATTTAAGCAAACGCCGGGCTGTTTCCGGAAACGGTCGCGCGGTCAGCGCGCCTTGGGGAGGGCGTAGGGCGTGCCGGGGACGAGCGCCACGGGGGCGCCGGTCGAGAGCTGGACCACCACCGAGCCGGAGGAGACCTCGATCGAGGAGACCGCGCGGGTGGAGACGGTGAACTTGAAGGAGGAACCTTCCGACGCGGTCACGCGGGTCTTGCCGTGGCGGAACTCCGCGGTCCCGTAGACCATGGTCACCGTCGCGTCGGACAGGACGGGAGGCTTCGGGGAGTCGGAGGTCGCGCGCACGGTGTCCTTCCAGCCGGCGAGCTCCATCGTGCCGTCGAGCTTGGTGACGCACAGCGAGCGCGTGCAGGGCTTGGGACCGGCGCAGGCGGCGAGCAGGACGAGGACGAGGGGAAGGGCGCGTCTCATCCGTCTATCTTAGTACATCGAGCCGCTCGGGGTCACGGTCTCGTTGAAGGACGGGACCTCGAGCTTCACCGCCGCGGGCCTCCTCAGGTCGGTGACCTTCGAGTGGTAGAAGAGGATGACCTTGCGCACGTAGGAGCGCGTCGACGGGAAGAGCCTCTGGCGGGTCAGGAACTTGGGGCCGGCGTGGTAGGCGGCGATGACGCGCTGCACCACCCACATCGGCGCGTCGGTGTAGCGCACGCCCTTGAGGTTGAAGATGCGCCAGGCGGCGCGGAACAGGACCTGTATGTAGGCCGCGCCGGCCTTCACGCCGGAGGCCGGGTCGTGGAGCTTGGAGGCGGGGATGCCGAGGCCCTCGGAGGTGGCGGGCATGACCTGCATGAGGCCGCGGGCGCCGGCCGGGGAGACGGCCTCGGGCTTGAACTCGGATTCGGCGGCCATGATGGACTTGAGCAGGCGGCTGTCGAGCTTGTAGATCTTCGCGTAGCGCAGGATCTGCTCGTCCCAACGGTCGGTCTTGTCCGGGTTGGCGAGCATGATCCTGAAGGTGCGCCGGTAGGACGGGGTCTCCATGGGGACGGGGACCACGAGCTCCTGGTGCAGGCTGCGGGCGGCGGGGCGCTTGTAAAGGGTTTCGAGCCTCTTGTTGGGGGAGCCGGCCTCTTCGAAAACCTTGGGGTCCGGGGCCACGACCCCCGCGGGGCGGGCCTTGGCGGCGTCGAACATGAGGTTGAGCTGGCCGGGGGCCATCGGCGCCCCTCCCTGGTAGGCGACCGCCATGTGCGCGTCGCCCATGGCGGGAGGGCGGCGGGAATGGGGGTCCTGGGCGGCGGCGGGCAGGCTCGCCGAAGCGAGGGCCCAGGCGGTCATCCATCCGGTCCGGCGAAGCGTTTTGGTGTCGATGATCAAGTATAACACCCCCCGCCGGAAGCGCCTGGGCCCAAGGGCCCCCCCCCGGGGGGGTCCTGGAGGGGCCAAAGACGCAATATACGCGAATTTGGTACAGTCTCGCCATGGACGGCAAGATCATGGTCATCGGCGGGACCGGTTTGGTGGGCAACGCCCTCCTCCGGACCTGGACCGCTTTGGGGGCCGAGGTGGCCGCCGCCACCTACCATTGCCACCCTTCCGGGGGCTTCCTCCAGCTCGACATGCAGGACGAGGCCCAGGTCCGGGCCTTGCTCCAGGCCCACCGTCCCGCCGTGGTCGCCGTCCCCGCCGCCAACCCCTTCGTGGATTATTGCGAGCTTCACCCGGCCGAGACCCGCCGGGTCAACGTGGACGGCACGCTCAACATCGCCCGCGCCTGCAAGGACCTCGGCGCCCGCATGATCTTCTACTCCTCGGATTACGTGTTCGACGGCCTCAAAGGCACCTATACAGAGGAAGACGCTCCGAGCCCTCTGAGCGAGTACGGCCGGCAGAAAGCGGAGACCGAGCGCGGGGTGCTGGCCTTGGACCCCCGCAACCTGGTGATCCGCACCGCCGGCGCGTACGGCTGGCAGTGGGAGCCGAAGAACTTCGTCCTGCAGGTGCGCAAGAACCTGAGCGAAGGCAAGCCGATGCGCGTGGCGGAGGGCGTGCGCTACAACCCGACCTATGTCGAGAACCTGGCCGAGATCACCGCGGCCCTCGTCGCGGCCGGAGCGGGCGGCATATTCCATGTCGTCGGCGCCGACGAGATCTCCCGCGACGAGTTCGCCCGGCGCGTCGCCCGCGCCTTCGGGCTCGACGAATCCCTGATCCTGGCGGTGCCCGCCGGGGAATTCAGGGCGCCGGCGGCGCGGCCGAAGCAGTGCAATCTTCTCATGGACAAGGTCCGCCGCGCGGTCCCGGTCCCCCCCATCGGCTTCGCCGAGGGCCTGCGAGAGATGCTCGCCATGGAGCCCCGGTGGACCGTCTACGCTCGGACCCTCCCCGACCCGGCCGCCAAGGTCAAACCTTGAGTCGGGGCCGGGCCGCGAGCGGCCCGGCACGGATGCGACGGAGGTGTGGCTATAGCATCCAGGATTTGCTAATATTTTTGCTCGTCCATTCCCGGAGGATTAAAACCCGCTCATGATCAACGTTTCAATGAAGGCTATGTTGGAAGCCGGCGTGCACTTCGGTCACCAGACCCGCCGCTGGAATCCCAAGATGTCCCGCTTTATCTTCGGCGAGCGCAACGCCATCCACATCATCGACCTCCAGAAGACGGCCAAGGAGATCAAGAAGGTCGCGCAGTGGGTCTCCGACCAGGCCGCGGCCGGCAAGAAGTTCCTCTTCGTCGGCACGAAGAAGCAGGCCCAGGACATCCTGAAGGCCGAGGCCGAGCGCTGCGGCGCCTCCTACGTCTCCGAGAAGTGGCTCGGCGGCACGCTGACGAACTTCGCGACCTTGCGCAAGTCCGTCAAGCGCCTCGAGGAGATCGAGAAGTGGCAGACCGAGGGCATCTTCGCGGTGCTCCCCAAGAAAGAGGTCTCCCGCCTCAATAAGGAGATGAACAAGCTCA
>Ga0255338_1004149_pt1 | contig 15645 bp, 12 predicted proteins | sample MeOH1_35cm_T4_19_FD_203715 | JGI IMG/M metagenome (GOLD analysis project Ga0255338, IMG submission 203715) | Sandy soil microbial communities from University of British Columbia, Vancouver, Canada - MeOH1_35cm_T4_195 | ecosystem: Engineered > Artificial ecosystem > Sand microcosm > Unclassified ...
GGGCCATCGTGCCGTCGTCCTTCATGATCTCGCAGATCACCGAGGTCGGGCTGAGGCCGGCCATCTGGGCCAGGTCGCAACCGGCCTCGGTATGGCCGGCGCGCATCAGCACGCCGCCGTCCTGGGCCTGCAGCGGGAAGATGTGGCCGGGCTGGACCAGATCGCTGGCGGTGGCGCCGCGCGCCACCGCGGCCTGCACGGTGCGGGCGCGGTCGGCCGCCGAGATGCCGGTGGTGACGCCGGTGGCGGCCTCGATGGACACGGTGAAGGCCGTGCCATGCTTGGTGCCGTTGCGCGTCGCCATCGGCGGCAGCTGCAGGCGCTCGCAGCGCTCGCGCGTCAGGGTCAGGCAGATCAGGCCGCGGCCGTACTTGGCCATGAAGTTGATGGCCTCGGGGGTCACATGGTCGGCCGCCAGCACGAGGTCACCCTCGTTCTCGCGGTCTTCTTCGTCGACCAGAATGACCATGCGGCCGGCCGCCAGTTCGGCGACCAGCTCGGGAACAGGTGATATGGGCATAGTCCGCGATTGTAGGCGGGCTAGAGCGTCCGCAGGGCGGGCCGGGCTATCAGGCGCAGATCCGGCCCGATCGCCTCGACCCCGTGCCAGGCGAGCTGGACCGCCTGGTCCAGGCTGGCCAGGGGGCCGAAGGCGGCGAGTTCACGGCCCTGGCCCAGCAGCTTGGGCGCCATATAGACCAGGAACTCGTCCACCAGGCCGGCCTTGACCAGGGAACCGTTGAGCTTGTGGCCGGCCTCCACATGCAGCTCGTTGATGCCGCGCTCGCCCAGGTCGGCCAGCAGCCCGGCCAGATCGACCTTGCCGCCGGGGCCGGGACGGAAGATGATCTCGGCGCCTTTGGCCCGCAGCGCGTCGGCGCGTTCGGGGGCGTCGTCCAGGGCGGCATAGATCAGCACCCGGCCCGGCGGCTGCAGGATGCGCGCGGCGACGGGGGTTTCCAGCCGCGAGTCGACGATGACGCGCAAGGGCTGCATGCGGGTTTCGACCAGGCGCACATCCAGGCGCGGGTCGTCGTCGCGCACCGTGCCGATGCCGGTCAGCAAGGCATTGGCGCGCTTGCGGTAGCGGTGGCCGTCGCGGCGTGCGGCCTCGCCGGTGATCCACTGGCTCTGCCCGTCGGGCAGGGCGGTGCGGCCGTCCAGCGAGGCGGCGATCTTCATGCGCACGAAGGGGCGGCCGCGCTGCATGCGCGAGAAGAAACCGATGTTGAGCTCGCGCGCCTGCTCGGCCAGCAGGCCGGTCGAGGTCTCGATGCCGGCCGCCGCCAGCCGGGCCATGCCCTGGCCGGCCACCAGGGGGTTCGGGTCGCCGACGGCCGCCACCACGCGCTTGAGGCCGGCCGCGATCAGGGCGTCGCAGCAGGGCGGCGTGCGCCCATGGTGGGAGCAGGGCTCCAGGGTCACATAGGCCGTCGCGCCGCGCAACTCGGCACCGCGGGCCGCCGCGTCGCGCAGCGCCATCACCTCGGCATGGGCTTGGCCGGCGGCCTGGGTATGGCCCTGGCCCAGCAGGCGGCCCGCTTCGTCGGTGATGACGCAGCCCACGCGCGGGTTGGGGTCGCTCAGACCGATGGCCTGCTCGGCCAGGGTCAGGGCCTGGCGCATGGCGCTCAGGTCGTCGGGATACTGATCGGGGGCTGCGTCGGATGGCTGCATGGCCGCAGTCTAGCCGCCGACACCGCGGCTGGCGGCTCAGGGGGAGGCGAGGCTCTGGTGCTCGACGGTGGCGCTGTTGAAGAAATAGCCATGCTCGGGATCGGGCGCGTGGCCCAGCGGGCAACTGCGGCTGGCGCGTATCACCAGGAAGTTCTGGCGCACCAGGGCGCTGGTCACGCCGACATAGTTGAGCGGGTGTTCGGCGTTGCTGATCTTGGTGTCGCCGTCGTAGTCGGCGCTGTAGCGGCAGATCTTGTAGCCAGCGTCCCCCAGCGGGATGCCGCTGAGCTTGAGCCGGCCGCTCCAGCTGGGCGGTGTCGTCGCCGCGGGAAAGACGGCGCAGTAGTAGCTCACGCCCTCGGTCTGTGCCGGCGCGGGGCTGGCCGGCGCGTTGTCGAAGCACTCGTAGGACGGGGCCGCGGGGATGGGGTCGAGGTTGTCCGCCGCGACGATCACCAGATCCAGTGGCAGGGCGGCGCTGACGGGGGTGATGGGGTCGGGCTCCACGCCCGCCTCGGTGGCGAAACGCACATGGCCCGAGAGCAGCAGGGCGGCGATGTCGTTGTTGCAGTAGGTGGCCAGGTCGGTCAGGCTGAGCTCGGCGTTCTGCGCGTCCGGCGCGAGGCCGGTACAGCGCTTGACGATGGTGCCGCTGCGGTTGTCGAAGACCCAGGCCACGCCGCTGCTGGTGGCGGGCGGCTTGAAGATGCTCTGGCCATTGCCCAGATCCTTGGCCGCGACCGGGATGGTGGCCGCGCGTCCTCGGGGCCGCCGGGTGGGCGAGCCGTCGGGGGCAATGCCCAGCGCGCCGCCGAGGCGCGGATCGGCGCGCGCGATGAGACTGCTCAGCAGCACAAAGGAGGCGCCGTTGGCGCGGTCCATCCAGTCGACCCGCACGGCCACCGAGGCCAGGCCCTGGTCGTCGGGATCCGTGGCGCTGCGCGTCAGGCCGAACGAGGTGTTGCTGCTGGTGTCGGTGGCCCGGGCATCGTCGGGATCGAGGATCTGGGCATAGCTGCGCACGCCCGCCTGGGGTGGGTCCGGCGGCTCCAGCACCGAGTAGGCGCGCAGGGTTTCTAGCTCGCGCTGGGCCAGGCGCACGGCCTCGCTGCGCTGCTTGGCCACGTCGGCGCTGCGTCTCATATTGCCCTGCAGACCGACCATGGCCACCATGCCGAAGGCCATGATGAGCAGGGCCACCAGGGCTTCCACCAGCGTGACGCCGGACTGGGCCCGCGGTCGCAGATGAGGTGCTGCGGGCTTCATTTGCTCGTGTCCGTCCAACTGCCCGGCACGCGCACGAAGCTGCCGCGCTGGTTGTTGAGGGTGTTGATCAGGGGCGCGTCGTAGGCGATGTCCACCGTGCCCTGGGCCTGCACCCGGCCTTCGCTGATCAAGGCGCCGGTCAGCAGGGCGGGCATGCCGGAGCTGTTGCTCCAGCTGGCATCGCCGCGCACATGGACTAGGCCGTTCAGCAGCATGGGGCCGTCGAGCGTCAGTCCGCCATTGACGATCAGGACGAAGGGGTCGGCCTTGCTGCCCAGGCTGATGTTGGAGGCGATGCTGGCATCCCCCTCCACCCAGAACAGACGTCCGCCCTTGTCGTAGGCCGTCTGCAGGGCGCTGGCGCAGTCGCCGCTGCCGCAGCTGACCCTGCGCATCGCCGGCTGCTGGCTGTAGGTCTTGGGGGCCATGCCGAAGAACAGCGCGAACATCTTGTCGGGCTCGACATTCTTCAGGGTCGGATCCTCGGTGATCAGCGCGTCGGCGGCCGGTGTGCCCGGCGTGCTGCTCATGCGGTCGGTCGATCCCGAGCGCTCCTCGCCGGCCTGCAGCAGCAGGCCGCTAAGGCCGGGATCGGTGTTGTGCAGGCCCAGCCCCGTGGCACCCAGATCGACGCCGCGGCGCGCGACCAGGGGCGCCGCCGGCGGCGTCTTTAGCGCGCTGACCAGGGCGAACTGGACCAGGACGGTGCTGAGCGCCAGGTCGCTGCGGGCGGCGTCGCCCATGTTGAGACAGTTGCTGAGCAGGTCGGTGCAGCCCTGGACCCGCAGCTGGACCACGCCCGCCCGCCCGGCGCCGGGCTTGAAGGGCATGAAGCTCACCGCGAACATTGGCTGCAGCTGCGCCGCCGGCTCCAGCACCGGCGTGCTCAGCACGCCATCGCTGGGGCATTGGCAGTTCCAGCCGCCGCTGGCCAGGTTGACGCAGGCCGCCACGGGGTTGTCGGTGACGAAGACCGGCGCGATCGTGCGGTCGCTGCCGATGTTCAGGTAGCGCTGGCGCAGGCTGCTGGCCGGCGGGGCGCCGGCAGGCTTGCAGCTGGCGTCGACCAGGTCGCCATTGAGCAGGGCGGCGGCCCATTCGGCACCGGCCTCCGCGGTCTCCAGCGCCGTGGCCGAGCGGTAGTAGTTGCTGGCAATGCGCTGCTCGAAGATCAGGTTGCGGCTGGAGTAGGTCGCCATCATCGCCATGATGAAGAACAGCACCATGACCACCACCAGCGTGGCCGCGCCGCGCTGCCGGTCCGGGCGAAGCGGGTGGCGCTTCATGGCGAGCAGGCGCCGGTGACGGCGTCGTTGCGCAGGCGCGTGGTCAGGGTGACATTGCGCACGACCTTGCTGTCGTGCACGGCCGTGCCGGTGAGCCCGACCCGGATGTCCCGGACCTGCAGACTGGGCGGGCAGGCAGCCCCCGGCGCGCAGGGCGTCGTGCAGAACTCGTCCAGTGCCACCTCCTGGGTGTCGATGGCGATCGTCAGGTCGCTCACCGTCACCGTGCTCGGATCGGTCAGGGGCTGCCAGGTGCCGCCGTACAGGTATTGCAGGACGCCCCCGCTCAGCCGGTAGCCGAACTGCTCGTTGACGCTGACGACGTTGTCCTCGGTGCCCTTGGCATAGCTGTAGGTGACTTTCCTGCCGTCGGGGAACACGGTGAGCTCGGCATAGGGATTGGCCCGGGGTGCCGCGGCCGCAGCGGCCCAGATGCCCTGGTCGGGCAGGAGCCGGTAGCCGGCGCGGCGCATGTCCCGCAGGATCAGGTCGCCCGCGGCGCGCAGGTCCTGCTGCACCTGGGTTTCCAGCACCAGGCGCCGGTGGTCCGCCAACTGGCTGACCATCATCAGCGAGGCGCCGGCCACGACGATGAGGCCGACGGTCAGCCCGACCATCATCTCGATCAGGCCCAGGCCGCGCTGGGCGCGGCGGCGCAATGGCTGTGAAGCGGCCCGGGCTAGCATTGCGCCACCCCGCTGAACGAGCCATCCGGCGAGCAGACGCGCACGCGCCCGACCGGATTGATCTGGACTTCCAGCTCGAAGCCCCGGCTGCCCCTGACGCGGACGGAGGAGGTCGGCGGCCAGGCCGTCAGCAGGGGCACCTGGAACTCCAGCGCGCTGCTGGTGGCGACGAGTTCCTGGCTGGGGATCAGGCTGACGCCCTTGACGGACGGGATCTGCACCGTGCGCAGCTCGTAGCGACCTCCCTGGCAGGCGCTGCCCGGTGTTCTCGTGCAGTCGCAGGGAAAGAGCCCGCTGTCGAAGACCAGCACCGTGTAGCAGCTCATGCCGGCGCCGGCGGTCTGGAACTGCAGGTTCACGCGCCGATTGCGCAGGCCGGCCTCCGAGCGCGCGTAGGCGAGGTCGGTGCTCAGCTCGGTGGCCACCAACTGGACCCGGCGCCGGTTCATCAGGTCGGCGAAGGAGGGGGCCGCGATGGCCAGCACGATGCCCAGCACCGCGACCACGGTCAGCAGTTCGATCAGGGTCAGGCCCCGCGCCGGCCGCTGCTTCATCATTGCGGCCAGCAATCGGCATGGGTGCCGCCATAGAGCACATTGCCGCGGTCGAGCGTGACGGACAGGCTGGCGCAATGGCTGTCGCCGGCCTGCAACCCGCCAGAAGTGGGCGTCGCCGTGGCCACGAAGCCGGTGCTGCTGGCATTGCTCAGGGCAATGACATAGTGCTGCTTGGGCGAGCTGCTGCTCAGCCCCAGGGTCTCCAGCGAGGCAGCATAGGCCAGCTGGTTGGCCCGGTAGCGCTCCTGGGCCTGCTGAACCGCAGTCAATGCCGCGACCGCGTCCGAGCGTCGGCCCTTGCGCACCATGTCCTGATAAGCGGGCAAGGCGATGGCGGCCAGGATGCCGAGGATCAGGACGACCGCCAGCAACTCGACCAGCGTGAAGCCGCCCAGGCGCCGGCGGGCGGTGCTTGGTGACAGGGCAGACAGGCGGATCATGGGCAAATTATGGGGAGCGGCCTGGTGTGCCCGGTTTCGGTGGCACCGCCCGTCGCCGCATCCGGGCCGTTCGTCCCCATCCCCCCTGGTCAGGGGGTGTTCAAGCGCAGCGCGGCAGTTGGGTGAATCCGCCATCCGGCGAACAGGACCGCACGCGCCCGGCAATGCTGATGATGTGACGGATGGCGGCGCCGTCGGCGCTGGCGACATCGATGCTGCCCGTGGGGCTCACGGCGCCCTGGGCGGCCTGGAAGCTCAGGTTGCCGACGTTGGCGCGGATGCTGGCGCTGCGGCTGCTGGGCACCCACTGTGTCTTCAGCAGCAGGCCGGGGGCGTCGCAGACGGCCTGGCCCTCGTCATTGCAGCGACATTGGCCGGCGGTGCCGCGATGCATGACATAGCAGCTGCCCTGGGGATGCTGGCTGAAGCGCAGCTGGATGACGTCGGCGCGCTGGACGGCTTCGCTGCGCGCCTGCTGCAGATCGGTCATCAGCGTCTGGGCAATGCCTTGCAGCCGCTGGCGCTGCTGGAAGCGCTTCATGGCCGGGACCGCCTGGGCGAGCAGAACGGCCAGCGTCACGCAGGCCACGCAGACTTCCACGAAGGTGAAGCCGCGGGTGTTCTGGCGGGTCTGTTGCATGAGGGTCTCCTGGGTGGGTTGCTGGCAGATGAACCCAAATCTAGGAGGCGGCGGGCCGGCTTTCTGTCCTGCCGGCGGGGGAGGTGGGTCCCCCCGTTGGTGGGGGGGGCGGCTAGATGTCGCGGATCAGTTGGCGGAACTCGTCGACATCCTCGAAGCTGCGGTAGACCGAGGCGAAGCGCACATAGGCGACCTTGTCGATCTTCTTGAGCTCGCGCATCACCAGCTCCCCGAGCTTGGTGGACGGCAGTTCGCGGGCGCCGCTGGTCAGCAGCTTTTCCTCGATGCGCGCCAGGGCGGCATCGACCTGCTCGATGCTGACCGGCCGCTTGCGCAGGGCCAGTTGCATCGAGGCGCGCAGCTTGGCTGGATCGAAATCGGCCCGGGTGCCGTCTTTCTTGACCACCACGGGCAGGGCGATCTCGGCCCGCTCGTAGGTGGTGAAGCGCTTGTCGCAGCCCAGGCAGCGCCGCCGGCGCCGCACCACATCGCCCTCGTCGGACTCCCGGGTTTCGACGACCTGGGTTTCGCTGTGAGTGCAGAAGGGGCAGCGCATCGGCGGGCGGGGCCTTTAACGGTAGACCGGGAAGTCGCGCGTCAGCGCGGCGACCTTCTCGCGCACCGCGGCCAGATTGGCCTCGTCATGCGGCTTGTCCAGCACGTCGGCGATCAGGTGGGCGGTCTGGCGCACCTGTTCTTCCTTGAAGCCACGCGTGGTCATGGCCGGCGTGCCCAGGCGGATGCCGCTGGTGACCATGGGCTTCTGCGGGTCGTTGGGGATGCCGTTCTTGTTGCAGGTCATGTGGGCGGCGCCCAGGATGGCCTCGGCTTCCTTGCCGGTCAGGTTCTTGGGGCGCAGGTCCACCAGCATGACGTGGCTCTCGGTGCCCCCGGAGACGATGCGCAGGCCGCGCTCGATCAGCGTGTCGGCCAGCACCTTGGCGTTCTTGACCACCTGCTGCTGGTAGGCCTTGAACTCCGGGCTCAGCGCTTCCTTGAAGGCCACGGCCTTGCCGGCGATGACATGCATCAGCGGGCCGCCCTGGATGCCGGGGAAGATCGCCGAGTTGATCTTCTTGGCAATGGCTTCGTCATTGCACAGGATGATGCCGCCGCGCGGGCCGCGCAGGCTCTTGTGCGTGGTCGAGGTGACGACGTCGGCGAAGGGCACCGGGTTCGGGTAGACGCCCGCGGCGATCAGGCCGGCGTAGTGGGCCATGTCCACCATGAAGTAGGCGCCGATCTCCTTGGCGATCTTGGAGAAGCGCTCGAAGTCGATGCGCAGGCTGTAGGCCGAGGCGCCGGCGATGATGAGCTTGGGCTTCTTCTCGCGGGCCAGGGCTTCCATCGCGTCGTAGTCGATCTCTTCCTTGGCGTTCAGGCCATAGGAGATCACGTTGAACCACTTGCCGCTCATGTTCAGCGCCATGCCGTGGGTCAGGTGGCCGCCCTCGGCCAGGCTCATGCCCATGATGGTGTCACCGGGCTGCAGCAGGGCGAAGAACACGCCCTGGTTGGCCTGCGAGCCGGAGTTGGGCTGGACGTTGGCGAAGTTGGCGCCGAACAGCTGCTTCAGACGGTCGATCGCCAGTTGTTCGACCACGTCCACGTACTCGCAGCCACCGTAGTAGCGCTTGCCGGGATAGCCCTCGGCGTACTTGTTGGTCAGCTGGCTGCCCTGCGCCTGCATCACGGCCGGCGAGGTGTAGTTCTCGGAAGCGATCAGCTCGATGTGGTCTTCCTGGCGCTGGTTCTCTTGCTGAACGGCGGCCCAGATTTCGGGGTCCACATTGGCGAGGGTCGAGGTGCTGCGATCAAACATGATGGATGGTGGCTGGTCTTAGGGTTGGAGTTCCAGGCGGGCGCCCGCGCTCTCCCGGGAGAATCAAGCGCGGATGCTGCGGAACTGCCCAGGCGAACGGCTGATGACAGCCGGGCTCTCGATGAGGAAAGCCCCTGGCCGTTCGCGCTCCCCGGTGGTCCACCACCTCGGGCCGCCAACCTTGGGCGGGCGGCCTTGATCGCCAGTCGCGCGAAGTCTGCAGTGTAGCGGAGGCCGCCGGCCCCCGCGAGCACTCAATCGAGCAGGGCGACGCGGTCGCTGGCGCCGTTGTGCTGCGTGGGCGTCGCGGCTTCGCGCACGGGCTTGGGCTGGGCCTGGTTGGGCATGCCGCCGCTACGACCGGAGATGAGCGATTTCAGCTGCTCGTGCTCGGCCAGCACGCGGCCCGCGTAGCCCGAATCGTCGGCCAGATTGGCCGCGCCCACGTAGTAGCGCAGGCCGTCCTCCACGCTGCCGGCGCGCTGGATGCACTCCTTCAGCACCTGCACGCCGACACGCAGGTTGGTGACCGGATCGAAGGCCGCGAAATTCCCGCCGAAGGCTTCGTACTTGTCGTCATGCACGCGGGTCAGCACCTGCATCAGGCCCTGGGCCCCCACCGAACTCTGGGCAAAGGGGTTGAAGCCCGACTCGATGGCCATGATGGCCAGGATCAGGGTCGGCTCCACGCGGGCCCGCTGGCCCACGGCCCAGGCCTCTTGGACCAGGCGGCTGATGGGCTCCGGCGCGACCTTGTAGCGGCGCGACAGCCACATGGCCACGGCCGCCTGCTGGCGCGACAGATCCTTGGGATCGGCCGCGGTGGCGCGAGCAAGCGCATCGGGCTCGTTGAGCCCGACCAGGGTGTTGCCCGAGGCTTCGGCACGGGCCTCCTGGCGGGCATTGAGCCAGCCGAAGGCCGCACGTTCCAGTTGATGGCGCAAATCCGCCTGGCTGCTGAACATCAGCAAAACAGCCACCACGGCGAGGCCGAGCAGGGCCAGGGTGTTGTGGCTGACTACCAGCAGGCCTTGACCGATGTCCTTGACGAACAAGGATGCGGCCGCGGCGGCACTGCGGGCGAGGGATAAAAGATCACGACGCGCTGTCATGCGACTCCTTTCTTCTCCATCCGACCGAGCCCGCCTTCTGTGCAAAGGCTTGCCATGGTCCGACGGCGATAATGGGCCGGCATTCCGTGAATTCCTGCAGATTTGCATCGGCAAGTTCCGGGGCCGGGTCCATCGGCAGCGGGGCGTCTTCTCCGTCCCAAAGAGAAGACACGGGTTAACCCTGAAGGCTTCAGGGCAGGCGAATTCTAAGGATCAAAAATAACCCGTCAAGCTTATGGGCCTTGTTTTAAATTACTATTGGTTATGAAGTACCAAGATCTTCGCGACTTTCTGCACGGATTGGAGGGGATGGGAGAGCTGCGGCGCGTTTCCGAGCCGGTATCCCCCCTACTTGAGGTGACGGCGCTGAGCGACCGCGTTTTGCGCGCCGGGGGGCCGGCCCTGCTGTTCGAGCGGCCGGCCGGTCACCAGACGCCGGCGCTGACCAATCTCTTCGGGACCACGCGTCGTGTCGCCCTGGGCATGGGGGCCGAGAACCTGCAGGAACTGCGCGAGGTCGGCCGGGTGCTGGCCAGCCTCAAGGAGCCCGAGCCGCCGCGCGGCCTCAAGGACACGGGCCGCCTGTTGCACATGCTCAAGGCGTTGTGGGACATGAAGCCCAGCCGGGTGAGCCGGGCGGCCTGCCAGGAGGAGGTCTTCGAGGGCGCGGACGTGAACCTGAAGGCCTTGCCGATCCAGACCTGCTGGCCCGGCGATGTCGGACCGTTGATCACCTGGGGTCTGGTGGTCACGCGCGGGCCGCAAAGTATTGCAAAGCCGCGCCTGCGCCAGAACCTGGGCATCTACCGCCAGCAACTGATCGGCCGGCGCCAACTCATCATGCGCTGGCTGGCGCACCGCGGCGGGGCGCTGGACTTCCGCGACTTCGCCCTGGCCAAGCCGGGGCAAGCCTTCCCGATCGCGGTCGCGCTGGGGGCGGACCCGGCCACCATCCTGGGCGCGGTGACGCCGGTGCCGGATTCGCTGTCGGAGTACCAGTTCGCCGGGCTGCTGCGTGGCTCGCGCACCGAGGTGGTGGACAGCGGTGTCGGCGAGGCCGGGCGCATGCTGCAGGTGCCGGCCAGCGCCGAGATCGTGCTGGAAGGGCACATCCCGGTCGCGGCCCCAGGCTTCACCGGGCATAGCGAGGATGGCATCCCGCTGAAAGAGAAGGGCGGCTATCTGCATGCGCTGGAAGGCCCGTTCGGCGACCACACGGGCTATTACAACGAGCAGGACTGGTTCCCGGTCTTCGAGGTGAGCCGCCTGACCCAGCGCCACGAGCCCATCTATCACTCGACCTACACCGGCAAGCCGCCCGACGAGCCGGCGATCCTGGGCGTGGCGCTGAACGAGGTCTTCGTCCCCATCCTGCAGAAGCAGTTCCCCGAGATCGTCGACTTCTATCTGCCGCCCGAGGGTTGCAGCTACCGCATGGCCGTGATCTCGATCAAGAAGGCCTATCCGGGCCATGCCAAGCGCCTGATGTTCGGCCTGTGGAGCTTTCTGCGCCAGTTCATGTACACCAAGTTCATCGTCGTCGTGGACGAGGATGTGGACATCCGCGACTGGAAGGAAGTCATCTGGGCCATCACGACGCGCATGGACCCGGTACGCGACACCACCTTGGTGGAAAACACGCCGATCGACTATCTGGATTTCGCCTCGCCGGTCAGCGGCCTGGGTGGCAAGATGGGGCTGGACGCCACCAACAAATGGCCCGGTGAAACAAGCCGTGAATGGGGCCGCGACATTCGCATGACGCCCGAGGTGCAGCAGCGCATGGATGCGCTGTATCAAAGCCTTTTCAACTAGGGTTCGCCCAGGCTTGCGGGGCGACAGGGCGTCGCCTACTGTTGTCCTGCCTGCCTAGCAGGTCAATCCTCTGGCGCAGTCTCTGCGCGCCAGGAGCCCTGTGGCATATAGCTGCAGAGCCCCAAATGGTGGCGTGAGCCACCCGCCCCTCCCGGCTTCGGCCTGGGAGGGGTTTGTCTTTATGGGCTCGCCTCTGATGCCCGCGGTCAGCAGCTCAACGCCCGGCGCGCAGGCCCAGCCACTCGTAGACGACGTAGCGGAACTTTTTGTAGCCCTCGGTCGAGGGCAGCCAGTCGGCTGCCTCGTAGGGAGTGTCGTTGCGCAGGCCCACCGGTGCCGGCCAGATCTCCATCTCGGCGCTCGCGGCCTGCCGGAAGGCGCGCTCGGCGCGTGGCATATGCTGGGCATGCGTGACCAGCACCAGGCGCTTGATGCCGGCCTGCTGGAGCATGGGCAGGCTCAGGGTCGCGTTCTCGCGGGTGTCCCGGGACTGGCTCTCCGCCCAGCGCAGGCGCAGGCCATAGTCGTCGGCAAGCACCTGCTGCACGACCTGGGCTTCGGTCGCGTCATCGTTCTTGCCGCCCCAGCCCACGCCGCCGCTGAAGCCCAGCGGCAGCCCGGTGCGGCGCGCCAGCCAGACGCCGTAGCGCAGGCGTTCCAGCGTCAGCGCCTTCGGCACGGGGGCTCCTCCGTATTCCGGGGCGCGCTGGCGGACTCCCGCCCCCAGCACCAGGATGGCGGTGCGCTGCGGCTCCAGCGTCCGCAGCCGCTCGATCTGTTCGATGTCGAGGGCCTGCGGACTGCCCAGCAGCAGCCGCTGCAGACCGTCTGCCCCCACTTCGGTGAAGGAGAACCACAGGGCCGGCAGTGCGATTCCCAGCAGCAGGCGGCCCAGGGTGCGACGCTGGCGCAGCAGGCCCACCCCCAGCAGCAGCATCAGCAGCAGCGGTACCGGCGGCAGGACGAGGGGCTGCAGCAGCGGCTTCAGTCCATGCAGGAGATTCATCAGGGGGGCGAGGGTGGCGTTCATGGGCTCGGGCATGCAGGGCTCGCGCATGATGGGCGGCGGCATCCGGAATGCAATCGGCTTTGCCCCTAGGCGGGTTGCGGGCGCCGATAATCCTCGTGAATTCCTTTTCGTTTCCGGCCCCTGGCCGCCGTCCTGTTCATGCCCAGCTTCCTGTCCCGCCCCTGGCCGCGCCGCCTTGCCATCCTGCTGTCGATCCTGGTGCTGCTGATTGCCGTGGCCTGGGTGGCGCTCCCCTGGTGGCTGCAGGGGCCGGGCATGCGCATGGCCAGCCAGGCGCTCGGGCGCCAGGTCACGCTGGGCCAGGCGCAGCTGCAACCCTGGCGTCTGGGCCTGGTGCTGCAGGATCTGCGCGTGGCTGGTGCCGGGCCGGCCGATGCGCCGCTGCTGGAAATCGGGCGGGTGGACGCGGCGCTGTCGCTGCGTTCGCTGTGGCACCGCAGCCTGGTGCTGGAATCCCTGAGCGTCGAGCGGCCGGTGTTGCGTCTGAGCCGGCTCGCCGAAGGCCGCTATGACATCGACGATCTGCTGCAGCGCTGGCAGCGCCCCGCCCCCACTGTTCAGGATGAGGGGGAGGGCCCGGGCCTGGCGCTCTACAACATCCGCCTCAGCCAGGGTCAGGTCTTGCTGGATGACCGGCCTCGGGGGCGCCGGCATGCGCTCAGTGATCTGCGTCTGGAGCTGCCGTTTGTGTCCCTGCTGGATGCCGATGTGGCGGTCTATGTGGAGCCGCATCTGTCCGGGCGCGTCAACGGCGCCGCCTTCGGCACGCAGGGCAAGCTGCGCCCCTTCGGTCAGAGCCGCGAGGCCCGCCTGAATCTGAAGCTCGACGACTTCGACCTGGCACCCTATCTGGCCTACTGGCCCAAGGAACTGCCGCTGGCGCCGCAGCGCGGCCAGCTCAGCGCCGATCTGAACCTGGACTTCCTGCAGGCCCCCGGCAAGCCCCCCGAGCTACGCCTGAGCGGCCAGCTGGGTGCGCGCGAGGTCGCCCTGGCGTTGGGCGAGGACAAGTCCTGGCTGGCCTGGCAGGGCCTGAATCTGAGCCTGAAGGATGTCCAGCCCCTGAAGAAGCAGCTGCTGTTCGGCGAGCTGGTCTGGACGGCGCCCAAGCTGGCCCTGCAGCGCGACGCGGCCGGGCGCCTGCTGCTGCCCCAGCCGGCCGCGGCCGGCAAGGCGGACGCCGTCCCGGTGGCTCGCGCGGCATCGGCGCCGACGGCCCGGGCCGGTGCCGAGCCGGGCTGGCGCTTCGGGCTCGAGCGCCTGGAGTTGCGCCAGGCCCAGCTCGGCTGGCGCGACGCCGCGCTGCGCCCCGCCGCCGAACTAGCGCTCAGTGAGCTGGGCCTGCAGGTTTCGGCCCTGAGCTGGCCCCTGCAGGGCAAGTCCGAGCTCAGCTTCTCGGCGCTGCTGCAGTCGCCCGGCGCCAAGGCGGCGCCGGCCAAGATCAGCGGCCGCGGCGCGCTGAATGCCCAGGATCTGAGCCTGGAAGCTCGGTGGCAAGACCTGGCCCTGGAATGGTTCTCTCCCTATCTGCAGGCCCAGCTGCCGCTGGCCCTGCAAGGGCGCCTGGCGGGTTCGGCCAGCGCCAGCCTGAGCGAGCCCCTGGCGGCCGACCCGCTCCAGCGTCTCAGCCTGGGCCTGCGCGAGCTGCGGCTCGACGGCCTGCAGGCCCAGCAGCTGCTGGGCGGCGGGCGACGCCAGGAGCTGGCGAAGCTGGCCGCCCTGACTCTGGACGAGGCCCGGCTTGAGCCGGCCGCGCGCCGCCTCAAGCTGGGCCAGTTGGCCCTGCGCGAACCGCAGCTGCAGCTGCAGCGCGATGCCGGCGGGCACCTGAACCTGCAGTCCCTGATGCCGGCCGCCGAGCCGTCGACCGCCCCCGCCAGCCCGGCCGCGAAGAGCGCACCCTGGGCCGTGCAGCTGCGCGAACTCGCCGTCGATCAGGGCCGGCTGCGCTGGAGCGATGCCAGCGTGCAGTCCCTGGCGGAGGCGCGCGGTGACGCCGCAGCGCCGGCCGAGACCGCCCAGACTGCTTATGGCCTGGTGGCCGAGCAGTTGCGGCTGCGCCTGCAGAACCTGGTGCTGGGGGCGGCCGGCGCCGCGCGCGCGCCGGTGCAGCTGAGCGTGCAGCTGGGGCGTGCGGATGCCGTGCGCCGGCGCGGCGCGGCCGGCCTGGGCCGCCTGCAATGGCAGGGCGAGCTGGGCCTCGACCCGCTGGCGGCGCGTGGCAGCCTGCGTGCCGAGCGTCTGCCCCTGCAGGCACTCGATCCCTATCTTGACCCCGGCCTGCAACTGCACCTGCGCCGGGCCGAGGCGGGCTTTCGCGGCGATTTCTCGGTGGCCCAGTCTGCGGCGGGCCTGCAGGGCCAGTTGCGCGGCGATCTGCTGCTGGCCGATCTGCGCCTGGCCCAGACCCGCGAGATCGAGGGGCGGCGCCAGGTCGGCGAGGAGCTGCTGAGCTGGCAGGCGCTGAACCTGGCCGGCCTGCGCGTCGAGCTGCCGCTGCAGGGCGGGCCGCGCGTGGAGGTGGGCGAGGCCAGCCTGAGCGACTTCTATGCCAGGCTCATCATCAACGAGCAGGGGCGCTTCAATCTGCGCGATCTAGGCGCCGGCCAGCAGGCGGCCGCGCCGGCCGCTGCCGCGTCGGCGGCGCCGCCCGCGAGCGCGGCCAGTGCCGCCACCGCCACCGCGGCCGCGCCGCTGAACCTGAAGGTGGGCTTGACCAAGCTCTCCAACGGCAGCGTGGACTTCAGCGACCGCTTCGTGCGCCCCAACTACAGCGCCAAGCTCACCGAGCTGCAGGGCAGCCTGGGCGGCTTTGCCAGCGGCCGCAGCGAGATGGCGCCGCTGGCGCTCAAGGGCCGCGTCGCCGGCACCGGCCTGCTGGAAATCACCGGCCAGCTCAACCCCGGTGCCAGTCCGCCGGTGCTGGACATCCGCGCCAGCGCCACCGACATCGAGCTCGCGCCGCTCTCACCCTATGCCGGCAAGTACGCCGGCTATGCGATCGACCGCGGCAAGCTCTCGACCCAGGTGCACTACCGCATCGAGCCGGGCGGTGGCCTGCAGGCCGAGAACCAGCTGACCCTGAACCAGCTGACCTTCGGCGAGCGCATCGACAGCCCCGACGCCACCAAGCTGCCGGTGCTGCTGGCCGTGGCCCTGCTGAAGGATCGCAACGGCGTGATCGACGTGAACCTGCCGATCAGCGGTTCGCTCAACGATCCCCAGTTCAGCGTCGGCGGCCTGATCTTCCGGCTCATCGTCAACCTGCTGGGCAAGGCCCTGACCTCGCCGTTCTCCCTGCTGGCCGGCGGCGG
>Ga0255338_1004150_pt1 | contig 15639 bp, 15 predicted proteins | sample MeOH1_35cm_T4_19_FD_203715 | JGI IMG/M metagenome (GOLD analysis project Ga0255338, IMG submission 203715) | Sandy soil microbial communities from University of British Columbia, Vancouver, Canada - MeOH1_35cm_T4_195 | ecosystem: Engineered > Artificial ecosystem > Sand microcosm > Unclassified ...
GTGGCCACTTGATCACCGGCCCGGTCCGCTAAGCGCTCGCAGGTCCGTCCGGACGGCTTCCGCTACCGCAGCAAGGTGCTGCACCCCGCTGGGGTAGGAGAGGGTACGGAGCGGGATTTCCGCAGCCAGCCTTGCCAGGCGCGCGAGGCGGCCCGGCTGGAGCCCGGCCGCTTCGACCATCCGGGCAAGGAAGGAATGGCGGACTACCTCAATGAGGCCGCGCGCGGGAGGGACGGCAGCGATCCGCACTTCCAGGCCGCCTTCCGGATCCGTGCGGCGTTCGGGAAGGTACAGCGCGCGCAGCTGCAGCGGGGCGGCGCGGAATGTTCCGCCCAGCCGGTGAAGGGGCACGAACCGCTTTTCGAGAGACGGGTGGACCCGGGCTAGGCCGTGGGTTTCCCCGGCGAAGTGGTGGGCCTGATCCGGCCACATCCGCATCTGCGGATACCCGGCGTGACCCACCCACCCGGACGCCGTCTCCTCCACCGCCAGGAGATCATCCGACAGCAATTCTCCACCTGCCTGCACCAGGCTTGCTGCCAGGGACGTCTTACCACCCTGGCTGGAGGCGAGGAACGCGGCGCCACCGCCCTCGATTCCCACCGCGGCCGCATGGAGCACGGGGATGCCCTGTCCTTCCCGAAGCCAGGCCAGGACCGTGCCGAGGAGGTAAATCTCCGCCAGTCCCGGGTCGCCCCCGGGCAGGAGGCGCCACCGGAGGCGCCCTTCCGTGTGGTAGAAGTCTGCGGCCCGGGGGAAGTGCAGCCGGAACCCGGCAGGCGCGCGATGCAGGGTCACCAGCGGCTGAGCCAGCTCATCCTGGAACGGCGACTGGTAGATCACTTCGCCAGGCAGCCACGGCCCCGGAGGTAATTCCGGAGAACAGGTCACGCGTAGTATCGGGGATACATTGCTGCGTGGCACGGGTGCGACGAGAGCCCGATCCGAGGTGAAAGGGAGACCGTAAAGTGAGTAGCCGCTCACCGCGACTGCTCCGGAAGTTGGAGCCGCGCGTACTGCTCGATCCCTTCCGGCTCCCCCACCGGCTGGCCCAGGTATTCGATCCAGGCATGGGCCGCGATGCCGTCCCCTTCGCGACGGACGCCCAGCTTGAGCTCGGCGGGAATCCCAGCCCGGCGCAGCAGCCACTGGAGCACCAGCGAGCGCCGGAGGCAAGTCATCGGATACAGGTGACGCCGCGCGGCGATGCGGACCAGCCGGTCGAGGCGCCGCACCTCGGCTGCCGCCGCGCCGGGGGGACGGTCGCCGGCGTCAACAGCGCTAATCGCCCCACGCTGGAGCAGGCTGAACGGGAGCAGACGCAGCGCCAGGTCGGCCTGCAGCAGCAGCGCCCAGCAGTGTGTCAACGTCCAGTAGTCCGCCAGTCTCAGGTCGCGCCGCATGAGTCGTGTCGCCGGAAGAACCATCATCTCTAGGAAGGGAGTCGGTTCTCCGGCACCCGGAACGCACCTTCCAGGCGCCTCAACCCCGCTTTCGACAGACCGGCGGCACTGACCGTAGAAAAACCCAACAGCCCGGCGGGAGGGGGGTGCCACCCACGGTGGGAAACAGGTGTTGGCAGATTTTCTAGCGGCACGCTGCATTCACAAGTGCGCCGCCCTTCCCCGACGGACCTGAGTTGGAGAGAGCATCCGGAATGGCAGTATTGGATCAGGCGCCCCCGAGGCTTCTACCCGCCGTTTACGCACCTGGGCAGCGGCGAGGTCTAAGCGTTCTGGAGATGTTCCGGATCGCGTTCAACGGGCTCTCGGCCAACAAGATGCGGGCATTCCTCACCATGCTGGGGGTCATCATCGGCGTCTCCGCGGTGATCGTGATGCTGGCGTTGGGCGAAGGAGCCGCCGACGCCACGCGCAAGACCATCGAGAAGCTGGGCACCAACCGGATGTGGGTGCGGCCCGAGAACCAGACGGTTCGCGGCATCAACCAGGGCGCGGAGAGCGGGAACGCGCTCACGCTGCAAGACGTGGAGTTGATCCGTAAACGCTGCCAATACGCCGTATCCGTGGCGCCCGAATGCCGCGGCTCCCGAATCAGGGTGAAGTACAAGAACAACAACACAGCCACGGACATCTACGGCTCCACCCCGGAGTACTTCAAGATCCGAGCGCTCAGCATCGAAGAGGGGCGCATTTACACCGATGCGGAAGTTCAGCAGCGCGCGCGGGTGGCAGTGTTGGGCTACGAAGTCTGGGAAGATCTCTTCAACGGCAACTCCCCCCTCGGAAAGCAGATCCGCATCGCCGGCCAGCCCTTCACGGTTATCGGCCGGCTCAAGAAGCAGGGCGCGATGCCGTACGGCAACCGGGATGACCACGTCGCCGTGCCGCTCACCACGGCGATGCACCGCCTCTTCGGCGCGGAACGAGATCGTATTGCCGGGATGAGCGTGTCGGCGGCCTCCCAGGAGCGCATGCGAGACCTGGAAGACGAGATCCAACAGGTCATCGCTAAAGCACATCACCGGAAGGACACCGATCCGCCGATCATCCGCATTCACAACCAGGCGGACCTGATGGAGAGCGCGGACCAGCAGAGCGGATTTCTGACCATGCTGCTGGCGGGGATCGCGCTGGTTTCATTGGTGGTGGGCGGCATCGGAATCATGAACATCATGCTGGTGTCCGTCACCGAGCGCACCCGCGAGATCGGCATCCGTAAGGCCCTGGGCGCCAAGCGGAAGCACATCCTCTACCAGTTCCTCATCGAATCCATCGCCCTGAGTGTGGGAGGCGGCATCGTCGGCATCCTCATCGGCGTGGGCATCTCCCTCTGGATGGCGCTGCCCAACGACCAGGGAGGCCTCGGCTTCCCAATGCTCCTCACACTCCCCCCCATCGTGGTGTCATTCTGTTTCTCCGGCATGGTGGGCATCTTCTTCGGCATTTACCCCGCGCTCAAAGCCTCCGCGCTCGATCCGATCGAGGCGCTCCGATACGAAAAGTAGAAGCTGGGAGATGATGGATTCCCTGCGGGATGATCTTGGCTTTCTGGCGCTTTAGCGGGTGCCTAGCGGGTGGCTGACCCTTCCCTATCTCCCATCTCCTAGCCCCCATCTCCCAAAAGGTTGCTGCCCACGTCTGAACCTGGTACGATTCCTTGCGGTGCCTCTCCGGCACCCGCGGGAACCCGAATTCATGGGCAGAGCCATCGCCATCGCTTTCTTCCTGGTCCTTCTCAGCATCGGCTTCGTGCTGCTGCAACTCTGGACGCGTCGACCTACCGGGGTCACGGCGGCTACGCCGCCGCGCACGCAGCCCATGTTCGCCACACGAGACGATGGGTCGGTCTACGCGGTGAGCCTGCAGCTCACGCAGTTCGAGAAGCGCCTGGTGGAAGAGGAGGAGCGCTCCCGCAAGCTGCTGCAGGAGTTGGAGACGCTGCGGAAGGAGCGCACCGACCTGGGCCAGCAGGTGGACCAACTCGAAGGCGAGATCCAGCGTCTGCGCCGCCAGGTCGCCGAGCGGGAGCGCACTGCACCGCCCGCTAATTCGCCGGGAAATGCGCCCGTTACTCCGGTGACCCCGCCGGACGGGACGCCGGTCAGTCCCGCGCCGGCACCGCCTGCGGGCGGGTAGCGTTCCGTTGTCCGATCCTGGTCCCAAGCATGGCACCTCCCGCCCCTCCCGCGAACTCGACCCTACGACCACGCTGGTCCAGGTGGCTTCGCTCGCTGCGCGGCGCATTGATCGTACCGCTGACCGTTCTCGCAATCTCGCTGCTGGATTCACGTCGAGGTCACGAGTGGGTCGTGCCCGTCTGGTGTTACTTCGTCGTATTTCCCCTGGGCCTTCTGTTCAATATCTGGGACGAATACCGCCGCCGTCCGCCGGTGCTTCGCTATTGGGAGGGCGAGGCAAACGCGGCGCTGACGGTACGGGAAATCAAAACCGGACGGGTGGTGCTCCAATCCGGTGATCCGTCCCTTGCGCAGCGCGACCTTTCGGGTGTTCCGCTTGCCGGTGCCTGCCTTGCGGGAGTCGACCTGCGCTGGACCGACCTGAGTGGTCGAGATCTCCGTGGTGCGGATCTACGCAGCGCGCACCTGACTCGGGCGGACCTCCGGCGCGCGCTCCTCTGCGGAGCTAACCTCGAAAGCGCCTATCTGGCGGACGCGGACCTACGCCAGGCGGACCTGCGGAAGTCTCGACTTGCCGCAGCCACCCTACAGAATGCGGATCTTCGTGAAGCCGACCTGCGTGGGGCTGACTTCATCGGCCGAGGTGCCCCGCTGGTACTCTGGGACAAGGACCTGGGCGGCGCGCGGTTTACGGGCGCGATTTACGATTCCGCGACCCGCTGGCCGGTTGGCTTCGACTACGTCGCACGAGGCTGCATCCGCGCGCTTGACGATGCGAGCCGTCTCCCGATCCCCGCGCAGACGGGGGAATCGCCCGCCGAACAGTTACCGGTACCGGCTGCATCCCCACCTTGAAAGGTGGGATTGGCGTTCGGTTGTCCTTCCGGGACTGCGGTTGACCGAGCAGGGCCTTTAAGCGAATAGCTTCCGGAGCGGCTCGCCTTCGGCGGCAGGATAGGGGCGCTCCAGGCCGTCGCGCATCTCCCGCTTCCAGTCGAGGCCGAAACGCCAGAAGAGCGTAGCGGCGAGGTCTCCGGGGCGCACCGGATCGGTGGCTGGATAGGCGCCCTCGGCGTCACTACTGCCGTAGACGGTGCCGCACCGTACACCGCCACCGGCGATCAAGAAGCTGAAGCAGTCCGGCCAGTGGTCGCGGCCTCCGGAGGCGTTGATCTTGGGCGTGCGACCGAACTCGCCCATGGCGATCACCAGCGTCTCATCCAGCAGGCCGCGCTGATCGAGGTCTTCCACCAGGGCTCCGAAGGCGCGGTCGGCCGGCGGGAGGAGGTGGTCCCGGTGCCGGGCGAAGACGGCCGAGTGACTGTCCCAGTTCACGTCCTGGCCGTTGGCCACGCCGTCGAAGACCGTCACCAGCCGTGCGCCTGCCTCGGTGAGGCGCCGGGCGAGCAGCACGCTCTGGCCGTGCTTGTTTCGGCCGTACCGGTCGCGGAGCGCCTCCGGTTCTCCGGAAAGGTCGAAGGCGCGGCGGACCCGGTCAGACTGGAGCAGGGCGAAGGCGCGGGAATACGGGATGGTGAGTAAGTCCGCCCGGCGCAAGCGCTCCGTGCGGTCGAGTTGGCGGTCAACGAGCCCCAGCAGCGCCTCCCGGTTCGCCATTCGCGCGGAGGTCAGGCCGGCCGGTAGCGTGAGCTGGCCGGGGTCGAAGCGCGCGTCATTCGGATCGCTCTCTACCTGGTAGGGCTCGAAGCGCGCGCCGAGGAACCCGGCGGTCTGGCCGGGCAACTTCACCACGTTGTTCATCACGTGCGGCAGGGCGACATGCGGCAAGGCACTGCCGGGCCGGGGATCGAGCCAGCTCAAGACCGACCCATAACACGGAAAACTCAGCGAGGTATCCGCCAGCAGCTCCTGGTCGCCGCCCAGCGGGGTGCGGCCACAGAGCGCCTCCACCGCCGCGGAGTTGTGATTCCGCATCGGGTGGTGCATGCTCCGGACGATCGTGACTCGGTCCATCACCCGGGCCGTATGCGGCAGGTACTCGCTGATCCGGATGCCCGGCACGCGGGTCTCGATGGGTTTGAACTCGCCGCGCAACTCCGCCGGCGCGTCCGGTTTCATATCCCAGGTGTCCAGGTGACTGGGACCGCCGTAGTAGAAGATCAGGATACACGCGCGAATGGCCGGGCGCGCGGCTCCGGCGGCGTGGGCTGACGCCAGGTGCGCAAGACTCAACCCTCCGGCCGCCCCTACCTGGAGGAGACGGCGACGATTCAGCGCCGGTCGGTGGCTCTGCCGCATGCGGGTGATCTCCGGGACGCTCTGTGTTCTTGCGCACTCAGAGTAGCTCCGCAGGTTCCCGGTTACACTGAAATCTCCCAGCGCCTACAGGTATGGCGCCACAGTTCCCCGCTGTCGGCTCCGACCCCAGATATCCTCCCGCAGCGAACGGCCGGCTGCGGCTCTGCGGAAGATAATCTGTCGACGCAGACGGAGACGGCGGTCTGCCCCTACAGGAGCGACCCACCAAACGAACGGTACGCCTATCCACGTTGGGAAGGCGCCGCCGTTCCGTTCCGTTGCCTCCGACCCCAGGCTACCTCCCGCGGCGACGAGAGGCTCGTCGCCACGGGAAGTAAACGTACGACCCGGACAGCGGGCAGAGGTAGCGATCTGTTCTTACAGGGGTAACCTGCAGGCGGTGCTTTTGAGTTAGACCAGCTCCGGTATCGGCGTTCCTGCCGGCAGAATGGGAATCGGACGGCCTTGCAGATCCTGGAACTCCGTGCGCGGGTCGACGCCCAGTACGTGGTACATGGTGGCGAGCACGTCTTGCGGGGTGTAGGGGTGCTCGGTGGGGTACTCGCCATTGGGGTTGGAGGCGCCGACCGCCTGGCCCATGCGGAGGCCGCCGCCGGCCATCGCGACGGACATCACCTGGCCCCAGTGATCGCGGCCCGGCAGGCCGGTCTGGCCCGGAACGCCGTTAGTGTTCAGCTTGGGGGTGCGGCCGAACTCACCCATCATTACCACCATCACATGGTCCAGCATGCCGCGCTCGTCCAGGTCCCGCACCAGCGTGCCGATGGCACGGTCCATGGCGGCGGCCGGGCCCTTCACGACCTGGGCGATGTTGTCATGCATGTCCCAGCCGTCCATGTTGACGGTGACGAACGTGACGCCCCGCTCCACCAACCGGCGGGCAAGTAAGGCGTAACGGGACCAGCGATGGTCGCCGTACCGCTCCGCCACCTTCTCCGGCTCCGCGTCCAGGTCAAAGGCATCCCTGACCTCGGGGCTGAGCAGCGTGTGCAGGGCGAGCTGCGTGAAGTGGTCCGTGTTATTGATGCACGCCTCATGCTCGAAAGTGCGCCGCATCGTGTCCACCTTCTCCAGCAGCCCGCGTCGCTGGGCAAGGCGGACTTTGTCGCTCGACTGCTTGAACAGCCCGGGCGTGCCGATGCGCTTTCCGCCGGAAGTATCGTCCGCCACGAACGGGTTGTAGCGGGCGCCTAGCCAGTTCGCGCCGTGGTAACCAGGCACCACGCCGACGGAGTGAAGGTTGGAGAGACCCACGTAAGGAGGCAGCCCCGGCTGGTTGGCGCCCCGCACCGCGGCCACGTAGCTGCCCGCGCCGGGTGCATGCGGCGTAGTGTCTGCCCCGGTGGCGCCCCACCGGCCGGTGAGCATCATGTGTGCGCCGGCGAAGTGATCGCCATTGTCATGATGCACGGAGCGGATGAACGCCATCTTGTGCGCCATCTTCGCCTGCTCCGGCATCAGCTCGCAGATCCGCAGACCGGAGACGCTGGTGTCGATCGGCTTGTAAGCTCCGCGGTACTCGGCGGGCGCGTCCGGCTTCGGGTCGTACGTCTCGTGCTGGGGCGGGCCGCCGTCCAGCCAGATGAGGATGCACGCGGTGTTCTTCTTTGGCGCTCCGGTAGCGGCCTGGGCGGCCTGTATGCGGAGCAGATCCGCCATGCTGAGGCCGGCGAGGCCCAGAAAGCCCGCCTGCAAAAAACTGCGGCGCTTCATCCCCGCACAATTTATCGACAGGTCTCGACCAGTCAGGCGCAGCATCACTCTTCTCCCGAACCAGAGCCCGCACGGTGTAGCGTACCCAGGATAGGAGTGTTAGGAACCCTTCCGGTTTCGGGTTCACTGTTGCGGTTTCGTGACCCTGTGAGGTTGACAATCGACCATTGGAAGCTGGTGATTGCAGCCCTTCTACCACTCCGAGCCAATTGGCGGGCGCGGGGAACGCAATCCTTCTCTCACGGCACGCCTCGGGATCCGGAAATCGCTTTTCCCTTCGTTGTGTGCCGGGTAACGGACGACCGGCGGGTCCTTGCAACCGTCTTGGCGTCCGTGGTATACTGCTGTCGCTAGGTTCCCGGAGTTCGGGTGCCTTCTCCTCTTAGTTTGGATGTTGATGGAGAGTGGGTGAGAACCCACTCTTTCGCGTTCTTATGGGCTGAGGAGGCACGGATCGAGCGGGGACGGGCCAGTTAAACGGGAGGGGCGATACCACGATGAACGGCGAATTCATTGACGCACTGCGGCAAATCGAAAAAGAGAAAGACATCCCGTTCGATCAGCTCGTCCTGACCATCGAGTCCGCGCTGGGCTCCGCTTACCGGCGCGCGTTCTCGCACGACGCGGACGTGAAGCTGCGCATGGACTCCAAGGGCCGCGGCCTCCGGCCGGTGCTCCTGAAGACCGTGGTGGAAGCGGTGGAGAACCCCCACCGAGAGCTCACGCTTACCGATGCGCAGCGCCGCAACCCGGTCGCCAAAATAGGCGACGTGCTGGACGTGGACATGCCGGCGGACGGCTTCGGCCGCATCGCCGCGCAGACCGCGAAGCAGGTGGTGGTGCAGCGGATCCGGGAAGCGGAGCGGGAAAAGGTTTACGATGAGTTCGCTCATCGTGTGGGCGAGGTGGTCACCGGCATCGTGCAGCGCCGCGAGCAGCGAAACGCGTTCGTGCTGCTGGGCAAGGTGGAAGCGCTGCTGCCGTACAGCGAGCAGGTGCCGGGCGAGCCATACCGCTTCAACGATCGGGTGAAGATCTACCTGCTCGAGGTGAAGAAGACCACCAAGGGCCCGCAGGTGATCGTCTCCCGCTCGCACCCGTCGCTGATCCGGCGCCTCTTCGAGCTGGAAGTGCCGGAGATCGAAGACGGCACCGTGGTGATCCGCAGCGTGGCCCGCGAGCCGGGCGCCCGCTCCAAGATCGCCGTCTCCTCCTCGGATGAGAAGGTGGATCCGGTGGGCGCGTGCGTGGGGCACCGCGGCAGCCGCGTGCAGGCCGTGGTGAACGAACTGTACGGCGAGAAGATCGACATCATCCGGTGGCACGACGCTCCGGCGGACTTCATCCGCGAGGCGCTCAGCCCGGCGAAACCGGTCTCTGTCGCCATCAACGACGAGGCCAAGAGCGCGTATGTGGTGGTACCAGACACGCAGCTCTCGTTGGCCATCGGCAAAGAGGGTCAGAACGTGCGGTTGGCCGCGCGCCTCACGGGGTGGCGCATCGACATCCGCAGCGAAGCCCAGGATAAGGACAAGCGCGCCCAGGAAGTGGTCGCGGCGATGGGCGACTAGGGAACCCGTAGGGAAGGGTGGGTGGGTGGAAGCGGAATAATTTGAAATTGTAATCTCCGTCGTCCATACTCTCACCCACCCTCCCTACCTACCTCTGTAAGAGGACCGGCAAGAGCATGCGTCGAAGTCCTCAACGAAGCTGCGTGGGTTGCCGCGCGGTACGGGGTAAGAAGGAATTGGTCCGGATTGTGCATACGCCGGACGACCGTTTCATTCTAGACCCGATGGGAAAACTGGCGGGGCGGGGTGCTTATGTGTGCCCGGACCCCGCGTGTTTGGTGAGCGCGGTGAAGCGCAAGAGCTTTGATCGAGCGTTCCGGCAGCCGGTCCCGCGGGAAGCGGTGGCCACGCTCGAAGCCAGTATCCAGGAGTATTTGCGCGCCCGAGCAGGCGACGCGGAGAGCAACCGGAATGATGAAGGATAGACGATCGTGGAGCGGTTGATCCCCTCCGGCATGTCCTGCATCCCTTGCCTTTCGCGTCACCGGATCGGCGGCAGACCCGGACGGAGGCTGATGATGAACCTGTAAAAGCGCCCCGCGTATAACATTCATCCTCAGCCCCGGTCCCGTTTGCCCCCTTTCCGGTGTCCCGCTCCGGAGCGCCCAGTTGACGAAATCTGGGTTCCCCAGAGAGATAGGAGCACCGTGAGCCTGAAGACCCCCAACCCGCCGTCCGCCGGGGGCGGCGAAGAGAAATTGATCGAGATCAACGGTCCGCTGACCGTTACGGAACTATCCGAGAAGCTCGCCATCCGGCCCCAGGACGTTCAGCGCGAGCTGATGAACCTGGGCATCCTGGCGAACCTGAACGCTCAGGTTACCGTGGAGAACGCCGCCAAAGTGGCGGAGAAGCGCGGCTTCCTGGCGGTAACCGCCGCCCCGGCGCCGAAAGCCGCGGCCGCAAAGCCGGGCGTTCCGGCCGCAAAGAGCGCCAAGAAGGGTCGCCAGTCCGGGCCCGTGCCGCGCCCGCCCGTCGTCGTCATCATGGGTCACGTCGACCATGGCAAGACGACCCTGCTGGACACCATCCGGAAGACGGACGTGGCCGCCAAGGAGCACGGCGGCATCACCCAGCACATCGGCGCATTCCAGACCGCCATCGAAAGCGGCGAGGAGCGCGAAGGCAAGAAGGTGATGAAGCGCCTCACCTTCCTGGACACCCCGGGCCACGAGGCGTTCACCGCCATGCGCGCGCGCGGCTCGTCCGTCGCGGACATCGCGGTGCTGGTGGTGGCCGCGGACGACAGCGTGATGCCGCAGACCATTGAGGCGATCGACCACGCGAAGGCCGCGAAGATCCCTCTCGTGGTAGCCGTCAACAAGATCGACGTACCGAACGCCGATCCCAACCGGGTGCTTACCGACCTCACCCAGTATGGGCTCCTCCCGGAAGACTTCGGCGGCAGCACCGGAACGGTACAGATCTCCGCCAAGCAGGGCACCGGCGTGGATACGCTGCTGGAGCGCCTGCTGTTGGAAGCTGAGCTCCTGGAGCTTAGCGCGGACCCGAGCGGACCGGCGGAAGGCGTGATCATCGAGGCACGCCTCGACCCGGGCAAAGGCCCCGTGGCGACCGTCCTCATTGAGAGCGGCAGCCTCTTCGCGGGAGACAGCGTGGTGGTGGGCTCCGTCTACGGCAAGATCAAAGCCATGACGGACGACCGCGGCCAGAAGGTCAACCGCGCCGGCCCCGCTTCCCCGGTCGAGATCCTCGGCCTGGCCAGCGTGCCGTCTGCCGGAGACCGGTTGATCTCCGCCGAGTCGGACAAGGAAGCGCGTCAGTTGGCCCAGGAGCGGGAGACCGAGGAGCGCGAGAAGAAGTTCGGTGGACACGCCGGCCGCATCAGCCTGGAGAAGCTGTACGCGCAGCTCCAGCACGGTGACGTGAAAGAACTCAACGTCATCCTGAAGGCGGACGTGCAGGGCTCCGTGGAAGCCGTCCGGGACGCGCTGGAAAAGCTGAGCACCAGCGAGGTGCGAGTGAACATCCTGCGCGCCGCCGTGGGCTCCATCGGGGAAGGCGACATCCTCCTCGCGTCCGCGTCCAACGCGGTGGTGTTCGGATTCGGCGTGAAGGCGGAAACCGCGGCCAAGCGGTCGGCGCAGGACGAAGGGATCGAGGTCCGCACCTTCAAGATCATCTACGAGTTGATCGATGCGGTGACCATCGCCATGACGGGCCTGCTGGCGCCGATCTACGAGGAAGCGAAGCTGGGTCACGCCGAGGTACGCATGACCTTCAAGCTGCCGAACGGCAACATCGTAGCCGGCTGCTACGTGACGGACGGCGTGATCCGGCGCAACGCCGAGATCCGCGTGATCCGCGGCAAGGACATCCTGCACGATGGCGAGATCGGCAGCCTGCGGCACGTGAAAGAGAACGTCCGCGAGATGGCCGCCGGCTACGAGTGCGGTATCGTGCTGGACGGGTTCTCCGACTTCAAGGAAGGCGACATCCTGGAGTGCTACGAGAACCGGCAGATCGCACGCACGCTGTAAGGCGCCGCGCGAGGACGAGAGGCGGAGGGCAGACGCGGTCTGCGCCTCCGCCTTTGTAATAGGTGGAGACCAATTGAAGATTTTCAATTGCTAATTGTCAATTTTCAATTCCTGGACGCGCGCCGAGGGCGCGAACTTCGATGGCCATTGTGGTGGGTCTGTGCACCCTGGACTTTGTGATCCCCGAAGCGAACTCGCTGAAGGACAAGCGGTCCGTAGTGAAGAGCATGCTGGAAGGCATGCGCAACCGGTTCAACGTCTCGGCCTCCGAGGTGGAGAACCTGGACATCTGGCGCCGGGCGACCGTAGGGGTGGCGATTGTAAGCAACAGCCAGACCTTCGCGGACCAAGTGCTCAATAAGGTGTTGGACTGGGTAGAGTCGAATCCCCGGGTCAACATCACCAATGTCGAAATCGAATTCATTTAGCGGGAGATGCCCGGTGTAAGAAAGGGGATGTGGAGATAAGGGGATGCGGGGATGAAGAATGGATTGGCCGGGTACCGGATGCGCTTCTTCGAAGCCGTCTCGCGGCACCTACCCAATTGATCTCGGAGTGGTCGGCAAGATCAGCCCGCGAAACTGATGCAAGACAGACCAAACCCATCCCCTTATCCCCTTCATCTCCTTATCCCCTTTCTTACACTCCCCTATCTCCAAGCAGATCAAGCTATGCCATCAACTAGACAGCGGAAAGTACAAGAGTTACTGGTCCAGGAGATCAGTGACGTGATCCGCCGCGAGCTGCGAGACCCCCGGATCGGGTTTGTGACCATTACCGGCGCCGAGGTCACGGCGGACTTGCGGCACGCCAAGGTGTTCTACAGCAGCATGGGCACCGCGGAGGAGCGGGTCGAGACCGGGAAAGCGCTGAACCGCGCTTCCGGTTTCATCCGCACCGAGTTCGCGCGGCGGGCGCAGATGCGCTTCGTGCCGGACCTGCATTTCGAATTTGACGTCTCGATCGAACGAGGCGCCCGGATCAGCCAGCTATTGGAACAGGTGCGGCAGGATGGAGAGCATGCGCAAGGAACGGCTGAAACAAGCGGCGATACAGATCCGGAAAGCGAATAGGATCCTCCTCGCCTGCCACATCAGGCCGGATGCGGACGCGCTCGGCTCTCTATTGGGGCTGACCCTCGGGCTACAGCGGCTCGGCAAGCAGGTGACGGCCGTAAGCGCGGACGGAGTGCCGGAGACTTACCGGTTTCTTCCCGGCTGGGAGCAGGTCCGTACCGCCGCCGATGGCGAGTTCGACCTGGCCATTGGACTGGACGCCGACGGCTCCGACCGTTTGGGCGCGTCCGAGGCGGCGGTACTGGGTGCGCCGGTGACCATCGACATGGACCACCACACCGGACCGGATCCCTTCGGGCAGATCCAGGTAGTGGACCCTTCGGCCGCAGCCACCGGGGAGTTGGTCATGGATCTGTTGGCGGAACTGGATGTGCCGCTGGATGGTGAAATGGCGGCCTGCTTACTGGCAGCCATCCTCACCGATACCGGGTCGTTCCGCTACAGCAACGTCACCCCAGACACCTTCCGCAAGGCGGCGGCGCTGGTGGAGGCGGGGGCGCATCCCTCCCCCATCCATGAAGCGGTGTACGGCACGCGCCCGTTCGCGGCGAGCTGCTTGTTGGGGCGACTGTTGAGCACGTTGGAACGCAGCGACGACCAGCGCATCGTGTGGGGCTTTCTCTCGCAGCAGGACTTCCGGGAGACGGGCACCACCACTGAGGCGACGGAGGGCTTTGTGGACCAGGTGCGCCAGGTTGCGGGCAGCTTGGTGGCCCTCTTCCTGCGCGAAGAGGTCAACGGCGAGGTGCGCGTGAGCCTGCGCTCGCGTGGGGACGTGAACGTGGCGCGGGTGGCCGAGGAGTTCGACGGCGGCGGACACGTAGCCGCCGCGGGCTGCACGCTGCAAGGTCCACTCGCGGGCGCGGTGCAGCGAGTGGTGGAAGCAGCCCAACGAGAACTGGCGCGCTTTCCGGTCGCGCCGGCCAGCGCGGGAGTGGCCGCGGGCGGGCAATGAGCGGGAAACCTGGCGACAACCGGCACGGGGTGCTGAACCTCTACAAGCCGACCGGCCCCACCTCTCACGACTGCGTGGGCCGGGTTCGACGGGCTCTCGGCACGCGGCGCGTGGGCCACGCGGGCACGCTCGACCCACTGGCCTGTGGCGTACTGGTGATCGGAGTGGGCCACGGCACGCGCATCCTGGAGTACCTCCAGGGGCAGCCCAAGACCTATCGGGCCCGGCTGGTGCTGGGCCTCACCACCGACTCCCAGGACACGACCGGCGTAACGACGGCCGAGGCAGATGCCTCCGCCGTCACGCGGGAGGCGCTGCTGGAGCGGCTGGAAACCTTCCGGGGCGAGCAGCTCCAGGTACCGCCGATGGTCTCCGCGCTCAAAGTCGGCGGTAAGAAGCTGTATGAACTGGCCCGCCGCGGCGAGACCGTGGAGCGGGCGCCCCGCCCCGTTACGTTCTACGAACTGGAGTTGCTGGATTTCAAGCCGGGCCGGCGCGCCGAGGCGGAGATCCGGGTGCGGTGCTCGTCCGGCACGTATATCCGCACGCTCTGTCACGACCTGGGCGAGCAACTTGGAGTGGGCGCCGCCATGAGCGCCCTGGAGCGGGAAGCGGTGGGTGACCTGCGAGCCGAAGACGCGGTGCCGCTCGACGAACTGACCGCCGACACCCCCCTGGTGCCGCTGGCGGAAGCACTACGGCACCTCCCTTCCCACACGGTGAGCGAAGAGGACCAGTTACGGCTGAGTCACGGCCAGTTCGTCCCGGCTCCCGACGAGACGGCCGAGGGGCCGCTCCGGGTATTGAGCCCGGAGGGCGTCCTCCTGGCGATTGCAACGGTGCGCGGGCAGCGCGAGGCGCGCCTGCTGGCGCCGGAGAAGGTATTTAGTTATTCGGATGCGGCGCATACTGGGTCTTGAAACGCTGGGCGAACCGCTCCGGCAGTCGACCGTTACGATCGGCAAGTTCTTCGCAATCCACCGGGGCCACCAGGCGCTGATCCGCGCCACGGTGGAGGCTGCGCGCCGCAACGGCGGCCCCGCCGTGGTGCTCACCTTCGACCGCCATCCCTTGGAGGTGCTGCGGCCCGGCACGGAATTCCCGGTAATCGCCACCCTGGAGGAGCGCCTCGATCTAATCGAAGCGGAGGGCGCGGACGCAACGGTGGTGGTCCGGCTCACGCCGGAGTTTCTGGGGCAGGAGCCGGAAGCCTTCATCCGGGAGGTGCTGGTGCGGAAGCTCGGCGCCGTAGAGGTGCTCGCTAGCGACAACTTCCGCTTCGGCCGCAGCGCCCGCGGGGACCTGGCGCTGCTCCGGGAAGAAGGCTCGAAGCTCGGCTTCCGCTGTTCCTCGATCCTGCCGGTGTTGGAGGGCGGAGAGCGGATCAGCAGCAGTCGCATCGGCGCCTGCGTGGACGCCGGCCGGGTGCGAGAGGCCGCCGACCTCCTGGGCCGACCCTACTGCCTGGCCGGCGACGTGGTTCCCGGGGAGCAACTCGGTCGACGACTGGGGTTCCCCACTGCCAACGTGCGGACGGACCCCCAGCGGCTACTTCCCGCCAACGGCGTGTACGTGGTGCGGGCGCGTCTGGGGAAGGAGCCGGGGCCATTGCATCCCGCCGTCGCGAATCTCGGCACTCGCCCCACGGTGGGCGGTGCGGGGCGCCGGCTGGAGGTGCACCTCTTGGACTGGCAGGGAGATCTTTACGGGCAGGAGGTGCGCGTGGAGTTCCTGGAGCACGTGCGGCCGGAGCAGCGCTTCGCGGGACTGGACGCACTGCGTGCACAGATCGACCGGGACGTGGCCGCAGCTCGGGAATACTTTCGGCAGGACCCCGCTTGAGCGCCCGGGAGTGATCTGATATACTGGTCGGGCAAGAGCCGGTAGCTCAGTCGGTAGAGCATTTCCCTTTTAAGGAAGTGGTCCTGGGTTCGAGTCCCAG
>Ga0255338_1004152_pt1 | contig 15636 bp, 15 predicted proteins | sample MeOH1_35cm_T4_19_FD_203715 | JGI IMG/M metagenome (GOLD analysis project Ga0255338, IMG submission 203715) | Sandy soil microbial communities from University of British Columbia, Vancouver, Canada - MeOH1_35cm_T4_195 | ecosystem: Engineered > Artificial ecosystem > Sand microcosm > Unclassified ...
ACGGGCGAGGCGCTCCGCCTCCGTCGTCGCCGTGGGCCGGCGGCCGCCGGCCTCACGCGCCATCGTCGGCCTCCTCCGGCGCGCCGCGCAGGGCGAGCGCCAGGCGGTAGAGGGCGCGCCGCTCGAGGCCGGTCGCCCGCGCCACGTCGGCGGCCGCGGCGCTCGCCGGCATCGTCGCCAGCGCCGCCTTGAGCAGCGCCGCCGCGTCGGCCTCGCTGGCGGCGGCCGGCTCGGGCGGCGGGCCGACGAGGACGACGACCTCGCCCTTCGGCGCGTCGCCGGCGAAGGCGCCGGCGAGGCCGGCGAGGCTGTCGCGGACGACGGTCTCGTGCAGCTTGGTGAGCTCGCGGGCGACCACCGCCGGCCGCTCGGAGCCGAGCACCTCGGCCATCTCAGCGAGGGCCTCGCCGAGGCGGCGCGGCGATTCGTAGAAGACGAGCGTCGCGGGAACGACGGAAAGCTCGGCGAGGCGGCGGCGGCGCGCCCCGGCCTTCGTGGGCAGGAAGCCGGCGAAGTGGAAGGCGTCGGTCGGCAGGCCGGCGGCGACGAGCCCGGCGAGCAGCGCCGAGGCGCCGGGGATCGGCACCACGGCGTGGCCGGCCGCGGCGACCTCGCCGACGAGGCGGTAGCCGGGATCGGAGATGAGCGGCGTGCCGGCGTCGGAGACGAGGGCGACCGCCTTGCCTTCGGCGAGGGCGGCCATGAGGCGCGGCCGCTGCCGCTCGGCGTTGTGCTCGTGATAGGCGAGGAGGGGGGTGCGGATGGCGTAGCGGTCGAGGAGGACCCGCGTCACCCGGGTGTCCTCGCAGGCGACGAGGTCGGCGGCGGCGAGCGTCTCGAGGGCGCGCAGGGTGACGTCGCCGAGATTGCCGATCGGGGTGGCGACGACATAGAGCGCCGGCGGCAGCCGGCGCGCCGGGAAGCGGTGACCGCCGATCGAGAAGCCCGGCGCCGTTTCTTCCATGCCCCGCCTCCGAATGCCGCGGCGGCGCGACGCGCGGTTTTGACACGCGCCGCGCGAGCTTCCACAATCCGCCGCGCGCTCGCACCGGCGGTCGCCGCGCACGCGGCCGCCCGCACCGGCACCCCGCCGCGGCCGGTGGCGAAGAGGTCTAGCAGGGAGTAGGAGCCGTGTCGCTCGTCGTTCCGATCGCCGCCCCGCGTGCGGCCGGTGGCTCGTGGCCTCGATTCCGCCGGGCGCTGGTGCCGTTGGCGATCGCCGCCGCCTTCCTCGCCGGCTGCGCCCGCGGCGACGTCGGCGTGCCGATGGAGCCCGCCCCGGCCGGCCAGGCGGCGGCCGCCGCGCCGACGGGCGAGGTGATCGGCAACGGTGCGGTGACGATCGGGCTGGTGCTGCCGCTCGGCGGCGAACTCGGCCAGCAGTTCAAGAACTCGGCGGCGCTCGCCTACGCGGAATTCCCGCAGGCCAACCTCAAGATCCTCGTCAAGGACGACGGCGGCTCGGAGGCCGGCGCTCGCGCCGCCGCGCAGGCCGCGATCGGCGAGGGGGCGCAGCTCGTGCTCGGGCCGATCTTCGCCCCGGCGGTGGCCGGCGCCGCCTCGGTGGCGCGGCCGGCCAACGTGCCGATCGTGGCGTTCTCCACCGACGCGACGGTGGCGAGCCGCGGCGTCAACCTGCTCAGCTTCCTGCCGTCCGCCGACGTCGAGCGGATCATTTCCTTTGCCGGCTCACAAGGTAAGCGGTCGTTCGCGGCGCTGGTGCCGGAGAACGGCTACGGGCTCGTCGTCGAGGCGGCGTTCCGCGAGGTCGCCGGCCGCGCCGGCGGCCGCGTCGTCGCCGTCGAGCGCTACCGGGCCGACCGCTCCGACCTCGCCGCCAAGGCGCAGGCGCTGTCGGCCTATGCCGGCCAGATCGACGCGCTGCTCGTCCCCGAGGGCGGCGAGGGCGGCGTCGTCGTGGCGCGGGCGCTGCAGGGCGCCGGCTTCACCGGCGGCCGCGTCCAGCTCCTCGGCACCGGCCAGTGGGACGATCCGCGCATCGCCGGCGATCCGGCCTTCGCCGGCGCCTGGTACGCTGCCGCCGACCGGGCCGGCTTCGACGCCTTCGCGACGCGCTACGCGGCGCGCTACGGCGGCGGCGTTCCGCCCCGTGCGGCCTCGCTCGCCTACGACGCGACGACGCTCGCCGCCGGCCTCGTCCGGGCGCACGGCGCCGGTGCCTTCAGCGAGGCGGCGATCACCAACCCGAACGGCTTCATCGGCGTCAACGGGCTGTTCCGCTTCACCACCGGCGGCCTCAACCAGCGCGGCCTCGCCGTCTACGAGGTGGTCGGCGGCGCGGCGCGGGTGAAGAGCCCGGCGCCGCGCACCTTCCAGGCCGGCTCGTGAGGCTGTAGACATCGCCGGCGGCGCACCGGCACGGGTCCCCGGCCCGCCGGGGCGGTGCCGAGCCGCCGGCCGGCGGAACGCGCTCCGTCGGCCGCGGCGGCCAGCACGAGGAGGCAAGACATGCTCGCCGGTCGACGCATCCTCCTCGTCGTCGGCGGCGGCATCGCCGCCTACAAGACGCTCGAGCTCGTCCGCCGCCTGCGCGACCGCGGCGCGGCGGTGCGCGCCGTGACGACGGCGGCGGCGGCGGAGTTCGTCACGCCTCTGTCGCTCGCCGCGCTCACCGGCGACAAGGTCTATTCCGCGCTGTTCGACCTCACCGACGAGGCGGAGATCGGCCACATCCAGCTCTCCCGCAACGCCGACCTCGTCGTCGTCGCGCCGGCGACGGCGAACCTCCTCGCGCGCATGGCGGCGGGGATGGCCGACGACCTCGCGACGACCGTGCTGCTCGCCACCGACAAGCCGGTGCTCGTCGCCCCGGCGATGAACGTCCGCATGTGGCTGCACCCGGCGACCCGGCGCAACGCGGCGCGGCTTTCCGCCGACGGCGTCGCCTTCGTCGGCCCGAACGAGGGGCCGATGGCCTGCAACGAGTTCGGCCCCGGCCGGATGGCGGAGCCGGGCGAGATCCTCGCCGCCATCGAGCGCTTCTTCGCGGCGGCGCCGGCGGTGGCGCCGGCGCTCGCCGGGCGGCGCGTCGTCGTCACCTCCGGCCCGACCCACGAGCCGATCGATCCGGTGCGCTACATCGCCAACCGCTCGTCCGGGCGCCAGGGCCACGCCATCGCCGCCGCCGCCGCCGAGGCGGGCGCCACGGTGACGCTCGTCTCCGGCCCGGTGGCGATCGCCGACCCGCCGGGGGTCACCGTGGTGCACGTCGAGACGGCGCGGGAGATGCTCGCCGCGGTCGAGGCGGCGCTGCCGGCCGACGTCGCGGTGATGGCGGCGGCCGTCGCCGACTGGCGGGTCGCCGACGCGCCCGCCTCGAAGCTGAAGAAGGACGGCTCCGGCCGCCCGCCGGCGCTCGCCCTCGTCGAGAACCCCGACATCCTGGCGACGGTCGGGCGGCATCCGACGCGCCGGCCGCGGCTCGTCGTCGGCTTCGCGGCGGAGACCGACGACGTCGCCGCCAACGCCGTGGCCAAGCGCGAGCGCAAGGGCGCCGACTGGATCGTCGCCAACGACGTCCGGCCGGAGACCGGCATCATGGGTGGCGAGGCGAACGAGATCCTGCTCGTCGGCCGCGACGGCTTCGAGCGCTGGCCGAGCCTGCCGAAGGCCGAGGTCGCCCGCCACCTCGTCGAGCGCATCGCCTCGGCGCTGGCCGGCCCGGAGGCGCCGGCCGCGGCCGGCGCCGCCCGAGACGCCGGCCCTGCGGCCGCCACCGCCGAGGCACCGCCCCGGCGCCGCGCGCCGGCCGCCGATCCCGCCTTCCCCGCTCCGCCCGCCGGCCGCAGGCCCGGCCCGGCCCGTCCGCGAAAGACACCATGACGCTCGCGATCCCCGTCGTCCGGCTGGCGCACGGCGCCGGCCTGCCGCTGCCCGCCGCCGCCACCGCCGGCGCGGCCGGGCTCGATCTCGTCGCCGCCGTGCCGGAGGGGGCGCCGCTGACGCTCGCCCCGGGCGCCCGGGCGCGGGTGCCGACGGGCCTGGCGCTCGCCCTGCCGCGGGGCTTCGAGGGCCAGGTCAGGCCGCGCTCCGGGCTCGCCGACAAGCACGGGCTGACGGTGTTGAACGCGCCGGGGACGGTCGACGCGGACTATCGCGGCGAGGTGCAGGTGATCCTCGTCAATCTCGGCGATGCCCCGGTCGAGATCGCCCGCGGCATGCGCATCGCCCAGCTCGTCGTCGCGCCGGTGACGGTGGCGACGCTCGTCGAGGTCGAGGCCCTCGAGGCGACGGCGCGCGGCGCCGGCGGCTTCGGCTCGACCGGCTCGTGAGGACGGACATGAAGATCTGGGGACGACAGAACTCGAGCAACGTCCGCAAGGCGCTGTGGTGCGCCGAGGAAGCGGGCGTTCCTTACGAGCGCATCGACGCCGGCGGTGCCTTCGGCGTCGTCGACGATCCGGCCTACCGGGCGCTCAACCCGAACGGCCTCGTCCCGACGGTCGAGGACGGCGGCCTCGTCCTGTGGGAATCGAATGCCGTGGTGCGCTATCTCGCGGCGAAGTACGCCGCCGGCACGCTGTGGCCGGAGGATCCCGGCACCCGGGCGCTCGCCGACCGCTGGATGGACTGGGCGACGTCGATGCTCGCCGAACCGTTCCGGCCGGTGTTCTGGGGCATGGTGCGCACGCCCCCGGAGAAGCGGGACGCGGCGGCGATCGCCGCCGGCATCGCCCGCTGCGCCGCACTCCTCGCCGTCCCCGACGCAGCGCTCGCCCGCGCCCCGTTCCTGTCCGGCGCGACGCTCGGCATCGGCGACATTCCCCTCGGGGCGATCGCCTACGCGTGGTTCGAGATGCCGATCGAGCGGCCGCCGCTGCCGCATCTCGAGGCGTGGTACGCCCGCCTGCGCGAACGGCCGGCCTACCGGCGCGGCGTGATGACGCCGCTCACCTGAGCGGCGGCGCCCGGCACGCGGGCGGGCGCCGCCTCGCGGTCCGGCGCGTATATTCAGCCGGCTTTCATCCTTGCCCGGCCGGGCTCAGGCGCGGCTGTAGACGTCCTCGAGGCGGATGATGTCGTCCTCCTCCAGATAGCTGCCGGTCTGCACCTCGATCATCTCGACCGGGATCTTGCCGGGATTGGCGAGGCGGTGGACGGCGCCGAGCGGCACGTAGACGGATTCGTTCTCGCCGAGGATGCGCACCGTGTCGTCGATCGTCACCTCGGCGGTGCCGCGCACGACGATCCAGTGCTCGGCGCGGTGCATGTGCTTCTGCAGCGACAGCTTGCCGCCCGGCTCGACGACGATGCGCTTGACCTGGAAGCGGGCGCCGCGATCGACCGATTCGTAAGAGCCCCAGGGGCGGTACATCTTGGCGTGCTCGAGGACGTGGCGCTCGTTCGAGCCGCGCAGGCTCTCGACCAGCGTCTTCACCGCCGCCCCCTCGCCGCGACGGGTGACGAGGACGGCGTCCTTGGTCGCCACCACCGTCAGGTCGTCGACGCCGATGACGCCGACGAGCGGGCCGTCGGAGCGCACCAGCGAGCCGCGGGTGTCGAGGAGCTGGACCGGACCGACGGCGACGTTGCCGTCGGCGTCGGCCTCGCCGATGTCGGCGATGGCGTCCCACGAGCCGACGTCGGACCAGCCGAACGAGCCGGGCACGACGGCGGCGCGGCGGGTCTTCTCCATCACCGCGTAGTCGATCGAGATCTTCGGCGCGGCGGCGAAGCGGGCGGGGTCGAGCCGGACGAAGCCGAGGTCGCGGGTGGCGCCGGCGACGGCGCCCTCGGCCGCCTCCTTGATCGCCGGGGCATGGGCGGCGAACTCGGCGAGCAGCGCCGCGGTGGAGAACAGGAAGTTGCCGCTGTTCCACAGGCAGCCTTCGGCGACGTAGCGCGCCGCCGTCGCCGCGTCCGGCTTCTCGATGAACGCGGCGACCTCGAAGACGCGCCCGCCGGGCAGCGCCGGACCGCGGCGGATGTAGCCGTAGCCGGTGGCCGGGCCGGTCGGCTCGATGCCGAAGGTGACGATGGCGCCGCCGGCGGCCGCCTCGGCGCCGGCCGCCACCGCCGCCAGGAAGGCGGCCTCGTCGGCGATGACGTGGTCGGCGGCGAGCGCCAGCATCAGGCTCGGGCCGTCGCGGGCCTCGACGAAGGCCGCCGCGGCGGCGAGGGCGGCGGCGGAATCGCGGCGCTCTGGCTCGAGCACGACGGTCGCCGGGACGCCGACCTCGGCCGCCTGGCGCGCGGCGAAGAAGCGCAGCTCGCCGTTGGTCAGCACCACCGGCTCGGCGAAGCGCTCGCGGTCGGCGACGCGCAGGAGCGTCTGCTGGTAGGTCGAGAGCGGGCCGACGAGCGGCTGGAACTGCTTCGGCAGGCTGTCCCGCGATACCGGCCACAGCCGCGTGCCGGATCCGCCGGCCAGGATGACGGGCACGATCCGGGCGGCGGCTCGAGCGGACATGCGGCGGCTCCCTTCGCGGGCCCCGTGCCCGCCGTCGCGCCGGCTGCGATGCGACGGCCGGCGCCGCCTTCACGTGCCACCAACGGCGCGGCCCTGCAAGCGGATGCTGCATCCGGCCGCGCCGACGCCCCGGCGCCGGCGCGGCGGGCTCTCCGGGAGGGCCCGCGGCGACGGCGTCGCGCGGAGGCGGCGTCCGCGGGAATGGTTTGCTCCGCCGCCGGCGAAGTGGCGGGCGGCGGGCCTCGCGGTCGGCGCCGCCGCCGCCTATATCGACGGGAAGCCGGGGCGGCCCGCCGCCGGCAACTGGAGGACGCCCGATGCCGCATTCCGCCAAGGCCGAGCCGCCGCCCGCCGTCCAGCCGGGTCGCGGCCGCATCTACGGCTCGATCACCGAGACGGTCGGCGACACGCCGCTCGTCCGCCTCGACCGGCTGGCGGCCGAGCTCGGCGTCGCCGCCCACCTTCTCGCCAAGCTCGAGTTCTTCAACCCGCTCGGCAGCGTCAAGGACCGCATCGGCGTCGCGATGATCGACGCGCTCGAGCGCGAGGGCCGCATCCGGCCGGGCGCGACGCTGATCGAGCCGACCTCCGGCAACACCGGCATCGCCCTCGCCTTCGTCGCCGCGGCGCGCGGCTACCGGCTGATCCTCGTCATGCCGGAATCGATGTCGGTCGAGCGGCGCAAGATGCTGAAGCTGCTCGGCGCCGAGCTGGTGCTGACCGAGGCGGCGAAGGGCATGAAGGGCGCCATCGCCAAGGCCGAGGAGATCCTCGCCGCGACCCCGGGCGCCGTCATCCCGCAGCAGTTCAAGAACCCGGCGAACCCGGCGATCCACCGGGCGACGACGGCCGAGGAGATCTGGACCGACACCGGCGGCGAGATCGACGCCTTCGTCGCCGGCGTCGGCACCGGCGGCACCATCACCGGCGTGTCGCAGGTGCTGAAGCCGCGGCGGCCGTCGCTGCACGTCGTCGCCGTCGAGCCGGAGGCGAGCCCGGTGCTGTCCGGCGGCCAGCCCGGACCGCACCGCATTCAGGGCATCGGCGCCGGCTTCGTCCCCGACATCCTCGACACCGCCGCCTATGACGAGGTGATCCGCGTCTCCAACGACGAGGCGATCGAGTATGCCCGCCTCGTCGCCCGCCTCGAGGGCGTGCCGGTCGGCATCTCCTCGGGCGCCGCGCTGAAGGCGGCGGCGGAGGTCGGCCGCCGGCCCGCCTTCGCCGGCAAGAACATCGTCGTCGTCATCCCCTCGTTCGCCGAGCGTTACCTGTCGACGATGCTGTTCGAGGGGCTCGAGTAGGGCGTCGACCGGGGCGAAGCGGCGCGGCGGCGCGCCGTCGTGCCGCGCCTCAGCGGTCGGCCGGATCCGTCCGCCCGGGTGCGCCGATGCGATGCATCGGCGGCGGGGCCGCGGCGGCGGGCGGATCGACGTCGTCGCCGAAGGCCGCGATGCCCCTCTCGGCGAGGAGGGCGAGGCAGATGTCGACGGACTCGGCCTCGTAGCGGATGCCGCGGCCGCCGGCGAGCTCCCGCTCGACGTCATCGAGGGTCTTCGAGGCCCGGTAGGGCCGGTTCGACAGCATCGCGTCGACGACGTCGGCGACGGCGAGCACCTTCGCCTCCGGCGCGATCGCATCGTCGCGCAACCCGGCGGGATAGCCCGATCCGTCGAGCCGCTCGTGGTGCTGCGTCACCATCTCGTAGATCGGCCAGTCGAAGTGAAGGTGCTTCACCATCTCGCCGCCGAGTGCGGCGTGGGTCTTGATCAGCGCGAACTCCTCGTCGGTCAGCCGGCCCGGCTTGACGAGGAGCTCGGCCGGGACGCCGATCTTGCCGATATCGTGGATGACCGCGCCGAGCCTCAGGCCCTCGACCCGCTCCTCCGGCCAGCCCTTGCGCCGGCCGATGGCGGTGGCGATCGCCGCGACGCGCCGCTGGTGGCCGGCGGTGTAGGGATCGCGGACCTCGACCACGCCGGCGAGCGCCCCGACCGTCTCGATCAGCGCCTCCTTGATGCGCGACAGGGCGGCGAGGCGGCCGGCCTCGCTCTCCTCGTAGCGCACCAGGCTGTCGAGGCTGGCGAAGGCGTAGGCGAGCTGCTCGACGAGGGTCGTCAGCGGCCCGATCGATTCCTCGGCGAGCGGCGTCACCGTGCGGCTGTAGATCGTCAGAGTCCCGAACGTCCGGCCGGCGAAGCGGATCGGGAAGGCGAAGGCGGCGTGGTAGCCGAGGGCCTTGATCTCCTCGGGAAGGGCTCCGAAATGCGGGTTGCCGGCGATGTCGTCGACGAGCGCCGGCTTGCCGGTGCGCATCGCCGTCACCGTCGGCCAGCGGCCGATCCGCATGGCGGAGGTCGTGGCGATGAGCCGTTTGATCGCCGCCGGCTCGGCCCCGGAGACGGCGATCGGCGTCACCGGAAGGGCCTCGTCGCCGGTGGTGACGCCGATCCAGACCACGTCGAAGCCGGCTTCGTCGCGCAGCGCGCGAGTCACCGACTGGGCGAGCGCCTTGCGATCGCGGTTGTGCTGGATCGCCGAAAGCGAGGCGATGACCGCCTTGAGGATCCGCCGAGCCCGCTCGTGCGCCGCCTCCGCGGCGAGGACCGAGGTGACGTCGTGGGCGACGGCGAGCACCCGCCGCTCGCCGGTCTCCGGATCGGCGGCGGGCTGGAGCAGGTAGTCGATGGTGCGCTCGACGCCGTCGACGGCGTAGATGATGCGCCCGCTGCGGCGCTCGCCGGCGATCACCGCGTCGATGTCGGCGGCGATGGCGGCGCGGCTGGTCGTCGGCCATCCCGCGGCGACGAGGTCGACCGGGCCGTCGCGCGGCGGGACGCCGATCGACGCCCACGCCGCGCGGTTGCCGACGAGGATGCGCCGCTCGGCGTCGAACACCCAGACGAGATCGTCGGCGGCATCGGCCACCGCGGCGAGCAGGGCGTCGACGCGCCGTCGGCGGGCCCGCTCGTTCTCGGAGGCGGTGCTGACCGTCGCCAGCGACCGGGCGAGGGTCTCCTGGTGCCCGTAGAGGCCGACGAGCGAGACGAACAGCAGCGCCGCCGTGACCAGCACGAAGCCGATGCCCTTCGTCACCTCGTAGCCGAGCCGGGCGACGTCGGCGGTGCCGCGGTCGACGCCGACGTCGGTCAAGACGATCCAGCCGCAGCCGACGACGGCATAGACACCAGCGATCACAGCGGCACGCCGCATCCGTCCGGGTCTCCGCTCGCGGTGCACCCGCCGTTGCCATCGGCGAGGCTTGCGATCCACGCTGCGAGAGTGACACCCGATCGCCGATGTGGCTAGACGAACCGACCGAGACCCGCCCGGCCGCGCCGGACGCCGCCGCGGCCCTGGCCGAGGGGAGACAGCGACGATGCTCGAGACCGACGAAATCACCCGCTACGCCCGCCACCTCGTGCTGCCGGAGGTGGGCGGGCCCGGCCAGGCGAGGCTGAAGCGGGCCCGCGTGCTCGTCGTCGGCGCCGGCGGGCTCGGAGCGCCGCTCGTCCAGTACCTCGCCGCCGCCGGCGTCGGCACCCTCGGCATCGTCGACGACGACACCGTCGAGCTGTCGAACCTGCAGCGCCAGGTGATCCACGACACCGGCGCGGTCGGCCGGCCGAAGGTCGACAGCGCGGCGGCGGCCGTCGCCCGCCTCAACCCCCACGTCGTCGTGGAGGCACATCGCACGCGCCTCGCCCCGGACAACGCCGCCGCGCTCGTCGCCGCCTACGACATCGTCGCCGACGGCTCCGACAATTTTGCCACGCGCTACCTGCTCGCCGACACCTGCGCCGCGGTGCGGCGGCCGCTCGTCACCGCCGCGATCGGGCGCTTCGACGGCACGCTGACGGTGCTGAAGCCCTACGAGGCCGGCCGCGACGGCCGACCGAACCCGTCCTACCGCGACCTCTTCCCCGAGCCGCCGCCGCCCGGCACCGTGCCGGCCTGCGCCGAGGCCGGCGTCCTCGGCGCCGTGCCGGGCGTGCTCGGCGCGCTGCAGGCGACGGAGGTCCTGAAGCTCATCGTCGGCGCCGGCGAGCCGCTCGTCGGCCGGCTGTTGATCGTCGACCTGCTGGCGATGCGCTTCGAGACCGTCGCCTACGCGGCGGCCTGAGTTCCGCCGCGCCGAGGCTCGATCGCCTCTATCTCCCGGCCGAGGTCGGCCGCGTCGCGAAACGCGACCGGCCGTTCAGAGCATCGACGGGAGCACGCGATCCGGCGGGCGGTGGCCGTCGGTGAAGGTGCGGATGTTGATGATCACCTTCTCGCCCATGTCGACGCGGCCCTCGACCGTGGCCGAGCCGAGATGCGGCAGCATGACGACGCGGCCTTCCTTGGCGAGCTTGAGGAGCTTCGGGTTGACCGCCGGCTCGTGCTCGAACACGTCGAGGCCGGCGCCGGCGATGGCGCCGCTCTCGAGCTGGCGGATCAGCGCCGCCTCGTCGATGATCTCGCCGCGCGCCGTGTTGACGATGTAGGAGCCCGGCCGCATCAGCTTGAGCCGGCGCGCCGAGATGAGGTGGAACGTCGCCGGCGTGTGCGGGCAGTGCACCGAGACGACGTCCATGCGGGCGAGCATCTGGTCGAGGCTCTCCCAGTAGGTCGCCTCGAGCCCGTCCTCGACGGCCGCCGGCAGGCGCCGCCGGTTGTGGTAATGGATCGACATGCCGAACGATTTCGCCCGCCGCGCCACCGCCTGGCCGATGCGCCCCATGCCGACGATGCCGAGGCGCTTGCCGGAGATGCGGTGGCCGAGCATCCAGGTCGGCGACCAGCCGGGCCAGGAACCGTCGGCCATGACGCGCACGCCGTCCGTCAGCCGCCGCGGCACGGCGAGGATCAGCGCCATCGTCATGTCGGCGGTGTCCTCGGTGAGGACGCCGGGGGTGTTCGTCACGGTGATGCCGCGGGCGCTCGCGGTGCCGACGTCGATGTTGTCGACGCCGGTGCCGAAGGTGGCGATGAGCTTCAGGTTCGCCCCGGCCTGGGACAGCACGCCGGCGTCGATGCGGTCGGTGATGGTCGGAACCAGCACGTCGGCGGCCTTGACCGCCTCGACGAGCTCGGCCTGGCTCAGCGCGTGGTCGTCGTCGTTGAGGCGCGCGTCGAACAGCTCGCGCATGCGCGTCTCGATGACGTCCGGAAGCTTCCGGGTGACCACGACGAGCGGCTTCTTCCTGGGCATGGGCGCCTCGAGCGATTCCTCCGGCGGCCCCGATTCAGCCGGTGTTAACCGTGTCGGGACCATCCTGCGCGGCATCGGGAGGGGTCGCCCGGCGCCTCGGCCCTCTGTATCAGACGGGTCCGGAAACTCAACTCGCGCCGCCCCCGCCGCGGCCGTGCCCGCCTCGTGTCGGATCGCGATGACCAGACCTTCCTCTTTCCCGCGCCGCCTGCTCGCCGCCGCCGCCTTCGCTGCCGCCCTCGGCGCCGCCGCCCTGTCGGCCGCGCCGCCGGCCGCGGCGCAGCAGACCACCGGGCTGCCGCTGCCGCGCTTCGTCAGCCTGAAGGCGAGCCGCGTCAACGTCCGCATCGGGCCGTCGAACGGCCACGCGGTGAAGTGGATCTTCGTCCGCGCCGGCCTGCCGGTGGAGATCGTCCAGGAGTTCGAGAACTGGCGCCGCATCCGCGATTCGGCCGGCGCCGAGGGCTGGGTCTACGGCTCGCTGCTGTCCGGCCGGCGCACCGCGCTCGTCGCTCCGTGGGAGGGGGCGACGCCGGTCGAGCTGCACGCAACGGCGTCGAACGAAGCCGCCGTCGTCGCCGTGCTGGCGCCGAACGTCGTCACCGGGGTGCGCGCCTGCGACGGCACATGGTGCCGCGTCGAGGGCAAGGGCTTCGACGGCTACGCGCCGCAGGAGAAGCTGTGGGGGGTCTATCCGGGCGAGGTGTTCGACTGAGGGGGAGGTCGCTCCGTCGGACGGCGGTCGGCGAGGCCGAGCGATCGCCGCGCCGGGGAGCCGGCCTCCCCGTCGGGGACGTGGGTGCCGCTCGTCCCTCCGTGGGGCATCCCCGCCCCGGGCTCGTCCCGGGGCTGACCGGTTCGCGATTGATCCGAATGCCGGAAGGCGTTGATGCCGCAGGCTGATCCGGCTACGGACGGCGTGCGGGACACGGTCGGACCGTTGCCACCGCCCGCGCCGCTGTCGTCGGTGCCGGTGGCGACACCCCCACGGTCCACGGACGTCATGGCCGGGCTTGCCCCGGCCATCCACGCCTCACCTGCGTCCGCCGTGCTCACGGCGTGGATGGCCGGCCCGAGGCCGGCCATGACGACGGAGAGAGGCCCGCACCGCGAACCGGACAGCCGTGGGCTCGTCCCGGGGATGACTACGGCAAGGAATATGGCGGCGGCCGACCGGCCTCAGTTGCCGCGGGCGGGACGGATGCGGACGATCACGTCGACGCGGGCGATCTCCATGCCGGCCGGAGGCTGCGGCAGATTGTCGATCATCAGCCCGTCGCCGGGGATGTCGATCACCACGTTCTCGTTCTCGACGAAGAAGTGGTGGTGGTCGCTGGTGTTGGTGTCGAAATAGGTCTTCGAGCCGTCGACCGCGACCTCGCGCAGCAGGCCGGCTTCGGTGAACTGATGCAGCGTGTTGTAGACGGTCGCCAGCGACACCGGGACGCGGGCGGTGAGCGCCTCCTCGTGCAGTTGCTCGGCCGAAACGTGGCGATTGCCGGTGGCGAACAGGATCTCGGCGAGGGCGATGCGCTGGCGCGTCGGCCGCAGGCCGGAATCGCGCAGCATGCCGCGCACATTGGCGTGGCGGCGCAGCGCGTGGGCCCGATCGGTCGGCATGATTCGTGTCGTCAGCAACTGATCAGCCATCGCGTGGGTCACCCAACTCGTTCGCCGCGACATCCCGGAAGCGTCCGCGCCTCCCGCATGTCGACATTCCGTTCCCCGGATGCAAGGCGCGTGCACGGAGACACCCGTCCGCCCGCTTGCAACATTCCAAGGCACGCTAGCCTCGCTAAAGAGCGATTGCAAGTCATTACTATCTCGAACGGCGGGCATCCGCTTTTCTACGGACGCGCCGCGGCGCGGTGCCCCGTGCGACGCGGCGACGACCGCCGCCGACCGCGACGCGACACGGGCTTTCGGAGCGCCAGGGCCTATGCTAGTGAGGTCGCGCACCCCCTCCGCCCCGGCGCGCAGGGGGCGGAAAGGCGCGTTCAGCGGCTCCATTCGGCCAGGGATCGACCGCGATCGGAGCGGTCCGGCTTCGTCCGCGAGGTCGACCGGTCGCGGTGGGCGAGGCGCGGATCGATTGGGTTGACGGACGGCCGCCGGGGGGTGGGCCGCCAGCGAAGGCAGACGGAAACGGATGGATCAGCGCCGCTCCAGCTTCGAGTACGAGGATCTGATCGCCTGCGGCCGCGGCGAGCTGTTCGGGCCGGGCAACGCCCAGCTGCCGCTGCCGCCGATGCTGATGTTCGATCGCATCGCGGAGATCTCCGAGGACGGCGGCGCCCACGGCAAGGGCATCGTTCGCGCCATCCTCGACGTCAAGCCGGACCTCTGGTTCTTTCCCTGCCACTTCAAGGGCGATCCGGTGATGCCGGGCTGCCTCGGCCTCGACGCCATGTGGCAGATGCTCGGCTTCTTCCTCGGCTGGCTCGGCTCGCAGGGCCGCGGCCGGGCGCTGTCGGTCGGCGAGGTGAAGTTCGCCGGCATGGTGCTGCCGACGATGCGCGTCGTCGAGTACGGCGTCGAGCTGAAGCGGGTCATGCGCTCGAAGCTCGTCCTCGGCATCGCCGACGGCTGGCTCAAGGCGGACGGCGAGCTGATCTACACGGCCCGCGACCTGCGCGTCGGCCTGTTCAAGACCGAACCCGCCGCCACGGCCGGCTGAGGTCGCGCGCGTCGCGGTGCCGGCTCGGCCCGCGGCATCATCCAGCGCCGCTCCCGGCGACCGGCGTGCGACCCGAGCGCGCGGACAGCGGACGGCATCGACAGACGGAGGCCCAGATGAGGCGCGTTGTCGTCACGGGCATGGGGATCGTCTCCTCCATCGGAGATTCCACCCAGGAAGTGCTGGCATCCCTGCGCGAGGCGAAGTCCGGCATCGGCCGGGCCGAGGACTACGCGCGCCTCGGCTTCCGCTGCCAGGTGCACGGGGCTCCCGACCTCGACGCGGCGACGGTGGTCGACCGGCGGGCGATGCGTTTCCACGGCGGCGGCACCGCCTGGAACCACGTCGCCATGGACCAGGCGATCCGCGATTCCGGCCTCGAGCCGGACGAGGTCAGCCATCCCCGCACCGGCCTCATCATGGGCTCCGGCGGGCCGTCGACGCGGGCGATCGTCGAGGCCGCCGACATCGCCCGCGAGAAGGGGCCGAAGCGCATCGGCCCGTTCGCCGTGCCCAAGGCGATGTGCTCGACCGCCTCGGCGACGCTGTCCACCTGGTTCAAGATCAAGGGCGTCAACTACTCGATCTCGGCCGCCTGCGCGACGACCAACATCTGCATGGGCAATGCCGCCGAACTGATCCAGTGGGGCAAGCAGGACGTCGTCTTCGCCGGCGGCTGCGAGGAGCTCGACTGGACGCTGTCGGTGCTGTTCGACGCCATGGGGGCGATGTCGTCGGGCTACAACGACCGGCCGGCCGTCGCCTCGCGCGCCTACGACAAGGACCGCGACGGCTTCGTCATCGCCGGCGGCGCCGGCGTCGTGGTGCTCGAGGAATACGAGCGGGCGAAGGCGCGCGGCGCCCGCATCTACGCCGAGATCGCCGGCTACGGCGCCACCTCCGACGGCTACGACATGGTGCAGCCCTCCGGCGAGGGCGCCGAGCGCTGCATGCGCCTCGCCCTCGACGGGGTGAAGCCGCCGATCGACTACATCAACCCGCACGCCACCTCGACGCCGATCGGCGACCTTCGCGAGATCGAGGCGATCCGCGCCGTGTTCGGCGACAAGTGCCCGCCGATCTCGGCGACGAAGTCGCTGACCGGCCACTCGCTCGGCGCCGCCGGCGTGCAGGAGGCGATCTACTCGATCCTGATGATGCAGAACGGCTTCATCGCCGAGAGCGCCCACATCGCCGAGATCGACCCCGCCTTCGCCGACATGCCGATCGTCCGCGAGCGTCGCGACGGCGTCGCGCTCGGCTGCGTCCTGTCGAACGGCTTCGGCTTCGGCGGCACCAACGCCGCCATCGTGCTGAAGCACCCCGACGCTTGAG
>Ga0255338_1004153_pt1 | contig 15632 bp, 12 predicted proteins | sample MeOH1_35cm_T4_19_FD_203715 | JGI IMG/M metagenome (GOLD analysis project Ga0255338, IMG submission 203715) | Sandy soil microbial communities from University of British Columbia, Vancouver, Canada - MeOH1_35cm_T4_195 | ecosystem: Engineered > Artificial ecosystem > Sand microcosm > Unclassified ...
CGTGGTGTTCGATCCCGCGACGCGCGTGCCGGATTACGACGACGGCTCCAAGACCGAGAACACCCGCTCGGCCTATCCGCTCGACTTCATCCCGAACGCGTCACGCACCGGCCGCGCCGGTCATCCGAAGAACATCATCTTCCTGACCGCCGACGCCTATGGTGTCATGCCGCCGGTCGCCAAGCTCACGCCCGAGCAGGCGATGTACCACTTCCTTTCCGGTTACACCGCGAAGGTCGCGGGCACGGAGAAGGGTCTCGTCGGCGTGCAGCCGGAATTCTCGACTTGCTTCGGCGCGCCGTTCCTGCCGCGGCATCCGTCGGTCTATGCGGACCTGCTCAAGGACTACATCAACAAGCACAATGTCGACGTCTGGCTGGTGAACTCGGGCTGGACCGGCGGCAAATACGGCGAAGGCCGCCGCATGCCGATCAAGGCGACGCGTACGCTCGTCACCGCCGCGCTCAACGGCTCGCTCAAGAACGCCGACTTCCGCACCGATCCGTATTTCGGCTTCGCGGTGCCGACCTCGGTGCCGGGCGTCGAGCCGCATCTGTTGAATCCGATCAAGACCTGGAAGGACAAGTCGGAGTTCGACAAGACCGCGCGTGCGCTGGTCGAGATGTTCCAGAAGAACTTCGCCAAGTTCGAAAGCCACGTCACGGCGGACGTCAAGGCCGCCGCGCCGGAAGTGCGCATCGCGGCGGAGTAAGCTTTTTTATAGAAATCCAAAAGGCGGCCCTTCCGGGCCGCCTTTTTTGTTTTGCGTCCTGTCGATGGATCAATCGCAGCGGCGAATTTGCGTCCTGTAGCCATGGCGATAGACCGTCGTCACGCGACAGTCGCCGTAGCCATAGTCATAGTCGCGATAGCCGTAACGCGGGCCATAGGCGTAACCGTCGTCGTATGCGTAGGGGCCGACGCCAACGCCGACTCCAACCGGACCCGCACCAATCCAAACGCCTTCCGCGTTGGCTGGCATTGCCAGCGCGATGCCGAGGCCGGTTACGGCGAGCAGACCGATCGCAAGTTTCCTCATCGGAACCTCCTTTCTTCGTCTCACCCTTATCGAGTCAAAGATCGGGGCTGCGCGTCGTTCCGAAGTTTCTTGTCCAAATAATCGGGGTCTGGAACCATGGTTCCTCCCATCATGAACGAGCGCGGCTACTTCGCTTTTCCGTTCAGGCGATGAGATAAATCGGGCTGGTCCAGGCCTGATGGCCGTCGGCTTGCGTCACGCGTAGATAAACGGGCAAGTCGTGGCCGCCCGCGAAAGTCACGGGGTGATCGATGGCGACCCGCCGGTTCCAGTCGGCTTCGGGGAGGCGATAGACACTCAGTTGCCTCGCGAGGCCGCCGCCGTCGAACACGGCCGCCTGCTCGTCCAGCGTTGCAAGGTCCACGATGCCGTTGACGATGTTGGTCTCGATCGCCAGCGTGCCCTTGCGACCGTCCTCGAGCCAAAGATCGATGCCGGCCAGATTTCCGGTGGTCACCGATGTCCAGCTCAGGATACTCGCCGGTTTCTCTTCTTTGATGCGGCGTTCGGGATTGAGAAAATTCACCGACGCAAAACGATCGATGCGGTTGCCGCTGACGGTCAGTTTGCCCTGCCAGACGGTTTCGCGGCCGCGCCCGCGATATTCCGCGCCTTGCCAGAGAATGCGCACCCGCCGGCCGAGATCGGACGCGGTGTAGGGCCGGATCGTTTCCGCCACGCGCGGCCCATACATCACGTCGACGCGGTCGATGGGAGCCGTGCCGGCGACGTCAGCGACGAGCCGCATGGGAACGGAGCCCGGACGAACGATGTCGCCCATCTGCACCTCGCGCGCGAGCGTCTCCTCGGCAACGCCGATCTGCGGATCGTCCGAGAAGCGAACAACAGGCGTCTCGAATGTGCCGGCAAGATCGATGGACAGCCGCGTGCCTGTCGTGCCGTAGTGATGCCGGCTACGCAGGGCCGCGAACAACGCATCGCGCGTCAGTTCCGGCATCGCATAGCAGGTGAGGCCGCCGATCGCACCGAAGCTCGATGCGCCAGGCCGGGTGGCGCCGGGACGTCCCTTGTGGTCGTCGCTGTGGCAGACGACGCCGACGCGGTACCCCTTCTCGAAGGCATCGTGCAGGATCCATTCGAACGTGCCCCAGGACGAGTGCACTTCGACCGAACGTTCCAGCCGCCCGTCGTGGGCATATTTGATGTCGGCGTAACGTCCGCCGACATGAGCGATCACGACCGCATCTTCGCCTTGCAGCGCGTCGAAGAGCTTGTCCGCGGTGTAGATCGCATCGGTCGACGTCTGGCCGTCGACCAGGATGTGGGATGACCGCCGGATTGGCCGGCCTTCATGACGATAGAAGACGTTGCGGTCGCCGCCCATGCCGGTATTGCCGGACCATTCGTAGCCCGGCACGCAGACAAACGTGCCCGGGACGTCGAACGCAGCGGTGAGACCGTTGAGTTTTTTCCAGAACGCATCGGTGATCTGGAAGTCGTTGCCCTGGTGGCCGACGATATCGACGCAGGCGAGGTCGCGCGCATATTCGAAATAGTCTTCGGCCGAGCCCATGCCGATGGTCTCCCCGCTCTGGCCGTGCAGGTCGCCCCAGTAGTGCTTGAGCGGCGTCTCTTTCACGACCCGAATGGGATTGGCGCGCACGATCTCCTTGCCGTCGGCGATGGCGCGAATATCGAGATTGCCCTCGGCGTTCGCCGTCAGATTGCCGATGACGCGCGGAATGTCGTCGGACTTGATCGAGACCGTCGCCGGCAATCCGCGAACAGGCATCGACGCCTCGAGCGACAGCGTTTGATCGACGTGGTTGGTCGGATTGCCCCACAGGTCTTCCGCGACGAGCGTGAGACGAAACGGTTCGCCGACGGCGACAAGCGACGGCGCGATGGCTTTCCAGGATGCCGCAGGCCCCGGCACCAGGTCGAAGGCGGGCTGCTCCGGCAACTCGCAGAATTCATAGGTCGCGAAAGCGTCGACCGATGTTTTCAACTCGACATGCTTTTCGACATTGGTCTGCAGCCGCCAGCCCGGGGAGCCTTGCCGCATGTCGCCGAAGCGGATGGTGAGCGTATCGCCCTTGCGCAGATAGCCGCGGCCGACGCGGATGAGCAGGGTATTGGCGTAAGGCCGAATGTTGAGCCGATCGAACCAGACCTCGAGCTTCGCGCCGTTGCTGGCTTCGACGGTCGTGAAGTTCGCCGCCTGCGGCTTGTCGAACTGAGGCTTGGCCATGTCGGAGGTCGTCCGCCACGATATTTTCACCATCCCGGTATCGTCGATGCCGAACGTGCCGGCGGTATAGACGAGCGTCATTTCGGCGTAGGAGCCGGCGACGAACGGCCCGGCCGGCGACAGCCGGATCGAGCCCATGTGCTCAGGCAAGTAGCGGGAGTAGGGCATGGTTGAATTCTTTTTGGGCTTGTTAGGATGTTATAAGACGACCTAGTATGACTGATGATGAAAGCGCTTGTAAACAACGCATCGCCCGCCTTGAGCCGCTCCAGCGCCGAGCCGCTGCACCGTCAGCTCGAACGCTTCTTGGAAGAGGCGATCCGTGAAGGGGTGTTGAAGCCGGGCGATCGGCTGGAGTCCGAGGACGCGCTGACCAAGCGCTACGGCGTCAGCCGCATCACGCTTCGCCAGGCGGTCGGCGCGCTGGTCGCCAAGCACTTGCTGGTCCGCAAGCAGGGCAAAGGCACCTTCGTCACCGAGCCGACGGTGCGCCACGATCTCCGGCGCCTGAACGGATTGCTCGGATCGCTGTTCTCGCAGGCGGACGGCGCGAGTGCGCGGCTGCTGCGTTACGACTTGAAAATCCCGCCCGCCGACGTCGCGGCCTTGCTGCACCTGAGGTCCGGCGTAAAGGCGGTGTCGTTCGAGCGTCTCTATCTGGTCGACGCGAAGCCGGTGGCGGTAACGCAAAGCTGGCTGGCGCCCGAAGTCGCGTCGATTCCGCGCGCGAAAGCCGAACTGATCTCGACCGAAGACATGATGATCGCCGTCGGCATTCGCATTGCGTCGACGCAGGTCGCGATCCGCGCCGTCGCGGCCGGCGCTCGTGTCGGGAGCCTGCTCAAGATGTCAGCGCGCTCGCCGATCCTCGAAGTCAGCCGCAGCTCGTTCGCATCCGACGGCGCGGCGAAGCAGGTCGGCCACATCTGGTTTCGTTCCGATCGGTACCATCTCGTCTGTTCAACGCAAAATGCCGGGACCATGGAAGGTCTGTTCGACCTCCGCAATGTCAGTGGGTGAACTCAATGACAATCTTCCGAAGTCTCTGCATGCTCGCGGTTGCGTTCGGCGTGTTGACGTCGACGTGCCAGGCCGAGAATTGGCCGGCCCGGCCGGTTCGGATCATCGTGCCTTATGCGCCCGGCGGATCGACCGATGTCGTGGCGCGTCATGTCGGTCAGTATTTGACGCGATCGCTCGGGCAGCAGGTTTACGTGGAGAACCGCACCGGCGCGAACGGCGTGCTCGGCATTGAGGTCGCGGCAAAAACCGATCCCGATGGCTACACCGTGCTGGTGACGACCAGCGACTTCGCCCTTAATCCGCACGTCTACAACACCGGTTACCACGTGCAGGACTTCGCGCCGGTCATTCAGCTCTCGCGCCAGCCGGTGGTCATCGCGGCCCATCCGTCGCTCGGCGTCAAATCCCTGACGGATCTGGCGGCGCTCGGGAAGAAGCAGCCGGGCATGAGATTTGGCACCGGCAGCGGCGTCGGATCGGGGCAGGCCATTGTGATGCTATGGTTCGCGAAGATCGCCGGCATCGACGTGCAGCAGGTGCCCTATCGCGGCGGCGGCCAGGTGATAACCGACCTGCTCGCCGGCACGGTGCAACTGGCCTCGCTCGGGTCGACGCCGGTCATGTCTCATTACAAAGCGGGCAGTCTGTTGTTGCTGGCGCAATCGACGAAAGCCCGCGTCAAGAGTTTGCCCGATGTGCCGACCTTTCAGGAGGCGGGATTCGAGGGTGTGGTTTCCGATCAGTGGGTCGGGCTTCTCGTGCCAGCCAAGACGCCCAAGCCGATCGTCGACCGGCTCAATGTCGAAGTCGGCAAAGCGCTGGCCGATCCAGAGCTCAAAGCAAATCTATTCAACTCGGGCCAGGAAGCGGCGGGCGGAACGGCTGAAGCGTTCAACGCTCTCATTCACGAGGACGATGCAAAATACGAACGCCTGGTGCGCGAGCTGAATATCAAAGGGCAGTAGCGTTGGGTCGCAAGGCCGAACGGACAAAGGGCGCCGGCCACGTTGTCGGCGCCCTTGTTTTTTGACGTTAGCCTACTGCTGCTCCGCTTGCGCCAAGGTGCGCCCGATCCGGTTGAAGCGCGCCTTCTGCTCGTTGGTCAGCGCGCCATAGAACGAGGCGAGCGCGGGCTTCACCGCATTCGCGGCCTCGATCATCGCGCCGAGACGTTTCTCCATCACTTCCAGCCGTCCCGGCGGCGTCAGCGGTATCTCCTCGGGGCAGGCTGCCTGCAGGATCGAGACGGCTTTGTTGGTCGCGTCCTGCAAGCTGTTGAGGCCCGCCATCTGCGCGTCCGTCGGCTTCACGGCGTCTTCGATCTTTTCGAGCGGCAGGTTGGCGAGGCCTTCTTTCGGCTGCTTGCAGCTTTGCGTGTCCTGCGCCTGCTTGGCGTCGCTATTGGCGGGCTTAGGCCCGACCTTGGGGCCGAGATCGTTGAAGCGCGCCTTCTGCTCGTCGCTGAGCGCGTCGTAGAACGCTTCCAGCGGAGGCCGCACCGTCTGCACCGCCTGCAACGTCGCCTGCAAGCGCAACGTCATCGCCTCCAACCTCCCCACCGGTGTCAGCGGGAAGGCATCGTTCGGCGGGCACGAAGCCTTGAACGCAGCACCGGCGTCTTGTCCCGCTTTCTTCACAGCGGCGAGCAATCGCCGTTGCTCGTCGCTCAAGCCGACTTTCTTCTCGATATCGGCGAAGGGCCACGCGGTGATGCCCGTGCCGGGATCCTTGCAGAGCTCCTGCACGGCGGCATAGCGCGGCACGGTCGGCGCCGGACGCTCGACGCCCGGCTCATAGGCATATTCTTCGGGCGGGCCTTCCTCGCCCCAGAACACGCCGTCGAGGAAGTCGTCATAGGCATAAGCCCAATAGCCGTCGTCGTAGCCGTCGGGCCAGAACGTGTAGTCGAAAATGTCGGAATAGGCGTAAGGCCAGAATATCGGGCCGTACCAAGGCACGAAGGCCGCGCGCAGGCCGCGATGCCAGGCGCGGCGTGGCGCCACGTAAGCGGCCCGCACCGGCAGGGCATTGCTTGCCCGCATGAACGGCGCGGCAAAGCGGCCTTGCCGCGCGGCCTGCGTCGCGACGCGGGGCTGCCCGCTCCGGCGCGGCGTCGACGCGACGTTCGGCCGAATGGCGGGCTGTCCGCGGAGGGCGGTCGCTGGCGTCTGCTGAGGTTGGAGTCGTTGTTGCGCGCGTTGCTCACGGGCGCGTTGAAACTCCTGGCGGCGTACGGCGCGCTGGGCGGCCGGCAGCCGGCGCAATTCGCGGCTCTCCTGCCGCCGCAGCATTTGCTCCTGCCGCTGGACCTGACGTGGTGTCGCCACACTTGGTCTAGCGATTTGTCGGGATGGCTGCTGCCGCTGTACGGCGCGGTTGACGTTAGGCGGTCGTGACGGCCGCATGACGGTGGCCGGACGTTGGACCTGCGGCGGTCGCGCGGCTGTGGCGGGACGTTGCATATGCGGTGGCGGTGCCCGGACCACAGGTGCCGGCCTCGGCGCGACGCTGCGCGCGGCCGGCGGTGGCGCACGCATGGCCGGCGGCGGGGCGTGAAAGGCCGGTGCGCGCGCGGCGGGCGGTGCCGCCGGTCGCGGCGGCGGCGCAGCAGGCCGTGGCGCCGGCGCCGCGTGCGATGGCGCGGCCCTCGGCTGCGGTTTCTGTTTCTGATTGCCTGGCGCCTGAGCGGCCGCGCTGCACGGCAAAGCAGCCGCGAAAATCAGTGCCGCCACCACTGCAGGCCATCGTGGTCGTTCGGTCATGGCCGCCTCCAAGGATACCGGTGCAGAGCTCTCTGCCTGTCGAATCAACGGCCGAGATGCCGGCGACCGGCGGCGCAGTCATATGCTTGTGATCAAATGTCGGTTTTTTGTCAGTCCAAACCGGCAAGCACCTTGAGATTCCGCAATGCACACAGTGGCCTTTGGCCAGAATGGCGAGAAGCTTCCTGCCGCTGGACTGGGCTGCATGGGCATGTCCGGCGGCTACGGCCCGGCGAATGACGCCGAGAGCATCGCCACCATCCATGCCGCGCTCGATGCCGGCCTGCGGCTCATCGACACCGGCGACTTCTATGGCATGGGCCACAATGAAATGCTGGTCGGCGAAGCCCTGCGTGGCGGGCGGCGCCACCGGGCTTTCCTGTCCGTGAAGTTTGGGGCCCTCTGGGGCCCGGATGGCGTGCCGGTCGGTTATGACCTGCGTCCGGCAGCAGTGAAGAACTTTCTCACTTACAGCCTGCGCCGGCTGCGCACCGATTATGTCGATCTCTACCAGCCCGCGCGTTACGACCGTTCGGTGCCGATCGAGGATACGTTAGGCGCGATCTTCGATCTCAAGACGGCCGGCTATGTGCGTCACATCGGTCTGTCGGAAGTCTCCGGCCGCACGCTGCGCCGCGTCTCGCAAATCTATCCGATCTCGGCGCTGCAGATCGAATACTCGCTGCTGAGCCGCGGCATCGAACACGAAGTGTTGCCGGCGGTACGTGAGCTGCAGATCCCGGTCGTCGCCTATGGCGTGCTTTCGCGCGGCCTGATCAGCCATGCGACGCTCACCAACGACGTCATCATGGGCGAGGAACGGGCGCGCATGCCGCGCTTCTCGCCGCGCAACTTCCTGCGCAACCGCTCGCTTATCGAGGCGCTCGGACGTGTGGCGCACGAACGCGGCATCAGTATTCCGCAACTCGCCTTTGCCTGGCTGCGTTCGCGCGGCGACGACATCGTGCCGCTCATCGGCGCGCGCCGACGCGAGCAACTCGTCGAGGCGCTGAAGGGGCTGGAGGTCGTGCTGACGCCAGAAGAACTCGACGCCATCGAACAGGCGGTGCCGCACGACGCCGTCGCCGGCCAGCGCTACAGCGCGCAGGCCATGCGGCACCTCGACAGCGAAGTGCACGGCTGAGATGTGATCGCCCGCTAGCGGCTCGCCTGCGCGCGCAGCTTTTGCAGCAGCTCGGTCGAGGGATAAGAGTCCGCCGGCAGGCCGACCTTCATCTGCGCGCGCTTGATCGCAGCGCGGGTCTTAGCGCCCACCTTGCCATCCGGCTCGCCGATCTCCTCGCCCATGCGGATGAGGATGCGCTGTAGCTCCGACACCTCGTTCGGCTGCATCACTTCGATGTCCGGGTCGCCGCGGTGGACCGGCGGTGCGCCGGCGAGGCGCGTCGCGAAGTAGGCCACCGTGGTCACGTAGACCATCGAGTTGTTCCAGCCCTGCAGCACCTGGAAGTTCTCGTAGGCGAGGAAAGCGGGTCCCTTGCGGCCCATCGGCAGCAGCAGCGCGGCCTTCGTGGCGTCCGCCGGCAGCGAACCGTAGGCCGGTTTCACGCCCCAACCCTTCCACTGCGAGATCGGCAATTGAATCGTGAGATCGGCCTGATCCCACGGCAGATCCTTGGTCAGGCGCACCTCCTGCAGCCAGGGCTCGCCGCGCTTCCAGCCGAGGTTCTTCAGAAAATTGGCGGCCGAGGCGACGGTGTCGGGCGTGCTCTTGACCAGATTGCGCTTGCCGTCGCCGTCATAGTCGAGCGCGTTCTTGTAATAATCGGAAGCCGTGAACTGCATGGCGCCGAGTTCGCCGGCCCAGTCGCCGCCCATCATCTCGTCGACAGTCAGGTCGCCGCGTTGAACGATGCGCAGTGCGTCCATGAGCTGCGGGCGGAAATAGTCCGGCCGGCGGCAGTCATAAGCGAGCGTCGCGAGCGCGCCGAAGATATTGCTGTTGCCGGTGTTGGTGCCGAAGTCGCTTTCCAGCCCCCAGAACGCGGTCAGGATCGGCGCGGGCACGCCGAACTCCTTCTCGACTTTGGCGAACAGCGCCGCATGCGAGCTGATCTGCGCCTCGCCGCGCTGCAGGCGCGTCGCCGGGATCAGGCGGTCGGAGAACTTCAGGAACGACTGGTTGAAGACGCCCTGCGCGCGGTCGCGATTGACGATGCGCTGCTCGAATTTCATGTAGGGCGAGGCGGCGGCGAGCACCTGAGGCTTGATGCCGCTGGCGAGGGCCTCTTTCTTGAAGTCCTCGAGCCAGCGCTCGAAGCTCACGCCGTTCTGGCAGGTGGCCGCCAGGGCCTGGCCCGACAGCATCAAGCCGAGGGAAAGGCTCACGATTCTCAATGCCGTCCGGGCCGTCCTGCGCATCGATTGAGGTCCGCTTTTCCAGGGATTCAGGGTGAATGTGCCCGATGGCCGGGCGGGGTCAAGATTGATCGCAGATAAGCGTTAAGAGCCATTTCTGGCCGTCATTCTTGGACAAAAAATGTCCGTGACCGGATGCCGCATATGCTAGTCGATGCGCCACAGTGCCCTGCTAGATTATTCCGTATTGCCGAAGTTTTCCCGCCGAGCATGAACCGCCTCTCTTCTTCTTTCGACGCCTATACTGCCGAAAAACGCGCACGGTTCTGGCTGCTCCTGGCGGTGCAGACCGTTTCTGTGCTTCTGCTGCTATGGTCGGCGACGCCGATCTACCGGACCATCTTGGCGGCGCCGGGTCAGAAATTAGAGGTGATGCCCGGATCGCCCGTCGTCATCGTTCTCTCGCTGGTGGCTTTTCACGGGGCTTATTGGTACCGGCTGGTGCGCGTGCCGATCGTGATCGGACGGCACGGTATGTTGTTGAGCCATCTCGCGGTGTTCTTGGGCCGGTTGAGCTTCATCTTTGGTGGCGCGCTGTTTGCACTGGTCATCTATCGTCACCTGCCGGATCTGAGCCAGGCGGTCGATCCGATCCAGTTGGTCAGCCGCATGCTTGCGATGCTGGCGATCCAGTTCTCGCTGTTCTGTTACACGCTGGAGCTCGAGCGCGTCGGCACCGCCATGCGGCCGGCGGGTTGACGATCAGCGGCGCAGTTGCGCGCTGCGGCCGTCGTCGGCGGAGGGGATCGAGGAGACGATGTCAGGCGGCGCGCCCGGATTGGGCTGCATCAGCCTGAGACTCGAGAGCATGTCGCGATAGCTCTTGGAGAAGCCGCTGTAGGATTGCACCGGCGTGAACTCGGCCGACTTGTTCTTGCCGCCCGTGTAGGCCACGAGGCCGGTGCGGTTCACCACCACGTCGCCGGGCTTCAGCGTCGGGTCTTCCGCGGAATTGATGTGCGCGAGCCCGTAAGCGTCGCGGCCATTGCACGTGCAGCCCTTCACCATCTGCTGGCGATAGAGAAACGCGTTATCGAGATCGGCATAGCGTGTGCCGTCGCGCGCCGTGGCGTAATCGATGTTGCTGCCCGAATAGATCTTCGTCTCGGCGGCCGGGCAGAAGGCATGGCACATCTCGGCCGCGCTGACGTTGCCCGCGGCTTGCACCGGGAAGTAACGGCCGTCGCAGGTTCGTACACAGAAGCCGCGCGAGGGGCTGCCGGCTTCGCTGCGTTGGGAAGCGGGCGCATCGACGGCCCGCGCGAGGCTGTTGAACGGATCGCTGTACGCGGATCGGGATGGCGCCGGATGTTCGATGGCGCGGCGCAAATCGCCGAAGAAACGTTCGAAGAAGTTCTGAGCAGATGCCGCATTGGCCGTGGCCAAAGCAATCACGGTGGCGGCGAGGGCGCCAGCCGGCAGGCCGAACAACGCTTTCCGCAACCGCGCACGCATCGCAAGCCCCGCTTCGCTCCCGGCCGCGCATTCTCGCGCGAAGCCGCCCGGATCAACGTCCGGATGGGCGGAAAGTTGCGATACTCGACGCAAGGCGAAAGCCACGCCCTCCCGCGGAAGCCGTTCTACTTAAGCGGGGAAGCGTAAAGGTCCGGTTAGCGCAGGGTTTTTGGCCGACAGCGCTATGTGAAGAACAGCCAGCCGCAGAGGACAAAGATCGGTATCAGCACGCAGCCCGACCACACCATGTAACCAAAGAACGACGGCATGCGGACGCCCATGTGCCGCGCGATGGCGTAGACCATGAAGTTTGGCGCATTGCCGATATAGGTGTTGGCGCCCATGAACACGGCGCCGGCCGAGATGGCGGCAAGCGTGCCGGCCATCGTCGTCATCAGCACATGCGGATCGCCGCCGGCGAGCTCGAAGAAGACAAGGTAAGTGGGTGCGTTGTCGAGGAAGGACGAGAGCGCGCCGGTCAGCCAGAAGTAGGCAAGATTGTTCGGCGAGCCGTCGGCATGGCTGATCATGGTCAGCAGCGACGCAAAGGCGCCGTTTGGGCCCGCGTGCAGCATCGCGATGACCGGTACCAGGCAGATGAAGATGCAGACGAACAGGATCGCGACCTCGCGGATCGGACCCCATCCGAATTCGTTGCCGGCGCGGCAATAATTGCTGGTGAGCCTGAGCGACGCGAACACGACGCCGACGAAAATCGCATCGCGGACGAGGTTCTGCAGTTCGAATTCGATGCCGAACACATGGAAGACTACGCCCGGCTTCCAATAAGCACTCATCAGGATGGCGGCGATGATGACCCCGATCAGCGCCAGGTTGACGGTGCCGTGCAGCTTGAGAGGCGAATCCGGCGTCGGATCGAACGGATGGCTTTGGTGCTTCTCTTTGCGGTGCAGATAGATGTCGAGCGCGAAGAAGACGGCCAGCACCAGTCCCGACACGAACAGCATCTCGCCGAACAGGTGCTGCGTGGTCCAGAAGAAGTCGACGCCCTTGAGGAAGCCGACGAACAGCGGCGGGTCACCGAGCGGCGTCAAGACGCCGCCAATGTTGGATACCAGGAAGATGAAGAACACGACGGTGTGCGCCCGGTAGACGCGGTTGTCGTTGGCGCGGATCAGCGGCCGGATCATGATCATCGAGGCGCCGGTGGTACCGACGAAGCTCGCCATCAAGGCGCCCACGGCGAGCAGCAGAGCGTTCGCCGTGGGCGTGCCGCGCAGGTTGCCCTGGAGATAAATGCCGCCCGCGGTGACGAAGAGCGCGAGCAGCAGCAGGATGAACGGCAGATATTCGAGCAGCAGCGTGTGCAGCACAGCCTGCAGCCCCGGTCCTATGCCGGCGGTTGCGAGCAGCGGAACGATCACACAAGCCGACCAGAAGGCCGCGAACTTGCCGACATGATGTTCCCACAAATGGGGGAAGAGCAGCGGGCCGGTGGCGATCGACACCAGAATGCCGGCGAATGGCAGAGCCCAGATGAAACTCATGCTGTTTCCGTCGATGCCGGCGGCGAACGCCGTCTCGGGCATCATCGCCAAGCCGGCCAGTATCACTGCTTTGGCAAGCCGTTGTCGCTTCATTATGCTCGTCCCCACCCGCTCTTCGTCTTGGCTAACAAGAACGGGCCGTCGCAGCAACCGCGACAATTTGCGCCGCGGCGCGTGGATGTTTCCTCCATCGGTCGCCTTCTCGATCGGATCGGGCTAAGACTGAAGAGGACAAGCCGAGAGCAGAATAGATGGCGAAGAACGGATCGCGACCCGACGAACAGGCTGCAGGCTCGCCGCTGAGCGCCGCGGCCAGCTTCTTTGCGCATGAAGCGGCGGGAGGCATCGTGCTCGCGATTGCGACCTTGGCCGCGCTGGCGATCAGCAACTCGCCCTGGCAAGACCTTTATGTCGCATTCACGCAGATCCGCGGCGTCGTCGACATCGCCGGGCTCGTGGTCATCGCCAAGCCGCTGCTGCTGTGGGTCAACGATCTTTGGATGGCCGTCTTTTTCTTCGTCGTCGGCTTGGAGATCAAGCGCGAATTCGTCGAGGGCGAGCTCGCGACGCGTAGCCAGGCCGTGCTGCCTGCGGTGGCGGCGCTCGGTGGCATGGTCGTGCCGGCCGCGATCTATTGGTTCATCAATGCCGGCAGTTCGGAGGCGCTGCGCGGCTGGGCCATTCCGTCGGCGACCGACATCGCCTTTGCTCTCGGCATCGTCATGCTGCTCGGCGCGCGCGTGCCTGCGTCACTGAAGGTGTTTCTGACCGCGGTCGCGATCATCGACGACCTCGGCGCGATCGTGATCATCGCCGTGTTCTACACCGAGAACCTGTCGCTCACGGCGCTGCTGCTCGGTCTGGCGGGCGTGGCTGTGCTCATCGCGCTCAACCGCGCCAATGTGCGCCGCGCCGATATCTACATCGCCGTCGGCCTGGTGATCTGGGTCTGCGTCTTGAAGTCCGGCGTGCATGCGACGCTCGCCGGCGTGGCGACGGCGCTGGCGATGCCGATGCGCGACAAGCACGGCCGGCCGCTGGCGGGCGCACTGGAGCACGGGCTGCACCCCTGGGTCGCCTTTGCCGTACTGCCGATGTTCGCCTTCGCCAATGCCGGGGTATCGCTGCGCGGCATTACCTTGTCCGATGTGTTGAGCACGGTGCCGCTCGGCATCGCTGCCGGCTTGGTCGTCGGCAAAGCGGTCGGCGTCTATGGCAGCGTCTGGCTCATGGTGCGCAGTGGCCTCGCCGCGGCGCCCTCTCGCGCGACCCAGCGGCAGATCTTCGGCGTCTGCGTGCTGTGCGGCATCGGCTTCACCATGAGCCTGTTCATCGGCTCGCTAGCCTTCGAAGGGCTCGATCCGGCGTTTGTCAGCCAGCTCAAGATCGGCGTGCTGCTCGGCTCGCTGATCTCGGGGATCATCGGCACGGTCGTCCTCTGGCGCAAATAGCGCCCGGCCTTGCGTCCTTGCGCGGCGATGTCAGGATCGGCCGCTCAGAAACAGGGGAGGACAAGGATGACCGCGCCGCGTTTTCTCAACCCCAAGACGCTCGCGCCGCCACCGGGCTACAGCTACGTGGTGGAGACGACAGGACCCGCACGCACGATCTATCTCGCGGGCCAGCTTGGGCTCGATCTCGACAACAAGCTCGTAGGCGAGCCGGGTGATTTCCGCGCGCAATGTGCGAAGGCGTTTGAGAACCTCGAACTGGCGCTGAAAGCGGTGGGCGCAAGCTTTGCCGATGTGGTGAAGATCAATAATTATCTCGTCGACATGTCGCATATCGGCCTCTTCCGCGAGGTGCGTGACAGTTTCTTGAACACCAAGGCGCCGCCGGCCTCGACCACGGTGGCGATCGCGCAACTGGCGCGGCCGGGCGCGCTGTTCGAGATCGAGGCGATCGCCGTGTTGGCGGGCGCGCGAGCCAAACCTGCGCGCAAGCCGTCGGCCGCCAAGCGCAGCAAGGGTAAGCGCAAGACACGGCGGCGGTAAAACGGCCTGAACATTTTTGGTCGTATAGCGGGCGACTGGTGATCTGCGCCGTGCCGGCTTATAGCATAGCGCAGGCTGGCCGGATGTTTCCTCCTTGTCGGCGGAGGTTCGGCTGACGGGGTGAAGCATGCGGATGCGGATATTGCTGGCGGCTGTCATGGCGCTCGGCCTTGCCGGCTGCGGCACCGTGCACAACGTGCCGCTCAACGAGCCCTCGGCCAATCCGCTCTCCGGCATCATTACGCGCGCCGCCGCGGCGGCCGAGCGTCCGACAGGACCGCGCCAGGCGCTGAGCGAGGGCAATGTCGTCGCGCTGTCGTTTTCCGGCGGTGGCACGCGGGCCGCGGCCTTCTCCTTCGGCGTGCTCGAGCAAATGGGACGCACGCCGTCACCCGGCGGCGGCCGCGATCTGCTCGACCATATCGGCATGGTGTCGGGCGTCTCGGGCGGCGCGATCAGCGCGTCCTATTTCGGGCTGAAGGGGCGCGCGGCGCTCACCGACTTCCGCGACCAATTCCTGACGCAGGATCTGATGTCGCAACTGCGAACCGATGTCAGCCTGATCAATATCGGCCGCGCTCTCGGCGGTGGCACCAACACCGACGAGCCGCTCCGGAATTGGCTCGATCAGCATCTTTATCGCGGCGCGACCTTCGGCGATCTGATCGCGCGCGGGCGGCCGATCACCTTGATCAACGCCACGGACATCTACAGCCGCACGCCCTTCCTGTTCGTGCCGCAGTCGTTCCTGGCTCTGTGCAGCGATCTCAACAAATATCCAGTCGCTGCTGGCGTCGCCGCTTCGGCGGCTGTGCCGGGCGCCTTCGCGCCGGTCGTGGTCGAGGCGTTCCCCGACCAGTGCCAGACGCCGCTGCCGCCCGAGATCGAGCGCGCGGCCAACAACCCGACCGGCTCGCCGCTGGTGCACTCTTATGCGCAGTCGCTGGTGCGCGTGCGCAACGGCGGCGTCAAATACGTCAAGCTGCTGGACGGTGGCCTCGTCGACAATTACGGACTGAGCGGCATGACCATCGCCTTGGCGTTGTCGGGCATGCCGTATGGACCGATGCAGCCGCGCGAAGCGGTCAATATGCGGCGGTTGCTCTTCCTCGTGGTCGATTCCGGCCGTGGACCGTCCGGCGATTGGGCGCACACCGTGGAGGGGCCGACCGGCAAGGATCTTATCTCGGCGGTGGTCGACGCCACCATCGATGCCAATACGCGTTCGAGCTATGCCGCCTTCGAGGCGAGCATGAAGAA
>Ga0255338_1004154_pt1 | contig 15631 bp, 15 predicted proteins | sample MeOH1_35cm_T4_19_FD_203715 | JGI IMG/M metagenome (GOLD analysis project Ga0255338, IMG submission 203715) | Sandy soil microbial communities from University of British Columbia, Vancouver, Canada - MeOH1_35cm_T4_195 | ecosystem: Engineered > Artificial ecosystem > Sand microcosm > Unclassified ...
CTGCCGGCCAACAGCGTGGACGCGCACTGCCACGTGTTCGGCCCCGGTGCGCAGTTCCCTTATGCGCCGGAGCGCAAGTACACGCCCTGCGACGCCGGCAAGGAGCAGCTGTTTGCGCTGCGCGACCACCTGGGCTTCGCCAAGAACGTGATCGTGCAGGCCACCTGCCACGGGGCCGACAACCGCGCGCTGATCGACGCGCTGACGCACTCGGACAACCGCGCCCGCGGCGTGGCGACGGTCCGGCGCAGCGTGAGCGAGCAGGAACTGCAGGCGATGCATCACGCCGGCGTGCGCGGCGTGCGCTTCAACTTCGTCAAGCGGCTGGTCGACTTCACGCCCAAGGACGAACTGCTGGAGATCGCCGCGCGCATCGCGCCGCTCGGCTGGCACGTGGTGATCTACTTCGAGGCGGTGGACCTGCCCGAGCTGTGGGACTTCTTCACCAGCCTGCCGACGACGGTGGTGGTGGACCACATGGGCCGGCCCGACGTGACGAAGCCGGTGGACGGCCCGGAGTTCGAGCTGTTCCTGAAGTTCATGCGCGAGCACCCGAACGTGTGGAGCAAGGTGAGCTGCCCCGAGCGGCTGTCGGTCTCGGGCCCGCCCGCACTCGATGGCGAACGCAACGCCTACCGCGATGTCGTGCCCTTCGCGCGCACGGTGGTCGAGAGCTTCCCGGACCGCGTGCTGTGGGGCACCGACTGGCCGCACCCGAACCTGAAGAAGCACATGCCCGACGACGGCCTGCTGGTGGACTTCATCCCGCACATCGCCGTCACGCCGGAGTTGCAGCGCAAGCTGCTGGTGGAGAACCCGAACCGGCTGTACTGGCCGGAAGAAGTCGAAGGAGGCTGACGATGCCCTTGGACAAGCCCTACGCCGGCATCCCCGGCACCACGATCTTCGATGCCGACCAGAGCCGCAAGGGCTACTGGCTCAACCAGTTCTGCATGTCGCTGATGAAGGCCGAGAACCGCGAGCGCTTCAAGAAGGACGAGCGCGCCTACCTGGACGAGTGGCCCATGAGCGAGGAGCAGAAGCAGGCCGTGCTGGCGCGCGACCTCAATCGCTGCATCGCCGTGGGCGGCAACATCTATTTCCTGGCCAAGGTCGGCGCCACCGACGGCAAGAGCTTCCAGCAGATGGCCGGCTCCATGACCGGCATGAGCGAGGAGGCCTACCGCGACATGATGGTCGGCGGCGGCCGGCCGGCCACCTGGGGCCGTGAACCGAAGGACAGCAAGTAATGGCGCGCATCACCGCATCCGTCTACACCTCGCACGTGCCGGCCATCGGCGCGGCCATGGACCTGGGCAAGACGCAGGAGCCGTACTGGCAGAAGGTCTTCTCGGGCTACGAGTTCTCGCGCCAGTGGATCAAGGAGAACCCGCCGGACGTCGTGTTCCTGGTCTACAACGACCACGCCACGGCCTTCAGCCTGGAGATCATCCCCACCTTCGCGATCGGCACCGCCGCCGAATTCAAGCCGGCCGACGAGGGCTGGGGTCCGCGGCCGGTGCCCAGGGTGGAAGGCCATCCCGAGCTCGCCTCGCACATCGCGCACTCGGTGATCCAGCAGGACTTCGACCTCACGATCGTCAACAAGATGGACGTGGACCACGGCCTGACGGTGCCGCTGTCGCTGCTGTGCGGCCAGCCGCAGGCGTGGCCGTTCAAGGTGATCCCCTTCGCCGTCAACGTGGTGCAGTACCCGGTGCCGAGCGGCATGCGCTGCTTCCGCCTGGGGCAGGCGATCCGCAAGGCGGTGGAGAGTTTCGATGGGGACCTGAACGTGCAGATCTGGGGCACCGGCGGCATGAGCCACCAGCTGCAGGGCCCGCGCGCCGGGCTGATCAACAAGGAGTGGGACAACCGCTTCCTCGACCGCCTGATCGCCGACCCCGAGGGCCTGGCGAGCGTGCCGCATCTCGAGTACGTGCAGGAGGCCGGCAGCGAGGGCATCGAGCTCGTGATGTGGCTGATCGCCCGCGGCGCGATGGCCGACGTGGCCGGCGGGGCGAAGCCCACGGTGAAGCACCGCTTCTATCACGTGCCTGCATCCAATACGGCCGTCGGGCACCTGATCCTGGAGAACAAGCAATGACACAAACCGTCCGCATCGCACTCGCCGGCCCCGGCGCCTTCGGCATCAAGCACCTGGACGCGCTGAAGAACATCGCCGGCGTGGAGGTCACTTCCATCATCGGCCGCGAGCTGCCCAAGGCGCAGGAAGTGGCGCAGAAGTACGGCGCGAAGCACGCGGGCACCAGCCTCGACGAGGCGCTGGCCCGGCCCGACGTCGACGCCGTGATCCTGTGCACGCCCACGCAGTTGCACGCGCAGCAGTCGATCGCCGCGATGCAGGCCGGCAAGCACGTGCAGGTGGAGATCCCGCTGTGCGACCGGCTGGACGAGGGCAGGGCGGTGCTGGGGACGCAGCAGAAGACCGGGCTGGTCGCGATGTGCGGCCACACGCGCCGCTTCAACCCGAGCCACCAGTTCGTGCGCAGGCGCATCGAGGCGGGGGAGTTGCGCATCCAGCAGATGGACGTGCAGACCTATTTCTTCCGCCGCACCAACATGAACGCGCTCGGCCAGCCCCGCTCCTGGACCGACCACCTGCTGTGGCACCACGCCGCGCACACGGTGGACCTGTTCCAGTACCAGACGGGCAGCCGCGTGATCAAGGCCAACGCGGTCCAGGGCCCGATCCATCCGGACCTGGGTATCGCGATGGACATGAGCATCCAGCTGAAGGCGGAGAACGGCGCGATCTGCACGCTGTCGCTGTCCTTCAACAACGAGGGCCCGCTGGGCACCTTCTTCCGCTACATCGGCGACACGGCGACCTACATCGCGCGCTACGACGACCTGTTCGACGGCAAGGAGGAGAAGATCGACGTCTCGAAGGTCGACGTGTCGATGAACGGCATCGAGCTGCAGGACCGCGAGTTCATCGCAGCCATCCGCGAGAAGCGCGAGCCCAATGCCAGCGTGGCGAAGGTGCTGCCCTGCTACGAGGTGCTGGACCGGCTGGAGCAGCAGCTGGAAGGCTGAGTCAGGACAAATCTATCTGTTTCTCATTATTGACATTTTGGTTGAATTGTCCAAAATGAGAAACAGTCGTGCCCGCCGCAAGCCCTTCGCTCACGCCCCAAGCCTCTGAGACCCTCAAGGAGCTTGGGGCGGCTCTGCGCCGCCAAAGGCGGGGCTTGAAGGTGAATGCGACTTCAGCTGCCGAGGCTGCGGGAATGTCACGGGTCACGCTGCATCGGATCGAGAAGGGCGAGCCTTCCGTCACCGCGGGCGCTTACGCCGCAGCGGCGCAGGCGCTGGGCTTGCGCTTGCAGGCTTCACCTGCGGTCGTTGCCCCGGCGCTGCCGGCCCGCCGGGGCTGGATTCCGGTGCGGATCCGTCTCGCCGACTTCCCCAAGCTGAAGGAACTCGCCTGGCAAATCCACGGGGTGGAGGAGCTTTCGCCGCACGAAGCGCTGGACATCTACGAACGCAACTGGCGACATGTCGATGCCGAGACGCTTTCGGCAGAGGAACGAGACCTCGTCGACGCGCTGCGCGAGGCCTTGCGTGGCAGCGATGCCGTTTGAGCGAGCGCATCACCAGCGGATCGCGCGGGTGCTGGCGTCGCTGGACGGCGCATTGCTGCGGCAGCGGGAGTGCCTTTTCGCCGGAGGAACAGCGATCGCGCTCCGACCGTTGGCCCGACGACGGTGTATTCAGCCGCGACCTCATCGATCTCGCCATGATGAAGCCGGCGTTGCCTCTGCTTCGCGGCGCGGTGGCGAAGGCGCAGGGTGCTTATGGCGCGGCGATCCTGCGCGATCTCGAACGCGCCATCGAGCGCATGGCGGCGCGAAGGGGCCGGCTGGAGAGGTGCATGGAGGCGCTGGCCATGACCGAAGCTCCTGCGGTGGTATGGCAGCGGATTCGCCGTCTGCTGCGTGTCCTGCCCTGAACACCCGGCGCGCAACCGATCTCCACTCCGGGAGGCATCGCGCCCGGGGGGCGAGCGCTTCCAACGAAAAGCGCCGCGATGCGGCGCTTTCCTTCCCGTCGTCAGGCGCTCCGCACGCGCGCCAGCTGCGCCGCTTCCTTCGCGCCGGCGGCCGCATTGCGGATGTGCCGCTGGGTCTCCACCGGCAGTTGCGCGGTGTTCACGCCGTTCCACTTGTTGCGGCCCTTGATCGACAGGTTGTAGTGCACGGAGACACCTTCGCGCAGCTTGGCCGCGTAGAGGGCGGGGTTCGACTTCAGGTTGGCTATCCTGCCGCTGGCCCACTGCGCGCCCAGCTTCATGTACTTGGCGGCCGCGAACACCGCCTGCACCGGGTCGCTCGGGTCCTTCAGGCCCAGGCCCTTGGCGGTGCGCGGCTCGAATTGGGCGAGGCCCAGGTTGGGCGTGCCGTCCTTGCTGGAACCGGTGCGCTGGATCCACGAAGTCTCGGCTTCGATGATGCCGTAGACGTCCTGGTAGCCGAGGCCCACTTCGCGCAGGCCCGCCTTCTCCGCCGCGGCGCGCGCGAGCAGCAGGCGCGAGGCTTCGTCGAGCGTCTGCACGGGCTTGCCGCCCCACTGCACGGTCTCGAACTTCATCATCGAGCGCAGCTGGGTTTGCGGCGCCGCCCTGGTCCCGGCGGCAGCGAGGCGGATCACCGGCGCCTGGGCCGGCCTGGTGGCGGCGACGGCGGCAGCAGCGGTGGTCTTCGGGGCAGGGGAGGCGACAGGTGCAGCGCTGGAGACCTGGCCCATCAGGGTGGCGATCGCGGTGACGGTGAAAGCGGCCCGGGCGGGGAAGATCTTCGTGAAGCTCTGCATCCTGTGTAAGTCCTTCTTGATCAGCGTGTAGGAGACATCTGATAAGAGGCGTCGCGGATACGGAAGTTCTAAGCTCGGCGCGTGCGAATTTGCGCTTTCGAGCTCGCGTGAAAGCACGGCGGCGGCACGCGCCGCAGAGCTTCACGCAGGTGTGTGAATGCGAGACCCGCCTCGGCAGCGGGCCTGCCTGGGCAGGGCGCTCAGGCCCCGGGCTTGGCGTCCATGGCCATGGCCCATGCACCCCAGGCCTCGTCCGAAGCGTGGCGCGCGGCCATCCACTCCTGGAATTCGGGCGTCTGCGTGACCTGGTCCGCGCGGCCCGCGGCCTCGCAGCGCGCACGCGCGGCGTCGAAGCGCTCCTGCGCGCTTTCTTCAGCGGCCTGCTTCCGCTCTGCGGCGGCTTCCGCGGCCGCGACCGCTTCGTTCCATTCCTTGCTCATGGCGCCCCCCAACAAAGCCCGATTGTGGCCCATGCACTGCGGTCGCGCCGGTGGAGGGTCTTGCGCCTCGGTGCGATCCCCTTGCGACCATCGGCAGCGCGCGCCTGTGCTCGGGCAAAATCCGTCCATGCCGGATCCGACCCCGCAGTACGAAGAGCAGGAATCCAGCAGCTTCGAGTCCTACTTCCGCGAGCCTTCGCTGGCTGCGCAAGCGCCCCTCGCCTGGGCGCTCGCCCAGCGGCTGGATCTCGTCGACGCCGTGCGCGGCCTGCTCTCGGGCGCGCAGGCCGCCGCGCGCCTGCGCCTGTGGTGCTTCCTCGAGCTCGCCAGCCACCCGCAGGGCCGCCTGCAGCGCGAGGACCTGAACCAGCTGTTTCACGTGCTCAGGCCCGAAGCGCTGGAGATGGTGCTGAAGCGCCTGCGCGAGCTCGGCCTGCTGGTCTGGGACGCCACCGCGCAGGACTACCACCTCGCGCCGCTCGCGCAGCAGGTGCACGCGCTGCTCGCGCCGCTCACCAGGGCCAGCGCCGGCGAGGACGACGAGATGGCCTCGCTGCTGGCGCAGGTGGCCGGCGCGCAGGCGCTGGGCCTCGCCGATGCCAGCCAGATCCGGCACCTGCACGCGCAGCTCGCGCGGCTGCACGACGACTTCGCCGACGCCATCGCCAGCGGCTCCGAGGCGCTGCTGCGCGCCGCCCAGCCCCGCTTCGACCGCGCGCTGGCGCTGGTGGAGAGGGCCGGCGAGGCGCTCACCGCCCTGATCCGCAGCGACTTCGAGGACCCGCGGCTGGAGCGCGAAGCGCGTGCCCTCGGCCAGGGCCAGGCGCGCCTGCTGTCCATGGCCAGCCAGTTCACGCGCGCGCTGCAGCAGGCCGACCGCCAGCGGGTCACCCTGGGCACGACCGGCATCACCAGCTCCGATGTGCGCCGGTGGCTGCAGCAGCATCCGGCGCTGCACGAACTCCTCGGCGACGCGCTCGCCGGCGGCGTGCGGCCGGTGTTCGTGAGCCCGCACGACCTGATCGACGTGGCCGAAGGCGAGTTCGAGCGCGACCGGCCCGACCCCGAGCGCTCGACCGGCCTGCCGCCGCCGGCCGCGGCCCAGGCCGGCACGCTGGAGACGCTGCGCATGCCGGCCGAACTTGCGGCCCTGATCGGCAAGCTGGCGGGCTGGGCGCAGCCGCGCGACGATGCGCCCGCGCCGCGACCGGTGCGCGAGGCCGTCCTCGGCGGCCGCTTCGCCCAGGCCGCCTACCGCATGCAACTGCTGCCGCTGCTGGGCGACGCGCAGGCGCGCACGCTGCAAGGCCAGACCGGCGACCTGGCGCGCTCGCCCTGGCGCGCCGTCCTGACGCCCGCGGTGGAAGCCGTGGACGATACCCATGTCGCGGCGCTCAGCGCCGGACAGCTCCATCCCGAATCGCCCCCCCGAGCATGACCGCCCCTCCCGACGAAGCCGCCCTGCTGGCGGCCGAACTGCTTGCGCGCCGCTGGCTGCCGCGGCAGCACCCGCGCGTCAAGCGCGCCCTGATCGATGCCGACCTGTGGCAGGCCGTGCAGGAACGCCTCGCGCAGGTGGGCCTGCGCCTGGTGGACAACATCCACGCCGACCACGTCACGGTGGCCCTGCTGCGCGGCGCCGAGAGCGCCGTCTTCGGCGAGGCGGGCCTGGACGCCAGCAACAACATCGAGCTGCCGCGCGACGCGGTGTCGCTGCTGGTCGTGCTGTGGTCGCTGATCGTGCTGTCCAAGCGCGAGCGCCAGGCGGCGCGCGCGGCGGCGGCCGAATCGGACAACCAGGGCGAGATGTTCCGCGCCGACAAGCCGATGCCTGCCGCCGCCGCCGTGAGCCCGGTGGTCTCGTACAAGGCGCTGCTGGCGGACTTCGGCAGCCAGCTGGGGAAGAAGGGCCGCCTGGACATCAACCTGCGCCGGCTGGAGGCGCATGGCTTCATCGTGCGCCGCGGCGACGACATCGCCGAGGGGCCGTTGCTGGACTTGCTGCTCGATTACGACACGCTCGCGCCGCGCATTCTCGATGGCGCGCTGGGCGAGGTGCTGGCGCGCAACCGGCAGCAGGCGGGGGATGAGCGCCCCCACCCCCAGCTCCCGTCCCCGGAGGGGGAGGGAGCAATGCAGCAAGAGGGGGGCTGACGCATGTTCCACCTGCAAAGCCTCGAACTGCTGCACTGGGACTACTGCCAGCGCCTGAGCCTGCCGCTGGACGGCGCGATCATCACGGTGGCCGGCCCCAACGGCTCCGGCAAGACGACCCTGCTGGATGCGATGCGCACGCTGCTGGGGCTCGAATGCTCCGGCGGCCGCAGCTACAAGACCTATGCGCGCCACGCCAACGCCGACACCGCGTGGCTGCGCGCCACGGTGGAAAACCGGCCGCGCGGCCGCCAGTCCTCCACCCGCCCGTTCGCGCGCTGCCTGCTTTATTCCGACCAGGTCACGCTGGCCTGCCGCATCGAGCGCAATGGCGGCGACTGGCGGCGCAGCTACGTGATGCTGGAGGGCGACGTGTCCATCGAGCAGCTGGTCAAGCTGCCCGAGAAGGACTGGCTGGGCATCGAGCACTGGCGCAAGCGGCTCGAAGGCGCGGGCCTGTCGCGCGCGATCGCCCGCGTGCTGGCGCTGGAGCAGGGGCAGACGGACCGCCTGTGCGAGTACTCGCCCAAGGAGCTGCTGCGCCTGGTGTTCGACGTCTTCGGCGACCAGGAGGTGCTGGATCGCTACGAGGAGGCGCGCACCCACCAGCGGCAGCTGGCCGAGGAGGTGGAAGCGGCCGGGCGCGAGCTCGCGCACGGCGAGGCGCAGCTGGCGCAGCTCGATGCGCGCGTCAACCTGTACCGCGAGTACCAGTCGAAGCAGCAGGAGCGCCAGAAGCTGCACACCGAGGTGATCCCGGTGCTGGAGTGGACGGAGCAGCGGCACGACATCGCGGCGCGCCTGGGCGAGCTGCACCGCCAACGCCTCCACCACGCGGTGGAGGCGCGCGAGCGCGGCAGCTGGCGGCAGCGCCTGCTCGCGCTGCTGCACGAGCAGCAGCAGGCGGCCGAACGGGTGCGCCAGCTCGAAGCCGACAAGCACGCGGCCCAGGGCGCGCAGCAGCAGGCCCGCGACGCCGAACGGCCGGTCGAGGATCTCGCGAAACGCGCGGACGAACTGCAGGCGCTGGCCGCGGTGGAGGGCGACGCGGCGCAGCTGGCCGAGCGCGTGCGCAGCCTGGAGGAGCGCAAGTCGCAGCTGGCCGGGCGCTGGCACGCCGTGGGCGCGCAGCGGCGCGAAGCCCAGGAGGCGCTGGACCGGCTGCAGGGCCAGCGCCAGGCCCCGCCGCCGCCCGAGGTGGAGCGTTTCCTGCGCGTGCTGCGGCAGGAGAACGTGGCGCACCACGTGCTGGCCGACGTGATCGAGATCGTGGACGAGCGCTGGCGCGCGGCGGCCGAGGGCGTGCTGCGCGGCTCGCGCTGGGTCGTGGTGCTGCAGGACGCCGGCGACGAGGCGCGGGCCATGGCCCTGGCCGAGCGGGAACGCCATCGGCACTACCTGGTGGCGGCAGCGGCGCCGGCGCCGGCGCAGCCGGAGGCGGGCAGCCTGCTGGCGGTGCTGCGCTTCTCGGCGAGCGCGCCCGTGTGGCTGCTGAAGTCGCTGGCGCAGATCCGGCGGGTGGAGGGCACGGCCGAAGGCGTGCGCGCCGGCGGCGAATGGATCACGCCCGATGCGTACTGGCGCGACGCGCGCGGCGGCCGCAGCGTGTGGATCGATCCGGGCCAGCACCAGTTCGGCGCCGCGGCGCTCGCTTCGCGCCGGCAATCGATCGAGCGTCGCCTGGGCACGCTCGACGGCGAGCTGGGCGAGATCGCGCAGCAGCAGGCCGACGTGAACCGGCAGCTGAAGGCGGCCATCGACGCCGGCAAGGGCCACCGGGCGGCGGAGGAACTGGCGCAGCGCAGCGAGGACTTCGCGCAGGCGCGGCAGCAGCTGCCGGCGCTGCGGCAGGCGCGGGTGGAGGCGAGCCGGCGCTGGCAGGCGCTGGACGAGGAACACAAGAAGGCCGTGATCGCGCAGACGCAGGCGGACGCGAGCTATCGCGAAACGCAGAACCGGCTCGCCGACAGCGAGCGGGCCGCGGAGAAGCACGAGCGCGAATGGAAGGAGCGCCACGAGCTGCAGCGCGCCCGCGCGGCCGACTCGCAGGCGCAGAAGCGGCGCTTTCCCCCGCGCTGGATCCGCGGCGAGACGCTGGCGCAGCTGCGCCGGCATTACCTGAATGCGACCCAGGCCCGCTTGCGCGACGAACAGGTCGAGCGCGAACTGGCCCAGGGGCACTGGGAAACCGACGCGACGGTGGAGGAAAAGGCGACGCTGATGCGCGCCACCGTCGGCGGCCAGCGCACCGAGCTGGAGCAACGCAAGGCGAGCAACGAGGCGGCGCGCATCGCGGTGAACAACGCCCGCGAACGCTACATCGACGTGCTGCGCGCCACGGTGCGCCGCTACCGCAAGAACATCGTGGAGCTCGGGCAGCTTGCCGGCGTGGAAGTCAGCGCCGACCTGCCGCACCTGGACAACGACGACACGGTGCTGCGCCAAGCCGAACTGAAGGTCAGCTTCAACTTCGACGGCAAGGGGCAGATCGGCCTGAACGACGGCGAGGCCTCGGGCGGCCAGCAGGTGATCAAGTCGCTGATCCTGCTGGTGGGCCTGCTGAAGGACGAAGAGACCCCTGGCGGCTTCGTCTTCATCGACGAGCCCTTCGCCCACCTGGACGTGCGCAACATCCAGCTGGTAGGGCACTTCCTCAAGTCGACGCGCGCACAGTACGTGCTGACGACGCCGATCACGCACAACGTGGAGGTGTTCGAGCCGGCGGACATCACGCTGGTGACGGCGAAGAAGCCCTCGGGCGCACGCTGGGCGCCGCCGATCGGGGTGCTGCAGCGGCGCGTGGAGGCGGCGGCCTGAGATGCGCAACGCGGCGCGCGACCGATCGGCAGGCGGGCCGGTGCCCGCGGGCCTGCCCCTGCTCGGGCCGGACGACCTGGATCTGCTGCGCCGCTGGGCGCGGGCCGACCACCCGAAGCGCACGCGCGCCGCGTTGGTGAAGGAGGCCGGGCGCAGCGGCATCGAGCGCGCCGACGCGCTGTGCGAGCTGCTGCTGCGCGAAGGCTGGCTGGTGGTGCGCGAGCGCCTCGCAGGCGGCGCCTGGCATTGGGAGGCCATCGTCTGGCGCGACCTCGAACGCCTCAAGCAGCTCCTCGGCCTCAGCAGCGCACGCCAGCGCGAAGAGGAGCGCGGCGCGCTGCTCGGGCAGTTTCGCGCCTGGTTGGCAGATTGGGCCGCGGCGACGGCGGGCGCCGCGCCCGATCCCGACCTGCTGGACGAAATGGATGCCGCGCTGGAGCCGCTGGAGCAGGAGCGCGCGCTCAGGCCGGACGTGCTGCGCACGCGGCTCGCGCTGGCGCGAGCGCTGGCCGAGTGGCGCGCCGCCGGCCAGCGCGGGCTGCGGCGCGACTTCGCGTTGCGCGCCCGCGGCGCGACCAAGGCGATCGGCGCGGCCGACTGGCGTTGGCTCGAGACTTCGTTCGATCTCGAGCGGCTCGGCGTCTCCAGCTTCGCGCCGGTGCTGTGGATCGCCGGCGATGTTGCGCTGCATTGGGGCGAGCGCCGGCTCGACGCGGGCGCGCTGCATTGCGTCGGTCTGCCGATGCGCGACGCGCGCCGCGTGGAGCGGCTCGCCGTGCGGCAGGGCAGTCTCCTGCGCTATTGGGCGATCGAGAACCGGGCCAGCTTCGAGCGGCAGGCCCAGGCCCTGCCGCCGGGTGAACTGGCGATCTGGGTTCCGGGGCGACCCTCGGCGGAGTGGCTGGAGGTGGTGGAGCACCTGCTGCGGCTGGCGCCGGCGCCCGCTGCGATCAGCGCGGACGCCGACCCCGCCGGCGTGGACATCGCGTGCACCGTGGCTGCAATCTGGCAGCGGCACGGTCTTTCCTGGGAGCCGCGGCAGATGGGCGTCGCGCAATGGGCCGCGACCTCGCAGCGGTGGCCGCTCAACGCGCACGACATCGCGCTGCTGGAGCGCCTGCTGCGAAACGATGCCCTGCATCCGCAACTGCGCGCCCTCTGCGAGGCCATGCGGGCCGAAGGGCGCAAGGCGGAACAGGAAAGCTGGCTGTAGGCGCTCGCCGCCGGATGGGCGTCGCGCCACTGCGTCCCCCCGAACTTTGCGCAGCGCAGCGAGGGCCATGAAGGCCTTCATGTGGCGCAGCCGGCGCGGGCTGCGCTAAGCTGCGGCCCTGGCAGTACCGAGCCGCTCCAAGCCCATGCAAGCCCCCGCCACCAATCCCGCCCCGCTGTCCCCGTTCCACCTCGCCTTCCCGGTGCACGACCTCGCTGCCGCGCGCCGCTTCTACGGCGGCACGCTCGGCTGCCCCGAAGGCCGCAGCTCCGACGAGTGGGTGGACTTCAATTTCTACGGCCACCAGATCGTCGCGCACCTGGCGCCCTCCGAGACGGGCACGGCCCAGCGCAACGCCGTGGACGGCCACGGGGTGCCGGTGCGCCACTTCGGCATCGTGCTGCCCATGGCGGAATTCGACGCCCTGGCCGCGCGGCTGAAGGCGCAGGGCATCGCGTTCATCATCGAGCCCTACCTCCGCTTCCAGGGCCAGCCCGGCGAACAGGCCACCATGTTCTTCCTCGATCCGTCCGGCAACGCGATCGAGGTGAAGGCGTTCGCGGACATCACGCGCCTGTTCGCGAAGTAGGCGCGGCGAGGCGAGCCTTGCGGACGCGAGCGCGCAGTGCAGGCGCGCCCGCCTTCGCGGCTTACTTCACCCCGGCCTTGCGCCGGTTCGCCTCCAGCCGCTGGTCGACCAGCGCGACGATCTGGTCAATCACCGGGTGGCTCATGCCCTTCTGGCGCGCGACCAGCTGCACCAGCTTGTCGGCCCGCTCGATGTAGGGCACGCCGTTCTGCAGCGCGCGCGCCGCCGACGAGGGCCGCACCAGGCTCTGCGCGGCGGCGGCGTACTTCTCGAAGGGCACGAGGTCGGCCGGGCTGGCGCCGATCTTGACGCACAGGTCGAACACGAAGTCGTAGACCGACTTGGCCTCGGCATAGTTGGAGTGCACCGCCTCCTGCGCCGTGCGCATGCCGTCGGCGGTGATGCAGCGGTAGTTGCCGGCCAACAGCATCGACCATTTGGCCAGCGGCACGAAGATCGACTCGGAGACGCGCAGCTTCACGGGCAGCTCGATCGGGCCTTCGGGCGCGTCGAAGCGCACGGCCTCGATGTCCTGCTCGAGCCGGCGCAGCAGCGCCGTGTGCTGGGGCGAGGCGAAGCGCGCCACCTTGAAGTTGGTCGGCAGCGTGACCTGCAGCACGTTGACCTTTTCCTCCGGCGGGCGCACGGCCTGCGGGTCGGGGCTGCACAGGGTCAGCAGGTCGGGCGTGAAGGCGTCCCACACGCTGGCGTCGGTGAAGGCGGGCTTGAGCGCGCTGGCGTCCAGGCCGGGGATGCGCTTGAGGTAGGGCAGCGGCGGCATGTTCATGATCGACATGCAGGGCACGCCCGAGCTGCCCACGGCGGCGAGCAGTTCGCGCACGCCGGGCGAGCGGTACTGCGGCTCCTGCATGGCCAGGCCGATCAGGTCGTAGTCCGCCGGATTCACGTCCGCCGCGCCGGCGGCGCGCACCTTGCCGGGCAGCTTGCGGGAATCGATCACCACCGGCTCGGCGCGGCCGCGGATCGGCATGCGCACGCGAAAGCCCTCGGTGTTGATCAGGTCGGCTTCGGCCGGCAGGCACACGAGCGTGACTTCATGGCCGGCGAACAGCAGCTTGGAGGCGAGCAGGGAGCCGTAGGAGGCGCCCAGGATGAGGATCTTGCAGGGTTGGGTCATTCTTTGGTTCCTTTCGGGACAGGGAGTGCGCCGTCACGCGCCCGCGGTGCGGGCGTCGAGCTGGCGGCTGAGCGTGCGGCGGGCGAAGCCGACCAGCGGCCACACGAGCATGAGGAGGGCGACGGTGGTGATCGTGCCGACCAGGGGGTTGGACCAGAAGATGCCGAGGCCGCCCTGCGGGCCGATCATGGACTGGCGGAAGGCCGCTTCCATCTTGTCGCCCAGCACCACGGCCAGCACCAGCGGCGCCAGCGGGTACTCGAGCTTCTTGAGGATGTAGCCGATGACGCCGAACAGCGCCATGAACCACACGTCCATCATCGCCGTGTGCACCGACACCGCGCCGATCGTGCAGACCACGATGATGATCGGGGCGATGATCGAGAACGGGATGCGCAGGATGGCGGCGAACAGCGGCACGGTGGAGAGCACCACGAACAGGCCGGCGACGTTGCCCAGGTACATGCTGGCGATCAGCCCCCAGACGAAGTCCTTCTGCTCCACGAACAGCAGCGGGCCGGGCTGCAGGCCCCAGATCATCAGGCCGCCCAGCAGCACGGCGGCCGTGGCGGAGCCCGGGATGCCCAGCGACAGCATGGGCAGCAGGGCCGCCGTGCCGGCAGCGTGCGCAGCGGTCTCGGGCGCGACCACGCCTTCGAGCTGGCCCTTGCCGAAGTCGTCGGGGTTCTTGGCGAAGCGCTTGGCGATGCCATAGCCCATGAACGATGCGGCGGTGGCGCCGCCGGGCGTGATGCCCATCCAGCAACCGATCACCGAACTGCGGATCAGCGTGAGCCAGTAGCGTGGCAGCTGCTTCCAGGTCTGCCACACCACCTTGGCGTTGATCTTCGCGCTCTTGCCTTCGAAGGCGAGGCCTTCCTCCATCGTCAGCAGGATCTCGCCGAGGCCGAACAGGCCGATCACGACCACCAGGAAGTCGACGCCGCGCAGCAACTCGGAGAAGCCGAAGGTCAGGCGCAGCTGGCCGCTGACCGTGTCCATGCCGATGGCCGACAGCCCGAAGCCGAGCATCATCGCGATGATCGTCTTGGAGGGCGCCTTGGTGTCCGCGCCGACGAAGCTGCAGAAGGTGAGCAGGAACACCGCGAAGAACTCGGGCGGGCCGAATTTCAGCGCGAACCTCGACACCAGCGGGGCGAGGAAGGTGATCAGCAGCACGCCGACGAAGGCGCCGATGAAGGAGCCGGTGAAGGACGCCGTGAGCGCCTCGCCGGCCTTGCCTTGCTGCGCCAGTGGATAGCCGTCGAAGGTCGTTGCGACCGCCGAGGTCTCGCCCGGGATGTTGAACAGGATCGAGGTGATCGCGCCGGCGAACAGCGAGCCCCAGTAGATGCACGACAGCATGATGATCGCCGAGGTCGGCGGCATCGTGAACGTGAGCGGCAGCAGGATGGCCACGCCGTTCGGGCCGCCCAGGCCCGGCAGCACGCCGATCAGGATGCCGAGCACCAGGCCCACGGCCATCATCAGCCAGTTGAAGGGGCTCAGCGCGACCGAGAAGCCCTGTAGCAGCAGTTGCAGGTTTTCCATGGCTTGCGTCTCCTCGGGCCTAGAAGCCGAACAGGGCTTCGAGCGGGCCCTTCGGCAGCGGCACCATGAACTGCTTCTCGAACATCCAGAACATCGTGCCGGCGAAGCCGACGCTCACCAGCGCCACCGTCAGCCAGCTGCGCTTGTCCATGATGCGCATGAAGCCCGCGATGAAGATCGCCGAGGCGACATAGATGCCGATGAAGTGGATCGCGCCGATGTATGCCAGCGTCGGCACCAGCACCGCCAGCACCAGCCGCAGCCGGTCCCAGGTGACGAACACCCGGTGGTCGCGGGCGCGGCCGAAGAGGCAGCGGAACACCACGTTGGCGGCCGCGATGCACAGGATCGCGCCGATGCGGAACGGGAAGTAGCCGGCCGCCGGGCCGTCGGCTTCCCAGCCCGCCCCGATGCGCCAGCTGTCGAACATCATCACGACGCCGATCGCGATGATCGCCACGCCGGCGATGGCGCCGACGTGGCTGTGGGAAAGACCGCCTGCGCGGAGGCCTCCCGCTGTCTTGTTGCTGTCCATAGCGTTTGCCTCTCGCGCGGTGCCGGTTTACTTCGCCATGAAGCCGGCTTCGGTCATCAGCTTGTTGTTGAAGGCCTCGTCCTGCTCCAGGAACTTCACGAAGTCCGCTCCGGTCACGAAGGATTCCTTCAGCGCCTGGTTGGCGATGTAGTCCTTCCACTCGGGGGTGGCGGTCGCCTTCTTCAGCACGTCGACGTAGTACGCCACCTGGTCCGGCGTGGTGCCGCCGGGAAGGAAGAACGCGCGCAGCATCTGGTAGCTCACGTCCAGGCCCGACTCCTTGCAGGTCGGGATGTCGCTCCAGGCCTGCTCCTTGGTGATCTTCTGCTTGTAGACGATGCGCGAGGGCGACAGCACG
>Ga0255338_1004155_pt1 | contig 15631 bp, 12 predicted proteins | sample MeOH1_35cm_T4_19_FD_203715 | JGI IMG/M metagenome (GOLD analysis project Ga0255338, IMG submission 203715) | Sandy soil microbial communities from University of British Columbia, Vancouver, Canada - MeOH1_35cm_T4_195 | ecosystem: Engineered > Artificial ecosystem > Sand microcosm > Unclassified ...
TTACTGACCGGTTGAACGATGCACGCACATACGGTGAAGTTGTACCGAAGCAGAATAATTTCTACAAATATGCTGCGGCGATTGCGCTGATAATTATTCTGGGTGGATCGATCTACACCTATCGCGTCACTTCAGAATCTGCTCAGCGAATTGCAGACCTTGAAGAAAATTTGCGGGATGCCAACGACGACAAGGATCACATGCGGAATCACATGGTTGAAAGTGATTCGTTGCTGGCAGAACTGTCGGGCCGGGTTGCAATTTTGTCTGCGCCGGGCATGAAAAGCATCGAGCTCAAAGGAATGGAAGTCGCTCCTGATTCGAAGGCAATGGTGTATGCAAACACAACCACCGGCGATTCTTATCTCGAGATTATGAATTTACCTCCTGCGCCGGAAGGAATGCAATACCAGTTCTGGGGAATTGTGGACGACAAACCCGTGGATGCCGGAATGATTCCGCTGGAAGGAGATCTTTCGGGAATTCATCCGATGAAGAACGTGCCGAATACAAAGGCGTACGCAATTTCTCTCGAACCTGTTGGCGGATCACAACAACCGACGGGGAAGATTTACGCGATGGGGAATTCATAATCCACTCTCGATCATAAAAACAGGAAAGCCCGGTCAGACTGATCGGGCTTCCTTGTTCTGACAGAAGTGTTTTTACTCAACCACCAGCTGTCTCGAATATTGGTGATTCTCCGATTGTAAGTTAACTGAATAGATTCCCTGCGGCAATGCACTGATATCGATGATTGATTCGTTCGAAGCTGCAACATAGCACATTACCGTTCTTCCAAGAACATCCACAATATTCACAGTGCTGCCTGGATCACATTGAACGGTTACTGATTCGTCAGCCGGGTTCGGGTAAACGGAAAATGTATTGAGCGGTTCTGTTGGTGAGATTTCCATCATTGTACCGCTCAGAATTGAAGCTCCCGCATATTTTGAACACGCCCATACTTCTCCGGTTGGTGAAATACCCATGTTCTGCATGTGATTGTCTCCAAGCCCATCAAGCGAGGTATAGAGTGTCCAGTTTACGCCGTCGAAACGATAGACACCACAGTACAATCCGCCGAAAAATAATTTGCCCGGCGCGTCGAAGACAATTCCCATTACATAACATCCCATTGTATTGGGAAATGTAGTCCAGTTTGTTCCGTCGAATTTGAAAAGTCCTTCACCATAAGCACCTGCCCACACAAAACCTGAATCGTCTACTGCAACGGACGAAACGATTGAGTTAGCAGGCACACCAGGTGGATTGTAACTGGTGAACGTGGTACCATCATACTTGACAAGTAACCCGCCGCCGCAGGCAAACCATTTGTTGTTAAGTGAATCGACGGCCACGCCATAGCAAATGTCATTCGGGAATCCATTTGCCGTTGTGTAAGTAGTCCATGTACTGCCATTATAGACTGAGACTCCACCATAATAAAAACTGGTGATCCAGAGATTGCCCGTAGAATCAATTGTCATATCGTAAACATCCGAAGGTGTAGGGATATAAGTCCATGTGCTGCCGTCAAATTTGGAAATGCCGTTTATCAGGCCATAGCCAACATAAACGTTGTCGCTATCATCGACCATTACCGACTCAAGATAATAGTGGGCGAGGCCATTGGTTGTATCATACGTGAACCAACCGTTGTTGTCGTAACGTGTCACACCGCCGAAACGCGTTGCGTACCATTTGGTATTGTCGGACTGAAAATCAACCCCGAAAATATTGTTGCTCGGGAAGTTTTGGTAGGTGGTCCAAACCTGGGACTTCAGTGTCGCAGGTAGGAGGATAACAACAACGGCCAAAGCACGAAGAAGTGTTCTCATGAAATATTGTTTGTAAAGTTGAGGTATGTAACCGCTTCCAGCCTGGATGCGGGCAAATGTAGGTTTTAACAACCGATCAGAATATCACCATTTCGTGTGAATTAACGGCGATAGTCGAAGTTTTGTACATTCACTCTCCCAATCTCGGATTATGAAAAAGAAAATCATGCTTCTCGGTTCCGGCGAACTCGGAAAAGAATTTACCATAGCTGCCAAACGGCTCGGTCAGCACATAATTGCAGTGGATTCCTATGATGATGCGCCTGCAATGCAGGTGGCGGATGAGCGCGAGGTGGTCAACATGCTTGATGGAAATGCACTCGATAATCTTGTGGAGAAACACCGTCCCGACCTGATTGTTCCGGAGATCGAAGCCATACGCACTGAGCGCTTTTACGATTACGAAGCGAAAGGCATGCAGGTAGTGCCCAGTGCGAAGGCAGCTAACTTCACGATGAACAGAAAAGCAATACGTGATCTTGCCGCGAAAGAATTGGATTTGCGCACAGCGAAGTACGATTACGCCACAACGCTCGAACAGTTCCGTGAGGCAATTGACGCTATCGGAATTCCATGCGTTGTAAAACCGCTGATGTCTTCGTCCGGAAAAGGACAAAGTATAATAAAATCATACGACGATATCGACAAAGCCTGGCAATACGCAATGAGCGGAACGCGCGGAGATCTTCTCGAAGTAATCGTGGAAGAATTCGTGAAGTTTGAATCGGAAATTACTTTGCTCACGGTGACGCAGAAAAACGGCAAAACACTTTTCTGTCCGCCGATCGGCCACCGCCAGGAGCGCGGCGATTACATGGAAAGCTGGATGCCGCACCCGATGTCAAATGCCCACCTGAATGAAGCGGAAGCCATGGCTGATAAAGTAACACGCGCTTTGGGTGGAGAAGGAATCTGGGGAGTGGAATTTTTCCTCGCGGAAAACGGTGTTTACTTTTCCGAACTTTCACCGCGTCCGCATGACACGGGTATGGTAACATTAGCCAATACACTACCGCTGAACGAATTTGAATTGCATCTGCGCGCTGTGCTCGGACTTCCTATTCCGGATATCTCCCTGCAGAAAGCAGGAGCGAGTGCAGTGATTCTGGCCAGTACAGAAGGTGTCCCAAACATCACAGGCCTTGAGGAGGCATTGAACGAACCGATGGTCGATGTAAAGATATTCGGAAAGCCTGTTACGCGTCCGCACAGGCGAATGGGCGTTGCTCTTGCATGGGACAAACCGGATGCAGATGTGAAATCACTCGTTGCGAAAGCGAAAAGCGTTGCCGCGAAAGTGAAGGTGCAGTGATTGCTTATTCTCTTAAAGGTTAAGCATCAACAGGAGTGGAGTGATCAGGATCACCAGTACCAGTACGAGGAGCGGAGGAAAGTTCATGACATTTAGTTTTTACTGTTTATGATTTCTTAATAGTAAGACCTGCAATACTTAGTCCGGTTTAATCGTTTGGGGCGGCAGTATACAAGTGGCTTCCTGTAACCAATAAGCGGTTGAAAAACTACTCTTCTTCCGGTAGTTTTATGTCAGCAATCAGCTGCTCCACATTCAACTGAATCGTTCCGTTCAGAAGCTTCCGTCGGTTTTTCGGGATACGGAATGTTGTATTCACTGCGGAGATTTTATTTCCGCGTGCCTGCTGAAATCCGGGATGCGTGTCGTTCACCCACAGCGTGCTTCGCCATTCTGTATTCAGGAAGTAGGAACTCTGGTGATCGGGAACATCGGTGGTGTTATTGCGATTTAATCGCCGTCGGCATAAATGTCTGTTGTTCCATAGATCTTCCGGTAAACTGCCGTACCATCTTCGCCGACGCAGAAGGATCAGCATCATCTTTTTTGCAGGCAGTGAATACACTTGATGCAAGGAGAAGAAGCAAACCTTTTTCGGAATGACGTGCCAGGTAATTATTCATGTTGTTTTAGTTTTCAAAATTTCCGATTCATGAACCGGAGAGTAATGTCACAGGAATGAGAATTGATTCCACTCTGTAAACGCAGACACGAAAGCATTTGTTATCGGAAAAAGATTTTACGCGGGGAACGAAAGAGATTGTGCGGTGAATGCCTGAAAAGAAAAGTCCCGGCAACTTGCATCGCCGGGACCTTCAATGAAAGAGAGATCGTGTTACTGAACGCTCACCGAAGTGGTATTCTTTCCTTCCGGAGTTACCATTTCAACGAAATAGATTCCTGCGCTTTCGCAACCAAGATCAACCGTTTGTGCACCAACCGTAGCAGAAGGAATTGTAATTGTTTTCACAATTTCTCCGAGTGGGTTGTACACATTAATTGTTGCATCAGTCGGTGCAGTGAAGTTGTAATTCACGCTGAACTGTCCGTTGCTTGGATTCGGGAATACCGAAATGTTCATCGGGATTTCAGCGACTGTTTCGGTTCCGACAAACTGACCGAAGTTTGCACGCAGCATATAAGGGTGCGCAAAGTTTGCGCCGAAGTCTTCGTTGTGTCCCCAGCCACCCAGTGGAGTAGTTGACCAGTAAACCCATGATGAACCGGCAGTGAATTCATTCTGACACTGTCCAAGTCGCGCAATAGAATCAATTTCAACAACTGCGATTGTGAATTTTCCCGCAGGAAGTGCAACCGGTCCCGGCAATGCAAGCGTAAGCCATCCCGGTGAACCGGCAGAGAGGGAAACTGCAGCCGTAGTTGCAATAGGATTCATTGTTGGTTGGCCGGCGCTGTCAGGGAATACCGCGAACTGAACCATGTAGCTGCTGTATGGACGCTCGAGAAAACCCGAGATGGAAGTCAGGTTAGATGCTTGTGTCAGCAGGAATTCCTGCCCAAGGTATCCGCCCACTCCGGCACCGATTCCCAGAAAACCAACTGTAGGTCCGTTATCGCGTGCAAAAATTGTATCCGTTATCTGCAGCGTATCAGCACCTGCCATGGCGTTATTACCGGCAACTGCGTCCGTTTCAGCAATACTTACTGTATAATTCACGTGATAGGAATCCAGAGCTGACAACATCAGTACCGGCATGCTGAAAGTATTCGTAGTTGCGGGAGCAAGACTCGCGATCGGAGCCGATGTTGCAGTATGAACAATGTTGTTTGCAGAATTGTAAACCTGCGCTGTCACTACAACATTTGTTACTGCATTGGTACCAGCATTTGCAACTGTTCCGCCCAGATGTACTGAAGCAGAGTTGCTCGTTGGAATCATCGTGTACTGGTTCATTGAATCAACAGCAGTAAGTGCCGCATCATACTGGTTCAGTGCACCAACGGTTACATCATCAATCAACAGAAGGAATTCGTCGGTTGAGTTATTACGGAAACCGATGTAAACAGTTTGACCTGCGTATGCAGCAAGGCTTACCGAATGAGCTGTCCACACGGTGTTCTCCGGAGTTACCGAAAGAAGAATGGTAGAAGTCATCAGGTTACCCGTAGTCGGAGCAGTTGTCATGATCCGCACTTCATATCCGTCAGGATAAGCAGGGTCAAGTGTAATGGCATTCCAGGTGAGAATTGCATTCGCCGGAAGACTCGCAATGGCAGGAGTAAACATCCAGTCATCAGCAGTTCCTGCAGGAGAATACCACGAGGTGCTGTAAGCAGCAGAATCGGTAAGATTATTAAGGTCTTCGCGTCGCTCCCATGCATCGTTCACATAGCTTACACCTGTAGCAGGGGTAAGCGCATCAACATTGAACAAAGACCAGCCTGCAGGGAAAGTGTACGTACCTGCGCCACCGGCGGTGGATCCGCCAACGCCGTCAAAGTCTTCGCTGAATACAATTGTTTGCGCTGAAAGTGCAGTTGAAAACAACGCGGCGCCAGCGAACAGGGTAAAAAGTTTTTTCATCGTGGGTATATTGGTTAAGTGCGGCAAAAGTACTCTTTTCTGACGAGAAGATCCCAAAGGCGATTGCGGGTAACGGGACTTTATTCCGCCGGGATATGCAATGCAATTACCGATGTGAAGGTGCTCCTGCAGTTGACTGAAAATCTGAATTTCATCGTAGATGCAAATCCGGAATGCAAGCGTGGTTGGTCATTCAATTTTGGTACGATCTGTTCCATCCGGGTTCCCGGCCCGGTTCATCCGTTCACTTAAACTGCGATTCCGCAGGCCCGTGTTGACAATGCCGGTGTTGTTTACGTACCCGAACCTAGTTCAGCCGAAACATCTTCCCGGGCAACGATTTTACCACTCCTGCAAATTCCAGGTTCAGCAATATTGCAGCTGTTTTTCCCGGAGATAATTCCGCCATAAGACAGATTTCATCAATGTGTACGTTGCCCATTCCGCGCATTGTTGCTACAACCTTTTCTTCTTCACCGGAAAAAAGCGGAATACTTGCCTGAACGGTTTGTGAAGCGGCATCCGGTTTTTCCCAGCCCATTGCATAGGCAACATCATCGGCCGAATCAATCAGCGCTGCCTTGTGTTTCTTGATGAGCTTGTGACAACCGGCAGAGGCAGCATCACCGATTCTTCCGGGGAATGCAAATACATCTCGGTTGTAGTTCATGGCAAATTCTGCAGTGATCATGGAGCCTCCTTTCTCTCCCGACTCCACTACGATCACTGCATCCGAAAGTCCGGCAACAATGCGGTTGCGCTGAGGGAAATTCTCGCGATCGGGATTGGTACCACAGGGGAAATCAGTGAGCAGTCCTCCCTGCGAAATCATTTTCTTCGCTGTGCCTGCATGCACGCGTGGATAAATCTCATCGAGTCCGTGCGCCAGCACACCCACCGTGCTGATACCTTGCTCAAGAGAGGCGCGGTGTGCACAGATGTCAACACCATACGCGAGCCCGCTTACGATGATCACGTTGTATTGCCTGAGATCAGCCACGAGTTTTTCGCAGAGTTGTGTGCCGTAATCAGTAATGTTACGTGTGCCGATAATGGAAACAATCCGTTTTGCATTGAGATCGGCCGGGCCTTTGTAATAGAGCAGGGGTGGACTATCGTAGCAATGCCGGAGACGCGAAGGATAACCGGACTCTGTGAAATACAGCATGCGTATCCCTGACTTTTCAATGCGCGCGAGTTCTTCTTCTGCTTTCTTTCTGCAGTCGCGATCGGCAATAAGCCTTGCTGTAATTTTTCCTATGCCGGGAATCGTCTCCAGCAGTTTTTTCTTCTCACGGAAGACAGCCTCTGCACTGCCGCAATGCAGGACAAGCTTTTTGGAGATCACCGGTCCAATGCCCGGAATCATGGTCAGGGCGATACGCCCCGCATATTCGTCGAAACACATAGCAGTTAACAAACTTTTATTTTACATTGCAAAAACAATCGCTGTACTTGATGAAATCAATATTTTACCTGACGGGATTTCTTCTGACAAATTTCCTGTTTCTTTCGGGAATTAAAGCACAACAAACGTTTGTAAACGGTTATGTTGCAGACAGTGCTTCCGGGGAGGCGCTGATCGGCGTTGTTGTGAATACTTCACAGGGAAAGGGAACAGTGAGCGATGTGAATGGAAATTTCACAGTGGAAGTAACTCCGGGCATCGTGACACTTACGCTGAATTATACGGGCTACCGTACCATCACCGATCAGCAGGAAATTGTTGCAGGCGGGCAATACAATTTCCGATATACCATGGCCGGCACCAGTAAAGCATTAGGTGTGGTGGTGGTGTCTTCCGGGCGTTATGAGCAGAAGATTGAGGAAGTTCCTGTTTCCATGGAAGTAATCAGGCCAGCGCTTATTGAGAATAAAAACACAACCAATATCAACCAGGTAATTGATCAGACGCCGGGAGTGAATGTTACCGACGATCAGGCGAACATCCGCGGAGGAAGTGGTTACAGTTACGGAAGCGGATCACGTGTTTTACTGGTCCTCGATGATATGCCCATGCTGTCGGGTGATGCGCAGGATGTAAAATGGAATTATCTTCCGATTGAAAACGTGTCGCAGATTGAGGTAATGAAAGGCGCTTCATCTGCCCTGTTCGGTTCATCTGCACTCAATGGAGTGATTCACTTTCGTACTGCGTATCCAACCAGTACACCGAAAACCAATATCACCATGTTCTCGGGGTTCTATGATAATCCGCCACGGGCATCGCTGAAGTGGTGGCCGAATGCGAATCCAATGTTCAGCGGAATAAATTTCGGACACTCGCGTCAGATCGGAAAGAACTTTGATCTGGTGCTCGGCGGACACGTTTTCAACGACGACGGTTACCGTTATCTCGAAACCGAAGATCGCATCCGGTTCAATGTCAACACGCGTTACCGTTTTAAAAGAGTGGATGGATTATCGGCAGGTGTAAATTTCAACATCATGCGGACACGTGGCGGATTATTTATTCTCTGGCACAGCGATTCGCTTGCGTACACGCCGCTCGACTCTTCGATTCAGAATTACAAAAATTACCGTTACAACATCGATCCTTTCATCGTGTATCATGGACCGAAAGGACACAACCATGCATTACGCACACGTTTATTCGTTACAGATAACAACAACGATACCGAGCAGGGTTCAATGGCGCAATTCTACTACGGAGAATACCAGTACCAGTATCACTTCGAAAATAATTTAGCGGTTACTGCCGGACTTGTCGGTTCGTACACGCATGTCGTTTCGGATCTGTACGATGATTCATCCACCGGTGTATCCATTGATTCCGCGGCTCCGCGTATCGGAAGAAATCTTTCTGCGTATGTGCAGATGGATAAAAAGTTCTTCGGAAAATTATTTGTAACCATCGGAGGGCGTTTCGAATATTACCGCCTCGATACTGCAGTTACCGAGTACAATCTCCGCGTCAGCAATTCGGACACTGTCAAATTACCGTTCCGTCCTGTGATGCGTATCGGAGTGAATTATCAGATAGCAGAAGCAACTTACATCCGCACTTCTTACGGACAGGGATATCGTTTTCCATGTATCGCAGAAAAGTACATTCGCACCAGTGCCGGCGGACTGGAAATTTACCCCAACAATGCCCTGCAACCGGAGTATGGTCAGTCGGCGGAAATCGGAATCAAGCAGGGAATCAAAATCGGTGAGTGGAAGGGATACGCAGATGCGGCGATTTTCTGGATGCAGTACACTGATATGATGGAATTCAAATTCGGGCAATATGGGAATCCGATGACTGACCCGAATTTTGGTCTCGGCTTTCAGTCAGTGAATGTGGGTACAACGCGTGTGCGCGGGGTGGATTGTTCCGTTATGGGTGAGGGGAAAATCGGGAAGTGCGGAATCAGTCTCCTCGCAGGATATACCTACATGGATCCGCGCTCGCTGGAATTTAATCCGGCGCATGACACGTTGTATGCAACGGCCGACTACAATGTCCTGAAATACCGTTACCGTCACATTGCGAAATTGGATTGCGAAGTGAGTTACAAAAAATTCTCATTCGGACTGAGCGCGCGTTACAACAGTTTCATGGAGTCGATCGACAAGATTTTTGTTCAGCTCGACATTATTGTCCCTGGAATCGGCGATTACCGTGAGATCCACAACAACGGCGATCTCCAGTTTGATACACGAATGATGTATCGCATCAATGATGTTTTGCGTGTGTCGCTGATCACGAATAATCTCTTCAACAGGGAATGTAGTTCGCGTCCGGCTGATGTGCTGGCGCCAAGAAATTTTGCGTTGCAGATCCAAATGAAATTCTAAGTTCGGAATTCGAAATTCTGAGGTGTACTGCGCAGGCTCGGTGCTGCCGTGGTGAAATTTGCATCTGTTAACAAGGGCAGCCGCGACAGTTATCCGCCCAAACCGCTGCACTGCTAACGATCCGCCACCATCTGCGGAATTCACCCTTTGGTACTGTATCTTTTAGAGGAAATTGGCATTACAATAGATACGAACGCCGCATGAACGCCGTCCAAAGCCCTTTCAAGCTATCCTTAAGTACGACCCTGAAGATTATCTTCTGGGTACCTACGATATTCCTGAGCCTGCTGCTGGTGTGGAATACCCTGCCGTATTTCACTTTCAATACCAACCTGCCCTTTCTGAATGAACGCTCTGTATTGCTGGAAAAAAATGTCTGGCGTGTTTGTTTTTACTGCCACATTTTCGCCGGAGCACTTTGTATCACTTCATCGCTCATTCAGTTTTCTTCCTGGATTCTGAAGAAACGCAAAAAAATCCACATCATCTCCGGGAAAATTTATGTGTTCGTAGTGTTGCTCATCGGTGCGCCATCGGGCTTGTACATGACGTATTTCGCAAAAGGTGGTTATGCAGAACGGGCCGCTTTTCTTGCCATGGCAGTGTTCTGGTTCTTCACTACCTACAAAGGATTTGTAACCGCAGCCCGCGATAAAAATTTTGTGGCACACAAGCACTGGATGATCCGTTCGTATGCAATGGCATTAACAGCGGTAACATTCCGTATCTATCACATCCTGTTTGATGAAGCCGGAATGAGCACGTTTCAGAATTATTCCGTTTCACTCTGGATAAGCATCATCGGAAACTGGATGATCGCGGAGTTCATCATTTACTTACAGACGAAAAACTATCTTAAAACATATCTGTCATGAAGAAGTTCCTCACCCTCTGCATTACCCTGATGTTCGTAGCCGGTATTTACGGAGCAACCGATATGACCCGTGATCTCAAAAACGGCCGCCTGATCGAATACGAGCACGTGCGCGAACGGCATGCAAAAGCTTTACTTTTCATCATCAAAACTACCGGCCTGGGTACTTACAAATTCCAGGGTTCTCACACAGGAGGAAATACCAAACCGGTTGAAGTGAAGGCAAAGAAGGAAGAAGTGAAAGAGAAGAAAATGATGGAATATTTCGAAGAGTTCAGCCGTGGCGATTGCAACGAGTGTTAAAACTACATGCAAGCTGTAACTAATTACACCTGCCGTTGTTATACTAATGGCGACCACGTCCGCCTGCCGCCGCGAAGGCAATTGCTTCGGCAGGAAGGGAACTGCTATCGGTCGCCGGTGGGCCTGGCAGGGACCGCAGCCTTGCCCCACAACAAAAACTCACCGGGATGTCCTCCTTGGTGGGTTTTTCTTTTACTTGATTGGACCTTGCGCGTTGCGCGTTCAACATTGAGCGTTATTGCGGCATCACACAATCGCAATAAATGATCGTAGAGTCGTTCAGAATTTCTTTTTCATTCCGTTCCCGCTGCTTATCTAATTCCGCCTTACTCAACTTCTGTTTGTAGAATTTGTAGTTGATAATACACGTATCGCTTTGACGGGAAAATAAAGTGGTTGGATTTCCATTGTCAATCCGGTCACAATTAACACGGGTTAGTTGAGCTTCCAGAGAATCTACAAAACCTACAGTCCATCCGAGGTCAGCCAGAACCTGTCCCATCGCAGAAGACTTGAACGCGCATTCCTGTCCTATATATTGTCCGTTCTTCTCGTAGGATATTGTGATAGTCGAATCGGACATGATCCCAAATGACATTTTGTTTTGTGGGCAATTTTGGTTGAAGTAGTTCACCAGCGCTACCATTTCAATCTGATGGGCCGTGTAATGTTCGCGTGCTTTGGTTACAATAGCCTGATCGCCCGGATCAGGTGTGGGGCCGCTGCAGCAGGTGAGCAGAAGAATGAGTGCCGGGAATATTTTTCGCATGTCTAAGAAACTAATGCTGTTCCTGTCATTTCTGCAGGCGCCTCAATCTCCATCAGCTTCAACAGCGTCGGAGCAACATCCGCCAGTCTTCCATCCGCAATTTTCTTATAGCGGTCATCCACCAGAATGCACGGTACAGGATTTGTTGTATGCGCAGTATTCGGTGTTCCATCCGGATTTACCATGTAATCAGCATTGCCGTGATCAGCGATGATGATGAAAGAGTAGTTGTGCTTTTTTCCGGCATCCACAACACGTTTCAGGCAGGCATCAACGGTCTCAAGCGCTTTCACAACCGCCGTGAAAATACCGGTATGACCAACCATGTCGGGATTCGCAAAGTTGAGGCAAATAAAATCGGCAGTTCCGTTTTCGAGTTCAGGAACAATTTTATTGGTGACTTCCACTGCGCTCATCTCCGGCTGCAGATCGTATGTTGCAACTTTCGGAGAAGGAACCATGATGCGTTTTTCTCCAACGAATTCCTTTTCTCTTCCGCCTGAAAAGAAAAAAGTTACGTGCGGATATTTTTCCGTCTCTGCAATGCGGATCTGTGTCTTGTGATTTGCTTCAATCACTTCACCGATTGTATTACGGAGATCTTCTTTCGAATACACCACGTTTACATTTTTAAACGTGTGATCGTAAATCGTCATCGTCGTATAATGCAGGGGAATGGTTTTCATTCCGTGCTCCGGCATATCTTTCTGAGTGAGAACGGTTGTTATCTCGCGGCAGCGGTCAGTCCGGAAGTTGAAACAGAAAACTGCATCATCTTCTTTGATCAATCCTTCTTTGTTTACGATCACGGGAAGAATGAATTCATCGGTCACACCTTTTGCATACGAATCGCGGATGGCCTCTTCTGCTGAAGAAGCAGTTGAACCTGTTCCGTTCACCATAGCATCGTAGGCGATCTTAACGCGTTCCCAGCGTTTGTCGCGGTCCATTGCATAATAACGGCCCGTGACAGTGGCAATGGAACCGGTAGATTTTTTCAGGTGTGCATCGAGTTGTGCAATGAACCCAAGCCCGCTTTTCGGATCGGTATCGCGTCCATCAGTGAATACATGAACGAAAACTCTGGTGAGTCCGTGCGCTTTGCAGATATCGAGAATATGATAAAGGTGTTCCTGCGATGAGTGTACGCCCCCATCGGAAACCAACCCTAAGAGATGAAGGGCTTTGTTGTTCTTCTTCACATACTCGATCATCGCAAGAATCGCCGGCTCTTTATCGATTGTGTTTTCCCTGCATGCAATGTTAATTTTCGCAAGATCCTGGTAAACGATGCGTCCTGCACCGATGTTGAGGTGACCGACTTCCGAATTGCCCATTTGTCCTTCCGGAAGTCCAACGTCTTCTCCGGAAGTTTTTAGTGTGCTCCATGGGCGCGTTGCAATCAGTTCATTGTAGAATGGTGTATTTGCATGTTTGATGGCATCTGATTGTGATCCATCACCGATACCCCATCCGTCAAGAATGATCAGCGCTGCTTTTCTGTTATTCATTTGCTACCGGAATTTCAACTGTAAAAATACTACCGTTCGGTTTATTGTCGCTCACTGAAATGCTCCATCCGTGCATGGCTGCGAGATATCCTGCTATATACAAACCGAGTCCTGTTCCTTTAGTGCTGCGTGTCTCTTCATTTCCGGTACGGTAAAAACGTTCGAACACGGTTTGTTTTTCTCGATCGGGAATTCCTTTTCCGAGGTCGGCTACCGAAAGCAGGAAGTGTTTTTCTTTTTTCACGAGAGAAACCGTGATCACGGAACCTGCCGGTGAATATTTGACTGCATTCTCCAGCAGATTGGCAATGATAGAATGGGCAGCAAGATCATCAAACTTCACATCTGCATTTTTCGCGATGTGATAGACGAAGGAATGATATTGTCCTACGCCGGCTGCGATTTTCCGCGCAAGCTGTTCGGTGAATTCAGAAAGATCGCGTGCGTATTTCTGGATGGTGAAAGAATGGTTGTCGATGCGTGCCGCGAGCAGAATGTTGCCGATGAGGGCATTCAGCCGTTCAGTGTCTTCCAGCACATTCGTCAGAATCTGGGTCTGTTTTTCTTTCGGCAGCTCGCGCTTGAGGAGTGTTTCTGCCTGCAATCCGATGGAAGCCAGGGGTGAACGAAGTTCGTGCGTAACAGAGAGCAGGAAATTCTTCTGACGTTCAGCCAGCAACGATTCGCGTTTGAACCCGCTGCGTGTTCTGGCGATGGCCCATGAAAGCAGAACAATGAATACAGCGCCTTCGCCAAGGATCATCATCCAGCGTTTGTGAAGATCGCTGTCGAGCTTCCCTTTGGCCTCGTACAAAGCTGTAACTGTACTTTGCGGATCGTCAGTCATGACCTCGTGCGTAAGGATCCGCGCCTGAAGGTCAGCAACCTGGTTATTGGTACGTACCAGCAGGTAGGCCCACCACGAAAACTGAAGCAGCACGTACATCACAAGAACGTAAAACAGAAGTAAGGGCCGCGGAATCCGGGGTTTGTTCATTGTACCAAAGGTAGGAAATGAAAAAGTCCGCCGAAGCGGACTTATCAAAGGGGAATACTGTAGTGAACAAACCCATGAAAACTACACCCGTTCCCCAATCTCTATTTCGTGACTTTTGTATTTACCGGCTCTTCTAATCCCTGGCGGATAATCTCTCCGTCGGTTTGCAATGCTGTAATATCTTTCTCCAGTTCCGTCAGCTGCATCTCATTGCGCGTCTGGTTGGTGGTATCGGCCTGGATCAGCTGCAAACGATGACTTTCCAGTTTTGCGTGATAGGTGGCAAGTACTTCATTCTGTTTGCTGATCAGCTCCAGACCATGACTGTTGCTGCTCACTCCCATATCCTGTCCGTACGCATTAATATTTTCCTGTTGAATCTTATTCAACTCCTGCAGCAGCTGGTCGAAACGTGTAATGTCTTCCCGGATCTGCACCGCACTTCCTGTTGCTTTGCTGTCAGCTTTACTCTCCTGGCACGCACTGTAACTGATTCCGAACAATGCCATCATTACTGCGGCAATCGGAAGTAGTATGTTTTTCATTTGCTCCCTGTGAAATTGACAGTACAAATGTAAATACTGTTTTACCCTGACAATAAGATATTAGACGACGCACGACCAGAATTGGACGGAGGGCACGAAGTGTGCGATGAGTGTTATTGTGGAATACATCGCGTAGCCGGACACAATCCGGACAAGAAAAACCCCGACGGCACTGGTCCGTCGGGGTTATCACAGAATTGTTACGGAATTACTTCTTCACGAAAGTCTGAACAGTTTTCACAGATCCTTCGAGAGCTACTGTGTACGATCCTGCAGGGAGTGCAGCAACGTTCAGTTGTTTTGTATTACCGTTGATTCCGGTTTCAGTCATTACAACCCGACCGGTTACGTCCATTACCTTGATTGCTGTAACAGTTGCATTTGCATTCCATGAAATATTCACGGTTTCAACTGCAGGGTTTGGGGACACGCTGAAGCCGGCCATCTGTGCAGAGGTAAGACCAAGACATGCATCTACCCAGATTGAATCCGTTGCAGCGTCTGCGCAACCATTAACATCCGTATAAGTGTAAGTCACAACACTGAATGTACCGGGAGTCACCATTGAAGGTGAGAACATTCCTCCGCTTACTGCAGCACCTGAGAATGTGCCGCCTGCAGGAGAATTTCCGGATACCGCATAAGCACCATCAGCAACACAAGCTGTATCAACAACTTCAGAATAGGTTACAACAGGAAGTGCGTTGACAGTGATCGTTACGGTATCAGCAGGGCCTGTCAGTGAACAGGTTCCGTTAACCGCAACAACAGATACAGTGTATGTTCCGGCAGCAACGCTTCCGATCATGATCGTATCTGTGTTCTGACCGCTGATGAAATTCAGACCGGCATCAACTGTCCAGGTATAAAAAGTTGCCTCAGGATCAGATGGTGTGGAGAGCGTTATCATTCCGCCGTTTGCACAAATTGACAATGCTGAACCTGTAATACTGGTCATGGAAGGTGTAGGATCTTCGTAAACGATAGTAACCATTCCGTCACCTGACCAGATTCCTGTGTTAGTTGTTACCGTGGTACCAACACCGGAGAAATTAGTTCCGCCTGCACCGCCACCGCCTGCGCCTTTGTCGTTACCTGAGCAACCGGTAGTTCCTGCAGAACCGCCGCCG
>Ga0255338_1004156_pt1 | contig 15627 bp, 17 predicted proteins | sample MeOH1_35cm_T4_19_FD_203715 | JGI IMG/M metagenome (GOLD analysis project Ga0255338, IMG submission 203715) | Sandy soil microbial communities from University of British Columbia, Vancouver, Canada - MeOH1_35cm_T4_195 | ecosystem: Engineered > Artificial ecosystem > Sand microcosm > Unclassified ...
GTTCGACCAGTTCCACGACGTCAAGGAAAAGGCCGACAAGGGCAATGCCCACGCCAAGGCCGTGCTGCAAAGCTGGGCCGATGCCGAGTGGTTCACCAGCCGTCCCGAAGTGCCCAAGAGCATCACCCTGACCGTGCTGAAGGTGACCGGCGAGACCAACACCGACGACCTGTCGCCCGCGCCCGACGCCTGGAGCCGCCCCGACATTCCGCTGCACGCGCTGGCCATGCTGAAGAACAAGCGCGACGGCATCACGCCCGAGGAAGACGGCAAACGCGGCCCGGTGAAATTCATCGAAGACCTGCGCGCCAAGGGCAACCTGGTGGCCTACGTCGGTGACGTGGTCGGTACCGGTTCTTCCCGCAAGTCGGCCACCAACTCCGTGCTGTGGTTCACCGGCGAAGACATCCCCTTCGTGCCGAACAAGCGTTTCGGTGGCGTCTGCCTGGGCTCCAAGATCGCCCCGATCTTCTACAACACCATGGAAGACGCCGGCGCGCTGCCGATCGAGCTCGATGTCAGCCAGATGAACATGGGCGACACCATCGAACTGCGCCCCTATGAAGGCAAGGCCCTGAAGGACGGCAAGGTGATTGCCGAGTTCACGGTCAAGAGTGATGTGCTGTTCGACGAAGTGCGCGCCGGCGGCCGTATTCCGCTGATCATCGGCCGTGGTCTGACCAGCAAGGCGCGCGAAGCGCTGGGCCTGCCGTCCTCCACGCTGTTCCGCCTGCCGCAGGTTCCCAAGAGCCACGGCAAGGGCTTCACGCTGGCGCAGAAAATGGTCGGCCGCGCCTGCGGCCTGCCCGAAGGCCAGGGCGTGCTGCCCGGCACCTACTGCGAACCGAAGATGACCTCGGTCGGCTCGCAGGACACCACCGGCCCGATGACGCGCGACGAACTGAAAGACCTGGCTTGCCTGGGCTTCAGCTCCGACTTGGTGATGCAGTCCTTCTGCCACACCGCCGCCTACCCGAAGCCGGTGGACGTGAAGATGCACCACGAGCTGCCTGAGTTCATCAGCAACCGTGGCGGTATCGCACTCAAACCCGGCGACGGCATCATCCACAGCTGGCTCAACCGCATGCTGTTGCCTGACACCGTGGGCACCGGCGGCGACAGCCACACCCGTTTCCCGATCGGCATCAGCTTCCCGGCCGGCTCCGGCCTGGTGGCCTTCGCCGCCGCTACCGGCGTCATGCCGCTGGATATGCCGGAATCGGTGCTGGTGCGCTTCAAGGGCAAGATGCAGCCCGGTGTCACACTGCGTGATCTGGTGCATGCCATCCCGCTGTACGCCATCAAGGCCGGCTTGCTGACGGTCGAGAAGAAAGGCAAGAAGAACATCTTCTCCGGCCGCATTCTTGAGATCGAAGGTCTGCCGGACATGAAGGTGGAGCAGGCGTTCGAGCTGTCCGACGCTTCGGCCGAACGTTCCGCCGCCGGCTGCACGGTGCGCCTGAACAAGGAGCCGATCATCGAGTACATCAACTCGAATATCGTGCTGCTGAAGAACATGATCGCCCAGGGCTACGCCGACGCACGCACCATCGGCCGCCGCATCAAGGCGATGGAAGCCTGGCTGGCCAAGCCGGAGCTGCTGGCGCCCGATGCCGACGCCGAGTACGCCGCCGTGATCGAGATCGACCTGGCCGAGATCACCGAGCCGATCGTCTGCTGCCCGAACGACCCCGATGACGCCAAGACGCTGTCGGACGTGGCCGGCGCCAAGATCGACGAAGTGTTCATCGGCTCCTGCATGACCAACATCGGTCACTTCCGTGCCGCTTCCAAGCTGCTCGAAGGCAAGAAGGACATCCCGGTCAAGCTGTGGATGGCCCCGCCGACCAAGATGGATGCCCACCAGCTCACGGAAGAAGGCCACTACGGCGTCTTCGGTGCGGCCGGTGCCCGCATGGAAATGCCGGGCTGCAGCCTGTGCATGGGCAACCAGGCGCAGGTGAAGGAAGGCGCGACCGTGATGTCCACCAGCACGCGCAACTTCCCCAACCGCCTGGGCAAGAACACCAATGTGTACCTGGGCTCGGCTGAGCTGTCGACCGTCGCGTCCAAGCTGGGCCGCATCCCGACCCGGGCCGAGTACCTGGCCGACATGGGCGTGCTGTCTGCGAACGGTGACAAGGTCTACAAGTACCTGAACTTCGACCAGATCGAGGAGTACAAGGACGTGGCCGCTTCCGTGGCGGCCTGATCCGCGATCTCCCCTGACCGGGCCCGTCTGCGGTCCGGTTTTTAAAGCCCCCGGCTCGTGCCGTGGGGCTTTTTCTTTGGGCGTTCGATAATTGCTGTCATGAATGCCATCACCTCACTGCCCCTGTCCGTGCAAACCGTGCTGCTGCTGATCGGCAGCAATGTGTTCATGACTTTTGCCTGGTACGGCCACCTGAAGAACCTGGCCACAGCGCCCTGGTACCTGGCCGCGCTGGCGAGCTGGGGCATCGCCCTGTTTGAGTACCTGTTGCAGGTACCGGCCAACCGCATCGGCTTCCAGCAGGCGGGCTTCACGGTCGGCCAGCTCAAGATCGTGCAGGAGGTGGTGACGCTCAGCGTGTTCCTGCCTTTTGCCATGCTCTACCTGAAGGAGCCGTTCAAGCTCGACTATGTCTGGGCGGCGCTGTGCATGGTAGGGGCGGTGTATTTCATTTTTCGCAGCGCCTGATGCAACGGCCGCGGCCGACGCGGCGGTTAAACTTCACTCCGTTACAGAATTTGGAGAGCTTCATGCTGTTTGGAAAACTGATGCCGCGCGACGGCAATTTCTTCGAGATGTTCAACCAGCATGCGGATCGCATTGTGGAGGCGGCGCGCGCCTTCTCGCAACTGGTGGCGCATTACAGCGACGTCAACCTGCGCGAGCAGTACAACCGCGACGTCGATGCGGCCGAGCAGGCGGCCGACCGCATCACGCATGACGTCAACAAGACGCTGCACAAGACCTTCATCACGCCGATCGACCGCGAGCAGATCCACTCGCTGATCAACACCATGGACGATGTGGCCGATCTGATCCAGGACTCGGCCGAAACCATGGCGCTGTACGACGTGCACCACATGACGGAGGAGATCATCCGTCTGACCGAGCTCAGCGTGAAGTGCTGCGAGCGCGTCAAGGATGCGGTCTATCTGCTGGACAACATCGGTGATGCCAAGACCGCCGAGGCCGCGCTCAAGACCTGCGAGGAGATCGACCGCCTGGAGTCCGATGCCGACCGCGTCATGCGCACCGCCATGAGCAAGCTGTTCCGGGAGGAGCCCGATGTGCGCGAGGTGATCAAGCTCAAGGCCATCTACGAGCTGCTGGAGACGGTGACCGACAAGTGCGAGGATGTGGCCAACCAGATCGAGGGCATCGTCCTCGAAAACGCCTGAACGGGCCCAGTATGGAAAGCGTACAGAGCGCCCTCTGGGTGATCATTCTGCTGGTGTTCCTGGCACTGGCCTTCGACTTCATGAACGGGTTTCATGACGCTGCCAACTCGATTGCCACGGTGGTGTCTACCGGCGTGCTGCGGCCGGGACAGGCGGTCCTGTTCGCGGCCTTCTTCAACTTCCTGGCCATCTTCATCTTCCACCTCAGCGTGGCGGCGACGGTGGGCAAGGGCATCGTGCAGCCGGGTGTGGTCGACACCAACGTGGTGTTCGGGGCGCTGATTGGCGCCATCAGCTGGAACCTGATTACCTGGTACTACGGCATTCCCAGCAGCTCGTCGCACGCGCTGATCGGCGGCATCGCCGGCGCGGTGATCGGCAAGGCCGGCACCGAGGCGCTGATTTCCACCGGCATCATCAAGACCGTGGTTTTCATCTTCGTCTCGCCCTTGCTCGGCTTCCTGCTGGGCTCGCTGATGATGCTGCTGGTGGCCTGGCTGTTCCGCCGCACCGCGCCGTCGCGGGTGGACCGCTGGTTCCGCCGCCTGCAGCTGCTGTCAGCCGGAGCTTACAGCCTGGGCCATGGCGGCAACGATGCGCAAAAGACCATCGGCATCATCTGGATGCTGCTCGTGGCCACCGGCTTTGTGACCTCCGTGGACACGTCGCCGCCGAGTTGGACGGTGGTGAGTTGCTACATGGCCATCGGTGCCGGCACCATGTTCGGCGGCTGGCGCATCGTCAAGACCATGGGGCAGCGGATCACCAAGCTCAAGCCGGTGGGGGGCTTCTGTGCCGAAACCGGTGGCGCACTCACGTTGTTCCTGGCCACCGCCCTGGGCATTCCGGTGTCGACCACCCACACCATCACCGGCGCCATCGTCGGCGTGGGCTCGGCCCAGCGCGCCAGCGCCGTGCGCTGGGGCGTGGCCGGCAACATCGTCTGGGCCTGGATCTTCACCATTCCGGCCAGCGCCTTCGTGGCTATCGTGGCCTACTGGGTCAGTCTGAAACTTTTCTGACGCTATTAAAACTATAGCTGTTGGCGCTGAATCTGAAAGGATTCAGCGCCATTTTCATTCTGAAATCTTGCGCGCTTCCTCGATCTGGTATTCGAAATAGCGCTGGAAGCTGAAGGCGATGCTGGCCATCAGCACCGTGGTGCCGACCAGCAGCGAACAGGCGATGGCGCCGATGGTCATCCAGCCGGTGCCGCCGGCAATATGGTCGCTGGCGGCAGCCGGGTTGAAGCGGGCATTCCACTTCTCGGGTGTCATGAGACCGTAGACGATGGCGTTGAGGGCGCAGCCGGCGATGGTGAAGCCTACCAAGGGGATCAGGACCCAGCTCAAGGGGTCGTCCTGGCCGAAAGCCTGTACGCGCTCTACGCCATACAGCCCCAGCGCGGTGGGGATGGGGAGCAACCAGCCCAGCCAGTCGCCCAGGCCGTAGAGGTAGAAGCGGTGCAGGCCCAGCGGGCCAACGAGGAAGGTGAGCCAGGCGGCCAGTGTCTTGTTTTTCATGGCGCTATTGTCATGGATGGCTGGGGCCATCCGGAGCCGTGCTGTTGCCCCGGCCCAGTGGTTTTTCCATCAGCACGGTATCGAGCCAGCGGTTGAATTTCCAGCCGCTTGATGTCAATACGCCGGCCGGCGTGAAGCCGCAGGCGCGATGCAGGCCGATCGAAGTGGCGTTGGCCGAGTCGCCGATCACGGCGATCAGTTTGCGCATGCCGGCGCGTTCCGCGGCAGCGCTCAGTTCGGTCAGCAGCGCCCGGCCCAGCCCCTGGCCTGCGGCCTGGGGCGCCAGGTAGATCGAATCTTCGGCAGCATAGCGGTAGGCCGGGCGCGGGCGGAACCAGTTGCAGTAGGCATAGCCCAGTACCTGGCCCTGATCTTCGGCCACCAGCCAGGGCAGGCCGCGCGCCAGCACCTCGGCGCGGCGTGCCTGCATGTCGGCCAGCGAGGGCGGTTCGAGCTCGAAAGTGCCGGTGCCGTGCAGCACGTGGTGGGTGTAAATCGCGGTGATGGCGGCGATATCTTCGTCGCGGCTGGGGCGAATGATAGGCATAAGCGGCAGAAACGTTATAATGACAGGCTTTTCAGTGTGTCGCTGGCCGGGTGGCTATGTCGCGTGTCTCAAACACTGAAGGATTTCGTACTGGATGGTTCCATTCGCTTCTGAATGGAATTTCCACCACCCAAAGGATAAATCATGGTCGTTATTCGACTCTCTCGCGGCGGTTCCAAGGCGCGCCCGTTCTTCAACATCGTCGTGTCCGACAAGCGGACCCGTCGCGATGGCCGTTTCATCGAGCGCATCGGCTTCTACAACCCGATCGCTACGGCCAACGAGGAAAGCATCCGCATTGCGCAGGATCGTCTGACCTACTGGACCGGTGTGGGTGCACAGGCTTCCCCGACCGTGGAGCGCCTGATCAAGCAAGCTGGCAAGAAAGCCGCCGCTTAATTGACATCCATGCTGCCCGGCCTCGAAGCCGCTGAATTGCCAGCGGACGCCATCGAAGTCGGGCGCATTCTGGATGCCTGGGGCATCAAGGGCTGGTTCAAGGTCCTGCCCTACAGCGCCGATCCCGATGCGCTGTTTTCTTCCAAGCGCTGGTATCTGCTGCCGGCCGAAAAAGGTGCCAAAACCTTTATCGGCCCGGTCAAGCTCGCCATCCGCGAAGCCAAAGAACATTCCGACTCGGTGGTCGCCTGCGCGCAGGAGGTGCCGGACCGCAATGCCGCCGAAGCCTTGCGCGGCGCCCGCATCTTCGTGGCGCGCTCGAGTTTTCCCACGCCCGAGAAGGACGAGTATTACTGGGTCGATCTGATCGGTCTGGACGTGGTCAACCGTGAAGGCCTGGCCCTGGGAACGGTGCGCGAGCTGTTGTCCACCGGGCCGCAGACCGTGCTGGTGATCGGCTACGAACTGGACGGCAAGCCGCACGAGCGCATGATTCCCTTTGTCTCCGCCTATGTCGATGAGGTAGAGCTGGCGGCTCGCCGCATCCGCGTCGACTGGCAACCCGACTATTGAGCCAGAAATATGGCCCCCACGCTTGTCACTGCGTGTACTGCGCTGCCCCCCGAGGGGGCCGCAGTCGCCTTGGGGCGGCCCGGCGGCGACTGAGCCATGCGCTTTGACGTCCTCACCCTGTTTCCTGAACTGTTCGCACCACTGCTGAGCAGCGGCATCACACGGCGCGCCTACGAATCGGGCCAGGTGCAGGTGAATCTGCACAACCCGCGCGATTTTGCCGACGGCAACTACCGCCGCGTCGACGACCGGCCTTTCGGTGGCGGTCCCGGCATGGTCATGATGGCCGAGCCGCTGTCGCGCTGCCTGCAGCAGGCCCAGGCGCAGCGCCCCGCGCGTGCGCCCGTCGTGCTGTTCTCGCCGCTGGGCCAGCCCCTCAACCACGCCATGGTGGAGCGCTGGGCCGCCAGCGAAGGCGCGGTGCTGGTCTGCGGTCGCTACGAGGGCATCGACCAGCGCTTCATTGATGCTCATGTGGACGAGCAAATCAGCTTGGGCGACTTCGTGCTGTCGGGTGGCGAGATCGCCGCCATGGCGTTGCTCGACGCCGTGGCGCGGCTGCAGCCCGGCGTGCTGGGGGATGCCGACAGCCATGCCCAGGACAGTTTCAACCCGGCGCTGGACGGTCTGCTCGATTGCCCGCACTACACCCGGCCGGAGGCCTGGGATGGGCAGGGCGTCCCCGAGGTGCTGCTGTCCGGTCACCACGGCCAGATCGAGCGCTGGCGCCGCGAGCAGAGGCTGATGCTGACGGCCCGCTTGCGTCCGGAATTGATTGCCCAGGCTCGTTCGGCCGGTCGGCTGAGCCGTCAGGACGAGGCCTTCTTGGCTGACCTGGCGCGCCAGAGCGTCTGAAACGGGCACTTCCTGCTATAATTTCAGGCTTTCCAGATCCTCTGGCCGGCCGCTTTGCCATCCCGGTAAAGCCTTTGTGTCATCCCGACACTGGCGCGGACAAGATCATTTGAGGTAACCATGAACCTGATCCAGACCCTCGAGCAAGAAGAAATTGCTCGCCTCGGCAAGACCATTCCCGAGTTCGCCCCCGGTGACACCGTCATCGTGAACGTCAACGTGGTTGAAGGCGCCCGCAAGCGCGTCCAGGCCTACGAAGGCGTGGTGATCGCCAAGCGCAACCGTGGCCTCAACAGCGGCTTCACCGTGCGCAAGATCTCCAGCGGCGAAGGCGTGGAGCGTACCTTCCAGACCTACAGCCCGCTGATCGCCAGCATCGAAGTCAAGCGCCGTGGCGACGTGCGCCGCGCCAAGCTGTACTACCTGCGTGACCGCAGCGGCAAGTCGGCCCGTATCAAGGAAAAGCTGCCGGCCAAGAAGACTGCTGCCGAATAAGCAGCCGGTCTTTGCGCCAAGAGCCGCCACAAGCCTGTGCTTGAGGCGGCTTTTTCATTTTGAGTCCATCACCAGGTGTTGCCGGTGTCGTCGCCAGATCATCTCACCCCGCTGTCCAAGCTGCCGAACTTCGATCCGCGCCAGATTCCTGTCGTCGGGGTGGATGCGCATCTGCCTGCCGTGCCGCATGAGCAGTTGCAGCCCGAGGCGCTGCGCCAGCGTTTCGGGGCACCGCCGTCGTGGCAACCCGAGGTTCGCATGGAGCCGCGTTTCACGCAACGCGCACCGGTGCCAGCCTCGGTGCTGGTGCCGATCGTCGCGCACGAACGGCCCACGGTGCTGCTGACCCAGCGCACCAGCCACCTGGCCAACCATTCGGGACAGATCGCCTTTCCCGGCGGCAAGGTGGATGAGACCGATGCCGATTCGATCGCCGCCGCCCTGCGTGAGGCCGAGGAAGAGGTGGGGCTGACATCGGATTTCATTCAGGTGCTCGGCACCTTGCCGATCTACACCACCGGCAGCGCCTTCATCATCACGCCGGTGGTGGCGCTGGTGCGGCCCGGTTTCACGCTCGCACCCAACGAAGGCGAGGTGGCCGACGTGTTCGAGGTGCCGCTGGACTTTCTCATGAACCCGGCCCATCACCGGCGCCACAGCCTGATGGCCGAAGGGCTGCGGCGCGACTGGTTTTCCATGCCGTACCAGGACCGCGACATGGAGCGCTTCATCTGGGGCGCCACCGCCGGTATGCTGCGCAACTTCTACCGCTTCTTGGCGGCCTGATGCTGCCCCTTCAGCGCAGGAAGGCGCAGTCCGGGCCGCTATGATGGCAGCATGAGTTTTTTCGCCATTCTTGTCGCCTTGTTGCTGGAGCAGGCACGCCCCCTGGCCAGCGGCAACATGGTGCATGCCGGCATGCGGGGCTGGATGCGCTGGGTCATTCGCAATCTCGATGCGGGTAAAGAGCCGCACGGCTGGCTGGCCTGGGTCTTTGCCGTCGCGGTGCCGACGCTGCTGGCGCTGGGCATCCACTGGCTGCTGGTGGCCCAGCTGGGCTGGCTGGCCGCCGTGCTGTGGAACGTGCTTGTCCTCTATGCCTCGCTCGGCTTTCGGCAATTCAGCCACCACTTCACCGACATCCGCGATGCGCTCGAAGCGGGCGACGAGGCGCAGGCGCGCCAGTTGCTGGCCGAATGGCGGCAGACGGACGTGGGCGAGCTGCCGCGGCGCGAGATCGTGCGCCAGGTCATCGAGCAGTCGGTGTTGTCGGCACACCGTCACGTGTTTGGCGTGCTGGCCTGGTACTCCATCCTGGCCGCCTTCGGCCTCGGGCCGGCCGGCGCGGTGTTCTACCGCCTGGCGGAATTCGTTGCGCGCTACTGGCCTCATGTTTCGCGCCGCCAGGGCCAGCCGGTCAGCGAAGCGGCACGGATGGCTGCAGCGCGGGCCTGGCATTTGGTGGACTGGTTGCCGGCGCGTATCACGGCACTGGGTTTTGCCGTGGTCGGCAGCTTCGAGGAAGCGATCGACAGCTGGCGCAGCTACGAGATTCAAGCCGATGCCAGCAATGACGGCGTGATCCTGGCTGCCACCGCCGGCGCCGTGAACGTGCGCCTGGGCGCCGTTGCGCCAGCTACCGGGCTGGAGGACGAGGCGCCAACGCCTGCACCGACTCGGCAGGAGCCCGAACTGGCCCATCTGCGCAGCATCGTCGGCCTGGTCTGGCGTTCCGTCGTGATGTGGATGCTGCTGCTGGCGTTGCTGACCTTGGCCCGCTTGCTGGGCTAGCCCTTTCGACGGCTTCTTTCAATAGCGCCGCTGCGACAGTTCGGCGAACAAATCGCTATAAATTTTATAGCGTGTTGCGCTTATTTCATCAGACCTGGATTCGGATTTTAGTGCGGAAATCACGCCGCAGCCGGGCTCGTGCAGATGCGTGCAGTTGTAGAACTTGCAGTCTTTCGCCCAGGCCTGCAGGTCCGGCATCAGGCTGGCCAGGTGCATGGGGTCGATGTGCTGCAGGCCGAATTCCTGGAAACCCGGTGAGTCGATCAACGCCGTGTTGCGCGTCTCGTCCACCCAGTACCAGTTGGTGCTGGTGGTGGTGTGCTTGCCCGAGTTCAGCGCGGTCGAGATCTCACCGGTCAGCACTCGGGCGCCCGGCACCAGCTGGTTGATCAGCGTGCTCTTGCCGGCACCCGAGGGGCCGAGCACCAGCGTGGTCTTGGCCTGCAGTTGCGCGCGCAGGGTGTCGAGCGCCGGTGCCATGTCTTGCGCCTTGGGCTTGAGCGCCAGCGGCAAGACGGTGTAGCCCATGCGCCGGTAAGGTTCCAGCCGCGCCCAGGCCCGTGCGAACGGCTCGGCCAGGTCGCTCTTGTTGAGGGCGATGATGGGCGTGATGCGCTCGGCTTCGGCTGCAATCAGGGCGCGCGCCAGCTGGCTTTCGGAAAACTCCGGTTCGGCGGCGATCAGGATCAGCACCTGGTCGAGGTTGGCCGCAAAGCTCTTGGTGCGGATTTCGTCCTGCCGGTAGAACAGGTTGCGCCGCTCCACAATTTTTTCAATCGTGCCCTCGTCGCCGCTGGCCAGCCACAGCACGCGGTCACCCACCACGGCCTGGCTCTTCTTGCCGCGCGGGTGGCAGATCAGGCGCCGGCCTTCCGGCGTTTCCACTACCACATGGCGGCCATGGGTGGCCACCACCAGGCCGTTGTCGAGTTCCACCGGTTTGATCAAGGCATCACCTCAGCAGGGCATCGACTTGTGCTGCGCAATCGAAGTCGGCCCGCGTGATGCCGCCGGCGTCATGGCTGCGCCAGCGCACCGTGCAGTGGCGGTAGGCAACCACCAGCTCGGGGTGATGGTCCTGCCGCTGCGCGATATAGGCCACCGCATTGGCGAAGGCCATGGACTGATGGAAATCGGGGAAGTCGAAGCGCTTCTGGATCGCCAGTTCGAGGCCATCGCCGCTGAGCGACCAACCTTCGAGTTGCGCCAGTCCTGCTACGATTTCAGTAGCTTTCAGCGCACGATTGATGTGGCCTGGCGCCTGATTTGACTTTGAAGTGGCGTTCATGCTGCCAACCGCGCCAGCCGTTCGGAGGCCGGCGGGTGCGAGTAATAGAAGGCCACGTACAGCGGGTCGGGCGTCAGCGTGGATGCATTGTCCTCGTAGAGCTTGAGCAGGGCGTGCCCCAGGTCCGCGCCATTGGTCTGCTGGGCCGCATAGGCATCGGCCTCGAACTCGTGCTTGCGCGAGAACAGCGCCAGCAGTGGGGCGATGAAGAAGCTGAACACCGGCGACACCAGCACGAACAGCAGCAGCGCCAGCGCATCGTTCGGGCTGGCTTGTCCCGCGATGGCGCCGAGCGTCGGGGCCAGCAGGCTCAAGCTCGGGCTCACGCCCAGCCCGGTGTAGAACCAGGCCTGGGTGGCGAGCCAACCTAGCAGGGCGAAGCCGGCCAGGCTCAGGGCGAACAGGCTGACGATGCGCTTGAGGATGTGCTTGTGCTTGAAGTGGCCGAGTTCGTGCGCCAGCACGGCATCTACCTCGCCGGGGCTGAGCTTGCTCAGCAAGGTGTCGAAGAACACCACGCGCTTGGCGGCGCCGAAACCGGTGAAGTAGGCATTGGCATGCGCGCTGCGCCGGCTGCCGTCCATCACGAACAAGCCCTTGGCGGCAAAGCCGCAGCGCTGCATCAGCGCCGTCACGCGCGCCTTCAGGCTCTCGTCTTCCAGCGGCTGGAACTTGTTGAACAGCGGGGCGATGAAAGTCGGGTAGATCAGCAGCAACAGCAGGTTGAAGCCCATCCACACGCCCCAGGCCCACAGCCACCAGATGGAGCCAGTGGCACCCATGACCCACAGGATCAGCGCGGCGATCGGCAGGCCGATCAACGCGCCGAGTACGGTGGATTTGGCGAGGTCGGCCAGCCAGAGTTTGAAGCTCATCTTGTTGAAGCCGAAACGCTGCTCCAGACGGAAGGTCTGGTACAGCGACAGCGGCAGTTCGATCAGGCCGCCGATCAGCACGAAGCCGGCGATTAGTGCCAGCTGCTGCAGCATGCCGCCGCCCAGCCACTGCAGCAGCGCCTGGTTGAGTGCGTGCAGACCACCGAGCAAGGTCCAGCCCAGCAGCAGCGCGGTGCCGACGGCCGTCTCCAGCAGGCCGAAACGCGTCTTGGCCAGGGTGTAGTCGGCCGCCTTCTGATGCGCCGCCAGCGTGATGGTGCCCGCAAAGGCGGCGGGGACGGCGGCGCGATGGCGCGCCACATGACGGATCTGGCGCGTGGCCAGCCAGAACTTCAGGACAAGGCCGAGCAGCAGCGCCACGGCGAAAGCCAGCGTCAGGGCCAGGGAAGGGGAGAACGGTGATGACATGGGAGGCGAGTGTAGGCCATCGGCGACAATCGAGCCCATGGCTGACACGAACACCCCACTCCCGAAATCCGACCTCAACCTGGTCTGGCTCGACTGCGAAATGACCGGGCTGGACCCGGAGGCCGAGCGCATCATCGAGATCGCCGTCATCGTCACCGGGCCGAACCTGGAGCCGCGTATCGAGGGCCCGGTGCTGGTGATCCACCAGAGCGACGAGGTACTGAACAAGATGGACGCCTGGAACAAGGGCACGCACGGGCGCAGCGGCCTTACGACCAAGGTAAAGGCCTCCACCCTGAGCGAGGCCGAGGCCGAGGCGGAGTTGACGGCCTTTCTGTCCAAGTACGTGCCCAAGGGCAAGTCGCCCATGTGCGGCAACAGCATCGGCCAGGACCGGCGCTTTCTGGTCAAGTACATGCCCAAGCTGGAAGCCTTCTTCCACTACCGCAATGTCGATGTCAGCACCTTCAAGGAGCTGGCCCGGCGCTGGCGGCCCGAGGTCTACAGCAGTTTCAAGAAGCAGCAGAAGCACACCGCGCTGGCCGATGTGCACGAGTCCATCGACGAACTGCAGCACTACCGCGCGCATTTCCTGAAGCTCGATTAGGTGAAAACCCTGATCTGTGCCATAATTCGAGGCTGCGCTGCAAAAGCAGTGCATTTTGTGCATCTCCCTTCACACACCGGACTCCTGGCCACACGGCTGAGATGAGTCCCCGGTGCCGGCTCAAGCCGGTGCAGGTTCCGTTTGATGGTTGATGTTTTTTAACCATTGACGGAGCCACCGCAGTCCCTGTGGTGCTCGCGTGTGAGTAAATCCATGACCGACGCTTTTGACGTGACGGGCGAGCTTTCGCCTGTCGAATCCATTATTTCCACTGAAACCAGCGTGGCTGTTGAAGCCGTGCCCAACGGTTTCGTACAGCTGGGCCTGGCGCCCGAGTTGATCCAGGCCGTGGCCGACCTCGGCTACACCCAGCCGACCCAGGTCCAGTCCGAAGTCATTCCGCTGGCCCTGCCGGCTGAAGCCAAGGGCAACGAAGCTCGGCGCTTCATCGACCTGATGGTCTCCAGCCAGACCGGCAGCGGCAAGACCGCGGCCTTCCTGCTGCCCGTGCTGCACACCTTGATCCAGCAACAGGCCCAGGCCGCTGAGAAAGAGCGTGCCGATTTCGAGCGCGCCTGCGCCGAAGCCGCCGCCCGTGGCGAGCCGGCACCCAAGCGCCCCAAGCGCCAGGACCCGACCAACCCGCGCCATTTCAAGGCCGCCACCCCGGGTGCCCTGATCCTGTGCCCGACGCGCGAACTCGCGCAGCAGGTGGCGCACGACGCCATCGAGCTGGTCAAGCATTGCCGTGGCCTGCGCATCGCCAATGTGGTGGGCGGCATGCCCTACCAGATCCAGATCGCCAAGCTGCAGAACGCCAATCTGGTGGTGGCCACGCCCGGCCGTCTGCTGGACCTGCAGCGCTCGATGCAGCTCAAGCTCGACCAAGTGCAGTTCCTCGTCGTGGACGAGGCCGACCGCATGCTGGACCTCGGCTTCTCCGACGACCTGGCCGAGATCAACCAGCTGACGGCACAGCGCCGCCAGACCATGATGTTCAGCGCCACCTTTGCGCCGCGCATCCAGCAGCTCGCCATGCGTGTGATGCACGACAACGGCTCGGGCGTGAAGAAGGTGCAGATCGATTCGCCGCAGGAAAAGCACGCCAACATCAAGCAGGTGCTGTTCTGGGCCGACAACGCCCAGCACAAGCGCCAGCTGCTCGACCACTGGCTGCGTGACGCTTCCATTGATCAGGCCATTGTGTTCGCCAGCACCCAGGTGGAGTGCGACGGCCTGGCCAACGACCTGCAGCAGGACGGCTTCTCTGCCGTGGCCCTGCACGGTGCCCTGAGCCAGGGCTTGCGCAACCGCCGCCTGATGGCCTTGCGCCAGGGCCAGGTGCAGATCCTGGTGGCGACCGACGTGGCGGCACGCGGCATCGACGTACCCACCATCACCCACGTGTTCAACTTCGGCCTGCCGATGAAGGCCGAGGACTACACCCACCGCATCGGCCGTACCGGCCGTGCCGGCCGCGATGGCTTGGCCGTGACTTTTGCCGAGTTCCGCGACCGCCGCAAGATCTTCGACATCGAGGGCTACAGCCAGCAGAAGTTCAAGGCCGAGGTGGTTCCGGGCATGGAGCCCAAGCAGCGCATGCCCGAGCCGCGTTCCAACGCCGGCTTCGGCGGCCGCAACAGCCGCGGTGGCAATGACAACTTCTCGCGCGACCGCAAGTTCGGTGGCGGCGGTGCCCGCACGGGCGGCTTCGGTAGCAACCGGGGCGGTTTCGGCGGTGACCGTGGCGCTGATCGTGGCGGCTTTGGCGGCGATCGCGCCCCTGCCGGCGGTTTCGGTGGCGGTTTTGCCCAGCGCGATGAGCGCGGTGGTGAGCGTCGTGAAGGTTTCAGCTACGAGCGCAAGGGTGGTTTCAACGACCGTTTCGCCGGCGATGGCCGCCGTGATGGCGGTGCTCCGCGTGGTGACTTCGGTGATCGCAAACCAGCTTTTGGTGCCAAGCCTTCGTTTGCCAAGCCCGGCAACGGCGGCGGCAAGGTCTTCGTGCCGCGTGACGCCAAGAAGCGCGCTCCCCGACCGGCACGCTGATCAGGTCAACGCCTGAACACAAGCCCGCCTGACCTTGCGTCGGCGGGCTTTTTTCATTCGAGGCGCAAAGCGCCCTCAGCGCTTGTCACGATGCGCTTGCCTGGCGGCAGGGTCAGATAGGCGGTTGCATTGGCGGGCTCCAGGCCGAAGGTCAGGCTGGCCGGACCGCGCGCGCCGCGGCCGCTGGCGAAGCCGCTGGTCTCGCTCAAGGCATTGAAGCTCAGCGAGACCTCGGTGTTGTCGCTGCATTTGAGATTGATCGCACCGCTCTTGCTGGCGGTGTAGCGCATATTGCCCATGCACTGAAGACCGCTGCCGGCGTTCAGTGCCACAGTGCCGGTGCGATCGGTGAAGAGCTTCACCTCGCCGGACAGCAGCGTCTCGTTCACCACCGCCAGAGCGGGGGCGGACGAGGCGAGCAGCCGCATGCCGGCATCGTTGATCTTGGCGCAGCCGGCCAGCGACAGGGCCAGCAGCAAGGAGAGGGTCAGGGCTTTCATGGTCTCGACATCATAGGAGGGGCCAACCTTCGCCAATGAGCTGAATTCCCTGGTGTTTTGACGCCAATTGTCTTTTTGGTCCGGCTCATGGCCGCAGAGGCTGTGCCGCCGCGCAGGAATACTTCGTAAGATGTACGGAATGATTGAAGGTTGTCTGTCACGCATGGGAAGATGGATCAGGGCCGGTACCTTGGGGCTGGCCGTGCTGGTCGGCGTGGCGGCTCCCAACCTCGATCGCCTGCAGCAGCTGGCCAAGAGCCGTTATGGTGCCGAGGTGGCGAACTTCGTCGGCGAGTGGCGCGCCAT
>Ga0255338_1004157_pt1 | contig 15607 bp, 8 predicted proteins | sample MeOH1_35cm_T4_19_FD_203715 | JGI IMG/M metagenome (GOLD analysis project Ga0255338, IMG submission 203715) | Sandy soil microbial communities from University of British Columbia, Vancouver, Canada - MeOH1_35cm_T4_195 | ecosystem: Engineered > Artificial ecosystem > Sand microcosm > Unclassified ...
CGGTCGAGCGCGAGCCGGGCCAGTGCCCGCTCGGTGGTGGTGTCGACGGTGTCCATGGCGAAGACGCCATCGACGATCAGCTCCGTGACGTCGCCGCGCGTCGCCAGCGCGATCTCGCCATGCTCGCCGGACGCGCGGGCGACGACGACGCGGGGCTGCTGCTCGCTCACCGCGGCCGCGTCCGCAGATCCGCGAGGAGCACGTCAGGACTGATCGCTGCCGGCCGCCACTGGTCCCGGAGGACCGACATCGCCCACCCTGAGACGAACCCCTCACAGGTCCCGTGAACGTCGAGGTGCGGGGGCTCCCCGCAGGCGTACCGCGGGCCGCCCCCTGCAGCGACGGCGCTGACGGTGGAGCCGCACATGGCGCAGGTGGCGATGCCCGCGAGGAGAGTGGCCGAGTCGTCGAGGGTCACGGTCGAGACGCTAGCGACGGGCGCCGACAACGGCGGTGAAGGGAATGACCGGGACCGTCTGATCGCCGAGGCACTGTCGAAGCTCGACGTCGACGCCGACGCCGACGACCGGACCTCATGGCGAACCTGCTGTGAGCCGCCCGTTCGCGCGAGAAGTAGGAACGTCACAGAATCCGTGACGTTCGGCAATCACGGGCGAGCGGCGTCGATCGCGCTGATCCAGGCGTTGACCCCGGCGACCGCCTCGTCGAGCGAGAGGTCGAAAGCGGCGGACGCGGCTGCCCGTCGGTAGTCGTCGGCCCAGTGCGAGTGGCCGACGACGACCGGCGGCCAATGCCGAGCCGCGAGTCCGAGCTCGCCGGCCTCGGTGGCACGCGCCTCGAAGACGGCGACGGCCGCGTCGCGGATCTCGGGGAGCGTCGGGTTCCCGGTCTCGGCCGCGAGGTCACGCAGCAGCAGGAGGTCGACGACGTCGCGGGCGCGGTCGTTGATCGAGGTCGGTGGGTCGTGTGGATCGGTGACGGCGTGGAGCTTCTGCGCGATCTGGTTGCGCATCGTGATGCCGACGAGGGCGTCGGGGTCGGGCAATCCGAAGGCGCTCAGGTGCGGCGCCTGGATGACCTCCGACTCCCGGCCGATTCCCGCTTCGTCGGGGGCGACCTCGAACTGGATGCGCCGCCAGGTGACACCGCGCAACTCGAGGACGATGTCGAACCGTCGAGGCTTGAGCACCCTGGCGGGTACGTCGATGACCTCCACCTCGCCTCGTCGCAGCGCGAGCGGGCCCCACGGCTCTGCCAGGACGCGCTCCAGGGCGACGAAGAAGGCGTCAAGGTCGCCACGCACCAGGCCGTCGACGTCCTTGGTGGTGCGTGTGGTGACGTTGAGCCGGTGCTGGAGCAGCGTCCCGCCCTTGAGGAGAAACAGCTGCCGGCCATCGATGTCGAGCGCACGCTGCACCGCGGCAATGGCGACCGACGAGGCGACCAGCCAGCCCAGCCGCCCACTCCTGGCCTCCTCGCCCAGCTCGCCTTCGGCCTGCGCGATCCACTTGTTGAGCACCGTCGCCGACACCGGCTGCTTGGCCTTCGGAGCAAGCCGGCTCAGCAGCGCGGAGAGCCGCGAAGCGATCGGGTCACCGCTCATGGTGAGCCTCCAGGGCTCGAGTCAGCTGATCGCGCTCGTCGGTGCGCAGGTAGCCGCGTGTGTGGCCGTTGTCGATGGCCTGGCGCAGCAGGTAGGTCGGGGTGCCGTACGCGACGCACTGGTCGATCGCCGTCGCCACGGTCACCGTCGGGATCTCCTGCCACCACCCGACCTGCCCCGGACCGAGATCCTCGTAGTGGACGACATAGCCCTCCCCGCCGGCCCGCCTCAGCCGCCGGCGCTTGGCCACGGTGATGTGGACGACGTTCGGGTTGATGTCGCTGATCTCGTATGCGTCCAGCGCGGTCTCGTGGCTCAGGCACGCTTCGGGTACGCCGGTCCACAGCACGGCGAGTGCGAGTTGGTCGTACTGGCTGACCGGGTACTGCGGGAACCGGTACACGCCGCGTGCGGCGCGGTCGACGGTGCCGCGCTGCACGAGCATCTGGAGGGCCATCGGGCTGATGCCGAGCTCCTGTGCCTGGGTCGTCGTGACGAACCCGTGCTGGGTCGTGGCGGCCTCCCACAGCACGTCGCGCGCACGGAGGTCTGTCGTCATGGCAAAACTATAACGCAACCGTTAGATTTGTGACAGGGCAGATGGCTGGCGTCATGTGTCAGAGATGTCGAAGCCGAGTCCGCAAGACCAGGCGGGCCGCAGGAGCCGAGGCCGTCGAAGGCCGAGTCGAGCATCACACGGAGGGAGCCGGAAGGGCCACCGGCGAGGCGCGTGCCCCGGAGGCGGCGCGCATCACTACCGTACAAAGGTGCGCGTCTCTCGTGTCGAGGTGAACAACCTTCTCGGGTTCAAGAAGCTTGACCTTGCCGTCGACACTTCACTGCAACTCATCGCCGGGCCGAACAACGCGGGGAAGTCCTCGCTTGTCCGTCTACTGGAGACGTTCTTCAGTGGTGACCGTCGTACGCCCCTCGTTGACATGCTCCCGCTCCACGAGTATTACCGCGCCGCTGGCCCGCGGACGATGTCCGAGGTCCGGGTCTGGTTCGGCGAGCTCACGGACACCGAACTGAACGACTTTGGCCCCATTCTCGTGCGGGACAAGTTCTGGGTTGCGCTGCGATGCAGCCGTACGGGCCAGGAGTCGTTCGCGACCTCAAAGAAGGCCTCCTCCGACGACGCTCGTCGGTACTACCAGTCCGTCGTGGACGCGGTCTCCTTCGTCAAGATTCCATCGGTGCGTGTGCCCGACGGCTCGGGCGTTGGTGGCGCAGATGCCATCGAACGTCTTGTCGAGACGCTGGAGTCCGTCCTCGTCCGCTCGGGATCGACTCGAAGCACTTCCATGCAGCAGGACTTCGCCAAGAAGCTCGGGGAAGTCGAAGCGGTGGTCAAAGAAGTCCTGGACGGTTCAGCGAAGGCGATTGAAGACGAGCTGCCGTTTGAGGAGCAAGAGGTGTCTTTCGTTCTGCCGGACTCGCGACAGGCCCTCCGCGGCATGCTCGCCTCAACGGTGCTCGAAAGCGGCGCCGGAGCGGTGAAGGTTCCCATCACGTCCCGCGGGACCGGCTTCCAGTCCGCGCTGATCCTCGGGATCCTCAAGTACGTCGCTACGAAGGCCAACGGCGGGGACTCAACGCTGTTCTTCGCCATCGAAGAGCCCGAGGCGTTCCTGCATCCGCAGACGCAGCGGGCTATGGCCAAGATCATCAACGACATCGCCTCCTCCGCTCAGGTGCTCGTCACCACCCACAGTCCAGTGATCGTCGACAGCTTTGAGATCTCGAAGATTGCTCGACTACCGCTGCGACATGATGGCGTTGAGCACACCTGGAAGCGCGCGAACCTGGAAGCAGCGCAGGTAGGGCGATTGACCCGTTACTGCACAGCCGCGAACAGCGAACTGGTCTTCGCGCGAGCCGTTATCCTCGTCGAGGGCGAGAGCGACTTCGGCGCCATGGAGAAGTGGCTGTCGACGCTGTGTGGTGGGCCAGGAGCACACTACGCGAGGGGTCTCACGGTGATCGATGTCGGCGGCGTGACCAAGTTGCAGTATCTTGTTCAGCTCGCCGACCTTTTCCAGGTGAAGTGCTTCATGCTCGCCGACAAGGACTCAATCAAGAAGCCAAGTGGCAGACCCGTGCTTAAGGCGGTGTCTGGGCGTTCCGCCGCCCCCTCCGCAGCCGAAGCCGACGAAATCCGGTCAGCGGCCGATGAGACTGTCACTCACCTTGACGGAGCAATCAAGCAACAGGCGAAGTTCAATGGAAAGCTCGCCGCGTCGGGCGCGCATGTCCTCTCTTCTGACCTAGAGGGGCTGTTTCTCGACGCGCTCGGAGTCGACGGGATCATCGATGCTCTTGGGCCATCGGGCGAGAAGGCTATCGACGAAGGCTTCGTGGCCGAACTACGCGCTGCCGATGACCCGCGAGACAAACTGCGCTCGTGGCTGGGTTCCAAGGGCTGGAACGCTGATGAGAAGGTCTCAAACAAGCTTGAGCCGCACCTTGCACCGGTGCTCGCCGAGCGGATCTACGGCATGGCTTCGCCTCCAGCAGTAGCGAAGCCGCTGTTCAAGTGGCTCAGGGCCATCGCTGACGAGGGCAAGCTCTCGCCGCTGTGAACGCCCTTGCTATGCCCCCACGAGCTGGAGGAGCGCGTCGAAGCTGTTAACAACGTCGTACTTCACGCCATCGTGTTCGGCCTTGTCGTTGAGCGAGTCGAAGAACTTTCGGGCACACTCGATCTTTGCTTCCTCGACACCCTTGAGCTGGAGCGTCGACATCGAGCCCTTCGTCTCGGCAACGAAGTAGACGTGCTTGATCTTCGTGGTGTCGTCGCGGAAGGCGATAGCCCAGTCGGGGTTGTAGTCGCCGACTGGGGTCGGGATGAAGAACCCGCGCGGCAGCTTGGAGTAGACGACAACCTCGTCGCTGAAGTCGAGTTGCTCGACGAACGAGCGCTCGACCTTCGAGTCGGTGACGACGTACTCGTAGACGCTCTTCTTGAGCTTGTCGCCGGCCTTCGACAGGTCCTGGGCGGTCTGGTTCTCGGTGAAGATCGCCGAGTCGAATCGGTTGTCGAGCGGGTCGTAGGCGAGGTGCTCGACGATGACGGTCGCTTTCTGCTCGTTGATAAGTCGGGCTGCCTCGGTGATGAACTGCTCGGGGTTCTGTTTGAACTTCGCGAACGCGCCCGGGTTGATGCCGGTGAGGATGGCGGCGCAGGTACGGCGGGTGAGCTGCGTCTTCTCGGCGATCTCACCGAGCAGGTCGTACTTGACGCTCGAACCGGCCGACACGGCAGAGTGCTCGATCTTCGTCTCCGACACCTTGAACCCGGTGCCAGCCTCGAGTTGCTCGACTTCGAGGCCGACGACCTGCTTGCCGCTCTCAACGAGGTACTGCATGACCGTGACGTTGAGGGACTTGTCCAGCGTCCTGATGCAGTTGGCGATCAGCTCGGTGGAGTCGAACTCGACTTGGTAGACGGCCTTGTGGTTGATGCGGCCCCACAGCTCCTGGAACTCGCGCTTCTTGAAGTTGGCCTCGTTGAGCGGGATCTTCTTCGGCTTACGCCCATCGGTCGGAATAGGCACGTCGAGGTAGAGAGCGTCGACGAGCGGCCAGACGAAGTCGATGATCGGCTTCAGCGCCTCCGCTGTCGGCGCGGCGAGCGTCCCGTCGGTGCGGGCATCCTTGTACACCTGGGTGACCAGGCCGTCGTCGTCGATGTAGTCGTGGCGGATCAGGTGGTTGTACAACGCCTGTGCGACGGACTTCTCCAGCACGCTCGTCGACCCGTCAGCGAGCTTGATGTGCTTGCCGACGAAGTAGTCGACGCTCGCCTTGCGCGGTCGGGCGGACAGCGATTCCACGATCTCCTTCTGCAGCGCGGTGACGAACTCGGTGTACGACTCGTCGGTCACAACGGTCAGCTCGTTGATGTCATGGACGGTGACCGGGTTGTCCATCCGCTCGCCATGCTGGTCCACCGACAACCGCAGGCCGCGGCCAATCTCCTGCCGTCGCGTCGTGGTGTTGTCGCTCTTCTTGAGCATGCCCATCACGAACACGTTCGGGTTGTCCCAGCCCTCGCGCAGCGCCGAATGTGACCAGATGAACCGCACCGGCTCCTCGAACGACAGCAGCCGCTCCTTGTCCTTCAGGATCAAGTCGTAGGCGTCCACGTCGTCGGACTGGCCGGCGGTTTCGCCGGTCTTCTTCACCGACCCGTCGACCTGGCGGCCGGTCTTCTTGTCGATCGAGAAGTACCCCTCGTGCGTTCTGCGCACTGGGATCGCCTCGACATGCTCGCGGTACCGCTCGGCGGCCTCGTCGACGTCGAGCTGGCCGAGGTAGTCGGCCAGCAGCGCCTCGTACTCCTCCTCGAACACGCGCGCGTACTCGCCGAGGGAGTCTTCGCGGCCATAGTCGCGGTACTTGGCCACCTCGTCGATGAAGAACAGCGACAAGGTCTTGATCCCCTGGGCGAAGAGCTCGCGCTCCTTGTCGAGGTGGGCGCGGATGACTTCGCGGATCTGGATCCGTCGCTTCGCGTCGTCGGTCACGTCCTGGGTGACTTCACCGGCGCCGATGATCGATCCGTCGCTCAACTCGACGATGTCGCGGTTGGCGTCGACGTCCCGGATGAACAGGCCCTTGTACGCCTCGATGCCGCCGGAGATGTCGTGCAGGTTCATGCCCTGGCTCAGCCGCTTCACCTGCCGCTTGACGCCCTGGGCGGTCTGCACCTCCAGCTCCACTCGTGCCTTGGGGAACTCCGCCCCCTTGCCGACCTCAAGGCCGTCCACATAGAGATAGGCGGTGCTGCCGGCCAAGTGCTTGACCGTGATGCCGCGCACCGCGATCTTCTTGACCAGCTTCTGGTTGTAGGCGTCGACCGCGTCGAGGCGGTGTACCTTGGTGCGCTCGATCTTGTGAGTTGCGGAGTAGCGCAGCGCGAACAGAGCGTTGAAGTCCCCGAGCGCCTCCAGCGACTTCGACGGCTTCCTCGCGTCGCCCTCAATCTTCTGCGGCTCGTCGATGATCAGGATCGGACGGTTAGCCGCAATGATGTCGATCGGCCTGCGTGAGCCGAAGTCGTCGAGGCCTTCCATCACGGTCTTCCCGTTGGGCAGTTTCCGTTCCATGCCGTAGATGCGTCGAGCGTCGCTGCCCCGGGCATTGAACGCCTGGATGTTGATGATCATCACCTGCACGCCGGAGTCGGACGAGAACCGCTCCAGCTCGTGCAGCCGCGAGGAGTTGTAGACGAAGGTGCGCGGCCTGGTTCCGTAGAGCTGCTGGAAGTGATCGGCGGTGATGTCGAATGACTTCTTCACGCCCTCACGGATCGCGATAGACGGCACGACCACGATGTACTTCGACCATCCGTACCGCTTGTGCAGTTCCATGATCGTCTTGGTGTAGACGTAGGTCTTGCCGGTGCCGGTCTCCATCTCGACGTCGAGGTTGAGCGGAGCCGCCGACACCTTGACCGGGTCCTTCAGGTCCTCCGACGGTGGCAGCCCCCGCGCATGTTGCACGCCGTGCACGTTTGCCAGGAGCTGCGGCGGCGTGAGCGCGATCTCAGCGTTGCGAAGCCCCGCGTCCTCCAGCAGCGTCAGCGCAGCATCCTTGCCGGGGTCGATCCGGTACTTCACCCCGTCGGCATACGACTGCCCGGCGAACACGTCGACCACGGCATCGACGGCCTCGGTCTGGTACTGCTGAACCTTGAACTGGAGCTTCATCGGGTCAGATCGCCCTTACCTCTGTCTCGGGTGACACCTCACGGAAGATCTGCTCGGCGTTGATGCGCGCGGCATCACTGGCGAAGCCGGAATCCAGGAACACGGCGCGCAGTGGATGCCGCTTGGCGATCGCCTGCACGACATCGTCGGCGACCTCGTTAGCAAAGCACGCGATCAGAGCGTCGTCGGCGACCGATAGCACTCGTCGGGCACCGACCTCCTCGACCGCGATCGGCTCAGATAGGTCAAGTCCCCAGTCGAGCAACACCTGGAAGAGCAGGTCTTCGTCGGTGCGGTCGGGCCTCACGCTGCCGACGGCCTCGGTGAGCGCGAACTGCACAAGATCGTCCGCGGTCGCGAGCGTGTCAGCCATGTTGGTCGTCGCAACGTGCAGCGAGCGGAAGCCGACGTCGAGGCCGGAACCGAGGAGCCCGGCCTCCTGCTTCACCTGTGCACCGGCTCGCCGAAGTCGCTCACGGGCGACATCGGCGAGAGTGGCGTACCCCCGCTCGCGGGCGAGCGAACCGGGGGCGAGGTTCTCGTCGAGCTGGACCAAGATGAAACGTCGATCTCCTTGATCAGCGGCGTTGAGGTTCATGACGGCGTGCGCGGTGGATCCTGAACCCGCGAAGAAGTCGAGGACCACGGCTTCCCTGTCAGAACCGGTGACGGCATCGATCCACTTGGCTAGAACGCCGACGTCCTTGGGGTAGTCAAACGCGGACAGTCCAAGCAGTTTGTTGAGAGCGTCGCTCGCATTGGCGCGCACCTGAAAGAAGGCAGGGCGAATGGCCTGTTGCACGACCTCATTCAGGTAGGTCTTGGAACTGATGGTCGCTGTCTCGTCTCTACCGAAGACGATACGGTTCTGCTTGAGCTTCTCGGCCATCGATTCCTGAGAATAGCGCCACCCGTTGGGAGGCATCGGAACTGGCCTGTTGGTGAGTGGGTGCAGAACCTCAAACATGAGGTTCTCCCGGGGGTTCGGACTGCTAACCGGGCTGCGCCGAAATGGTCGGCCGGTCTCATCGATCTCGGAGTACATCGAGAGCCCCTTTTCAGTGTCCGGCTTGCCCCGCCACCACTCCCGAAAGAGACTCGTTGCGCGCACAGGATCGTGCCCTGACTTGTCCCATACCGCCGCGGCCGCGCCCATCACGAGGTCGTAGCCGCGCTTGGGCTCGGACCAACGGACGTCGTTTTCGACGAGAAGGCTCTGGTTACGCGCATAGGTGAGCATGTAGTCCAGGCCGCCGGCCGTGAATCGCGCATCGTTCTTCCCGACGCCCTGCCACACGACGTTCGCAAGGAAGTTGTCTGCGCCAAACACGAGGTCGAGCAGCGATCGCAAGTTCGCGTGCTCATGGTCGTCAATCGCCGCGATTAGCACTCCGTCGTCGGTCAGTAAGCCACGGGCGAGCTTGAGTCGCGAGTACATCATGCTCAGCCAGTCGGAGTGGAAGCGGCCATTCGCCTCGGTGTTCGCGACGAGGCGGTCGCCCGTCTCTGACTTCTGACCGGAGCGGGCGAGGTAGTCCGCGCTCGACTCGGCGAAGTCGTCTTCGTAGACGAAGTCGTTGCCCGTGTTGTACGGCGGGTCGATGTAAATCAGCTTGACCTTGCCGAGGTACGACTCTTGGAGGAGCTTCAGCGCCTCCAAGTTGTCGCCCTCGATGAAGAGGTTCTTCGTCGAGTCGAAGTTGACGGACTCAGCACGCATGGGTCGCAACGTCTTCGCAATCGGGGCGTTGGCGGCGAAAGCGGCTGCTCGTTTGCCCGGCCAGTCGAGTTGGTAGCGCTCTAGCGGCCCCTCGACGACGTGGTCGGCTAGCTCCTGGCGGAGCAGGTCGAAGTCGACCGCGCGGGTCACGTTGCCTGCTGCATCCCGCGATTCGGTGATGACCTGCGGGAACAGCTCGGCGATCCGCTCGACGTTGCGGGCCGTGAGGTCGGGCGAGTGCAGTGAGCGCTTCTCCATCACGCACCACCGCCCACAACAGCCAGGTCATACGGTCTTGACCTCCGTGCCCGGCGACAACTCGCGGAAGAGCTGCTCCGCGTTGATCCGCTCCGCGTCCGACTTGAACGCGGAGTCGCGGAAGACGGCGCGCAGCGGCTGGAGCCCTGCGATCTCGGTGACCACATCAGCGGACACCTCCTCGCTGAAGCACGCGATGAGGACGTCGTCGGCGACGCGGAAGATCTCTCTCTCTCTCTCTCTCTCTCTCTCTCTCTCTCTCTCTCGGAATTACGCGCTTGATCGGCAGGCTCAAGTCGAGACCCCAGTCGAGCAGCACTTGGAAGAGCAGGTCTTCACCGGTGCGGTCGCGCTTCACGGTGTCGATCGCATCCAGGAGATCGCCCTGGGCGAGGGCATCCGCCGGGTCTGAGGTCTCTAGGAGGTTGGTTGAGTCGACACGAAGGGCCCGGAGTCCAGTGTCGGCTCCGAGAGCTGCGTGAGCAGTTCCCGCCTTCCTCAGGCGGTCGCGGGTGATTGCAGCGATCGACGTGCCTTCCAGCCCGGCGATCCGCTCGGGTAGTTGAACCAAGATGAAGCGTCGCTGACCGCCATCCACTGCATTCACTGCGAAGACCGCGTGCCCCGTGGTTCCAGAACCGGCGAAGAAGTCCATCACGAGGTCTCCGGCACGGGTGGCCCAGCCGATGATCCGTGAGAGGAGCGCCACGCTCTTCTCAGTGTCGAACTCGTCGGTCTCGTTGCCACTCAAGGTGAGGTCCATCCAGTTGTCGCTGAGCAGTTTGCCCTCGCTCGGCGGCACGTAGTACTGGACCACGCCTTCGTCGTTGAGGCGCACGAAGTTGAGCTTGACGTTGGTGGCGGCGAGGTGGTCGAGGTAGTAGTCGTCCAGGCTGAGGCGGTCGGCGTGCTCTGCGAGGTAGGTCTCGTAGTTCTGGGCGGCTTCCTTCGTGCGTCCCTCTTCCCAACGCCACTGCCCGGAGGCCGGAGTGGAGCCAAAGAGTTCGTACCGCATCGTGGGGCGGTCCGTTCCACGCCAGAACGTGTCCCACTTCCCCGGCTTGGACTCGACGTGGGCGAGGGAGAGCTTCGGCAGGCGGACTGCCTCGCTCCGCGCATACAGCAGCACATACTCATGTCCCTGCGACAGCGCGCTCACATCCTCGAACTGAGCCTGGACGTTCTTGATCCCGCGGCGAACGGCGATCGTGTTCTTGTGGCTACCCGGACCGAAGATCTCGTCACAGATCTTGATCAGGTTGTGCACTTCGTGGGAGTCGATGCTGATGAAGAGCAACCCGTCCTCGGCTAGGAGGTTCCTTGCCAGCTTCAGTCGCGGATACATCATGCTGAGCCAGTCGGAGTGGTAGCGCCCCGCGGAGTCGGGGTTAGCTGTCAAGCGCTCGCCAGAGTCCGTCGTCTGGCCGGATCGTTCGAGGTAGTCAGCCGTCGACTCGGCGAAGTCGTCCCTATAGACGAAATCGTTGCCCGTGTTGTACGGCGGGTCGACGTAGATGAGCTTGACCTTGCCGAGGTACGACTCCTGGAGCAGCTTTAGCGCGTCGAGGTTGTCGCCCTCGATGAAGAGGTTCTTGGTCGTGTCGAAGTCCACGGACTCCTCACGTACGGGACGGAGGGTCTTGGCGATGGGTGCGTTGGCGGCGAAGGCGGCGGCGCGCTTGCCGGGCCAGTCGAGCTGGTAGCGCTCCTGAGGCCCCTCGACGATGTGGTCAGAGAGTTCCTGGCGGAGGGCGTCGAAGTCGATGGCACGCGCCGGGTTGCCGTCGACGTCGAGCGTCTCGGTGACGACGGCGGGGAAGAGTTCGGCGATCTTGTCGATGTTTCGCTCGCTCAGATCCGGCGAGTGCATCTTCAGCTTCTCCACGGCCATCCTCTGGTGCTCGGCACGGTGTCGGTCAGCTCGGCGAGCGCGGTCTCGCGCTCCTTGAGTTGCCTGCGCAGTTCGATCTTGCGATTGAGTTGTGGTTCGGTGCGCAGCTTCTTCTCAAGCGCGGCGATCTCGCGCTGGAGTTTTCGGGCGCGGTCCAGTCTGTCTGTCGCCTCTGACACGGTCTCGCCGACGCGTGGGGGCGCGGGCAGGAGTGACGCCAGGAGCGCCTCGTACAGCGTCGGCAGGTCCAATGCAGTCGGCAGCGGCCGGCGGGGTGCGTCGGCGGCTTGCCAGTCGGTGGTGAAGTAGGTCGCGATGCGGGGCGTCTTGCCGTCCAGCGTCTTCTGCGCGGCGGCCATGCGGACGCGGTCGGCACTCGCGACCTCGAAGATGATCGGGAAGTGCACGGTCTTGTCGATGGCGGCGAGCACCTCGTCGGAGACGTCCGCACCCTTGGCCTCGATCGTGAAGACCTGAATCTCGGGCACGGTGGTCGTGCCGCGCAGCCGGATGGTGTCGTCGGCGAGCTTGTAGGCCCAGGTGACGCGCTGGATGTCGTCGACGAACTTCTCGCGCAGCGCGGTGCGCACATTGCCGTGCTCGTAGAACTTGGTCTTGGGCACCGCTCGTCCGAATGCGGCGTTCGCGGGCCAGCGGTAGAGGACGGGTTCAGTCATCGCCGGGCTCCTCGACGATGACGAGGAACGCGATCAACTCGAAGTCGTCGAGCCCGGCGATGGTCTGCACGAGCGCGGTCGTATGACCGGGGCTGAAGAGGCTGTCGACGTCGCGTTCCTCGTTGACGTCGATCATGGAGCGGATCGCGTCGGTGAGCAGGCGGCTGTATTGGCCCATGTCCGCGCCGTCGCGGGTGGTGGCGTTGAAGATGCGGCACACCTCCCAGGCGGGCTCGTCGCGGCTGCGGCATCCGGCACGGATGACGTCGAGCAGGTGCTTGACCTCGGTGTGGTCGGCGATGACCTGGCCCTGGTCGTCGAGGTAGACGAGGTAGTGCGGGTGCAGTCGGTTGCCGCGGTGGAGGTGCTCGTCGGCGTTGATGTTGCGCAGCACGAACAGTGCACCGGGCTTGAGGCCCTTGTCGGGCTGGGCAGGCACGACGGCGTGCAGGCCCTTCGGGGTGCCGGCCAGGTCGCCGTACTCCTTGATGTAGCCGAGCAGGTCCATGCGGAAGTCATTGAGGCCCAGGTCGGTGATCGAGACGCCGGTGCGGACGTCCTCGAGTTCGATGACCTCGTCCTGGAGCTTGCGGAGCTGTTCCTTGCGGAACCCGGCGTCGCTGACTTCCTGGGTGAGCACGTTGTCGTCGGCGGTCGCGGCGAGGTCGGCGATGACCATGCGGTTCTCGACGCGCTCCTTGAGGTTGATGTACTCGTCGAGGGAGATGTCGGGCCAGAAGTTCACGAGCTGGATGCGCTCGTTGGTCGAGCCGATGCGGTCGATGCGGCCGAACCGCTGGATGATTCGCACCGGGTTCCAGTGGATGTCGTAGTTGACGAGGTAGTCGCAGTCCTGGAGGTTCTGGCCCTCGCTGATGCAGTCGGTGCCGATTAGCACGTGGATCTCGGCGGTCTCCTTCGGCATTACCAGGTGCCGCTGCTTCGAGCGCGGGGAAAACAGGGTCAGGGTCTGCTGGAACCCGTACCCCTTGCCGACGGTGGTGGACGGGTTGCCCTGCCCGGTGATCAGGGCGGTGTCGTAGCCGTGCTGCTTCAGGGCAGGGGCGAGGTTCTTGTAGAGGTACTCGGCGGTGTCGGCGAACGCGGAGAACAGCAGCACCTTTCGGTTGCCAGGGTTCAGCGGCTGGTCGAACTTCGCGGCGAGCAGGTCGCGCAGGCGGATGAGCTTGGAGTCGTGCTCGCGGGTGATGCCGCTGATCGAGGTGAGGAGCTGCTGGATGACCTTGCCGTCGTTGGCCAGGTCGCGGCTCCACGACTCGACGTCGATGTCGGCCAGGTCGATCTGGATCTTCTTGCCGACGGTGCCGCTGGTGGGGAACTCGAAGTCGTCGTCCTCGGCGTCGATGTCGGTGAACGCGGAGACGATGTCGGCGATGTTCGCGGCATGGTTGTCGACGGCCTCGATCGCCTCGGCGACCGTGTACTCCAGCCGGTTCAGGGTGAGTCGGAACGCCTCGATGCTCGACTCCAGGCGCTTGAGCAGGTTCACCGTCATGAGCTTGCGGATGCCCTGCTCGCGGCTGGCCGCCCCAAGGTTCGCGGTCTGTCCGCCCATGTAGTTCGTGCCCGTGCCGGCCCCGTAGAGCTGCTCGTACTTGTCGCGGCGGCTCGGGAACACGTACGCCAGCGGCGTGTAGACCGCCAGGGTCAGCAGCTGGAGCTGCTCGAAGATCTCATTGAACGTCGGAGCGTCGGCCAGGTCGGTCAGCGGCGGGCGCAGCGAGACGGGCTTCATCCGCTCGGGGAACGCGCCGATGTCGGTGGTGTCGTAGAACGCCTGGATGTGCTTGCGCGACCGGGCAATCGTCACCGCGTCGAGCAGCTCGAAGAAGTCGAAGTCCAGCCGCGCCAGGATCGCCTCAGTGGTTCGGTCCTCCGGCGGGAGATCGCTCCACTCGTTGAAGACCCGCTGCGCCTGCCGGAACACCCCCTCGATCGTGGTCGAGATGTTCAGCTTCGCCTGGAGCTGCCCCGACTCGCCCTCGTAGGCCAGGGCGAGCTGATTGCGCAGGTCGTTGAACCGGTTGTTCACCGGGGTGGCCGAGAGCATCAGCACCTTGGTCTTCACACCCTCGCGGATGACCTTGCGCATCAGGCGCTGGTAGCGGGTCTCGCGCTCCTGCACGTAGTCGGCGTTGCGGAAGTTGTGCGACTCGTCGATGACCACCAGGTCGTAGTTGCCCCAGTTGATCAGATCCAGCCGCTTGCCGAGAGACTCGCCGCCGTCACGTGAGAGGTCGGTGTGCGCGAGCACGTCGTAGTTGAAGCGGTCCTTCGCGAAGATATTCGTCGTGTAGTTCGAGTTGTAGTTCGTCCAGTTGTCGGCGAGTTTCTTCGGCGCAAGCACTAGCACGGTCTTGTTGCGCAGCTCGTAGTACTTGATCACCGCCAGCGCCGTGAACGTCTTCCCCAGGCCCACGCTGTCGGCGAGGATGCAGCCGTTGTAGGTCTCCAGCTTGTTGATGACGCCGGTCGCGGCATCCTTCTGGAAGTTGTAGAGCGCCTTCCAGACCTCGGTCTCCCGGTAGCCCGTCAGGTCGTTGGGCAGCACGTCCTCGCTGATGTCGTCGAGGAACTCGCTGAACAGGTTGTAGAGCATCAGGAAGTACACCCGCTGCGGCGAGTTCTCCGCGTACACGCTCGCGATGTGCTCGCGCACCGCCTCGGTCACATCGTCGAGCTGGTCGGGGTTGTGCCAGATCTGGTCGAAGAGCTGGATGTACTGCTGGGTGAACGGGGCGTCGTCGATCTTGTGCACCATGTTCGACACCGCAGGCCCGCGCTCGTACCCGAGGTCAGCGGTCGTGAACCCCTGGAGCGGCGCATATGCCGCGGTGTCATCGACCACCGCGAACGACTGCATCGGAGCACCCGTGTGGTTCGAACGGAACGTGACCTTCTGCCGCACCCACTCCGCGCACTCCCGCGCGATCGCGCGCTGCGTCAGCTTGTTGCGCAAGCGGATCTCGAACTCCGTGCCGTACAGCGCCGCATCCCGGCCCTTGTCGTTCGGGATGAAGAACTGGCGCTTCTCCGGAGCGGGCTTGTCGGTCGCCTTCGTCGTCGTGAACGACGGCGCGGTGAAGATGAACTCCAGCTCGTCGATCGACTGAAGCTCACGTTTCAGTGCCTCGAACGCGAAGATCGAGAAGGTGCTCGCCGCGATCCGCAGCTTCGAGCCCGGCTTGATCGACGCCTTCAGGTCATCGCCGAGGAACTCGTTGAGGTTGTCGATGATGCGCACGGGATCACTTCACCTTCGGCCGTGATAGACCGGCGCTCGCCCGAACCCGTTGGGCCATCGGCAACGATCCCCCCTGGCATGACCGGCGGCGTGTGAACCGCATCTTGCCAGCCCTACGGCCGCGCGTGGCGTATCGCGTGCGAGGTGATGCCAGGTTGCGTCGCATGTCCGCCCGTCCGGGCGCCGCTGTTCCAGGGGTGATGCGCGGTTCCATCCGGCGCCGCCGCGCGTTCGCCAGGCTAAGAACCTTCACTTGGATGAACGCGCCGAGCGCGATCGCACGACACCTCGGTCGTCGAGCTCTCGACCCAGGAGGTGTGTCGCCGAGCGCAAACTGGCGATCGCTGGAGGGTCAGAGCCCTGACGTCATCGTCAGCGCGCCGACGTGCATAAACGAAGCTCCCCCGACTGGACTCGAACCAGTAACCCTCCGATTAACAGTCGGATGCTCTGCCAATTGAGCTACGGGGGATCGCTGCGGCGGGCCGAAGGCCCGAGCAGGAACTCTAGCAGCCGCG
>Ga0255338_1004158_pt1 | contig 15607 bp, 13 predicted proteins | sample MeOH1_35cm_T4_19_FD_203715 | JGI IMG/M metagenome (GOLD analysis project Ga0255338, IMG submission 203715) | Sandy soil microbial communities from University of British Columbia, Vancouver, Canada - MeOH1_35cm_T4_195 | ecosystem: Engineered > Artificial ecosystem > Sand microcosm > Unclassified ...
CCGTTCCTTGAGCAATTTGTACTCGTGCCCGAGCATCGTCGTCAGGCGCTCGCGGGAGACGTAGCGCGGAGCCTTGCCATAGATGGCGTCGCTGAAGGTCATGTCGTACGCCGACATGGTCTTGGCGATGGACCCGGAGGCGCTGCCGGCCTGAAAGAAGATGCGCGCCACCTCCTGGCCAGCGCCGATCTCAGCGATCGTGCCGTAATGGGTGCCCGCCAGGTTGATGGTGAGTGCCTTGCGGTTCGTGGTCAGCAGCTGTTGTTTGTCACTCATGGATGCGGGAGATGGGCGGCGAGAGTATCCCGGCACCCTGAAAAGTCTAGCCGAGTTAAACCCTCGTGAATCCGCCTCCCCGGGCCTCCCGCCACTCATCGCGGCAGAGCCCCGTCCGTCCCTATGACCGGCCGCGGGTCGTTTTTCGCTGGCCGGGCCGGCGGGGGGGCTTACCTTCGGGGGATGAAGAACTTCTTCACTTCGTTTTTTGCCACACTCACTGCGCTGATCGTCTTTCTGGTGGGAGGGATCATCGTGGGCCTGCTGTTCATCGGCGCCCTGGCCGCCATGGGCCAGAAAAAGCCCGTCAGCGTGCAGGACGGCTCATACCTGGTCTTCGACCTGGCGGGCACCATCCGCGACACCCCCTCGCAAAACGATGGCATGGCGGAGTTCATCGAGGCCCTGGGCGGCGACGGGCGCAAGACCATGCAACTCCGGCAGGTCACCCGTGCGTTGGAGGCCGCGGCCAATGACAAGTCCATCAAGGGACTCTACCTGATCGGTTCCGTGCAGCCGATGGCTTATGGCTCGGGATATGCCGCGCTGAAGGAAGTACGGCAGGCCTTGGAGGTGTTCCGGGCGTCGGGCAAGCCGGTCAAGGCCTACCTGCGCTACGCCACCACCCGCGATTTCTACCTCGCGTCCACCGCCACCGACCTGGCGCTTGACCCCTATGGCGCTATCCTGCTGCCCGGGTTGGCGTCACAGCCAATGTTCTTTGCCGGAGCCTTCGAGAAGTTCGGCATCGGCGTGCAGGTGACCCGCGTGGGCAAATACAAGAGCGCCGTCGAGCCCTATACCCGCAAGGACATGAGCCCCGAGAACCGGGAGCAGATCCAGAAGCTCATCGATGACGTCTGGCAGGACCTCAGCACCACGATCGAGGGGGCGCGCAAGCTGGCCCCGGGCGAGCTGCAGAAAATCGTCGATGCCAAGGGCTTTCTCCGGGCCGAGGCCGCCCTGCAATACAAGCTGGTCGATCGTGTGGTCTACCATGACATCATGCTGGCCGAACTGAAGCAGGCCACGGGGCGGCAGGGCAGTGACAAGCCGTTCAAACAGATCAACCTCAAGGAATACTCCCGGCTCGTCAGCGGGAACGGGCTCGCGGCCAAGCGCACGAGCCACGACAAGATCGAGGTCAGTGCGACCGGCAAGGGCAAGGTAGCGATCGTCTATGCCGAGGGTGAAATCGTGGACGGCACCGGCAACGAGGAAGGTTATGTCTTCGGGGAAAAGACCGCCCGCATGCTGCGCGAGATCAGGCAGGACGAGGACGTCAAGGCCGTGGTCCTGCGGGTCAACAGCCCGGGTGGCAGCGTCTCGGCCTCGGAGACGATTGCTCGCGAGTTGTCCCTGCTGCACAAGGACAAGACCCTGGTGGTCTCGATGGGCACGCTGGCGGCCTCCGGCGGCTACTGGATCTCCACCCACAGCGACCGGATCTTCGCCGAACCGACGACGATCACCGGCTCCATCGGCGTCTTTGGCATGTTCCTGAATTTCCAAGGTCTCATGAACGACAAGCTCGGGCTGACCTTTGACACGGTCAAGACAGGCAAGTACGCCGATGCTGCCACCATCACGCGGCCCAAGACACCCGACGAACTGGCCCTCTTCCAGGAATCGGTGGATTGGGTCTACGACCAGTTTCTCACCAAGGTGGTCAGCAGCCGCAAACTCGCCCGTCCGGTGGTCGAGGAAATTGCACAGGGCCGGGTCTGGTCCGGCAGCGAGGCCCTCAAGCTGGGCCTGGTGGACGAGATCGGCGGGTTGGCGGCATCCATCAAATACGCGGCGCAGAAGGCCAAGCTGGGGGATAATTTCAGGGTGGTCGAATACCCGCGCCCGAAGCAGTTCGCCGAGCAGTTCGCCGAGGCCCTCGATCCGCGCCGGCGTGAACAGTCCTTTTCCGGCCCGGTGGGGTTGCTGATCAACGAAGCCACCGCGGAGTTGAAGACACTGGAGAAGTTCAATGATCCCCGCGGCCTTTATGCCCGGTTGCCTTTTGACCTGCGGCTGAAATAGGCTGCGGCCATGAATCAGGATTTCGCGCTCGCCCAGGATTGTCCCGCCACCGCCATCCCGGCGGGCACGCCGGTGAACCTGCCGGGCGGCACCAAGGTGTTCATCACCCAGACGCTGGGCGGCAACGTGACGGTGCGGACCGATCAGGGACTGTTCCGCATCGCCAAGGAGAATGCCGGTCGCATTGCGGGCTACAGCCCCACGACCGGCGGCCCCGCGGCCAGCTCAGGGCTAACGGCCTTTTCGGAAGAGGCGGTATGGGAGTCGCTCAAGACCTGCTTTGATCCCGAGATACCGGTCAACATCGTGGACCTCGGGCTCGTTTACGATCTGGCCGTGGAGAAGACCCCGGTTGGTGGGCATACGGTCGAGGTGAAGATGACACTTACGGCGCCGGGTTGCGGCATGGGGCCCGTCATCGCCGAGGATGCCAGGCAGAAGATCGCCGCCCTGCCCACAGTCGAGTCGGCCAAGGTTCACATTGTCTGGGACCCGCAATGGACCCCGCAGATGATTTCCGAGACCGGCCGCAAGGTGCTGGGGTTGGAATAGCAGTGGGAATGTCTCCAATCCGGTAGAAATTAGTGAAAGCCTGGATCATATTGCTGGCGGCCGCTGCGCTTGAAATCGCCTGGGCCTTCGGCCTGAAATACACGGAGGGTTTTTCGAGATTCTGGCCCTCGGTCCTCACCATCGCCCTCATGGCGCTCAGCATGTATCTGTTGGCCTTGGCGGCCCGCACGTTGCCGATTGGCACGGCCTACGCGGTGTGGACTGGCATTGGGGCTGCTGGCACCGCCGTGCTCGGCATGCTGTTCCTCCAAGAGCCGGCCACGGTTGCCCGCCTCGTCTCGATTGCGCTGATCGTCAGTGGCGTGGTTGGCTTGAAGTATTTCGCCACTTAGTCTGGGCGGCGTCGGTATTTTCAAGCCGTCACCGTATCGAGCGAACAGCTTTCGAGGGGCGTCTCGCAATTCGGGCGGGCGATGATGCCGGGGTGGGGTTCGGGCACAAACGGCGCACCGGGTTCGGCCATCAGGTGGCGATCGCACACCGCGAAGAGCTCCGCCTCGGTCATGGCCCGGCGCATGTCCTGGAGAAACAGCCCCCCGGCGTCCACGCTTTGCCCGACGAAGTTCAGGTATTTCTTCATCTTGGCGACATGGGCGCGCTCGGGAATCCCGGGGGTCTGGGTCTCGCGGTAGAGCCGGCCGATGTATTCGCGCACGTCGGCGAGGGTGGGTTGATAGACAGTCTGACCGGCGAGTTGCTCGCGCGTTTGCCGGAAGATCCACGGGTTGCGAATGGCATGCCGGCCCATCATCACGCCAGCCGCGCCGGTCTCCTTGAGCACGGCGGCGGCACGGGCGGCGGAAGTGACATTGCCGTTGGCCAGCACCGGGCAACGGACGGTGCGGACGGCGTGGGCGATGGAGTCGTATTGCACCTCGCTGCGGTACCCGCCCTTGACCGTGCGGCCATGGACACTGAGAAGGTCCACGCCGTGCTTGTTGATGAGCCCGAGGACCTGATCGTAGTTGTCGGTCGAGTCGAACCCGATGCGCATCTTGACGGTGAAGAGGCCGGGAATGGCGTCGCGCAGCGAGCCGATCAGTTCGTCGATCTTGGCGGGATCGCGCAGGAGGCCCCCGCCGACGTTCTTCTTGTAGATCTTGGGTGCGGGACAGCCCATGTTGAGGTCGATGCCGGCGATGGGAAGCTTGAGCAGTTCCTTGACCGTTCGCACCATGTGGGGCGCGTGCTCACCAATGAGCTGGGCGAAGATCGGCCGGCCGGTCCGGTTTTCGGTGATCGAACGGAGAATGTGCTTCTCCGGCCGGGACTGGGCATGGACGCGGAAGAACTCGGTGAAGAAGTAGTCGGGCGCGCCATAGTGCGCCATCACGCTCATGAAGGGCAGGTCGGTGACATCCTGCATGGGGGCCAACGCGGTAAGCGGCTGGCCGGGGATGTGTCCGGCAGGGAGCTGTCGGCTGGGCGGACTCATCGCCCTACTGGTCCCCCTCGTCCTTGGGCTCGTCCTTCTGCTGCTTTAGGACGCGTTCCAGGATCTCGGTCATGTCCTCCACGACGTCGTATACCTTGCGCGCGACGAAGATCGGTCGCTTCTGCTGGAGGGCGAGGACGATCGAGTCACTGGGACGGGCGTCGAGCTCGAGGAATTTGCGCCCGAGCTCGTTCTGCATGTGGAGGATGATGCGGGCGAAATAGGTGCCCTCGTTGACGTCATTGATGATGATGCGCTCGAGGTTGATCTCGAAGCCCATGAGCAGGTGTCCGACCAGGTCGTGGGTGAGGGGGCGCTCCTTCTTGACGCCATTGATGGTCATGGAGATGGCGCTCCCCACGCTGGGATCCACGTAGATGACGAAGGTCTTGTCGTCATTCCCGAGGAACACGGCGCAGCCGTTGGCGGTGGGCATCAGGCCCTTGATGGTGACCTCGATAATATCGGCGGGCATGGGGCTAAGTTGCGTGGAATGGACGGAAGTTCAAGCGGCAGCCTCAGAAGCCGTGGAGGGCGATGCCGAGGGACTTGGCCTGTTGCACCACAGCGGGTTTCTCCAGCATGATGACCTTGCCGGTTTCGAGGGCGGCGGCGGCGATGCCCGCCTCGTGCATGGTCTGCAGGGTGCGCAGGCCGAAGACGGGGACGTCGAAGCGGAAGTCCTGCCGGGCCTTGACGGTCTTGACGAAGAGGGTCTCGTCCGTCTTGAAGCTGCCGGCACGCCGGAGCATGTCGTCGGTGCCCTCGAAAGCCTCGACGGCAAGCACGGTGCCTTTGCGCACCACGCAACCCTGGCCGATGTCGAGGCGCGCGATTTCGCGGGCGATGTGGATGCCGTGCTGGAGATATTCCTCGTCCGTGGGGAGCTTGCCGCCAGCCATGGGACCGGGGGTGGCCAGCTGGTTATCGAGGAAGGCTCGGGCGTCGAGCAGCGTGACGCCGAGCTTCTCAATCTCGGTGGCAATGGCGCCAAAGATGGTCTCGGCGTTGCGGCGCTTCAGCGAGAAAAGGATGGCCGCGGCCTTGAGGTCGGGGGTGAGGCCGTGAAAGAGTTTCTTGGGCTTCACCTGTCCGGCCATGAGGGCGTAGCCGGCGCCAAATTCGCGGAGGGCATCAAGCATCTTGCCGATCTGGCCGACGTTGAGGGAAATCCGCTCCGTGGCCGGGAAACTGGCGATCAGCTCCGGGCTGGTCTCGTCATCCATGGCGATCAGGCGGACAGGCACACCGGCTGCGCGGATCGCAGCGGTCGTTATCACGGGATAGCTTCCGCGGCCGGCGATCAGGGCGACGGGACGCCGGGGGTCAAAGTTGGGCGGGAGAAAGGCGGAGGACACAGGCGGAAGGTTGCAGGACCAATCCAGCGCCTGCAAGCAGGCTCCTCCAGGCTATTTCATTCTCGCGGGAGGGTCGTCGGCGCTCCAATCGGAGACCACGTTCTGGAGCCACGGCGACCTCGCCGCGGACTTACGACTGCGAGCCGTAGTATTTCTTGTAGCTGCGGTAGTACCGGTAATTGCTGTAATACTCGATGCGGCGGGGGGAGAGACCGTTGAGCACGATGCCGAGGAGCTCATTTTTGCCTTCGCTGAGCTGCTTGATGTAGAGCCGGATGTGCTTCCGGTAGGCGCGATTGAACCGGCAGACGTAGATGACCTCGTCGGTGCGTTCCGAGATGAGGAGGGAATCGGTCACGGCGCCCATCGGCGGGGAATCGATCACAATGAGGTCGAAGTGCTGCTTCATGGCCTCGATGAACTGGCCGAAGACCGGCTTTTCCAGCAATTCGGTCGGGCTCTTGGAACGGCCGCCGGAACGAAGCAGGTAAAGGTTCTCATCCACCTTGGCCAGGCCCAGCACCGGGTCGGCAAACGGGTCGGCGGGGATGTTGGCCCCGGCCTCGAACCAGGCGATGAGCCCGGCCTCGTTGGTGAGCTTGAAGTGGCGGTGCAGCATCGGGCGGCGCATGTCGCAATCCATGATGAGGACACGCTTGCCGTGGCGGGCAAAGGAGGCGGCAAGGTTGCAACTGATCATCGTCTTGCCCTCTCCGGGGATGGTGCTGGTGACGAGGATGGACTTGGGGAAGTCGAGCTTGGACTGAATCTTGACCGCGCTGTAGATGCTCAGGAACGCCTCGGAACCGGGAGAGGAGTTGTTGCTGTTGACGAGGGCATGCTTCTCCGTGTCGGGCACGTCGCCCAGCTCCGGGATGATGCCGAGGAGGGTCGTGCCGATGAATCCCTCGATGTCCCAGGCGCTCTTTACCCGGTCGTCGAGGAAGCTGAGGCCAATGGCCACGGCGGCAAACACCAGCAGGCCGAGGCCGAAGCTGGTCTTCACGATGTTCCGGATATTGGGCGTGAACGGTGCCCCGGCGGGGGTGGCGCGGTCCAGGGACCGGACCGGGATGTTCTCGATGTTCTTGGACGTGGTGGTCTGGTTGAGCCGGTCGAGGATCTGGATGTAGTTCGTCTTGGCCACCTGGGCCTGGTTCTCGAGGCTCTTGAACTCGATGGACAGCTCGCCGAGCCGCAGCTGGCCCAGCTCGGCCTCCTTGTATTCCTTGATGTAGGAGGCCTCGGTCTCCTTGAGCTTCTCGTATTGGGTGCGAAGGTCGGAGATCGACTGCTCGACATCGTGCTTGATCTGCTCGGTGATGATGTCGATCGAGTTGGCGACATTCAGCATCTTGGGGTGCCGCTCCAGGTAGCGCTCGCTCAGCATGGACTGCTGGTTGCCGAGGTCGGCCAGCTGCTTCTTCAGGACCGGGATGTTGCCGTAGGCGGAAATATAGCTGATCTCCAGGAGATTGCCGTTCTGCTGCTGCATGCGCTCGATCTGGCCGAGGAGGGTCTCGACATCGATGCGCTCCAGGCGGGCCTTGGTCAGGGTGGCGTTGATGGCGCGGAGACGCTCGCTGATGATGTTGATGCTGTTGTCGAGCGAGACGAGGTTGTGCTTGCGGCGGTAATCCTGCAGGTGCCCCTCAGCCGCCTCGGATTCCTTGCGCAGCTCCTCCGCGCGCGTGCGCAGGTAGACGACGGCGTCCTCGTTCTTCCCGCCGACATTCTCCAGCAGGTAGCGCATGAACTGCTCCACATAGCGGTTCGCGATCAGTGCGGCCCCCTCGGGGTCGCGGTTGGTGACGGAAATGTTGATCAGGAAACTGTTCCGGATGGACTGCGGGGCCATGCTGCCGAGCAGGCCGCCGACCGGGGGCGGACTGGCGCCCGGGGCGAGTTCCTTGAGGTAGGGCCGCTGGAGGATCTTGATCTCATCGGGGGTCAGCGATTGCGCCACCATGGTGCGCAGGCGGCCGCTGGTGAGGATCTGGATGTAGGTGTTGAGGTCGATGTCGGAGCGGACGGCCGTGTCGACGACCTGCTCGCTGATGACCACGCGTTCCGGGCGCTCGAACTGCATGGTGGCCACGCTCGAATACATGGGCGTCTCCTGCGCCTTGTAATAGCCGAAGGAGAGGGACACCAGGAGCGCCACGGGAAGGGCGATCCAGAGCCGTTCGCGCAGGATCACATAGTAATCCCGCAGCGAACGCCGCTCCACCACCTGGCTGTCGTTGCCGTGAAGAGACGGTCCTCCGGAACGGTCGGGAGCGGTGGTGGGCAGGATTTCCTGGGCAGACATCGGTTAGATCAGGCGCTCGGGCACGTAGACGATGTCCCCGGGTTGGAGCAGGAGTGTGGTGTCATCAATTTTGGAATCCTTCTTGCCCTTGATGATGCTATCCACGTCGACAATAAAGACTTTCTTGGTGCCATCGGGCAGGATGCGGGTGACGCTCACGGCCGATCCCTTGCCGATGTCGTCGATGCCGCCGGCCTTGGTGACCAGTTCGACCACCGTGAAGGTTGATTCGATGGGTAGGGTGTAGCGTCCGGCATTGCGGATGCGGCCCTGGATGGAAACCTCGCGGGGGGCGTATTCCTCCACGCTGACCGTGACCTGGGGGTTGCGGAGGAAGCGCCCGTCCTTGTAGGCGTTCTCGATGACAGCCTGGGCCTGGATGACGGTCAGGCCGCCGATGGCGATCTCGCCGATGAGGGGGAGGTTCACCCGGCCGCGGGCGTCAATGCGGGTGAGGCTGGTGAGGTCCTCCTCTTGGTAGACGGCGATCCTGACCCGGTCAGCCAGGGCGAGCGTGTGGATGTAGCTTTTCTTGTTGCCCGCATCCGTGCCCTGGCCGAGGGCCGCAACGGGGCCGGTCAGCACGAGCAAAGCCAGGAACGGAAGCAGGCAAGTGGAGGGTTTCATGGCGGGGGGTTAGTAGCGGCTGGAGACGTCAACCGAGAAGCTGTGGCTGTCGAAGTCGGAAAAGCTCAGCGTGGACCAGTTGCGGAAATACGTGTAGCTGGCGCCCATCTGGAAATGTTCGTTCATCTTGTAGCGGACCCCGGAATTCCAGCTGAAAAACGTGTCCTTCCGGTGCGCCTGCGTCAGGCCGAGAAACTGGTTTTGCCCGCCGGAAACGGCACTGCTGAAGTCGATCTTCCGTGTGTAGGTGTAGGTGCCGGCAAGTGACAGGCTGGTGGAGTCAACGGAATGGCCGGTGGCGATGGTGCTGAAGTCGCGGTTCAACTGCAGGCTCAGTGCGACCTTGCGGGTGATCGGCCAGTTGAGCGCGGCCTGGGCGTTGAAATGGTTGAATTGCTCGCCCGTGGTGCCGGTCACGTCGCGGATTTGGTAGCCGAAGCGGATGGTGCCCGACAATTTGGCCAGGATCCCGCCCGTGGCGCCCACGTTGAACCAATGATCGATCGTGCGGCCCTCCACCGAAGTAGTGGAAGCCCTCAGGCGATAGCCGCCGATAAGGTCGAGCTTGGAGGTGTAGACGTAGTACAGGTCCAACGCTTCGCTGACATCCGTGTAATTGACGAGTCCCTGGCTGCCGCTGTAGCTGCGGTGCATGTAACCGCTGCCCGAGGTGAAGTAGAACTTGTCGTTCACGGGATACTTGATGCTGAGCCCAACCGGGAAATTCCACGAACTCGTCCGCAGGTTCACCGCGCTGTCCGAGCGGGTCTCGCGGAAGGCGCTGACGGTCAGAGAACCGGTGGTGCGGCCGGTGGTCTTGTCGAAGCCCAGGAAGAAGCTTGGGTTGATGGCGTTCTCGTCGGTGTATTCCCCATAGCGCACAAAATCCACCTTGGCGGTGGAGTTGACCGCGATGATCCCCGCGCGGCGCTTCAACTCCACTCCCGTTTGCGCGCTGATCGTGTAGTCCCCGCGCCCCACGGACTCGGCAAACATGTTGCTGCTGTAATTGTACGTGACACCTCCGAACACGAAGAGCTGGTTGCGCGATCCATCGAGGTTCAGCAGGGCGTGCCCGGGGGGCACCACCACCAGCAGGGTCGCAGCGAGCAGGATTCGGGCGGGGGTCAGATGCCGTTGGCGAATCATCTTGGGCGGATCAGGTGCCGGGCAATCGGTCCGGGCTGACCACGATGTTGGTCGGCGGGTTTTGCGGCACGGTGGGCTTGGCGACGATCTCCTGGTCGCTTTCACCCGCGTCGGCGCCGGCGGCTTCCGCGTCCGTGGCGGGCGGCGTGTTGTCCGCGGTGGTGGCTACCGTGCCGGCGGGTTGGTCCAGGCCAACCTCGGCCTTTCTTTCAATGACCTCAAAGGTGACGGATTTCTTGGCATTGCACGCAGACCCGGCTCGGGCGTCCGCCAGTTGCATGGCATCCGCGGGGATGGGCCCGACCGAGACGGACGGCTGCCCTCCGGTGGGGGAAGGGGTGATGGTGGCACGCTCGCCCGGGCGCAGGAGTTGTCCCCCGACATCCCGGCCGCCACTGCCGCGCACCGTGATATCCCCATCAAGCAGGTCGACATAGGTCGCCTCCGGCGTTGCCTCAATCGTCAGCTTGCCCGTCCGGACGTTGATATCGGCGAACGGAGTGGCGTAGCTCATTGAACTGCCCGCCGCCAGTTTGCCAGGGCAGATGCCGACTCCGCCTTGCGTGACCATGATCCGGCTGTGGGAAATGGCGGGTTCATACGCGCTGTCCACCGCCTTGTTGCGCTCCGGGGTGAAACGTTCCTGGTCGAAGCGCGTGATTTCCACCCGTGAATTCTCGTCGATAAACATCCCGGAGCCGTTGGAGAAAACGAGGACATTCGACGCCCCGGCCTTCGTCACGATGATGGTCCCGGGTGCATCGAACGCCGTGGCCTGCCGGGCAGTGTAGATCTTGTCGTCGTTCTGGATCTGGGAATCCCCGATGGCCTGAGCCACGTAAACTTTGCCCGTCGGACCTTTCTTCTTTCCAAGCTGGCGCTGGGCCTGCGCACTGGGCGCGACAATGGCGAGCGCGAGTGCGCTCACGAAAACCAAGCGGATGGGATTTGTTTTCATGGCCGAGGATTACTTTTGGCGCTCAGTTGGACTTGGCAACGAAGGCCTTTATTAATACCTATAGATAACTAGGGTATTACACCTATTACAAGCGGAAAGGCCGGGGATTTACCAGGTTTTGCGCAAGTCATTACACCAGAAAGTTTATCAACCGTCCTTTGACGTAAATGGTTCGCTTGATGGCCTTGCCGGCGAGGTGCGGACCGACCTTGGGATGTTCCTCTGCCATTGTCTTTAATACCGATTCGCTGACACCCGGTTCCACGTTTACTTCGCCGCGGTGCTTGCCGTTCACCTGCATGACAATCGTGATGGTGCTGCTGATCAGCTTGGATGGGTCAAAATCCGGCCAACCGGCTGTCGCGATGGAATCCTTCTGCCCTAAGCGGGCCCAAAGTTCCTCCGCGAAATGCGGGGCATAGGGGGCGAGAATCCGCAGGAAATCGAGCATGACGGCGCGGGGCAGGGCCGGTTCCTTCTGGAGCGCGTTGCCGAGGATCATCATCTGGGAGATCGCGGTATTGAAGCGCAGGTTCTCCGTATCCTCGCCAACCTTCTTGATGGTCTCCTGGAGGACCTTGTCCGCTTCCGGGGAGAGCGCGCCGGTGGCGACGATGCGCGGACTGATTGCGCCCTCGGCATCGAGGCACTCGCGCCAGATCTTCTTCAGGAAACGGTGCACGCCCTCGATGCCCTTGGTGTTCCACGGCTTCATGGCTTCGAGCGGGCCGAGGAACATGAGGTAGAGGCGCAACGAGTCAGTCCCGTAGGCACTGATGATGTCGTCCGGGTTGACGACGTTGCCCCGGCTCTTTGACATCTTCACGCCGTCCTCGCCGAGGATGATGCCCTGGTGAAAGAGTTTCTTGAACGGCTCGGCCTGCGGCACGACCCCGAGGTCAAAGAGGACCTTGTGCCAGAAACGGGCGTAGAGCAGGTGGAGCACGGCATGCTCGGCGCCGCCGACGTAGAGATCCGGGACACCCCAATATTTCAGGGCCTCCGGACTGGCAATGGCCGCCGGGTTTTGTGGATCGAGGTAGCGGAGGTAATACCAGCAGGAACCGGCCCATTGCGGCATGGTATTGGTCTCGCGGCGGGCGCGGACCCAGGTGTCGCCCGCGGGTTTCGGTTGCGTAGCGGGCACACAGGCGCCGGTCCGGACCTCGAACCAGATCTCGAGCCACTCAGTGACATTCGCCAGCGGGCTCTCGCCGTTGCCGCTGGGCAGGTAGGTTTGCACGTTCGGCAACACGAGCGGCAGGGCGGCGTCGGGCAGCGGCAGCGCATAGAGGGTGGTGCCTTTTTCGGCAAAGGTGACCGGTTGCGCGGGCAGATCCTGACGGAGCGCGGCGGCGCGGCGATAGTCGGCGTCGCTCACCCACACGATGGGGAAGGGTTCGCCCCAGTAACGCTGGCGCGAGAACAGCCAGTCGCGGAGCTTGTAGTTGATACAGCTGGAACCGAGATGCTTTTGTTCGAGCCAAGCGATTATCTTGGTCTTGGCATCCTGTGTTGGCAGTCCGTTCAGGAAGTCTGAGTTCACAGAAATGCCGTCGTTCACAATGCACTTTTCTATGGTGAAATGGACTGCGGTATCTGCCCCACCTATTTTGTATACGACGTGATCAACCTTAGCATCGGGGCGATCGAAAATAATTGGTTTAGCCATTCCGACAACCGCGATTATTGGCAGAGCATATTGTTTCGCGAATTCCATGTCGCGCTCGTCATGCGCCGGCACGGCCATGATGGCGCCGGTGCCGTAACCCATCAACACGTAGTCGGCGATCCAGATGGGCACGCGCTCGTTGTTGACCGGGTTGATGGCGTAGCTGCCGGAGAAGACGCCGCTCTTGTCCTTGGCGAGATCGGTACGTTCGAGGTCGCTCTTGCTGGCGGCCTTCCTGCGGTAGTCCTCGACCGCCACCGCCTGCCCGGGCTTGGTTAGCGCCGGCACCAGCGGGTGCTCGGGCGCGATTACCATGTAGGTACAGCCGAAGAGGGTGTCGGGCCGCGTGGTGAAAATCTTCAGGTCGCCGAGTTTGGCATCCTCCAGCTTGAAGTGCACCTCGGCGCCCTCGCTGCGGCCGATCCAGGCTTCCTGCATGCGCTTGGTCGAGTCGGGCCAGTCCACATCCTTGAGGCCGTCGATCAATTGCTCGGCGTAGGCCGTGATGCGCAGCACCCATTGGCGGAGATTGCGGCGCTCGACCGGGTAGCATCCGACCTCGGACTTGCCGTCCACGATTTCCTCATTGGCGAGCACGGTGCGCAGTTCCGGGCACCACCACACCGGGCGCTCGTCCACGTAGGCGAGCCCCTTCTTGAAAAGCTGGAGGAAAATCCACTGCGTCCACCGGAAGTATTTCGGGTCGGTCGTGTCCACCTCGCGGTCCCAGTCGTAGCTGAAGCCGAGGGCCTTGATCTGCCGGCGGAAATTGGTGATGTTGTTCTGCGTATTGGCCGCCGGGTGGGTGCCGGTCTTCACGGCATGCTGTTCCGCCGGCAGGCCGAAGGCGTCCCAGCCGATCGGATGCAACACATTGAAACCCCGGGCGCGCTTGTAGCGAGAAAGGATGTCGGTCGCAGTGTAGCCTTCCGGGTGGCCGATGTGCAGGCCCGAGCCGGACGGGTAGGGGAACATGTCGAGCACGTAGTATTTCGGCTTCGTCGAGCCGTTTTCGGCCCGAAACGCCTTGGTTTTCTCCCAGATACCCTGCCAATGTGGCTCAATCTTGAGAAACTCGTAGTCTTTGCAATTGGTAGCTGCCATGTCGTTAAACCCACCACAGTGAGACATTCACCAATACCGTCAATCTTCCGAAGTTTCCCCCGCCGCGTCTCTGGGATGGATAATCCGGGGCCGGTCACCTAAGCACTCGGGCATGTTCACCGGAATCATCGAGGAAGTCGGCCAAGTCGTGGCCTTCGCGCCTGCGAAGGAGGCTTGGTCGTTGCAAATCGCGGCGCGCCTCGTGCCGTCGGACGTGGTACTCGGGGACAGCATCGCCGTCAACGGCTGCTGCCTCACGGTCTCACGCTTCGAGGCCGGGCACCTGTGGTTCGATCTGCTGGAGGAGACACGCCGGCTGACCAATTTCAACGAGCTTCGCCCCGGCTCTGCCGTGAACCTTGAGCGCAGCCTGAAACACGAGGGCCGGATGGGCGGGCATTTCGTCTCGGGTCACATCGATGCGCTGGGGCGCGTCGAGCTCTTCGAGGCCCGCGGCAAGGATCATTACCTGCGGGTGGCGACCCCGGCGGGAACGGGCCGCTACCTCGTGTCCAAGGGCTCGATCGCCATCGATGGTATTTCCCTGACCGTGGCGGAGGTGGCGGGGGACACGTTCGCGGTCTGGCTGATCCCGCATACGATGGCGGTGACCAATCTGCGGGAGAAGAAACAGGGCTCGGGCGTGAACCTGGAGTTCGACCTGCTCGCCAAGTATGTGGAGAAACTGCTGGCGAGCCGGCCGGCCGGAATCACGTGAACGTGCGCGACCAACTGCTGGCCCTCAATGAGGAACTTCGCCGACTCAAGGCGGAGGGCCGGCGCAGCGTGTCGGTGACGGATGAAAGCATCGCGGAACTACGCGCCGCGATCGCTGGCGATGTTGCCGGATCCCCCGCGGTGGAACACGCACCACCCGACTATTCCGCGCCCGTGTTCCGGGAGGATACGCCTGTACCGGTCCGCGTGAGTGTTTCACCGAAAGCCTCCGCACTGCCCGCGCCCGCACCGATCGTTTTGCCCGAGGGAGACAAGCTCACTCGCTGGACCGCCCTGCGCGAACGGGTACTCAATGACAGTGTCTGCCTGGCGCGGGTTTTCCCCGGCAAGAAGGTGGTGTTCGGTGTCGGCAACCTGGATGCCGCGATCATGTTTGTGGGCGAGGCGCCGGGCGGGGATGAGGAGGATCAGGGCGAGCCCTTTGTCGGCCGCGCAGGCCAGTTGCTCAACCGCATGATCAAGGCCATGGGGCTCGACCGTAACCAGGTCTACATCGGCAACATCCTGAACTGGCGGCCCGAGATGCCGCGCAATGCGGACGGTTCGCAGACGGGCAACCGGCCGCCGTCGCCAGACGAGATGGCCTATTGCCTGCCGTTCATCCGCGCGCAGATCGCGATCATCCAACCGAAGGTGCTGGTGGCGCTCGGCAAAACCGCCGTGGACGGGCTGCTCGGGGCTGATCGCTTCAAGTCCATGGGGGCGGCGCGGGGCAGCTGGCACTCCTATGCGGATACGCCGCTGCGGGCGACCTATCATCCCTCCTATCTCTTGCGCCAGGAGGGGCTCGTGTCCGCGGGGGCCAAGAAGATCAAACGGGATGCGTGGGAGGACATTCTCAGCGTCATGGAGCGGGCCGCGCTCCCCATTTCGGAAAAGCAGCGCAATTATTTTCTGTGACGAAGCCGTCGATAATCAGTGCGTTGGTCGGACTGGTTTCGCTCGTCGCGGCGCAGGCGGAGCCGGTGGCATTCAACTTCGAGTGGTTGCAGGAGCGCGCGAGGTCCCTCGCGGACGCGCCCTACCGCGAAACGCCGACGCGGGCTCCGGGCTGGCTGCAGGCCTACACCTACAGCCAGTACAACGAGATCCGATTTGACCCCGGTCACGCCTGGTGGCGGGCGGAGAAGCTGCCATTCCAGCTGCAGTTCTACCACCCCGGGTGGCTGTTCAAGCAGCCGGTCCAGATGCATGAGGTGGCGAACGCTCGGCAGACGCCCATCGGGTTTTCCTCCGCGTTGTTCAGCTACGGAAGCAATAAGCCGGCGGGACCGGTGCCCCCCGACCTCGGCTTCGCCGGTTTCCGCATCCATTATGCGCTGAACCAGCCGGAATACCTCGACGAGCTGGCCTCCTTTCTCGGTGCGAGCTACTT
>Ga0255338_1004160_pt1 | contig 15602 bp, 14 predicted proteins | sample MeOH1_35cm_T4_19_FD_203715 | JGI IMG/M metagenome (GOLD analysis project Ga0255338, IMG submission 203715) | Sandy soil microbial communities from University of British Columbia, Vancouver, Canada - MeOH1_35cm_T4_195 | ecosystem: Engineered > Artificial ecosystem > Sand microcosm > Unclassified ...
GCGGGTATCAGGCGACGCAGCAGAGCATTACCCGCCTGCCGACGCCATTGCGCGACACCCCGCAGACCGTGAACGTGGTCACGCAGCAGGTCATCCAGGACCAGCGCGCCACGACCATGGAGGAGGCACTGCGCAACGTGCCCGGCATCACCTTCAGCGCTGGCGAAGGTGGCCAGCAGGGCGACAGTCCGATCATCAACGGCCAGTCGGCTCGCAGCGATATCTTCCGCGATGGCCTGCGCGATCCGGGCTGGTACACACGCGATCTGTTCCCGGTCGAGCGGGTGGAGGTCTACAAGGGTCCGTCCGCCTTCGCCTTCGGCCGCGGTGCGACCGGCGGCGCCATCAACAACGTCTCCAAGCTCGCCAACGGTTCGAGCTTTGCTGAAACGACGGCGACCGGTTCGACCGCGGGTGGCTTCCGCGTCGACGGCGATGCCGCCGGCAAGGTCGGCAACATCGCCGGCCGGGTCGTCGTGATGGGTCAGGATTTCGATACCGCGGCGCGCGACAATATTTACACCAAGCGCTGGGGCGTGGCGCCGTCCTTCGTCGTCGATATCGATGAGAGCACCAAGGCGACGCTCGCCTACATTTATCAAGGCGAGGAAAGCATACCGGATTACGGCGTGCCGTGGCGTCCGGCGGCGACCACCAACGCGGCGACCGGCGCGCGCAGTGGCGGCTACAACGGCAACGGCACTGCGGTGACGCCGGTCGATGTGCCGCGCAGCAACTGGTACGGCTTCACCACTGGCGATCTCAAGGATCTGGTGCAGACCAACACCCACATTGTCACGGGCAAGTTGGAGCACCGCTTCAACGAAGCCTTCACGCTCACCAACACGACGCGTTATCTCGCGGTCGATCGCATCGCACGCCCGACCGCGCCGCGCACGCTCAACACCGCGACCGGCAGCGCGACGATCCCTGTCGGCTATCCGGAATCGTCGATGACCATCGGTCGTCAGCACTTCGAGACCGATACCGACAACACGCTGCTCACCAACCAGACTGACCTGCTGGCCAAGTTCAACACGTTCGGCTTCAAGCACACGCTCTCAGCCGGCATGGAGCTGTCGCGCGAGACGCGCTGGCAGCAGCGCGCCAACCTCTGCTATCAGGCCGCCAGCAGCGGCACGCCGGTTTGCCGCACCAGCCTTTGGGTGCCGGACCCGAGCGCGCCCGACGGCACGTTCACCGGTTACGGCGTCCCGAACGAAACCACGCAGAATACGGTTGCCGTTTACGCGTCGGACCAGATCAAGATCAATCAGTACTTCGATCTGCTCGGTGCGTTGCGCTATGACAGCTTCAAGACCGATTACGAAAGCGCCCCGACACAGCTCTCGCGCACCGACAATCTCCTGAGCTGGCGCGTTGGCGGCGTTTATCATCCGGTGCCGAATGCCAGCATCTACATAACGCACGGCAACTCGTACAATCCGTCGGCCGAATACGGTTCACTGTCGGCGACGGGCACCAATAGCGTCCTGCTCGATCCCGAAAAGTCGGTGACGACCGAGGCGGGTGTGAAGGTGGACGTGCTCAACGAGAAGCTCAGCCTCACCGCGTCCGTCTTCCGCAACGACAAGACCAATATGCGCGTGCCGGTCGATCCGCTGAGCACGACCATTTATGCGCTGCAGGGTGAGGCGCGCATCGAGGGCGTCGAACTCGGCGCGGTCGGCAAAGTCACCGACCAGTGGAACATCATGGTCGGCTACTCGCATCTGCGCTCGGAGATCCGCAATACGACGCAGCTCGATCGTCTGGGCAACGAGGTGCCGAACACGCCGCCGAACAACTTCACGCTCTGGACGACCTACGACGTGACGCCGGCATGGACGGTGGGCGGCGGCGCCTTCTACCAGGACAAGGCCTACGCGAACGACATCAATACCTTGTACGTGCCGAGCTATTGGCGCTTCGACTTGATGACCAGCTACAAGATCACGCCGAAGATGGTGCTGCAGCTCAACGTCTATAATCTCACGGATGAGCTCTATTACGCTCAGTACTATGGTGGTCACGCCGTGCCGGCGGCCGGCCGTTATGCGACGCTGTCGCTGCGGACCCGCTGGTAACAGACAAGCTGCTGCGACGAACCTCCAGCAGTTGCCGCCCTCGCTTCTCCGTCCGCCGGAGAGGCGGGGGCGCTTGCTTTCGCGTTGCGCCTGCGATTGAACGATGGAGTTGAGGTGCTGTCATGATGGTCCATGTCCCGAATGTGCTGACGGTCGAACAGGTGGCGCGCTGCCGCGCCGTCATGGAGAAGGCCGGCTGGGTCGACGGCCGCGCCACGGCGGGCCATCAGTCCGTCCAGGTGAAGAACAACCTGCAGCTTGCCGAGGGCTCGCCGGAAGCGCGCGAACTCGGCGATATGGTTCTCGCCGCGCTCGCGCGCAGCAATCTGTTCATGTCGGCCGTGCTGCCCAAGCAAGTCTATCCGCCGATGTTCAACCGCTACGACGCCGGCATGACCTTCGGCTCCCACGTCGACAACGCCATCCGCACCGTCGCCGGCGCGCGGCTGCGCACCGACGTGTCGTCGACTTTGTTCATTTCGGAGCCGGACGAATATGAGGGCGGCGAGCTCGTCGTCGAGGACACCTACGGCACCCACGCGGTGAAGCTGCCAGCCGGCGACATGATCGTCTATCCGGCGACGTCGCTGCACCACGTTACGCCGATCACGCGCGGCTCGCGCATCGCCTCGTTCTTCTGGACGCAGAGCATGATCCGCGAGGAGGGCAAGCGCGCGCTGCTGTTCGACATGGACATGGCGATCATCAAGCTGACGCGCGACCACCCGCAGCATCCGAGCGTGGTCGAACTGACGGCCGTCTATCACAACCTCCTGCGCCAATGGGCGGAAGTGTGACGGGCTCTTGAGGGCTTTGCCGTCATTCCGGGACGTCGTCATGGCCGGGCTTGTCCCGGCCATCCACGTCTTAGGTGCTAGAATTGCTTGAAGACGTGGATGCCCGGCACAAGCCTGCGGCCGGGCATGACGACCTCGGGCGCACGTGCTGATTTCACTGGCCGCATTTTTTGAATCAGACTCTCAGGGTGACGGTCAAAGTCTATTCAAAGGGCCTTGAGAAAAAGCCGCTCCACCGGCGGGTGGAGCGGCTTCTTGGTCAGCGAGGCGGAAGCGAGAACTCAGTAGCGGCAAACTCAGTAGCGATACGACACCACTTCGCCACCGTAGCGGCGGCCGCTCTCGGGACCGCAGTTGCAGTTCACGCCGCGGACCATGCGCGTCTCGTGGACGACGCGGGTTGCGCCGGGCACATACCGGTTGACGGTCTCGTTGCGATAGACCGCCTCGACGCGGTTGATGGTGTTGAGCTTGCGCAGCGTGATGTTGCGCACGACCGTGTTCTGGCGGTGCACGACGACAGTGCGGTTGATCACCGGGCGGACGTGGACCACCAGGCGGTTTTCCTGGACGAGCTTGGTGCGGTTGACGACGTTGGTGTGGTCGACGAAGCGCGTGCGAGTGTTGACTACCGGGGCGGTGCGCACGACCTTGCGCGTGTTGAACTGGTAATCCGGACGGCGGCAGTTGCAGACCGGATCGTAGCGATCCTGCGCAGCCGCAATGTCAGGGAGGATCATGCCCGCCAGGCCGATGGCCAGCAGGGCGCCGAAGTACGCCTTGCACAAGTTCTTCATGATGATGCCTCGTTAACCATATAAGTGAAAGAACTGGCTTATTTTTTCTTTATTAACCATGTTTGTAAAGGGAAAATTAACCGTCTGCGACCAGGCCTAGAGTGCCCCAATAAGTAGGCCCCGGAGCCGCAGGGCCGGGGCCTTCAGCGCAAGATATGGTGGTGGTAACGATTTACTGGCGCCGCTTGGCGGCCTCCTGCACCAGGCTCAGATCGACGTATTTCTTGATGTCGATCGGTTTTTTCACAAAGCCCATCTCCCGGGTGGTGTCGACATTGCGCTGCAGCGCCTCGACGTTCGGGATCAGGTTACGATCGCGGAACGTGTCTTCCTTGGTGAACAGCCAGCCGAAGCGGTCCGCCGGCTGCTTGGTCATCTTGGCCGCGATCTCTGCCACCTCGGCATGGTTCTTCGGGTCGGTGTACCAGCGCGTGATGCGCAGCATGTCCTCCATGAAGTCGACCAATGCGGCGCGGTTCTTGTCGATGAACGGTTTGCGCGCGGTCCATACGATCATCTGCGTGACGCCGAGCGCGTCGCGCTGTTGGAACAGCACCTTGCCTTCTTCCTTGAGCTTAGGATTGAGCGAGAAGGGCAACACCGCCGGGATGAGGTCGACCTTCTTCTCGAACAGCATGGCGGGCATCGCCGGTAGCGGGCCCTCGAGCATCGTGTAGTCGCGCTTCTCTTCGAGGCCGTGCTTCTTGAGCGCGGCGCGCAGCGCGACGTCGACGGCGCTGCCGCCGCCATTGGTGCCGACGATCTTGCCCTTGATGTCCTCGATCTTGTTGATGCCGCTATCCTTGCGCACGTAGAACTGCGTGCTGTAGTAACCCGGCACGCCGTCCTGGAATTCGTCGGCGATGACGCGGATGTCGTCGAGCCCCGCGTTCTCGATGGCGATGGCGAGCGACGAATAAGCGAGGTTGGAAACCTCCAACTCGTTGTTGGCGATCGCCGTGATCATTTGCGGCGTGCCCTGATAGCGCACGGACTCGATCGTGTAGGACTTGCCGAGATGCCTGGCGAGGTCCTTCTTCTCCAGGACGATGGAGGCCCAGTTCGAAACCGGGGCCACCCACGACATGCGGATCTTCACGGGCTCGGCGGCGGTCGCAATGCCGACGCCGAGCAAGGGCAGCGCGCACAGGCACGCCGCCGCAAGCTTCGGAATGCGCATTCCATCCTCCCTCTGGTGCCGGCGCGTTGCGGCCGGCCTTTTGTCGCCGCCTATTTCAGGCGTTTGGCGGCTTCCTGCACGAGGCTCAAATCGGCATGCGCCGCGATATCGATGCGGTCCTTGATGAAGCCGAGATCGCGCACCGTGTCGACATTGCCCTGCAGCGTTTTCAGATCGGGCATCATGTTGGGGTCGCGGTAGTTGTCCTTATTGGTGAAGACCCAGTCGAAGCGCTCGGCGGGCTGCTTGGTGAGCTTGGCGCAGATCTCCATCGCCTCTTTGTGGTTCGCCGGGTCGAGATACCAGCGGACGATGCGCAGCGAGTCCTCCATGAAGTCGGTCATCGCCGCGCGGTTCTTGTCGATGAAGCCCTTGCGCGCGACCCACATCGAAAACTGCGTCAGGCCCATCGCGTCCTGCGTGTTGAACAACGTGGTCGTCGCCTTGCGCAGGTCCGGGTTGAGCGAGAAGGGCAGCACGGCGGTGATGAGGTCCGCCTTCTTCTGCGCCAGCATCGCGCCCATGGTCGGGAACGGCGCTTCGATGATCGTGTAGTCGCGCTTGTCCTCGAGATTGGATTTCCGCAGCATCGCGCGCATCGCCACATCCACGGCGCTGCCGGCGACATTGGTCGCCAGGACCTTGCCCTTGAGGTCGGCGACGGTTTTGATGGGGCTGTCTTTGGCCACCATATATTCGTTGCTGTAGTAGCCTTTGTTGCCGTCCTGGAATTCATCGGCGATGATCCGCAGATCGTCCATGCCGGCGTTCTGGATCGCGAGTGGCAATGTCGGATAAGTGAGGTTCGCGACCTCCAGCTCGTTATTGGCGAGCGCGGTGATCATCGGCGGCGTGCCGGCGAAGCGGATGATCTCGAGCGTGTAGGACTTGCCGAGATGTTTGGCGAGATCCTTCTTCTGCTCGATCATGGAGGCCCAGTTCGACACCGGCACCACCCAGGACAGCCGGATCTTGACCGGCTCCGCGGCGCGCGCGGAAACCGTCATCAGACCTGCCGCGCATAGACCAACTAAGGCGAGTTTGAAAAATCGCATGACGTCCTCCCAGAGGCGGGCGCGCCTGCGCATTTGAGCCCGGCAGGCTGCGTCACAACCTTTCGAAGATTGTCGGAGGTCCAACCGATTTTGGCAAGCGGAAGCGACATGCCGCTCCCGCCATTCGGTACAGGTTCCAAAGCCGTGTGCAAACGAACGAGCGTCACGCCGTCGAGGGATCGTTCGCTTCCTGGTGCCAGATCAGGAGGCGGCGGCGCAGGATCGCCATGCCTTTGACCATGATGTAGCCGACGACCGCGATCTCCACGATGCCGGCAAACACGCCGACCGAGTTCGCGAAGCGCGAGGCGGTCATCATCGCGCCGCCGAGCCCATAGCCGCCCATCAACATTTCGGTGACGACGGCGACGATGAGCGATAGCGGCAGCGCTACTTGAAATCCGGTCATGATCTGCGGCAACGCTGCCGGCAGCACCACCTGCCACAGCACCTCGCGTTCCTTGGCGCCCATGTTGCGCGCCGACCAGAGCAATTCGCGCTCGACGCCCTGGATGGCGATGATGGTGGCGGCGACGACCGGGAAGATCGCGTCGAACACGATCATGGTGATCTTCGAGACGTCGTAGACGCCGAGCCACAGGATGATCACCGGCAGGAACGCGATCTTCGGCATCGGGAAGCCGACCGAGATGATCGGATCGAAGAACCAGCGCGCGATCCTCAAGCGTGACATCGCCATGCCGAGGATGACGCCGCCGATCGCCGCGATGAGGAAGCCGGCGAGGGCGCGGTACAAAGTGAGGCCGGTATTGATTAAGAAATCGCCTGTCGTGATGTCGGCCCAGATGCGGACCAGCACCTTGCTCAAGGCCGGCAATTGGAAGGTCGTGAAGGCGCCGCTCGCCGCGAGCCATTCCCAAACGGCCAGAAGCAGTAGGATCGAGAACACCCGCGCAAAGCCCCAGACCAGCCGATAGGCGATCCGTGCGGCCTTCTCAGGAAATCCGTCCGGCGTTTCGGCGATCGTGCTGTTCATGCCCGCCATGCCAAAGCCCGCTTGGTGATCAGGAGATAGATGCGGTCGGCGGCGAAGCCGAGGAAGGCGACGGTGAACACGACCGCGTACATCGCGTCGTATGTGCCGTTGGCGCCGAGAGAGCCGATCAGATAGCCGAAGCCCTTCTGCGCGACGATCAGTTCGGACGACACCAGAAGGATGAAGGACAAAGCGAGCGCCGTGCGAATGCCGTTGAGCAGCTCCGGCATCGCGCTTGGCACGACGACGTCCCACAACATGCGCAAGCGGCTGGCGCCCATGCTGCGTGCCGACCAGACGAGATGCCGCTCGCTCGACCGCGCGCCGTTGAAGGCGCCGATGGTGACCGGCAGCATGCAGCCCAAGAAGATGAGCAGGATCTTCGAGCCGTCGCCGAAGCCAAGCCAGATCACGGTCACCGGAATCAGCGCGGATTTCGGCAGCGGATAGAAAACCTCCACGATCGGCGCGAGGAGGATGTTCACCGGCTTGAACCAGGCCATGGCGATGCCGAGCACGCCGCCGATGACGATCGCCAGCGCCAGCCCGGCAAAAGCGCGGTAGATCGAGGTGAGGCCGTTGGTTACGAGCTCGCCGTCCTTGATCATGTCGATCCAGGCGGAGATGACGTCGGACAACGGTGGCAAGGCCAGCGGCGACACGAGCCCAAGCCGCGACGAGACCTCCCAGCCGACCGCCAGGATGAGGAGGGGACTGTAGCGGACGAGGGCTTTCATGGCTTCTTTCCCTCCCCCCGCGAGCACTTGCGAGCGGTGGGGAGGGTCGGCGAGCAAAGCTCGCCGGGGTGGGGGGCTCTTACGTATTCAAGAAAAGGCCCCCCACCCCCGACCCCTCCCCACCGCTGCGCGGGGGGAGGGGAGCAGGAAGCGTGGCGTGCCTTTTCTACGAGCATCCTCACCCTTTCTTTCCCTGCGCCTTCGCGGCCTCTTCCTTCACCAGGTTCCAAAGTTCGTCGACCTTGTCGACGAAGAACTCGTTTTTGAAGATGTCCGGGTCGTTCTTGTCGAACTTGGTATCGACGATGGTCTTGATGCGGCCCGGCCGCGCCGACATCACCGCGACGCGATCGGCGAGATAGACAGCCTCTTGCACATCGTGCGTGACGAAGATCACGGTCTTCGGCGTGCGCTGCCAGATCGACAGCAGCTCGCGCTGCATCAGTCCGCGCGTCTGCGCGTCGAGCGCGCCGAACGGCTCGTCCATCAGCAGGATCTTTGGGTCGAAGGCGAGCGTGCGCGCGATCGCGGCGCGCTGCTTCATGCCGCCGGAAAGCTGCGACGGATAGCTATCCTCGAAGCCGGACAGGCCGACGAGATCGATGTACTGCTGTACACGCGTCTCGCGCTCGGCTTTCTCCACGCCTTGGCGTTCGAGGCCGTAGAGAATATTGCCGCGCACCGTCTTCCACGGAAACAGCGCGAAGTGCTGGAAGACGATGCCGCGGTCGGGACCGGGCGCCGTGACCTTCTTGCCGTCGACAGTGATGCTGCCGATCTCGACCGGCAGGAAACCGCCGATGAGATAAAGCAGCGTCGACTTGCCGCAGCCGGAGGGGCCGAGCAATGCGATGAATTCGCGGTTGGCGACGGAGAGCGAGATCTGGTCGAGCGCCAACACTTCGCGTCCGACGGGCGGCCGGTACAGGTGGTTGACGTTGTCGACAACGATTTGTGCGGGCGCGTTCATGACGACATGAAGCCTCCCCAACGGCGCGCGTCTGTCAAGCAGTCACTGTGTGCATTGATACAATTCGTGTCCTGTGATGTGGGACACATCCCGCTTTTTGCGGCAATGCAAACAACTGCTCAACCAAGCTTGGCCGCTTCAGCGTGAATGCTCAGCAGTTCAGGGACGGTCTTGGGATCGCGCCGGCCAAAGCCGCACTCGGTGGCGATGGCGAAATCGCGCACGAATTGCTTGGCCGCATCGAGCCGCCGCTTCGTGCCGTCGATGCCGTCGGTGTAGTGGACGAGGCCCAGGCATAGTCGTGTCGTCGGCGCGAGCTTCAGCCGTTGCAGCGGCGCGAAGTAAGCGGCATCGGACCGGTTGCGCGGTACCGGCATGTGTATCTGAGCGATCGGACGCTTGAGCTGACCCGCCAAGCGGTTCGCATAATCGACCATATCGCCCATATCGGTCGGCTCGATGACATGCCGATGGCCGGCATCGCCGTAACAAAAGTGAAACAGCAGATCGATGTCGGCCGGCACATGGTCGGCGAGCCTGACCACGATCTTGGAGAAGGTGTCCTGCATCTCCTCCTTGGTGTTGCCATAGGGGCTCGGCTGGTCGCGTTCGAGCCGCGCAAAGACCGCCGAGGCGATGTCGAACTGAATGGCGATGTCGTCATGCGGCAGCGCAGCGGCGATCTTGTCGATCTCGCGCAGCACGGCGTCGTTGTAGATCGGATCAATGGCGCGTTGCAGATCCTCCTGAACGAACAGCCAGATGACCGAATGGGCCGGCACGAGATCGATCTGGAACTTCACCTGCGGTGGGATCTTGCCCGCGCGCTTCAGCGCCGCGAATGTCGCGTAGGAGTCCTTGGCGATATCGGCGTAAAACAGATTGTCGAAACGCACGTCTTTGATGGATACGCCCGGCTTGAGCTGATAGCGCCGGTGCTTGGCTGCGAGGCCGTGCAGTTGGAAGACTTCGGGCGAGAGCTCGAAGGCTGGATTGTCTCGGAAGATCGGCTCCAGCCACGTGATCCAGTCGAGGCGCTCGCCGGTTTCGCCGTCGGGTAAGGTCAGGAGCGACGGTCCCAGCGCCGCGCTTACCGTTTCGAACACGGTGGCCGCATCGGCCATCGGCACGCTGCCGACCAGATAGACGCTGCGTGCGCTCATTGTCGTCTCCTTCGTGGCGTTTCCTTGTGGGCGGTTCAGATGCCGCCCTACTGACGCGCAAATTGACGCCGCGCAGGCGATCATGTCCAATATGAACAATGAGGCTTTCCATAATTTGAGATTATGACCCTCGATCCCAAGCGACTCATGGAATTGTTGAGCATCGCCGAGACCGGCTCGTTCACGAAAGCCGCGGCGGTGCGGCGCGTTTCGCAGCCGGCGCTGTCGAACAGCATGGCCGTGCTGGAGAAGGCGCTCGGCGTACGCGTGTTGGACCGCAGTCGCAGCGGCGCGGCGCTGACCGAGTACGGCCGCCTGCTGACGACCCATGCGCAGGCGCTCTCGGCTTTGCTTGAACGGGCGTCCGACGATGTGCGGCTGCGTAGGCAAGGGCTTGAGGGACTGCTGACGATCGGCGCCTCGCCGCTCGCCTGTGTCGAGCTGGTGCCGAATGCGGTCGCCGCGGTTGAGCGCAAGAGCCCGAATGTTCGTATCCAAGTCGACGAGCGTCCGGACGATCAACTCGTGCACGGTCTGCGCACTGGTGCCTTCGACGTCACCGTCAGCCCGGCCGGCGCCGAAGTCGATGCGCCCGACGTCGTCAGCGAATCCCTCATCGCCGATGTACCTGTGGTCATCGTGCGGCGAGGGCACCCGCTGGCGCGGCGGCGCCGGATCACGTTCAAGGAACTTGACGGTGCGCGCTGGGTGTTTCCGAGCGCGCATACGGCGATGTGGCGCCATATCGAGGCCTTGTTCGCCGCCGGCGATATTGCTTGGCCGGCCAACTACGTGACCACCAATTCCGTCCTCGTGCTGCGCTCGCTGGTGATGCGCACCGACAGCGTGACGATCTCATCGCCACATGTGATGAGGCTGGAACTGGCGGCGGGACGGCTCGTCGGCATTCCGCTGGCAAAGCCGCACTTCGTGCGGGAAATTGTGCTCCGCACGCGGCGCGATCAGCCGCTGTCGCCGCTGGCGACACGGTTTGTTGTTGCACTGCGAACCGAGGCATCGGCGCTTCGCAGGACTTGAACGGGAGCACAGGCGGCTCTAATGGTCGCTTGGCTTGTACCGTATACTGTCATTTTGACCAGGAAGAGGAAAATCCCAGTGGCCCCGTCGCTCGCCGAAGCCCTCCGCGAACTCGCGCTTGCGAACCGCATCGTCGCCAACGAAGGCGTGCTCGACGCTTTCGGGCACGTCAGCATGCGGCATCCCGACAACCCGAACCGCTACTTCCTGTCGCGCTCGCGTGCGCCGCAATTGGTGGGGCCGGAAGACCTTATCGAGTATGATCTCGACTCGCAGCCGATCAAGCCGCCGTCGGTTTCGCAATATTCCGAACGCGTGATCCATGGCGAGATCTACAAGGCTCGTCCCGACGTGATGTCGGTGTGCCATCACCATTCGCCGGCGTTCATGCCGCTGCTCGCCACGCGGACCGATTACGTGCCCGTCTTCCACCTTGGCGCGGTCGGGGGCATCAAGCCGCCGTACTGGGACCAGAAGGATGAATTCGGCGACACCAACATGCTGGTGGTGAAGCCGGAGGAGGGCGCGTCGCTCGCCCGCGCGCTCGGTCAGCACTGGATGGTGCTGATGAACCGCCATGGCGTGACCGCGGTCGGCACCACTGTCGGCGATTGCGTCTTCCGCACCATCTACTCCGATCGCAACGCCGCCTACCAAGTCCAGGCGATGGGCATCGGCGATAAGATCGACGCGCTTTCACCCGGTGAAACGGAAATCTCCAGCAAGATCGGCACCTCGACGACTGGTCTCGTGCGGGCCTGGGAATACTGGGCGATGCGCGTGGAGCGGGCCGGCGGCGGACTGCCGCCAGTCAAGGCTGCCGCGCGCACGAAGCTGGCGGCCAAGAGGGCGGCGCCGGTGAAGACCAAGAATGTGAAGGCCAAGAAGAAGCGCTGTTAATTTAAGCTTTCCCCACGGGCGGCGGCCGGTGTTCAATGCCGCCGCTCGTGGGGCGCTTCAATAAAAGAAAAGACCATACGGAGGAACGCAATGAAGACGACATGGACGTCGCTGGCGGCCGCACTCGTGGCAGCACTGCCGCTCGCTTTCGCCGCACATTCGGCCGCGGCCGAGGACACCCTCAAAGTGGCCATGGGCCAGATCAACAACTGGGAGAACCAGCCGCCGACGCTCGGCCAGGATGCCGGCTTCTTCAAGAAGCACGGCCTCACGCTCGAGGTGGTCGGCACGGCCGGCGCCGGCGAGACGATCCAGGCTGTGATCTCAGGCTCGGCCGATATCGGCGGCGGCGCTGGCGCTGCCGGCGTCATGCGCGCCTTCTCCAAAGGCGCGCCGATTCGCATCCTGGCGCCGGCCTTCACCGGGACGAGCGACCTCTATTGGTACGTGAAGGCGGATTCCAAGCTGCAGTCGCTGAAGGACACGACGCCGGACAACACCATCGCCTATTCGACCAACGGCTCGTCATCGCACAACATCGTCGTCGCCTTCGGTGAGGAGCTCGGCTCCAAGGCCAAGCCGGTGGCGACCGGCAGCCCGCCGGGCACGCTGACAGCCGTGATGTCCGGTCAGGTCGATATCGGCTGGGCGGCGCCGCCGTTCGGCCTGCGCGAGTTGAAGGAAGGCAAGATTCGCATCCTCGCGCGCGGCAACGAAGTGCCCTCGCTGCGCGGTCAGACCGTGCGCACGTTGATCGTCAACCTCAACGCCTGGAACACCAAGCGCGACGCCATCCTGCGCTTCATGGAGGCTTATCGCGAGGCGGCCGACTGGATGTACGACGACCCGAAGGCGGTCGAGATGTATTCCAAGAAGATCAATCAGCCGGTCGATGTTCTCAAGGAGTCGATGGAGAAGTTCCAGCCGCGCGAAACCATCCAGAGCGATAAGTTCGCAGACCTCGACGGTGCGGTGCGCGATGCGGTGAAACTGAAGTTCCTCGACAAGCCGCTCACCAAAGAGCAGCTCTCAGAGCTCATCGTCACGCCGCCACGCAAGAAATAGAGTACTCCTGCGCGGAGAAGCACTTTCTCTTTTGCGATGCAGCGACCGGCCGCCCTTGACGCAGGGCGGCCGGCTTGCGTATGCCGCTTGGGTCAAAGGGATAGGAGATTGACCCAATGCGCCGGATTCTCGCCGTGATGGCGACGTTCGCCGCGCTGAACGCTCCGGTCCTGGCCGACGACACGTTGAAGGTCGCGGTCGGGCAGCTCACCACCTGGGAAAACCAGATGACGCTGATCGGACAGGAGGCCGGCATCTTCAAGAAGCACGGCATCGTGCTCGAAAATTTCGGCACCAACGGTGCCGGTGAAACTCTGCAGGCGGTGATCTCGGGCTCGGCCGACATCGGCATCGGCATGGGGACGTCGGGCGCGATGCGTGCCTTCGTGCGCGGCGCGCCGGTGCGGATGCTCGCGCCGGCCTTCACTGGCAGCAATGACCTTTATTGGTACGTGAAGGCGGAGTCGCCGATCAAGTCGCTGGCCGACACGACGGAAAGCCAGACCATCGCCTATTCCACCAACGGCTCCTCGACGAACAGCCTCGTCATCGGCTTCGGCAAGGAATTGGGGCTGAAAGCCAAGCCGACGGCGACCGGCGGCCCGCCGGCGACGTTGACTTTGGTGATGTCGGGGCAGATCGACATCGGCTGGGCCTCGCCGCCCTTCGGCTTGAAGGAGATCGACGAGGGCAAGATCCGCGTGCTCGCACGCGGCAGTGCGGTGCCGTCGACGCGCAATCAGACGGTGCGCGTGCAGATCGTGAACGCGAACGTGCTGAAGGAGAAGAAGGACGTCATCGAGCGCTTCGTGAAAGCCTATCGCGAAGCGATCGACTGGATGTATTCCGATCCGAAGGCGGTCGAGATGTATGCCGCCAAGATGAAGGTGCCGGTCGGGCTCATCAAGAAGGCGCTGCCGGAATCGCATCCCCGTTCTGCCTTGCAGGCGGACGCGCTGTCCGACGCCGACGGCATCATGCGTGACGCCGTTACCAACAAGTTCCTGGACAAGCCGCTGACCAAAGAGCAACTGGCCGAGTTCTATCCGTTCCCCGCTTTGGGGAAATAGCGCCGTCCAAAAGGCGCACGTTCAGACTGAAAGGGCCGCTGCCATGCAGCGGCCCGATTTTTTTGACGCCGTCGAGGATTGCGTCCTCTTCTTTTTGCCCTTCGCTTTGGCTCCGGCCAACGCTATCATTTGCAAGTAAATTTTGGTTCATTAGGAATCAGGCTCAACTCTCGCCGCCTATGAGCGAGAGGGGCGCGAGGGAGGGACGTTACGATGCAGACCCGCCGTCGGTTGCTTACGCGCATGCTGGCGACTGCCGGCGTCGCATCCATCGGCCGAGCGGCCGCGCACGCCGAGGACAGCAAACGCCTCGTCCGCGTCGTCGTGGGGTTCCCAGCGGGTGGCGGTACGGACGTCATCGCGCGTCAGGTCGCCGAGCGGATCCGGGTGCCTTTCGCGTCTTCGGTGATCGTCGAGAACCGGCCAGGTGCCGCGGCGCGTACCTCGGTGGACTACGTCAAGAACGCGGAGCCCGACGGCAGCACGCTGCTGTTCACGCCGGATTTTCCTATCACGCTTTATCCCCACAGCTTCCGCTCGTTGAGCTACGATCCGCTGCGCGATCTCGTGCCGATCGCGCCCGCGGCGAAGTCGATGCTCTCGTACAGCGTCGGTCCGGCCGTGCCGGCGAGCGTCACCTCGCTCGCGTCTTTCGTGAAGTGGTGCCGCGACAATCCCAAGAGCGCCAACTATGCGACGACGGCGGCGGGCGGCACGCCGCACTTTGTGGGCGTGATGTTTGCGAACGCTGCCGGCATTCCGATGACGCCGGTCCATTATCGCGGCGGCGCGCCGGCCTTGCAGGACCTCATCGGCGGACACGTGCCGGCGAGCATCAACCCCATCAGCGAGAGCATGGCGCAGGCGCAGTCCGGCGGCTTGCGTATCCTGGCAGTCACCGGCGAGAAGCGTTCGCGGTTTTTGCCGGACGTGCCGACGATGAAGGAGCAGGGCTTCGATGTCGTCGTCGAGCCTTGGCTCGGCTTTTTCGCGCCGGCGCGGACACCGGCCGAGACCGTGCGCACGCTCGGTGCCGCGATCAGCGACGTCGCGGGCTCGGCCGAGTTTTCCGAGAGTCTCGGCAAGTTCGGCAATGAGCCGGCGGTCCAGACCGGTGACGCATTCGCCACCACGGTGCGCACGGATCTGGAGCGCTGGGGCGCGGTGGTGAAGGCCTCGGGGTTCGTCGCGGTGGAATAGATAGCGGTCCGCCGGTCTCTACTGCGACGACTTGGCGACGGCGCTGATGGCTTCGAGCATGACGGCGCGGTCGTCGTTGAGCGTCGCGCGCACCTTCTCGTGCTTGCCGATCGCGCCCATCTCACGCTGGCGCTTGACGGTCGCATCGACCATCAGCGGCTCGAGGCCGAGTTCGCGCAACGTCACCGATGATTCTTCCATCTCCGCGGCGCGGCGTTCGCCGTGGCTTGCCATGCGCTCGATGTTGTAGCTGGCCATCTTCTTGAAATCGAGCGTCGGATAATTGTTCTTGAGCGAGGCGGTCACTTCCTCCAGCAGTCCGGCGCGCTGCGCCGCCAGGAAGCATTCGAGCGCGAGCGCCTCCATGCCCTTGATCATGACGCTGCGGACCATCTTGATCGCTGCCGCCTGACCTATCGAGCCCGGGACGATCGACAGCTTCATCTCCATCTCGGTCAGGAGCGGCGCCGCCTCTTCGGCCTGCGGACCGGAGATCAAAAGCGGCGTCTTATGCTTGAGCGGATGGATCGGCGCGATCACGGCGAC
>Ga0255338_1004161_pt1 | contig 15600 bp, 11 predicted proteins | sample MeOH1_35cm_T4_19_FD_203715 | JGI IMG/M metagenome (GOLD analysis project Ga0255338, IMG submission 203715) | Sandy soil microbial communities from University of British Columbia, Vancouver, Canada - MeOH1_35cm_T4_195 | ecosystem: Engineered > Artificial ecosystem > Sand microcosm > Unclassified ...
AGACGTATACGATCTTGCCCGCTCAGTCCTCGCTGGGCGGGGCCTCGTCCCTTCCCCATCCGCCCAACGTAGGCCCCACCCTGCTCTTGTGTCAGGAACTTTTGCCTACCTACTTAGAAGGCGCTGCCGTCCACGCGCACGCCCGGCGAGGTCGACAGCGCCGACAGGCTGGTGTGCACGACGAAGGTCCCGGTGTTGACCCCATCCGGGCTCCGGTTGGCCGAGATGCCATCCAGCGCGAGCGACGAGGGGAAGGTGTAGGTGTCCACCGTCACCCCCGCGTTCGTGATCGTCACGGTGTCGCCGCCGTTGCCCAGCTGGAGCGACCCCATCGACGCGGCCACCGCGTTGGTCAGCGTCGGCGGAATCGCCGAGGCCCCGCCGAAGACCACGATCGCACGGCCCGCCCCCAGCACCGTGCCGCTGGCGAAGACGTGCCGTACGCTACCGCTGTCCGAGAGCGTCCACCCGGAGATGTCCACCGGCGAGCCGCCCGAGTTGACCAGCTCCACGAACTCGGCGTTCACATCCCCGCCCGTGCCCGGCTCATTGATGAGCACCTCGTTGATGAACACGAGGCCCACACCACCGTCACCGCCGCCGACGCCGCCGTCGCTGACACCGCCGTCGCTGACACCGCCGTCGCTGACGCCGCCATCCGCGCCGCCCCACACGGTGATGGTGAAGACCGCATTGCTGGTGTCGCTGAGGCCGGGGTTGGACGCGTCGCTCACCCGCACCATGGCGGCGCTGGCGGCGAGGTTCGGCACCGTCCACGCGTAGCTGCCCGCGGCGGCCGCCGTGCTCGAGGTGATCGTCGTCCAGCTGCTGCCATCCAGCGTGTACTCCAGCGCCACGTTCGTCACGCCCGTGGAGGTCCAGGTGATGTTGTGGGTGCTGCCCCCCTCCCAGCTCTCACCACCATTGGGCGAGAACACCGTGACGCTCGCGGTGGCGACGCCGCCGGGGATGAGGAAGTCCTTGATGATGCCCATGTGCTGCATGTTGGTGGCGCCGCTGTCGCCAGCCTGCGCGGGAGCGATCTCCCAGAGGGGCGAGTACACGCGCGTGTCCGCCACGAGCCCCGCGGCGAAGGTGCTGGTGCCAATCACCGTGCCCACCTGGTACTGGCGCAGATCGCCATCCACGAGCACGTGATCGTACGGCTTGGTGCGGCCCGCGTTGGTGTAGGTGTTGCCGTTGCGGTCGGCCGGGTATGGGGCCGCCGTCGTCACCACCGAGGAGAAGGTGCTGAGGCAGGACTCGCCGTAGCCGTCCGTGTTGAAGTCACCGCCAATGGCCAGGTAGTCGCCCGCGGGGACGTTGGCGTTGATGAAGTTGACCAGGTTGTTGGCCTCGGTGTTGCGCACGGTGGAGCTCGTGGTGAGCAGATGCACGCTCACCACCCAGAGATCCTTGGCGCCCGGCACGTCGATGCGCGCCCACGCGAAGTCGCGGTTGGTCACCTGGGTGTCATCCCACTCGCCCGAGGCAATGATGGGCCAGCGGCTGATCACCCCGTTGGGGATCTGCGCACCGCTCTCCCGGTAGTAAGAGAAGCCGGGGCCGAACGTGGTGTCGACGAACGACCGGATGTCCGCGGCCGAGTTGGTCCCGTAGTTGAACTCCTGGATCATCACCACGTCCGGGTGCGTACCCTGGAAGATGCGGATGCCGTCCCCAGGGTCGTAGCTCTGGAGGTTGCCGCTGGTGATGTTGGCCGCCATGAGGCGGATGAGCGTGGGACCCGTCGGCGTGCCGCCATCGGTGCCGCCGTCCGTGCTCGTCCCGCCGTCCGTACCGGCATCGCCTGGGAAACCTGCGTCCGTGCCGGCATCCACGACGGGGCCTGCATCCACGACGGGGCCTGCATCCACGTCCGGACCCGCGTCCACCACGGGGCCTGCGTCCACGTCAGGACCGGCGTCGACAACGGGACCCGCGTCCACGTCCGGACCGGCGTCGACAACGGGGCCTGCATCCACCTCGGGACCGGCATCCACAGTGGGACCCGCGTCCACAGTGGGCCCCGCGTCCACAGTGGGCTCGGGGCCCGCGTCCACCGTCGGCCCGGCATCCACAGTGGGCCCCGCGTCCACAGTGGGCTGGGGACCCGCGTCCACAGTGGGCTGGGGACCCGCATCCACAGTGGGCTGGGTGCCCGCGTCCACAGTGGAACCGGCGTCGACAGTCGGGCCCGCATCCGCCTCCACGCCCGCATCCACGGGACCCGCGTCCGCGTCACTGCCCGCATCGCTGGAGTCCACTCCTGCGTCGCTGCCCGTGCCTGCGTCGCTGCCCGTGCCCGCGTCCGTGTTCAGCCAGTCACACTGATCCTTGGGCTGGCAGTACCCCGCGGGACCACCGTCCTCACCGCCGCCGCAGCACTCGACGCCCAGGTCCTCGCAGGCCAGCGAGGAGTCGCAGGGGCGCAGACACAGGTAGCGCTCGTAGACATCCACATACTGGCACTGCTCGCCGGGAGCGCACGCGCCCGCGTCCAACTCGGCACACTCGACCCAGGAGCCACCATCCGGGTGCGGAGGCACCTCCGGGATCGGCCCAGGGCCGCAGGCCTGCATCACGAGTACGAGCGCCAGCCCCGCCCCCAGGAGGCTCGAGATCGTCTTCTTCATGAATCAAACCGCTTTCTAGAAACCGGGGGGGGCGAAGTCGGTCAGCGCCGGCACATGAACGACCGGCCGAGTATACGGGGAACAGGGCCTCGGCTGCTCCTGTCTCTGAGGACGAAGCTGCGGCTGCCTGCCTCCTCTAACAGGGCGTGAAGCATCGCCGTCCTCCTCACTGTCCTTCGGTGAAGGTGGACAACCTCCGGGGGCGGAAGCGTAGCGTGCACCTCGTGAGACCTCCGGCGCGTGTAGGAGCCTTGCAGCCATGAAGCCGAAGCAGGTGCGGGTGCGCCTCTATGGGGCGCTGAACGACTTCCTCCCGCCCGAGCGCCGTGGCGCCGAGTTCCTCCACACCTTCACGGGAACCCCCTCGGTGAAGGACCTGTTGGAGTCGCTCGGCCCGCCCCACCCCGAGGTGGAGGTCATCCTCGTGGACGGCGAGGCGGTGGACCTCTCCCACCGGGTCGAGGACGGAGCGCGTGTGGCCGCCTACCCCGCCTTCCACTCGCTCGACGTGACACCCGTCACCCGCGTGGGGCTCCCGCTGCCCTCGGAGCCGCGCTTCGCGCTGGATGTGGGACTGGGACGGCTGGCCGGCTTCCTGCGGATGCTCGGCTTCGACACTTTGTGGCGCAATGACTTCGCGGACGACGAGCTCTCTCGTCTCTCAAGAGACGAGGATCGGGTCGTCCTGACGAGGGACCTCGGGCTGCTCAAGCGCGCCGAGGTGCGTCACGGCTACTACCCGCGCAACACGGATCCCGCGCATCAGCTCGTGGAGGTGGTGCGCCGCTACCAGCTCACCGCGCGCATGCGCCCCTTCACCCGCTGCCTGGCGTGCAACGCGCCGCTGGCCGTGGCCAGCAAGGACGAGGTGCTCGACCGCATCCCCGAGAGAGTGGCCGCCACGCACTCGCGCTTCCAGCAGTGTCATGAGTGCAAGCGCGTCTACTGGCCCGGCACGCACCACCAGCGCATGCAGGCCCTGGTGGACAAGCTGCGCGAGCTCGAGCACGAGGCCTGAGGCGCTCAGCTCAAGGCCTCGCGGCACCTGGGGCACACCTCGCTCCCCTGCTCCACCTCTTCCGCGTACACCCCGCAGCGCGGACACTTCGCGCCCCTGGCTGGCAGCACCTCCGCCGTCACTTCCGCTTCACCCTGCGCCTGCGCCACCGCCAGCGGCCGCGCCTTCGGCCCGGGCTGCTCCGCCAGCTCCACCTGGCTCACCTTGAACAGCGCCGGTAGCTCCTCCAGATTCGCCTGGAGAAACTCCCTCGCCTGACCGCTCGCCGTCAGCACCACCCGCGCCTCCAGCGATGCGCCGAGCCGCTGCTCCCGCAGTGCTTCCTCGACGACGCCTTGCACCGCGCTGCGCACGGAGAAGAGCCGGGAGTACCGCGCCCCCAGCTCCGGCTCCCGCTTCCCCTCTGGCTGGGGCAGGTCCGCCAGGAAGACACTCTCCACGGGCCGCCCTGGGAGCTGCTGCCAGGCCTCCTCCGCCGTGAAGCTCAGGATCGGCGCCAGCAGCCGCAGCAGTGATGAAGCCACCTCGAACAGCACGGTCTGCGCGCTGCGCCGCGTCCGCCCCGCTGCTTTCGCCGTGCGGAGACGATCCTCGAGGATGGCGAAATACACCGCCGACAGGTCCGCCGTGCAGAAGTCCACCACCGTCGAGTACACGCGGTGGAACTCGTGCGCCTCATATGCGCCGAGCACCCGGGCCACCACCTCCGCCAGCCGTCCCCGAGCCCACGCATCCAGCGGTAGCAGCTCCGCGGGCGGCACTGCATCCCGCGCCGGATCAAAGTCGTAGAGGTGGCCCAGCGCGAAGCCCAGCGTGTTGCGGAGCTTCGTGGAGTCCTGGCTCAGCCCCTGGAGGACCGAGTCCGACAGACGCACGTCACTCCGGCAATCGCTGGAGGCCACCCACAGCCGCAGCAGCTCCGCGCCATGCTGCTGGATGAGCGTCTCCGCGGCGATGAGGTGGCCCTGGCTCCTGGACAGCCTCTCGCCCTGCTCGTCCACCACGAAGCCGTGCGTGAGGCAAGCCCGGTAGGGCGACACCTCCCGCGTGCCCACGGACACCACCATCGACGAGGCGAGCCAGCCATTGAGCTGCTCACTCCCCTCCAGGCACAGGTCCGCCGGCAGGCGCTGCCGCCGCTCCAGCACCGCCGAGAACATGCACGCCGCGTCGAACCGCGAGTCCAGGGTATCCGTCTCGCGCTGGAACCTTCCCCCGCCGCACGAGGAGCAGCGGAAGTCCGCGCCCAGGAACTCCTCCACCGGTGTGCGGTACCACACGCCCGAGCCCTCCTTCTCCACCGCCGCCGCCACGCGCTCCATCAGCTCCGGAGACACCACGGCCTCTCCGCAGCCCTCGCAGTCAGCGATGGGGAGGGGCACGCCCCAGCTCCGCTGCCGGCTGATGCACCAGTCCTCCCGCCCTTCCAGCACGCCACGGAGGCCGCCATGCCCCCTCCCAGGCACCCACTGCACCCGCTCCACCTCTTCCATCGCCTGCTCGCGGAGCGTCTTCCCGCCGGTGAGCGGCTTGTCCAGGGCGAGGAACCACTGGGAGGTCGCCGCCAGGATGACCGGCTGATGGCAGCTCCGGCAGTGCGGCTGGCGGTGCTCCACCGTGTCCTTCTTCGCATTCAGCAGCGCGCCCCGCTCCGCCAGCACCTCCAGGATGACCGGGTCGGCCTCGAGCACCCGCAGCCCCTGGAGCGGTGCGCTCACCGTCTCGTCATAGCGTCCGCTCCGGCCCACCGGGTTGTAGAGGTCCAGCCCGTACTTCTGGCTCACCTCGAAGTCCCCTTGGCCGAGCCCCGGCGCCAGGTGCACCAGCCCCGTGCCCTCCTCCAACGTCATGGGCCCGCCCAGCACCACCCGCCCCGTCCGCTCCAGGAACGGGTGCTGGTAGCTGAGGTGCTCCAGCTCCTCGCCGCTCGCGTACACGAGGATCTTCCGCAGATCCTCGAACGCCACCGTCTCCACGTCCCCGCCCGGCAGCCGCGCGTTCTTCATCACCAGCTCGTCTGCCTTCACCTCGGCCAGCACCTTGGCCAGCAGGTCCTTGGCCACGCAGAGGACGCGCTCGCCCGCCTCATAGAAGACGTACTCGGTGTCCGCGTTCACCGTAAGGGCCACGTTGGCCGGCAGCGACCACGGCGCCAGTGTCCAGGTGACGAAGAAGACCTCGCGCCCCTTCAGCGAGGAGAACCGCTCCGCCACCTCCGGCCCCGCGCGGAAGGCCACGTAGACCGAGGGGCTCTTGCGCGGCGCGGCCTCCACCTCCGCCTCCGCCAGCACCGTCCGGTCATTCAGACACCAGTACACCGGCTTCTTCCGCCGGGAGAGCAGCCCCCGCCTCGCCAAGGTGGCCAGCTCGCGCAGCTCCTGCGCCTCGTACGCCGGATCCAGCGTCCGGTAGGGCGCCTCCCAGCTCCCGAAGACCCCCAGCCGCTGAAACCCGGCCTTCTGGAGCTCGAGGCCCTCCAGCGCGTACGCCCGGCACTGCTCCAGGAACGCCTCCCGCGACAGCGTGCGCGGGTCGATCTTCCGCTCCTTCAGCCGCTCCTCCACCGCCCTCTCGAGCGGCAGGCCGTGCGTGTCCCAGCCGGGGATGAAGTCACACCGCCGCCCGCTCAGGTGGCGGTACTTCACCACGATGTCCTTGAGCACCTTGTTGAGCGCATGGCCCGCGTGAAAGGGGCCATGGGCCTCGGGAGGTCCATCCGCCAGCACGAAGGGCTCGGCGCCCGCGTGCTGCTCCTGCATCCGCGCCCAGATGCGGCGCTCGGCCCACCACGCCAGCAGCCGAGGCTCCAGCCGCGCCAGGTCCCCGGGTGGAGAGAACTCCGTGCGCGGGAGGTTCAGGGTGCCGCGGAAGTCCTTGGGAGGCGCGCCAGCGTCGCTCATGAAGGGCGGGCCGTAGCACGCCCCTCCAGGCCCATCAATCCGCGTGCGGCGAGTGACTGTTCTCGACGGACACCGTGCGGCTGAGCACCACCACGGACGTCTGATCACCCTTGGCGGGGCGCACCACCACCTGCAGCTCTTCGGTGCCCCTGCGATAGAGACCGGGCTCCACCTGCGTGTAGCCCAGCTGGGCCAGCTCTTTCCGGTAGAAGCCTTCCACGTCCGGCGACGACTTGCCGGGCAGCACGTACGTCAGCGAGCGCGCCACCTCCAGGTCGGTGGTCATCACCTCTTTCGCCCCGGGGAACACGGGGGCAATGGGTGACATCTTGGGCTTCTTCTCGCGGAGGTTGGCCTCGCCCAGCACCACCGTGGTGGTGCCATCCGGGTTGGGCTGGATGACGAAGGTGTAGGAGATGAGCCGATCCGTATCCAGCGCGGTCAGCTGCGGCTCGCGCAGCCATTGGGTCCGCTTGGGCGGGATGTAGAAGCCCCACGCCTGGAAGCGGTCCACCATGTGCTGGAGGATGACCTCCGGCCGCTCCTTGCTCCTCACCGAGCGCAGCTTCACCGGGATGCCGTCCGCCCGCATCACCCCGGGCACTTCGAGCTCCTCCACCACCTTGGGCACGTCCCAGGTGAAGGGCAGCCGCTGCGCGGCGGCCTCACCCGCGCCCAGCGCCAGCAGCAGCCCCAGCACCCACGCCGCTCTCATCAGCAGCCCTTGCCCGGCCAGCAGTTGCCCCGGTTGCCGTAGGCCGTGTCGTACTCGGTGGTCGGGCTCCCGGCGCCCGGCGTCGTCAGCCAGTTGGTCGGGTCGCTGTCGCCGCCATTCTCCGCGTCCGTGAAGACGCGGAAGCTGTGGTAGAACATGATCGGGTCGAAGCCGTCGGGGATGCTGCCCACGGCCTCGTTGGCGAGCGCCACGGCGGATCCGTTCACGGCGACGTGCTGGGTGTACACCAGCTGCGTGGACTTGTAGAACGGCGAGTTCTGGCAGCCCGAGCCATCCAGCACCTTGCACTCCTTGAGCTCGTTGCGGGTCTCCAGGGCCCAGTCATCCAGCAGGATGGCGAAGCCCGTCTGGCAGCCGCCGCCGCGGTTGACGCCGCAGATCTGCATCTGGAACGGGTTGTAGTGCTTCTCCTTGAAGAAGCCGCCCGGCCCCTGGTCCAGGAAGCTCTCGGGGAACTTCCACACCTCCATGGTGGCCTGGGCGTTACAGGTCATCCCTCCCGTGTCCCGGAAGACGCCATCCGTGGTGGCGACCGGGGCGAAGCTGGGGCCTCCCGCGCGGCAGGTGACCTGCAAGTCATGGGCATGGGTGAAGACCTGCTTGACGGGGTTGCCGCCCGGGTTCGAGGAGCGGCCGTCGAAGTCCGCGTACTGCGTGGTCGTCTGCGTGCCAGGGATGTCGTTGCCGATGAGGTTGTCCAGCTTGGAGAAGTCATTAGGCAGCTGGTGCATCGTCGCGGCGGTGGCGTGCCACAGGGCGCTGGCGTTGGCCTCCGTCACCTTGAGGGACAGGTAGCCAAGCTCCGCGAAGTGGATGCCGAAGACGAGCACCGTGACGAAGACCATCGCGCCCAGCGCGAACTCCACGGCGGCCTGACCTCTGGGATTGGCGCTCACCATGCCTTGTACCCCGCGCCCTTCAGGGCGTTGACGACGTCCGCCGAGTGCTGCGAGTTGGCCTCCTGGAGCGTGCTGACGATGGGCGTGGTGCCCTCGTCGATGTCCGCTCCCACCAGCGTGGCGCGCCAGTACGGATTGAGGAAGTTGGGCGGCTCCTTATAGCCCGCACCCACGCGGTGGTAGTACGTGAGGCCCGCCGACAGCGCGATGGCGTGGGAGATGTTCGTCCCGTTGGTCAGCTTCAGGCCTGTGTTGTCGAACGTGGTGCCCGAGCCGCTGCTCAGGAAGCGGAAGTTGAAGAGCAGGTTCCACGGATCCGCCTGCCTCGCCGGACGGACGTTGTAGTCCCGCTCGAGGACGGCGTAGTTCTTCGGCTGCCCCCAGAGGTTCACCGGATCCGTCACCTCGGCGACGTTGTAGTCCATGTACGGCGGCCACATGCCCGGGCACTGGCTGCAGTCACCCATGGTGTGGTCCAGCCGGCGGCCGTAATCATCCGCGGGTCCCCCGCTCCACTGGTGCTGATCATTGTTCTGCATCGCGTCGTCGCTGCGCACATAGGACCAGGGCCCGCGCCTCGCCGGGATGCCCGGTGGGCACGGCGCCTGGTTGCGCAGGAACTCCACCGTGAAGCTGCCATGGTCATCGCCCCACGCGGCAAAGCCGCTCGCGGGAGAGGCCGAGTGGTTCCGGCTATCGGCGAAGTACCCGCTGCCCTCGGCGGTGAACCCCAGGAACTCCTGAGGGGGCACCCCCAGGGAGAGGATCTTCGCCAGGATGATCTGGTCGCCCGTGGAGCGGTTGGTGACGAAGGGGTGGCCGCGCGTGCCCATGGTGGCCCAGATGAAGTGGTCCTTCTTGCCCGCGTCGCGGCGCCGGCACACCGCCCCGGTCCCACAATCGCCGCCCTGCTCCTGGCCATTCTCCGTCTTGGCCGCGGCGGTCGTCTTCATGTCCTGCCAGTAGCCGCCCTGGTTGGCCGCATCCACGATGGCCTGCGCGATCTTCGGGCTGGAGCTGGTGAGGTTCTGGTTCAGCAGCCGGTCGAACAGCTCGTTCTGCCGGTCGCTGACGCTGGAGATCTGCAGCCCGCGGGCCTCGAAGCCCGCATCCGAGTCCTTGCTGTCAAAGACGTCCTTGAGGCGCTTCTGCTCATCGCTGAGCTTGCTCTGGGTGTCGTTGATGTCGCTGACGGCCTGGGTGGCGCAGGTGCACTCGGCCTGACAAGGCGAGGAGGGGATGCAGCACGCGGCGATGATGACCTCGTACTGGGCCTTGGGGATGCCGTAGCCGTCCTTCACCTCGTTCACGACGCCCCAGTAGAAGGAGGCCCAGGAGATGAGGCTCTCCACGCCCGCCATGGCCACCAGGTTGCTCACCATCGCGCGGTTGAGCACGGCGATGCTGTTATAGGTGCGGGCGGTGGCCACCGCCTGCGAGTAGGCGGCGGCGTCCGCGGCCGTCTCCAGCTCCATCTTCTCCTTGGCCTTCATGCCAATGGAGAGCGTGATGGTCACCATCAGCGTGAGCAGCAGCAGGGTGAGTGCGAACAGGACGAGCGTCTGTCCTCTGTGGATCCATCGCTTCATCGCATCCTCACAGGCTCTGCGGCGCGGGGTCGCAGTTCTGCTGCTGGAAGAACTCTTTGCGGGCCGGCGTCATCATCCGCATGCCGTAGGTGGCCTGGATGGGGAAGACGTACTTGCCGCTCATCACCCGGTTCTTGAACTCGGTGGCAATGTCCGCGTCCAGCCGGATGGGAGGACCGTTGATGCTCGTCCAGCCGGCATACTTCTCCGCGGGGTTCAGCGGGTTGGTGAAGTTGTAGTCCTGCAGCCCGAAGTGGGCCAGGAACATGCGGCTCATCACCCAGTCCGCGAAGGGGATCTTCAGCGGGAACCAGTAGATGAAGCGCACCTCCAGGCGCATGCCGCCGCCGTTGTTCTGCGGAGCGTCGAAGTCCACGTCCTCCGGGCTCGGCACGCGGTTGGCCAGGGGCTGCTCGCGCACGATCCAGAAGATGGTGCCCCCCGAGTTGTCCCCGTCCATGGCCACGAACTTGGGGTTCGGGTTGCCGGCCGAGCCAATGCGCGCGCGCCAGGCACTCGCCAGCTTCTCCGCCGGCGTACCTCCCGAGGTGCCATTGCCCAGGTACGGCACGATGTTGGGCAGCAGCGCCGCCAGGCCCGCGTGCATCATCGGCACGCAGTCCCCATGGTGCCGGCTGCCGGCCCGCACCGCCTCGAAGGCCGCGTACTCGGCCATGATCCGGCCCTGCAGCATCATGAAGAGCTGCAGCGTTCCGAGGATCATGAAAATCGTGAGGGGCAGCGTCAGTGCGGCCTCGACCGCTGCCTGACCCGACTCACCACCGCGGGCTCTGAGAGTTCGGGAAACCATCTGTCTCGAATAGTGGCACTAATGTAGGCCCCTCCCTATCCGCCAAGTGGCCGCGATCAGGAACAGCACCCACAGTGAAATACATCCCCACCCACCATATCCATACTACTCAAAATGTTTCCTGCCTTTAGCGGCGCTTGTCGCGGGTGACCTTGGGCGCCTTGTGCTTGTGGTGGTTGGGGTTGGTCTTCTTGGGCTTGTCGAGCTCGCCGCTCTCGCAGCTGTCCAGACACTCCATGCCCTGGGGCTTGCCTCTGAGCTTCTTGTTACAGCCCTGAGTGCAGGCCTGGTACTCCTCCATCTTGCCACGGCGTGCCTTGGGGCACTGCCGCACGCACTGGTTGAGCTCGTCCTGGGCCGCCTGCTCCATGCGGTCACAGCGCAGCCTGCAGGCCGTGGGCTTGTCCTGCTTCTTCGCGTGCGCGGTGCCCGCGCCCAGCACGGTCAGCCACGCGGCGCAGAGGGCCGCCGCGAGCCCACTGAAACGCCTCTTCCGACTCAGGTCCATCCATCACTCCAGCCCTGGGGGCACGTGCGCGCGTTCCAGCGGAGCGCGAGTATAGCGCGAGGCGCGGAGGCCGGGGAGCACACGCCCTCCCCGGCAGGCGGGGTGCCGGCCAGCTCAGCGCGGCTTCATGCCCTTGGCGTCCAGGTGGTACTTCTTCACGAGCCGCTCGATGGACTTGCGGTGCAGGCCGCTCTCGCGCGCGGCGCGGGAGAGGTTGCCCTCGCAGCGGGCGAGCACGCTGGTGATGTACTCGCGCTCGAAGTTCTCCAGCAGCTGCTCCTTGGCGTCCTTGAAGGAGAGGTGCTCGTTGAAGGGCAGCGGCCCCTGGCGGTCCTGGCCACGCACGCGGGGCGGCAGGTGGGCCGGGAGGATCTCCTCCCCCTCCGAGAAGGTGAGCACGTGCGAGAGCACGTTCATCAGCTCGCGGACGTTGCCCGGCCAGCCGTAGCCCATGAGCAGCCCGAGCGCCTCGGGCGAGAAGCGCTTGCGCCCGTGGCGCTCCACCACCTCCGGCTCGGCCAGCGCGCGCTTGAGGATGTTGGGGATGTCGTCGCGGCGCTGGCGCAGCGGCGGCAGCTGGATCTGGATGACGGAGAGGCGGAAGAAGAGGTCCTCGCGGAAGTTGCCCGCGGCGATCTCCTTCACCAGGTCCCGATTGGTGGCGGCGATGACGCGGCAGTCCACCTCGATGACGTCGTTGCCGCCCACGCGCCGCACCTCGCGGTTCTCCAGCACGCGCAGCAGCTTGGGCTGCAGGTCCACCCGCAGCTCCCCGAGCTCGTCCAGGAAGATGGTGCCGCCGTTGGCGCGCTCGAAGGCGCCGGGGCGGCTGCTCACCGCGCCGGTGAAGGCGCCCTTCTCGTGGCCGAACAGCTCGCTCTCGATGAGGTTGGGCGGAATCGCGCCGCAGTCCAGCACCACCAGCGGCCCCCGGCTGCGCATGGACAGCTCGTGGACGGCGCGCGCCACCAGCTCCTTGCCGGTGCCCGTCTCGCCCTGGATGATGACGGACACGTCCATGGGGGCGATCTTCTTGATGAGCCCGAAGATCTGCCGCATCTTCACGCTCTGCCCCACCATGCCGCACAGCTCGCCCTCACGGTCGGGCTCGATCGTCACCTCCTCGTCGATGGGCGCGAAGGTGAGGACGCTGGAGCCGGCGCGGATCTGCGAGCCCGCCGAGAGGTAGGCGCGCTCGATGCGGCGGCCGTCCAGGAAGGTGCCGTTGGTGGAGTTGAGGTCCACCAGCAGGTGACCGCGATCGGTGTACTGAATCTCGAAGTGGTGACGGCTGGCGGTGCGGTCCTCCACGAGCACCAGGTCATTCTGCGGGTGGGAGCCCACGCGCAGCCGCTCCTTGTCCGACACCACCGTGCGCCCCAGGTCGGGGCCGGCGGACACGGTCAGCCGGCACTTGTGGAGCTTGACCACCGTAATGGTGGACACATGGCCCATCACCAGCGTGTGCCGGGCCTGCTCGCCGGTGGGATCCGCGCCGAACTCCGCGGCGGGTCCTGGGTTGGTGCCAATCTCGTCTGGGTGGGGTCCCTTGGAAGTCATCCGGCGCCGGAGGATAGCAAACAGCCGCGCGCCAGATCCGCCTGCTTGCAGTCTGCTCGTGCTAGGCTCACGCACTCTCCATGCCTGCCCGCAAGGCGAAGCCGAAGAAAGCGCCGGCCCCGGTCCCACCCGAGGCCCCGGCGAGTGCCCCCGTGCCCTCCACGGAGCGCCCGGCCCGCCGCCGCGCCAAGAAGACCGTGGTCATCCTCTCCCGCAAGCGCTCTCTGTACTCCACGAGCCGGCTGGTGGAGGCCATCAAGCACCGCGGGCACCGGCCGCTGGTGCTCGACACGCTGCGCTGCAGCATGATCCTGGCCAAGGGCCACCCGCGGATGATGTACCGGGGCGTGGAGATTCGCGGCGTGGACGTGGTGATTCCCCGCATTGGCGCTTCCATCACCGCCTACGGGCTGGCGGTGGTGACGCACTTCGACATGATGGGCGTGCCGGTGGTGAACGCGGCGCAGTCCATCGCGCGCAGCCGGGACAAGCTGCGGTGCCTGCAGTACCTCTCACGGGCCGGGCTGGACATCCCCCGGACGGTGATGGCGCATGACCGCAGCAACGTGCGCAAGCTGGTGGAGGAGGTAGGCGGGCTGCCCCTCATCATCAAGCTCATCCGCGGCACCCAGGGGGTGGGGGTGATGATCGCCCACACGCTGCAGGAGGTGCAGACCATCGTGGACACCTTCTGGGACCTGGGCCAGGAGATCGTCCTCCAGGAGTTCGTCGCCGAGAGCAAGGGCAAGGACGTGCGCGCCCTGGTGGTGGGCGAGCGGGTGGTAGGGGCGATGCGGCGCCAGGCGAAGAAGGAGGGCGAGTTCCGCTCCAACATCCACCGGGGTGGCGAGGGACAGCCCATCCAGCTGCAGCCCTCCTATATAGAGGCGGCGCTGACAGCGGCCCGCATCATCGGGCTGAGCATCGCCGGGGTGGACATGCTGGAGGGCCACGAGGGGCCGCGGCTGATGGAGATCAACTCCAGCCCGGGCTTCGAGGGCCTGGAGGCCGCCACCCGCCAGGACATCGCCGGGGAGATGATTGACTACGCGCTGGCCTTCGCCGAGAGCAAGCGGGCAGCCAAGCGGAGTCAGCCCCGGGTGAGCTGAGGTGTGAAGGGGTGCCGGGCGTCCAAGCCCTCTACTTGGGTGGATCCTGCGGGAATGAGCATCTGCAGCAACTGTCAGGAGGGGATTGGCAGTTGGGGATCGCCCCTCTAATCTGCGGCCCACCCGATGAGAGCCCTGCTGCCCAAGCCGCTGCAGATTACCGTCTACCAGGATGTGCTGTGCGCCTGGTGTTATCTCGCTGACCTCCGCCTGGACATTCTCAGGAAGGAGTTCGGTGACACCGTGCGCTGGCGAGTGCGCCCCTACCCGTTGCGTGTGGTGGACACGCTGCCCACGGAGCGCGAGCTGCGTGGGCTCACCGAGGAGGTGGAGCGCGCGCAAGCCGAACCCGAGCCCGTCGCGCGGCTGCTGTCCACGGACTTGTGGCGCGGCGGAGATCCGCCGCGCTCGAGCCTGCCGGGCCTGGCGGCGCTGGAGGCCGCGCGGCTGCAGGGGCCGCAGGCGCGCGCGTACCTCGCCAGGGCCATGCAGCGCGCGGCGCTGGAGCAGGGCGTGAACGTGGCGCGCGCGGACGTCGTGTTCGAGCTGGCCAGCCGCGTGGGCCTCGCGATGAACGACTTCTCCGCGGCGTTTAATTCCGACGAGACGCGGCGGCTCATCCTGGATGAGCACCGGCTGGCCTCCAGCCGCGGCGTGCGCGGCGTGCCCACGCTCGTCATCGGCGGCCGGTGGATGATCTGCGGCCTGCGCGACGTGGCCGAGTACCGCGAGCACATCCTCACCTGCCTGGGGAAGCTGGCGACGCCGCGCTCGGGCTCCTCCGAGCGGCTGGTTCACTGATCCGCCGCACGGCTCGGCAGTCCATGTAGGCGAAGGAAATACATGAGCCCGGAGAGCTGTACCGGGAGTTGAATTTCCTTCCTTCCTGGCCGTCTGCTCGAATGTCTTCGCAAGAACCAAGCGGGCCGGCTCGTCCCCCGGCCCGGGAGATCCTTCACATGCGTCGCCTACTCACACTCCTCGCGCCGTTGGCCCTGGTGGCAAGCACTGGCTGCGTCGTCTCGCCGTATCACGGTCACGTTCGTACCTACTCAACGGTGGAGGTGACGCAGTACCGCTTCTACGGTCCGCACCCGATTGCGGGCACCACCAGCTGGTGCCTCGAGGAGTACGACCACGTCCACGACTACGCGCCGGAGACCCAGTACTACGCGTACACGGACAACGTGTACCGGTACCGCGGTCCGACGGTGGTCTGGTACCAGGACTACCACCCCATCCCGACGGGCGGGTACTGCAACTACCACGGCCGTCACAACCACGATTACTACCCGCGGCGGTATGACGGGTGGACGTACTCGTGGGACCGCGGCCGCGAGGTCTACGTCTACAACAACCCGCGCTACACGCACGGCGCCTCGCCGGCTCCGGGCTATCAGCAGCCGGCGCCCACCTACCCTTCGCAGCCGAGCTACCCGCCCGCGAACAACAGCGGCGGCACCTACCGGCCGCCCCCGAGTGGCCAGGGTGGCTGGGGCAACCCGCCTCCTCCGAGCGGTGGTGGCTCCTATCCTCCTCCGAGCAACGGTGGCGGTAACCGTCCTCCCCCGGGCGGCAACGGTGGCTGGGGCAACCCGCCTCCGAACAACGGTGGCGGCAACAACCCTCCTCCTCCTCCGAGCTACCCGCCCCCGAGCAACGGTGGCGGTAACAACGGTGGCGGCAACAACGGTGGCGGCAACAACGGCGGCGGCAACAACGGCGGCGGCAACGGCGGCTGGGGCACTCCTCCGGGCCATGGCGGTACTCCTCCGGGCCAGGGCGGCACTCCTCCGGGCCAGGGCGGCGGCAGCCAGCCTCCGGGCCACCAGGG